>Ga0100394_1000985_pt1 | contig 23631 bp, 12 predicted proteins | sample CryGeymeta201518_FD_81549 | JGI IMG/M metagenome (GOLD analysis project Ga0100394, IMG submission 81549) | Groundwater microbial communities from Crystal Geyser aquifers in Utah, USA - Crystal Geyser metaG 2015-18 | ecosystem: Environmental > Aquatic > Deep subsurface > Groundwater | place: USA... | reverse complement strand
GACTGGTGCTACCCGGTCTATCCGGCTTGCTCGCTGGCCGACCTGCCTGACGGCGCAAGAGCCGCAGAGTGCGTGAAAGGCAAGCTGGTGGTGACAGCGTGGTGATCTATGCCGCGCAGATCAGGAGCGACTAATGAATACATACCGGGACAGCATGGAGCGTTGCGAGCTTGCTGCGGCTGGCGCCGTGCAACAAGAGCCGCAATACCTGGACGATGTTCCAGACTGGACGATCTCGCTGGGCGCGGTGCCGGAATTGGAGTGGAAGAAATGCTCATCTTCCTACTCGTGATGCAACTGGCGGTGGACATCCACATCAACGGCCTGCCGGTGCAGTGCGAGACTGCGCAGGCGCCGGTGTACAATCCAGACACGCGGCTGCTGATCATTCAGGGCTGCGTAACCACCGCGTTTTTTAAGGACGGCTTCGAGGAGAAATGACATGACAGACAAAATGGCATTGATTGCAACGATTCGCGCGGCGCTGGATCAGCTGGAAGCGATGCAGGTTCCAGAGATCGTGGCCAGCGACTACCGTGAGGACGGCTTCAGCCACGAGACGAGCAACGGTTGCAGGCGGTTCCGCGAGGTTGATGAGTTGGTTGCGGCCTGGCGCGCAGTCGGAGACCCGGACCACATCGAGGCCGCGGACACGCTCGGTATCTGGTGGGGATTCAATCCAGCGAACTTCCCGGACTTTCAGTCCGACTCAATGGAAGACAAGCTGTTGGTGACCTCAGCCTATAAGCGCAACTGGTCGCTCGCGATCCTGGGAGCGGAAGTAGCGGAGTTCAGCACCCGTAACGATGGCACGGTCTTCAGGCACAACATCGCGCTGGTTAACAGTGGTGACCCGGCTGAGTGGGTCCGGAAATGGCTGGATGAGCGCCGCGACCTGCCGTCTCGAGTCAAGGCGATCCGCAAGCGGCACGAAGAGCTGGGCACCGGACGACCGCGGCCGAGCCCGTTGCCGCCTGGCTGGGCTCCGGCCTGAGATCGTGGCGCCGGTGACGACGCGCACACCAGGCAAATGAGGAGACTCGCGTGAGTTCATTCAGCGACCTGAAGGATTTGATCTCGTCACTGGCGTCGAGCGACGCAGCGGGGATGTGGCGGGTATTCATCGCATTGTTGCTAGTCGGGCACATCGCCTGGGCGTGCGGGTGGTTACCGGGAATTTCGGGCTTCGCGTTTGCGAACGACGTCGATGCGCTGCGGGACGAGTTCAACGACTATCTGCGCGTCGATTTGGATGAGAAGCTGTTCAACATGCAGGAGCGACTTTGTGCGCTACGCCTAGACGAACCGGACAATCGCTTTCCTGACCGGGAGTATCGTTTCAAGGAGCGCATCCGCGTACTCTTAACGGCCTACCGAGAGCTGGTCGGGTACAGCTACACCCTGGACCAGTGCGCGCGGCTGTGATTGAGAATTTCGTCCGGGCGACGCTGCATACCGCGATCAGCGATGCAGGAACCGAAATCCGGTTCATTGCCCCGGCGCTGCCCTGGCGCGCGCCGGCAGATCCGGATGGCGGAACGGCCTACGCGCTGCTGCTGGATGACCACAAAGCGCCGACCCGGTTCGAACTGGTCAGCTACACTAGAATCGAGTTCAGCCGGCTGCGGGGCGTCAAGCGCGGCGTCAACGGTACGACGGCGCAAGCCTGGCCGGTCGGCGCACGAATAACGCAGGATTTGCCCGAGGAACTGATTTGGCCGCTGGGCCTGACCGGATCCGCTGGCGAGGTTCTGCGCGTCGGAGCTTCCGGCCTCGAGGTTGGTGCTGTGGACTGGAACGATGTGGCTGGTAAGCCTTCAACGGACGATTCGACAATTTTCAGCGAGATCGCCCCGCCGTCTGCTCCAGCGGTCGGAACCGCGCAACTGTTCCTGAATTCATTGACCGGCGCGATCAACGCGCAATTCCCTGGCGGCCTCCGCAAACCAATACCGCCGAGCCCGCCGGTCGAGCATAGCGCGGACAGCAAAGGCAATTCGGTGGTTTACAGCAGCGTGGGGATGACCAAGCCGGACAACGTGGTGTCCGGCGACATGATTCTTGCTGCAGTGGTTGTTATCGGCCAGGCCGGGCAGTCATGGACACCGCCAGCAGGGTTCACTACGATCGCATCCGTTGGGTCGATTACGGAATCTTCTCGATGCTTTACATGGATGGGATACAAAATCGCGGGCGGCTCCGAGCCATCAAGCTACTCGTACAACATTGGAACCTTCGGCGCATCATCCTGGGAAACACGACGCATCACCGGGTTCTCGTCCACGACGCCGATTCGCTCTATGGCAACCGCAGACTCCAATCCTTCCTCGGTCACTTCGCTGGCGATCGGGACCGTGACCTACAGCGACTCGCTTGCAATCTCGCTGCTCGGGGGCGGTAACGGGACTCCGCTCAACGCGGTCAACACCACAGAGCCAGCAGGATTCACCAGCATCACAAAATCCGATTACACGGCCGGTTTTCAGATCGGGAAACGCGAATACGGCGGGTCCGGAAGCACTGGCGTACTGACCTGGAGCTTTGTGTCCGAGCCGTCGCAGATCATGAACGGCATCAATGCAACCATCAACAACGTGAGCATCGCCTGATGAAATTTGCCAATTTTGTTCAATGCACCCTGGTCGCAGCGATCACCGCCGCATCAACCACGATCCAGGTCGAAGCCGCCGATCCGTACAATCTTCCGCCGGACCCGGCCGGAGAGACGGCATTCCTGACGCTGACCGATTCTCTGATCAACCCGACCGCGTTCGAGATCATCGGCTACACCGGTGTGACTTCAATCGATGCATCCAGCCTGGAACTGACCGGTGTGCTGCGCGGGCAGGACGGAACGATCGCGCGCAGCTGGGCGGCCGGGGATTATGCGCGGCAGGATCTTGTGGCGGCGAACCTATCGCTAGCGACGGTCAACAAGTCGTTTTTCTATGCTGGCTCGATTGACGGCACCGTCCGGAAATTTGCGCCGTCCGGAAAGCTGGTGTGGACAAACGGCGATGCCAACGCCGTTGTCCGAACGGTGGACGTGGATGCTTACGGTGTATATACCGGAGACGATAACGGCGGTCTGCGACGTATTTCCCACGACAACACGCTGGTGTGGGAGTCCAACACGGTGCACTCCGGCCCGGTAGTGAAGGTGATCGGCGACGGGCGCGGGAACGTGTTTTCGCTCGCCCAATCCGACGGATTCTCTGGGTCTCTCAAGAAGCATGACGCCGATGGGAACGAGGTCTGGGAATACGCGCCGGCATCTTGGTCGGCAGTTTCGTTTGCGGTTGGCGCAAACGGGTTTATCTACGTCGTGACGCCGAACCAACTGCTTCAGATCGAACCAGGAACCGGGTTCTTGGTTCGCACTGCAACCAAAAGCGGCGGCGGCGGGAGCATTAGCGCAACCCCAGACGGCTTTATCTGGGCATGGATCGATTTGCGGCTACGAAAGTACGACTTTGGCCTAAACGAGGTTCTGGTGCTTGATGGTGCCGATGGTCGCGTGAATGGCCTGAGCGGTGCCGTCGCGCCGCTTAAGGATGGATCAGCCATAATCATGGGCGAGATTGATCACAGCGCGGTCAACTATACGCTTGCGCGAATCAACGCAGCCGGCGAGCCGGTTTGGCTGGCAGAAATGCCGGATTCGCTCATTCCGTTGAACGCGCTCATGATCGACGGAATCAATGCGCTGCCGTCCGGTGACGTGGCAGCCGCGCACGGCGCGACGTACATCGCCTATCTTCTGAGCGGAGAGGATGGATCAATCATTGCCTCATCGGGTCTTGCGGACTTTCAGGGATCCATCACTTCGACAGCGGTGTGGCCGCGAACGAACTCAGTGACCCCGATTTTCGACGGCGCGGAGTTCGGCCTCGGCCAGCCGCTGCAGTCCGATCTGGCTGGAGTGCCGACGACGAAAACTGAACTGATTCTCCGCGAAGCGGTCGCCCCTGGAACGCCCGCATCCGGCCACGCGATCATTTTCCTGGACAAAGCAGATGGTGCCCTGAAGGTGAAATTTGACACTGGCACCGTGACGACTCTGGCAAGCCCTTAAAGGATAGATCGAATGAACGAAGATCAAGCCATCGCTATGCTGACCGGCGTGTGCAGCGATTACGTCAACGACATCAAGCGGCAGGGCCACGAGTCCGCCGCAAAGGCGCTGGCGGCAACCTGCAACGTTGCTCTGGCCAAATTGAAGGACGGCCGTAGCAGCGCGCAGCCGCCGGGTTCGGTCAATGCCCAAGATCCGGATTAACCAATTTGCGGGCATCGCGCCAAAGTTTGACCGGCGACAGCTTCCCGTCGGGGCCGCGCAGATTGCGAGCAACTGCCGTTTCGACTCAGGTGATCTGAAAGCCTACTTCAAACTGGCGCAAGTCCCCGGCAGCGGCCTGATCGGAACGTCCACGGCCAATATCGGCGAGGGTTTCTTCTACCGATCTGGCGACGATACCCGCGACATCGGGTTCGGTGAGAACTTAACGGTTAGCGGCGCGCGCACGCCGGTCGCGAACGACAAGCACAAGCGTTGGTACTGGTGCGTCAAGGGCGAGGGCCTGTTCGCGATCAGCCTGGCCGACAACGACGCGCCTAGGCCGAACGGTTCTCCGGTAGGGTCTGGCTCCGACTTCCGACCGTTCGGCGGCTACCGGGTCGGGATTCCAAAACCGAAGCTGAGGCCCGAAGGGGAGCCGATCGCATCGGATCTTGCAGCAGTCGGATTTGGGACCACGAACGCAATCAACTCGATCAGCCGCACCAACCCGGCGACGATCAACACTCTGGGCACGCCGCCGTTCAAGGTCGGGCAGACGGTCACAATCAAGATCGACGAGTCACTTCCCCGGCCAGCGGACCCTGACGGTGGTGGTAGCGGCCTGCCGCCCGGTGGTGGCGGCAGCGGATCGACCTCCGGCCAAATATGGGCGCTGGACGGAATCAGCGGGACGATCACGAATGTCGGCAGCAACTCATTCGACATTCAGAACGTGTCGACCACCAATTTTGCCGACTTTGAGGCGGCGGACGTTGCCGCGGTCCGGGTGGAGCGCACGCTTCAGGACGACGAGCTCGAGGATCGATTCTACGTTTTCACCTACGTCAGTGAATTCGACGAGGAAGGCCCGCCGAGTGAACCGTCGAACATCGTCACCGTAGAGAAAGAAAGCCGCGTCCGGCTGTCAATCAGCGACGCGGCGCACGTCCTGGACACCGACGGCGGCTCGCGCGAGTTCATCAACCGGATCCGCGTCTACCGTTCGGCATCCGGCAACACGACGGTGCTGAAGCGCGTTGGAACCCTGCAGTTCCTCGGCGGTGTGGCCGAGGATGGCGAAATCGAATGGGAGGACGCGCCGAGCACATCCAACCCTGAGCTGGCCTGGTCCGCGACGCTGATCGACTCGGCTCTGTCGATCGAGACCGGAGACACGCTGGAATCCTCGGACTGGTTCCCGCCGCCGAACAATCTGGAGGGCATCGTCCAGTTCAACGACGGGATCATGATCGGCTGGGTGGGAAACACGCTCTGGCACTCGGAATACGAGCTGCCGCACGCCTGGAGCCGCTTCAACACGAAGGCGCTCATGGACGACATTGTAGGCGCCGAAGTCGTTTCCGGCATGGTCGTGGTCGGCACCAAAGGTCGGCCCTACGTCGGCTCTGGCGTCGATCCGGCGTCCATGAACTACCGGCGGCTTGACATTCACGCGCCCCTGCTCGGGCAGCGCCTGATCTGCGATGCTGGCTCCGGGGTGGTCTACGTCGCCGACAACGGCGTGATGTTCATCACGCCCGGCGGCTCGCAGTGGATGACCGACACCCGGTACGATAAGGAAACCTGGCTGCAGGCGGTCGCGCCCTACGATCGAGCGGTCTACCATGACCGGCGCCTGATCCTGTACGCGCCGGACACGTACCCGCTGGTGCTGTCGATGGACAGTGGATCGGTCGAGGTCTCGAATCTCACCTTGCAGTTCGCGGCGGCCTACGTCGCGGACACGCATCTGACCGTGATCGTGCGCCAGGATGCGCCGAACAACCCTGCGCGGCTGCGGCGCTACTTCAACGAAGGGTCGGAACGGATCCCGGCGTTCTGGCGCTCCGGCATCATAAAGATCACGCGACCGGTCAATTGGGCGGTTGCGCAGCTGCTGGCTGACAACTACCCGGTGGTGTTCCGGCTGCGTCACATCCGGCCTGGATCCTATCCGGCCGCGCCGGTTGGACAGCCTGATCTCGCTGTTCTATCCGAGCGATATTTCACGGTCAACGGCCCTGAACCGTTCTGGCTTCCGCCCGACTACCTGAGTCGCGAATTTGAACTAGAGGTGGAAACCAATTACCGTGTGCAGGAACTGGCCCTGGCTACGTCAATGGAGGAGCTGGTTTCGTCGTGAGCAAGAACCAGAACGACCGCCCGACACGAATGCCGGCGATTCCGACGGCGACCGACGAGGTGACCGCTGCGCTCAAGGAGGCGGTCGAGATCGGTGCCGGGCAGCGCGGAAAGGCGCTGGATCGATACGTCCGGCTGCGCGAGCTGCGTGATGCCGGGCTGGTGGTCGTTGACGGCAGACGCGGCCTGATCCTCGGCGTAGGCGCTGGCGATGGAACCGATGTCGGTCCATTCGAGCCCGACCCCGACGGCCCGCCTGACTTCGGTGTTGGTGACCTGACGCCACCAGTGGCGCCGACCAACGTCCGTGCGCGCGGCCTGAACCTGAACACGATCGGCGTGACCTGGGATCCGCCCGCCTACAACAACCACGCCTACGCGGAAATCTTCGCCAGCATGTCCGACAACTGGCTGGAGATCGCGGCGACGTTCAACGTCGGCCGGCCGATCGGGGCCGGCAACTCGACGCAGTATTTCATGGGCACGGCCGCGGGCACGACGTTCATTCACTCCGGGCTAGAAGATACCGTACCGGCCGCCGACTTCGAGCGACCGATCCTCACGATCTTCGACCAATCTGGTCCCGGCATCACGATCCGGCTGCGCGGCGTGTCTGCCGGCGCGTTCGTGAGCCCTGGCGACCGCATCTACCTGACCACGGCCGGCAGCAACTGGGACTCGACCGGCCAGCAGGGGACAGTCCAGTCCACGAACAGTACGGACATTGTTGTTCTGATGGATGGAGGCGATGATGCCGTCACCCCGCCTCCTTCTGATGCGATGGTGGTCGCGATCCCGGAGGAGGACGATCTCGAGGCGGCGCTCAGCCCGACCCCGGTCTACTATTGGGTCCGGTTTGTGTCCACTGCTGGCGTGGCCGGCCCGGTGCAATCTGAGGCCGGCGTCCCGGGCACGGTCATGCTCAACCCCGAGCAGATCCTGAACATCCTAACCGGCCGCATTCGCCGCACGAACCTGGCGAACGACGTTGTGGCGCCGATCAACTGGATCAGTGGCCCGATCAACGACTTTCCATCCGTGCGCGATTTCGTCGAATCCCTGAGTGGAAACGCCGTGGCGGAGTTCGATGCGCTGCTTTACCAGTTCTACATCGGCGCACTGAATCCGGATGCCGCGACCGGCGGCGCGGCCTTGTCGCAGATTCGTGGTTTCGTGGACGAAACCGGCGGATTCATCGAGGCGCTGAACACAATCCAGCTTGGCGGACAGTGGGATAGCGATGACAGCCCGTTCGGAACCCTGATCGCAACGATCGTCGGCCGGCGCCTGGTCGAGCTGGACGACAGCTCCGCGCTGGCCTATATCGGCGACACGCTGCAGATCGCAGTCGGCGACCCGGACAACCCGGACATGGTGCTGCTCAACCAGGTGGCGCAGCAGGTCTACATCAACCAGGACTCGATCGACAACTCGATCACGATGAAGGTCCAGGTCAACGCCGGAGGCGTCCTGACTTCGGCCGGCTTCGGGATCGGCCTACAGACCGACCCGGACGATCCAGGCGAACTGGTGAGCACGTTCATCGTCGCCGCCGACCAGTTCGCGATCATGGGCGCGGCCAACGGCGGCCGGATTTGCCAGAGCGTGAGCCGCATCCCGGCCACCGGGTCGACGCCGGCGCGGCTGGCGTTCCTGCTCGGCGGAGCGGCGGGAACCGGTGACAATCTTGAGGTCGGCACCAACGTAGCGGTCACGTTCCCGCGCGACGCGCCGGCCGGGGTCCAGGCTGGGTTCCGCGGCCGCACGTTCAAGATCGTCTCCCGGTCCGGAGGCACGCCGATTCAGGTGCTGGTCGAGGCGGCAGACGGTGGCACGGTATCGAACATCAACTCGGTGCTTGGCCCGGCCTATGCGATGTTCCCGGAGCAATCGGTTCCGTTCATCGTGGACACCGCCAGCGGCACGGTCGGCATTCGCGGCCGGCTGATCGTGGACGGCATGATCTCGACCAACGAGCTGGAGGTCAACGACCTGCTGCGCGCGAACGAAATCTGGGCAACGGCGATCACGGCCTTCGGCCTGATCCGCTCCCCGCTACTGGTCGGCGAGGTAATCACCACCCCGCTATTTGGCGGCTGGGGCGTCAAGATCGCGATGGAGGACACCGGATTCGACAACCGGGTGATCGAGTTCAGCCGGTGGGGCGTGACCACGCAGACGCCGCCGTCGGACCCGGACGGGGTGGGATCGTTCGCGAACCCGCTTCTGTACCCACAGATGGCGGCCAGCGAGCCCGATGACACGTCGTTCTACCTGAACGCCAGCGATGGTAGCGTGTTCGTGCGCGGAAACCTGACGGTCGGTGGAAACGCGCGGATCTGGACCGGATACAACACGCTGGCGCAGCATTTCATTCAGATGGATCACGAGTTTCCGCTGTTTGTCATGGACCGGAACAGGGCGCAGGCCGCCGGTATCCCGATCAACGAAGCCCGGGGCATGGTCTATACCAGCGCGATCCGCAACGCGATCCGGCGCGACGCCCTGTTCTGGGTCAACCAGAACGGGACGATGGGCTTCAACACGCAGAACGGCGCGATATTCGCCGGCGACACGCCGCTGGAGCCGCCGAACGGGACCGGCGACATCAGCGTGCTGGCCCGGCTGGCTTCGGATGGCGGCGTTACCGGATTGGGCCGCGTCCATGCAATTGCCAACTTCGATCTTCACGTCAATCAGAATGTGACGAACTGGTGGGTCAACGTCTCGATCCACATGTTCCTCGCAGACCGAAACGGCAATTACGATGATTCGGTTGAGACCATCAAGCCGTCCGAGAGGAATGGTCTGAACGGCGGTCCCGCGATTTTGAACCCGGCTTTCCTCGACAAGCATTTTCTGATCATCCGAGCCTCGTCAAACAGCGGACCAGACCCGGGCCTGGCTGCGTTTGTGTCCTGGCGGTCACGTCACCCCGAACTGATCGACATGGCGCAGACCGGCGGCATCGGACCCGGCCAGCGCACCGCCCACGGTACGGCGAAGGATGTTCCAGCGTCCTCAAACTACAAGATCCTGATAGTCCTGATCGAGCGATTCGATCAGGACGGCAACCCGCTGGGCGGATCGATGCCCGAGAAGGTCTACCCGTTCTCCGGGAATATCTTTTGCCAGCAGGTCAGCAACACGCAGTAATGAGACCCGGATGCTTTATCTGTGCGGGATTCCAAAGTAAACTTGCAGCAGGCCGAACCAGAGAAGCGCATGAACCTGATACGAATCATTGATCTCCCGCCGGCCCGTATTCCTGAAATGGTGCCGCTGGCCCGTGAGTTCTACGACGCTGGCGATCTGCCCGGCGACTTGGACCCGGAGGTGTTCTGCGACACATGGGCTCGCTTTCTGTTCCACGGCGTCGGCATCCTGCTGGCGGCTGAGTGCGAAGGTCAGATTGTCGGGTCGATCGGCGGCGTGCTGTCGCCGGATCCGCGCGACGGGCTAATGGTGGCGAACGAGCACCATTGGTTCGTCACAAAGCAGTATCGACGGGGCAGCGCCGGGATGGATCTGAAACGCGCATTCGAGGCCGAGGCATTGCGCCGCGGCGCTGATCGCGTAACAATGGCGCACCTTGCCAACAAACTTGGCGAGAAGCTGGCGCCAATCTTCTTGGCCGACGGCTACCGGCCAGTCGAAGTCCACTACATAAAAGACTTTAGGCAAAAGGAGTAAAAGTATGGCCGCCATCACCAGCGCCGTTGTCGGCGCAGCCGCAATCGGCGCCCAAGCCTACGGAGCGCACAAAGCAGGAAAGGCCGCGAACAAGGCCGGCAAGAGGCAGGCCGCAACGGATCAGGAGCGAATCGCGCTCGGCCGCGAGCAACTGGATTGGGCGAAGGGCATCTACGAACATTGGCGCACCGAGTTCGACCCGATGCTCCAGGAACTGAAGTCGGAAGCCATGCGCGATCAAACTCCGGACTATGCCGCGATCTCGGCCGACACGGCATCATCGTTCGGCGCGGCCGAGGACAACTACCGAATTGCGCTGGAACGGCGCGGGGTCGATGCCAGCGACGGCGCGTTCGGCCAGGTCAAAAGCAATTTCGGCATCGGTCGGGCATCGGCCGAGGTCAATGCCCGGCAGGACGCGCGCAGGCAGGTAAAAAACGATCGATTCCAACGGCTGGCGGCCACCTACGGTATCGGCGCGGGCCTTCAATCTTCGGCAATGGGCAACGTGAACAGCGGGTTCGGGATGACTCAGAACGCGATGGCCGGAGCGTCAGCAAACTACGGCAACAACGCGGCCAACCACAGCAACAACGCCGCGGCCGGCTGGGCCGGGGCATGGCGCGGCCTGAACAACATGCTTGATACCGCGCTCGCACCGGCTCCCGCCGAAACCACGCAACCGACACCTAGCGGCTGAGAAAGGAGACTGAGATGGCATACGGCATTGGAGCAATGGCGCGCGGTCTTGCGGTTGGGCAGGATCAGGTCTACCGGGATCGCGACAACCGCAAGATGATGGGGATGCGCGAACAAACGCATCAGGCCGGAATGGAGGCGCATGCCAATAACATTGCGGCTGCTGAGCAGCAAAGCCAGATCCGCACAAGCGATTCAGAGTGGGCCGGCGAGGTCCGGCAGAACCAGCGCGTTCAGTGGCAACAGCAGCAGCAGGAGCTCGAGCAGCGCGAGGCGCTCAAGCAGGCGATGCTTAAGGCCGAAGTGACCGGCGACCCGACGCCGCTGGTCGAGGTTTTCAACGCAACGACCGATGGCCTGATCCAGTCGTTCGAGCCGACCAAAAACGGGTTCGAATTCCAATCCAGTTCTGGAGATAAGTTCGAGCTTGGTCGCGAGGAACTGATGGGCCTCGGCGCAAGCCTGCTTCAGCCCGGAAAGCTGACAGAACTGCGACAGGCCGCGCTGTCCGCCAATCAGGAGCGCGCGCACGATCTCCGAATGGAGCAGTTAAAGCGAGGTGAGTGGGGCACGGATGCCGATGGAAACCGGGCATTCCGCGAGGCTGGAGAGTCCTACACGGCTTCGCCCGAAATGAACGCGGACAAGATTCCGGCCGACGTGGCGACAAACCAATACGTTGCCCGCGTCATGGGAATCACAGAGGCCGAGGCGCTGCAGTTCCGCCAGACCATGCGCGGCAAGTCACCGGCCGATGCGATTCAGGAGATTGCAAGGTCCATCCAAGACAACAGCATGGCCGCAATGCGACTCGGAAACGAACCGGAAAAGATCTATGCCGAAGCCGCGCGCATCTACGAAACCCTGCCGCAACAGTCTTTCGGCATCCAGTCGAAGCGCGGCGGATCGAAGGGCGCGGGCGGCCAGGGCAGCGCCGGAGGGGCGCCGGCCGATACCGATGTGGACGCAATCGCCGCACAGGCAAAAGCCAAGATCGCCGAGGGCGTCAGCCCGGATGCCATTCGCAATCGCTTGAAAGAGCGCGGATTCTCGGATCAGAAGATCAACCAGATCATGAGCGCGGCCCGGTGAAGGGACTTTTCGACGATCTCACTCCAGAATCAGGCTCGGCCAGCGCATTTTCCGGCTTGTTCGATGACCTGGTGCCGGAGCCCGGCCGGACGCTGAGCGCGTCGGATGCCAAGCGGTTTGGATGGGACAAGCGCGGCGTGCCGGCAATGGGCGAGGATCGGCGACCGGAAACGGACAACGCGCCGATCTACACCGGCAATGTGGCGATACAGTCGGACGGTGGTGGTCTGCCGCATCCGCTGGCCGGGGCGCTTCCAGGATTCGGGATTCAGAAGTCGCAACAGGCGCAGCCGACCGCGGGCGAAAATCCCTATGGCGGCTCCACGACGCTTGCGGAAAATGTAGCAAAAGGTGGCATCTACAATCCAGTATCGACCGGCTCAAACGCGGTAATGGAAGGCGCCCGCAACGCGGTAGCCGGCGTGCTCGAGTTCGGTGTGGACACGATCGAGCAGATTGCCGCGCCAATCAATGCGTCAACTGACTGGTATTTTGGAAAAATGCTGGACGCGGACCCGGAACAACTGCGCTCTGAGGGTCGGGAAAAAGCGGCCGCCTATGCCGAACGCCTGCAGGCAGCGCGCCGCGCCGGGATGGACGAGCAGAAGTTCAGCAGCGTGATCACCGCGCCGATTTCGGAACTGGCGGACGTGCTGTATCAGCATGCCAGCAAAAACCGCGAAGAGATTCAGGGATCACGACCCGAGAACGCGCTGTTCGGCTACGCGCACGATGTCTGGGTATCTGTTGCCCGGATGGGGCCGCAGCTGGCCGTCGCGCGCGTCACCGGCAACGCCAATCTCGGCTTGGGCGTGATGTTCGCCGATATCTACGGCAGTGAGTTCCAGCGTGGAATCAACGAACTTGGACTGACTCGCGACGAGGCAATGACCCATGGCCTGATCAAAGCGAGTATGGAAGTCGCGCCAGAGAAGCTGTTCGGCGTGTTCGAGCGGTTCATCAAGCCCGGCGGATCAATCAACCGTCTGAAGCAGGCGGCCTCAGAGGGCGGATCCGAATCCGTCACCGAAATCAGCAACATCATTGATGACGCATGGCGTCTCGGCGAGACCGAACTGTCACCGACCGAGATCCTCGGCCGCGTCAGCTATGCTTTCGCGCTTGGCGCGGGCATGGGTGCCGTGATCGGCCCGGGAAGCGCACCGCCCGAAGTGGACATGCTGACCGGAAAGCCGTCCAGAGAGCCGGACCCGCCGCCTGACCCGCGCCAGTCGCCGGCCTTCGGGAACACGCTCGGCCAGCAGTTCATGAACATCAGTCAGGCGACCCAGAACATGCCGTCGCCGACGCCGACATTCGGAATCCAGGCAGCCCAGGACGTGCCGATCGAGGAAGAAATCCGCCGACTGGAGGCTGAGGTCAAGCAGGACCAGACGCCAACCATGACCGCTGGACCTTTGCCCGTTGAACAACAAGCGCGGCCCGAGGCGGTTGGTGTGGCTACTGTCGAACCGCAACCGGCCCAAGAGCCGGTCCCGGAGCCGAATCCAACGGACCCGGTTGCGCAAAATCAGTTGCCGAAGATCAAGAACGAGGCGGGCGAGCTCGTTCCGTTCCCCGATCCGCGCCTGAAGCGCGAGACCTACCGGGGCACGATCAAGCAGCTCGCGTCCGAACTCCGGGTCGGTGGCGACATTACGCTTGTTCCTCGCCCTGGCGCCGTGCGGAAAGACAATACCGGCGATGTGGTATGGGACTACGGCGCCGATCAGCTTATTCGAACAAAGTCCGTGAATCCGGCATGGTTCCAGTCAATCGCTGAGGACGAAGGCGTCAGCGTCAAGTTCCTGCAGTCCACGATCGCCAAGGCCCTTGCCGGTAGGACGTTAGGAGTCCGACAGCATCGCGTGATTGAGCGAATGCTGGATGTGGTATGGCAGACGCGAATGACCGGCACAGATCAACTAGGTGCCGAGCCGATCGACTTCAAGCAGGCGATGGCGCAAGCCAGGTCTCTGCGCGCCGATGCCCGTCGAGCGGTCCGCGGCGAACTGACCGACGCCGAGGCCGACGCGCTGGCAGCCCTGGAGCGCGACGAGGCCGATGCCGGGACGCTATTTGAGGAAGACGCCTACCTTGAGGAACTGAACGCCCGAGAACGGGCAGCCTACGAAATGGCCGAGGAGGCCCGAGCAGCCAATGAAGCCGCAACCATCGAAGCAATCGAAAACGCCCGAGACGACATCGCGCTCGCCGCACAACTCTACGACATCGCGTACGGACGGACTTCTGCCAATCCGGAGGGATTTGATCCGCAAGAATCTGGAGCGGAACAAGGGCAACCCGCCGAAGCGCCGAGCCCGGTAGACGAGGCGGCGGGTCAAGCCGCAACCAGTCTGGAGGAAAAAGCCGGCGGCAAGCAGGATTCCGATCTTGCCGGACCGGTAGACCAGACCGCGCAAATCAAGGCGGACGCTGACCGCAAGCGCGACGAGAAGATCAACCAGTCGCCCGAAATGATTGAAGGCGACGGCGAACTATTCGCCGGCCCGCGGCCGCCACAAGCCGACCTGTTCGGGCCGAAAGCAGTCGAGCCAGACCAATTGGAGAATACCCGGAATGAAGAAAAAAGCGAATCAGGCAAAGAGCAAACGGGCAGCACAGGCGGGCGCACAAAAGCATCAACCGATGCTGCCGAATCAAAACGTGATCAAGAAACGGGCGAGAAAGCAGATGTCGAAGAGAAGCCAGAAGCAGTAAAACCCGGCCCGACAAAGACCGGCAACAGGCTGATCACCGATCAGGCCGCGGAAGATGCCCGGAAGCTGCTGCTGACAAAGCTGGGCCAGCTGAACACCGGCCTGGACCCGGAAGTGTTCAAGGCCGGCGTTACGCTCGCCACCTATCACATTGAGCGCGGCGCCCGGTCCTTTGCAGAATACGCGCGGGCAATGATCAATGACCTCGGCGCGATGGTCAAGCCGTACCTTAAAGCCTGGTACATGGGCGTGAAGTACGACCCGAGCGCATCAAAGCTGACCGACCTTGATTCAGCAAGCGCCGTCGATCAGGCAAACATCGACGAGATTCTCGAGGTCGCTCCTGATTTTCGTAATATGGAACCAGCGGCAGACCAGAACGCCGCAAGTGAGGCCGAAAATGATGACTCCAGGGCAAGCCCGGAAGATGTTCGAACAGGCGATGAAGGACGTGGCGCCGAAAGAACACCGGAATATGAGACAGGGGCGGAAGCTGGATTGGTTCCTGAACCGGCTGACGAAGGAATTCTCGGAAACGAGGGAGTTCCTGCAGGCGCAGGCGGTGGAGCAAGTAAGCCCGATCGGGGCTCCGGAGTACAAGGAGGATCCGATGGAACTGGTTCAGGAGATCAACAGCCGGTTCAAGGTGGCGGAAGACGCGGCAATCGCCCAGGCAATCGAGCAGATCGAGGCGCTGCGGACTACCGAATCCGCATAGACGAAATCAAGCGCGATGGCGGCTGGCGAACCGTTGCCGAGCGCAACGTCGAAATCGTCGAGCTTGTCCAAAAGATCACCGCAGAAAATCGCCAGGCAAAGCCTGAAGAAAAGGCGCTGCTGGTCAAGTTCACCGGCTGGGGCGCGTCCGAGATCGCGAACGGGATTTTTCCCAACCATCACGGCCGGTTCAAGAACGAGCAGTGGCAGGCGCTCGGTGAGCGCCTGAAAGCCGCGCTGACCCCTGAGCAATACGCGGAAGCCTCCCGGACAACGCAGTACGCCCACTACACCAGCGAGCCGGTCATTCGTTCGGTCTATGCCGGCCTTGAGCGGCTGGGGTTCGCCGGCGGCGACGTGTTCGAGCCGGGCGCCGGTATCGGCCTGTTCCGTGGGCTGATGCCGGATCAGATTTTCGCGAACAGCACCTATACCGCCGTCGAGTACGACACCATCACCGGACGGATCGCGCAACTGCTGTACCCGGGCAGCAACATCACGATCGGCGACTACACGAAAACCAAGTTCCCAGAAGGGTTCTTCTCTGCCGCAGTCGGCAATCCACCGTTTTCCTCGCTCAAGGTCACGAGTGACCCGAAATACCGGAAGAATGCGTTCCTGCTGCACGATTATTTCTTTGCCAAGACGATCGATCTGGTCGAGCCTGGCGGTCTGCTGGTGTTCGTCACGTCGAAAGGCACGATGGACAAGGCAAACGACCGTGCGCGCAAGTATCTGTCGGAGCGCGCGAACCTGCTGGGCGCGATTCGCCTGCCGCAGACAGCGTTCAAGGACAATGCCGGCACCGAAGTCGTGACCGATGTTCTGTTCCTGCAGAAGCTCGGGGACGGCATCGAGGACAATGGCTTCAACTGGATGGATCTGGGCGAAGTCGATACGCCGCAGGGCCGGACGCGAATCAATCGGTATTTCGCTGAGCACCCGGAAATGGTTCTGGGAACGCACGCGCTCTCTGGATCTATGTACCGGGCCGATGAGTACACGGTCATCCCGAAGGCCGGCGTCCCGATCGAGCAGGCGTTCGCCGAGGCCGTTGCCAATCTGCCGGAAAACGTCTACCGGCCGCGCCGTGGAACGAAGGCCGAAACCGCGAAGGTCATCGACAGCGACATCAACCCGAACCACAACAAGGAAGGTGGGGTTTACGTTGACGATACCGGCCAGCTCCGGATCATTCAGGATGGCGTCGGCGTCCCGCTGACGGCTCGCGAAAACGCACAAGGGAAGAAGTTCGACCTTTCCCAGAAGCAGATCAGGTTCATGAAGGATTACGTCGGGGTTCGGAAGGCGCTGAAGCAAGCGCAGTCTGACCAGCTGAACGATGGACCCTGGGAGAAGTCGCTCAAGGCGTTGAACGATGCCCACGGCGCGTTTGTCCGAAAGCATGGCTGGATGCTGGAGCATTCGGTTACTGAGCGCGAGAACAAGGACGGGTCGGTAACGATCATCCGGCGATTCAAGAACAAGGCTCTGCTGGACCTGGACGCAGAGAACGCGCTGATCTACGGGATGGAGCGGTGGGATCAGTCCGGGAAGATGCAGAAAGGCAAGTTCATGCTGGATCGGACGATCAAGCGGCCCGAGGAGCCGAAGATCGAAACGGTTCAGGATGCGCTGTTTGTCTCCTTGAATGACATCGGCCGGCTGGACATAGAGGAAGTCGCGAAGCTGGCCGGGGCCAGCGTGGATGATGCGATCGCCGAACTCGGAACCTCGATCTACTTCGACCCGTCTCACGGCTGGGCGACGGCCGATAAATACCTGTCCGGCAATGTAGTGTCGAAACTCCGCGAAGCCGAAGCCGCGGCCAAGACCGACCCGTCGCTGAAAAGGAATGTCGAGGCGCTGAAGGCGGTTCAGCCCGAGCCGCTGGCGCCGTCGCAGATTACCGCGCAGCTTGGCGCGGCCTGGGTTCCGGCGAGCGACGTCCAGGCATTTGCCGCCGATGCTCTGGGATCACCCGGCATCAAGGTCAAATACAACCCGGTGCTCGCGAAGTGGAAAGTCGGTGGCTACAGCTCCAGCGTCTCGGAGTGGGCGGCCGGCGGCATGGATGTGGGCGAAATTCTGGAATCCGTCCTCTCCAATCGCACGATCAGGATCACGTCCAAAGAAAGCGACGGCAAGACGCATCCGGATCTTGAATCGACGGAAGCCGCGAACCAGGCGGCAAAGAAGATGCGCGAGGCGTTCAAGGGCTGGATCTGGAGCGACAAGGCCCGGGCGAACAGGCTGGTCCAGTTCTACAACGAGAACTTCAACAACATCGTCCCGCGCCAGTTCGACGGCTCGCACCTGACGCTGCCCGGCGTTTCGACCCGGTTCAAGCTCTACCCGCACCAGAAGCGCGCAATCTGGCGGATGATTCAGGACGGCAACACTTACCTTGCCCACAGCGTCGGCGCCGGCAAGACGTTCACGATGATCGCCGCCGGCATGGAAGAACGGCGCCTCGGGATCTCCAAGAAGCCGATGTATGTGGTTCCGAATCACATGCTGGACCAGTTTGCGCGCGAGTTTCTGGAGCTCTACCCGGCCGCTAACATCATGGTCGCGAGTCCTGAGAATTTCCACACCTCCCGCCGGCACCAGTTCGTCGCGCAGGCCGCTCTGAACAACCCGGACGCGATCATCATCACGCACAGCGCATTCGGCCGGATCGGCCTGGGGCCGAAGCGCGTCCAGTCGTTCATCAATGAACAGATCGACGATCTCCGGATCATGCTAGAAAACGTCGAGAACGGCGATCGGATCACGGTCAAGCGTATCGAGAAGAAGATCGAGGCTTTAGAGCAGAAGCTCAAGGAATCGCAGAAGGAGGAAGCGAAGGACAAAGCAGTGCTGTTCGAGGAAATCGGCGTCGATCGGCTGTTCGTCGATGAAGCGCACGAGTTCCGGAAGCTGCACTTCGCGATGAGCCGCGGAGCAGTCAAGGGCATAGATTCATCTGGATCGCAGATGGCTATGGACCTGTTCATGAAAGCGCGGTATCTGGAAACCAACAACCCGGGCCGATCTCTGATCATGGCCTCGGGAACGCCGGTCACGAACACAATGGGCGAACTGTTCAGCATCCAGCGGTTTTTCCAGATGGATCAGCTTGCCGAAGACGGGCTCGATTCCTTCGACGCATGGAGCACGCACTTCGGAGAAGTGGTCGAAGGTTTCGAGCAGAATGCTGCCGGAGGGTACGAAGTCGTCTCGCGGTTCGCCAAGTTCGTCAACGTGCCGGATCTGATGACCAGGATTCGCACCTTCATGGACGTTCTCACCAGCGACCAGCTCGGCCCGTTGGTCCAACGGCCTATGGTAGATGGCGGCCAGCGCAAGGTCGTTGTCACCCCGACCCCGGACGGGTACAAGGAATATCAGAAAACGCTCGAGTCACGCATTCGCGCGATCAGGAACCGCAAAGGCCCGCCGAACAAGGGCGACGACATCATCCTCAGCGTGATCAAGGATGGCCGTTTCTCGGCGATCGACATGCGGTTCGTCGATCCTCGCGCGCCTTCGGACCCGAAATCGAAGCTCAACGTCGTGATCGACAACATCATCGACGCCTATCACGAGACCGCCGATTTTGAATACCAGACCAACGGCAAGAAGGACGAACTGAACGGCGCCAGCATTCTGGTGTTCTCGGACATCGGCCTGGGCGCGGCATCCGCCAAGAACAGTGGGTTCGATATGCGCGCCTGGATGACGCAGCGGCTGGTCGAGGCCGGCGTGAAGCCAAACGACATTGCGTTCATCGCCGACTACGCGACCCCGACGAAGAAAGAGCGGCTGTTCGCGGACATGCGCGAAGGCCGGAAGCGGATCATGATCGGCTCGAAGAACATGGAGACCGGCGTCAACGTCCAGAAGCGGTTGCGCTACCTGTTCCACGTCGATGCGCCGTGGTTCCCGGCCAGCGTTGAGCAGCGCGAGGGCCGGATCATCCGCCAGGGGAACCAGAATCAGAAGGTCACGATCCGCGCGTTCGCCACGAAGGGCAGCTACGACGCGACGATGTGGGGCATGAACGCCCGCAAGGCCCGATTTATCGAGCAGTCGATGACGGGTGGCAAGTCCGAGCGGTCGATGGAGGACGTGAGTGAGGCGTCGCAGTTCGAGATCGCGGCCGCACTGGCGTCAGGTGACGAGCGGTATCTGAAGCTGGCCGGCATGAAGTCGGACGTAGAGCGCCTGGAACGCCTGTACCGGGCGCACATGGATCAGCAGAACAAGTATCAGGCCAGTCTTATTTCAAATCGGGATCGGGTCGAATCCAACAAGCGCTTGATCGCGAAACTCGAGGCCGAAATCAAGAAGCGGAAGCCCGTGGACTGGTCCGGCGATGCTCCGTCCGCATTCGTGGGCGGCGAAGGCTTCACCGATCGGAACAAGTTCTCCGAGGCGCTATTCTCGGCGTTCAAGGCCGAGGCCGAGAAAAACACCGAGGCCGAGACCGTCGTCGGAAAGATTGGCGGGTTCGAGATCGTCTATACCGGCGTGACATTCAAGGGATCCGGGAACTACATCGCATCACTGGACCTCAACATGGCCGGCCAGCGCGACCCGCTGGTGACGTGGCCAATCGATCCGAATGTGTCGGTGGTCGGGATTGGCGCACGCGCCACAAATCAGGTGTCCAGGCTGGACCGAGATCTTGCTGATCTGCGCGAAGGCGTCGAGAACGCCGGCCGCATGATCGAGCAGCTGGAGTCTAGGATCGGCGCGGAATTCGCGGAACTTGGGGAATTGACCGAGAAACTGAGTGCGGTCGATGACCTTGAGGCTGAACTGGCGGCGGAAGGCGATGGAAATTCAGAATCTGAACAACCGCCAACAGACGGCCAGATGTATTCACGCCGCGATCCCGTCCTCTACTCTGCCGTCGAGCGCGCTGTCGAAGGCATCCAGCAGAACCGCGCCCAGCCGCAGCAGTGGCTCGCGATGGTCCGCAAGCAGCCCGGCGTCAAGCAGGAGGAGCTGGACTGGATGGGCCTGGGCGAATGGCTCGGTGAGCAGCAGGGCTCGGTCACGCGCGAGCAGGTGCTGGATTTCGTGCGGTCGAACGCGGTTGAAGTGCAGGAAGTGACGCTCGGCGCTCCGAATTCCATCGGTGCGCTACGGTCGCGTATGCCAAGCTGGTTTGAGCGACTGGATGGCGCAGGGGTGCAGGCGCACAGGGACGTGGACGGCAGGATCTATTTCACCGACGGATCATCGGATCGGATGGATCGGTTCGATGTCCGGGAGAAGCACGGGCCTATGGTTGGCGCTGCAGCTGAAGCAGTCTCGGAGCGCAACCCTGAGGACGATATTGATCCAAAGTTTCGGTCCAAGTTCCACCAGTATCAAACCTCCGGTGGCGAGAACTACCGGGAGTTGTTGCTGACGCTTCCAATTTCTGGCATCGAGGAAGCCAAAGCGCGCGCTAAAAGAGCCGATGAACGTAAAGTAAATGCAATCAACAAATTCTCCGACGCAATAAGAAACTATGCGCGAGAAAATAGCATAGATATTAACGCCGTATATACAGGCAGGAAAAAGGCTCCAGACGGATTTGTTGCTTCATGGAACCAACTCAGAAGTAGGGATATTGACACACTTGTTCCCGAGCTACGCGAGTCCGCAAAAGAGCTACAGGACGCTCTTTTGGAATATGAATCGACAACGCTTTCGTCTGGAGTTAGTGCGGCAGAAAGGGCTGGTGGGTTCAAATCCAGTCACTTCGACGCACCAAATATTCTCGCCCACGTTCGCTTCAACGAGCGCACCGACGCCGACGGCAAGCGCGTGCTGTTTATCGAGGAGGTGCAGTCGGATTGGCATCAGGCGGGGCGGAAAAAAGGTTATGGCGCCACCAAGATTGATGTGGTCGAGAAACAGCCGGGGCGGTTTGAATTGGTAGATCGTCAGAGCGGCGAGACCATCCGTATGCCTGATGGCGTGGTTGCTTATACGTCCCGGGAAGCAGCAGAAGCTGAAGTTGAGCGCGCTGCCGAGGTGGGTTATGGCGTCACTAAAGGCGTACCCGACGCTCCATTCAAGCAGTCCTGGCCGATGCTCGCCATGAAGCGCATGATCCGATATGCCGCTGAGAACGGCTTAGACCGGATCGCGTGGACGCCTGGGGATGTTCAGGCAGATCGGTATGATCTGAGCAAGCAGTTGAGCGAGCTTTATCACTGGGTGGATGAGGATGGCGACTATGGCGTGTCTGCATACGCGCTTGATGGATCAACGGTTATCGACCAACAAACATTCAGGGAATCCGAACTTGAAGGCGCTGTCGGGAAAGAGGTTGCTAATCGCATAATCAACCGGGAGGGAGATCAGGCAAGCGCAGACATGGGTGGCAACGAGGGCGTGATGGTCTTGAGCGGAGAAGGGCTCAAGATCGGCGGCGAAGGAATGCGCGCATTCTACGACCGCATCCTGAAGAACGAGGTCGGCAAGTACGTCAAGAAGTTTGGGGCGCGGGTCGGGACTACGGAAATCAGAACCGACAAGGCGTCGCTTCAAGTCTGGTCCGTCGATGTCACACCGGCAATGCGCGAAGCCGCGCTTGCCGGCCAGCCGATGTTCGCGCGTGGCCAAAGCAGCGGCACCACCGCCGAAGCAATCCGCGCCGCACTGTCGCAGAAGGCCCAACAAGCCCTGATTGACTCCGGGCTGCTGACGATCACCGACACCCCGGCGCAGTGGCCCGGCCAGCACCCGGCGGACGCTGCCGGCATGTGGATGAACGGCCGGATCTATCTGGCCGCTGCGAATATCAATCCCGGTAGCGAGCGCGGCCTGATCCTGCACGAGATCGGCGTCCACCACGGGCTTGCATCGATGATCGGAGACAAGAATTTCAAGCGCCTGCTTGGACAGATCAAGCGGCAAGCAGAGCGTGGAGGCCACCAAGGAGCTCCCAAGGCCGCGCGCGATGCATATCTGGCCCATCAGCGTGCGTTGGCAGATAGAACGCTCCGCGGCCGGCCAGAGGATGCGCTGTGGGAAGAAACGATCGCATACATGGCCGAGGCCGGCGCTGCTGGCGGCTCATTCCAGGAGATCGTCGCTGCGATTCGTGCGTTCCTGCGATCGATCGGCCTCGACTTGAAGTTCACGGCCGCCGACGTGGCGCACTTGGCGCGCGGCTCCGTCTCGAAAATCGTGGCCGGTGAGTCGGCGGGCGCCGGGATTGTGGCTCCGGCCAGTTACTCGTTCGCCGGCAGCAACGCGGCAACGTCCGATCGCGGCACGATGATTGAAGCTCGCGACCGCCTGCGTCGCGGCGAAGATGCGGATCGGGTCCGGCGCGAAACCGGCTGGTTCCGTGGCGCAGATCAGAAGTTTCGGTTCGAGATCAATGATTCAGATGCGTCGCTTGTCGACCTTGATCTTGAGGACGGAAGAGCGGTGCGGGCGACGCTGCTGGGCGACATTCTCGACCACCCAGCGTTGTTTGCCGCCTACCCTGAACTGCGGGACATGCTGGTCACGATCACAGTGTCACCCGACATCGCATCGGAGAACGGAACCTACAAGCTGGCCTTTGCTGGAGATAAGTGGACGTTCGGCAGAGAGCCTGAAATATTGGTAAAAGCGCGAACCGCCGACGGCGCGCTGTCAGTTCTGCTCCATGAAATCCAGCACGGAATCCAGAACATCGAAGGGTTCGCCACAGGAGGATCACCCAAAGGGCAGAAGCTGGACGCCGACATGGAGAAAAGCAAGGTCGATAGTGCCTGGAAACGTTTCAATGAGTTCGAGCGGACACTGTTCGGCGGAGAAACGCTGTCCGAACGGGTCGAGCGGATTGGCGAACAGCTGGCGGACGGCGCAATCACGGAGGAGGAGTTCCACCAGTTGTCCGCCGAGTACACGGAATCTCTGGATCGAGCAATCGCTCAGAACCCGTTCATTAAGAACGACATCAAGATCATTAAGCGCGGTTCGATGGATCACTACCAGCGGTATCTTCAACTTGCCGGCGAGGTCGAATCCAGGAACGTCCAGGCGCGCCAAAAACTCGGCGACCGCGGCCGGCGCATGGTCTCGCCGGAATCTACCCAGGACATCCCGACCAGCGACGTGATCGTCATGTTCAACGGCAGGTATGCGGCCAGCGCGCCGATGCCGGCGAATGCTGCCCAAGACCAGACCAAGACGCCCGAGTTCCGCGCATGGTTTGGCGACAGCAAAGTAGTGGACCAGAACGGCGAGCCGTTGGTGGTGTATCACGGGACCACTAAGGATTTTGCAGAGTTCCGACCGGGCTACGCG
>Ga0100394_1000969_pt1 | contig 23725 bp, 19 predicted proteins | sample CryGeymeta201518_FD_81549 | JGI IMG/M metagenome (GOLD analysis project Ga0100394, IMG submission 81549) | Groundwater microbial communities from Crystal Geyser aquifers in Utah, USA - Crystal Geyser metaG 2015-18 | ecosystem: Environmental > Aquatic > Deep subsurface > Groundwater | place: USA... | reverse complement strand
CTATTTAACAAAGTTCGAAAATGATTTTTTTCCAAGGCCAGTGCTTGTTCGGTTTGAATGCGTTCGGTAATAATATAGGCAATGCCAAATAATCCTGATAAATGACCTGCTGAGTCGGTAACCTGGTATTTACGAGCGTCTAACCAAATGGTGTCATTTTCTTGTGTGAAATTCAGGAGTTTTTGGGCGGCCACTTGACCTGAATAAATGGATTGTTCCAGTTGGTATTCTTGGTCAGCTAGGCTTTCCGGTAGAACGTCATAGCTGGTCAATCCCAGCAGATCAGACCAATTTAGGTTGGGGGAAGCGATTGATGCTAAGGTTTGGCTGGTGGCCGTATAAACGTGATTACAATCTTTAAAGCAAACCAAATCACCGGTGGCATTTTTCATCATCGCTTGAAAAGCTTGATGGTGCGTTAAGGTGTTTTCAGGTTCAAAAAGACTTTTGACGTTTTGAAGGCGTAGTGACAGCTCGTTATGGCCTTGATGGGCACAGAGTGTGGCTTTAAAAATTTCAATGCGCTGGCTAATTCCATGACGAAGGCGCAGATGAAATGAATAAGGCGTTGTCTTTTGCGCCTTAGAGAGGTCTGCTATCAGCGACATATCATCAGCATGTACTAGGTTTTGTTGCCAATTTTCCCAGGCGTCTAGTTCATCAGGACGATATCCTATAAGCGCTTGACTATCGCCGTTTAGGACTTTAATGGATAGTGATGGCGTTAGGCTGAAAATTAAAGTGAGCGAATCGCAAGGTTGATGTGTCGTCATGGTGTGATCTTGTTGGTAAATAAGGACTGTCTATCATACTGAAATTTCCTTCAAAATGATTAAAAAACTGAGCCTGAATCCCACGTTGCTGCAATTGAATTTCATTTTTTTGTCATTTTTACTTCATCAGTTTGTTATATAAGGCGCATATGATTGGTAGCGTTTCATCCTTTAGCTTAACGATTAAGAGAGTATTTTATGAAAAAATTAATTATCGCACTATCGGTTGCTTCTTTGGCAAGTGGTTGTGCAACTTCACCCGTAGGTGGCTCTAAGGCTGCTCAAGAACCTGTCGCCAAAACAGCAAAAGTTGCTGATGCGGTCGCTTTAAATAATGATGATCTGTACGTTGCTTATGTTGATGGTCGAGAAAATATCTTTTACGATTTACATGAATATAAATCTTTTTTAGAAGTTGGTGAAAGCACCTTTCGTAAAACTTATATCGGTGCGGGAACCAATGGTATGACACGTTCTTATGCTTTAACAAAAGCGGATAAGAAAAAGCCAACCAATCCGGCAGAGCAAATGTTGAAAGGTGAAATGGCACATGCTGCGGATTTTTATGGTGAAGTCTATAATGAAGAAAAAAATCGTTTTTATGTGTTTGGTAACTGGAAAGATTTTACCGATTACTTGGCAACCGGGGTAGATACCTATCATTACAGTGAAATCGGTGCTGGCCCGAAAGGTGCAACAGTGGTTTATGTGCTGAATAAAAGCAATAACAAGAAAAAGCCAGAAGCGACTGTGCAACGCTTTAAAGCCAATCATGCTAATTAATGCGTTTTATATAACGTGTGTATAAAAAATCCCGCGAAAGCGGGATTTTTTTTGGTTGTCGTCGGTCGAACCGTTCGGTTATGCCTTCGCTGCTGTATAGAGTTCCGAAACTTTGTTCCAATTCACAACATCCCACCAAGCTTGCATATAGGCAGGTCGAAGGTTTTGGTAACGTAAGTAGTAAGCATGTTCCCAAACATCAAGCCCTAGGATAGGCGTGCCTTTAACATCGGCAACATCCATTAAAGGGTTATCTTGGTTAGGGGTTGATGAAATTTCCAACTTGCCTTCAGCTGAAATGGTCAACCACGCCCAACCAGAACCAAATCGAGTTGCGCCGGCGGTGTTGAACTGCTCTTTCATTGCCTCTAGGCTACCAAAGGTCGCATTGATATCGTCCGCCAGTGCACCGGTGGGGGTTCCCATGCTATCTCCGGTCATGACTTCCCAAAAGAAAGAATGGTTCCAATGACCGCCGCCATTGTTGCGGATTGCCGGAGATAATTGTCCGGCATTGGTAATCAACTCACTGAGTGATTTGTCCGCATTCGGCGTATCTGCTACTGCATTATTTAGGTTGGTGATGTAGGTGTTATGATGTGTTGTATGGTGAATTTCCATTGTTCGAGCATCAATGGATACTTCTAAAGCGTCATAATCATAGGGAAGATCAGGAAGTGTAAATGCCATAATATTAATCCTTTTTGAGTCTCAAATGTCATCTGTTTACGGGAAAACAGTGAAGAATTTGTTTGTTAAAAACGCCTCTATTCTAACGAAGTTGAGCGATTTATCAATACCTGACTGAAATAATCGGGTATTTAATTTTAAATAGCGTTAACCGAGGTGTCCTTTAGAAAATATTATCGAGATGAGGGGGCGGTGGCGGCATATCCCCCATCTTCTCAATTTCAGAAGGCGGCATCTGTAAGAAGTAGCCTTTGGTACAAAGGGCGGTATTGAGTTCTTGAGTGTCAGTACGAGGCAGTTTTCGACCAGGGTGTAGTTCGAAATCAATAACATGCTCTGGCTCTCCAAACATAACTAATAGCTCGTTGGGTAGTTTTTCCAGTCCATCTTTTTGAGGAACAAATAAAAATAATTCTGCCTTTTTGGGGCTTTTAAAAGTTGAAACCTTTAGGGATTGAAAGGTCGCCATAGTTAAATTCCTTGTATATGAATGGTGCTTATTTTAGCAAATAGTGCAACACTGGGGGTGTCATTTGCTTGACCTCAGTAACAAACTTCATTATTCTTAGCGGTTAGTCAATCAATTTGGAAAGTGAGTATGGTCAGCAATAAAGTATTGGTTCTTGGCGGAACCGGTTTTATCGGTCGTGCCGTGGTGAATGCGTTATCTAAGCATGGGTATGAAATCAGCGTTGTGGTGCGCCGTCCAGAGCGTTTTAGAGATTATTTATTGTTTCCAAAAACTAAGCTGGTTCAGATGGATAGCTTGCTATCATCAGAAGCGCTGGTAAGGGTGTTTAAGCATGCCGGCTTGATCGTAAATTGTTTAGCCGATTTAACGCTAAAAACGGAAGCGGTTGAAGAGAATGACTATGTTGCAGTGCATCAACAGATAAAAAAAGCGATTGAAACCGCACAGGTTAAACGTGTTATTTCTGTTTCACAAATTGGCGCAAATGCCGGAAATGCCACGCATTCTTGGCTTTATCACCTTGGCGAAGCGGATGCGATAATGCATTCCATTGCCAATGCACAAACCACGATTTTGCGTTCCGGCATTTTATTGGGTGCAAAAGATGAGGTGGCTTCTTGCTTTAAGCGTCAACTTAATTTGATGCCCGTTTTACCGGTCGCGAATGCCTCTAAACAGGTTCAGCCTTTAGCGGTGCAAGATTTTGCCAAGGCTTTGGTTGCCAGTATCCAAAACAGATCTCTGTTTTGGAAAAAGGTAGAAGTGGTGGGTGAAGAGCGTATGACGATGAAAGCCCTGGCAAATCGAGTCAAAGAGATGATGGAAAAAGAGGATGCAGTCGTTTTTTCAATGTGTCGATTAAATGCGCGTTTTATGAGTTTTTTAGGTGCATTGGCGCCGATTAAATCGGTTTCAGCGGTACAGATGGTATTGCTAGAGGCTGATTTGATTTCCGATACCGATTTTTCAACGCAGTTTGGCTTTGAGCCAATAAGTGTCGAGCAGGCTTTGGCCGCTTATGTATTAACAACACACCAGCGAGAAAGGTATAATGCCTTTCGTCAGGCAGCGGGTCGAAATCTGGAAGAGTTGGCCTGAAAAGGGACAAAAAACGCTTAATGTTGTTACCAAAGCCGTCTTATTAGACGGCTTTTTGGTTTATGATGATATTGAATTGAGGCCTTTTTACTAGCGCGACGCGAAAGAAAAATTTTAACCATTTTTATTCGTGTCGCCCGTTCGTGCAAAGGTCTCGAATGATAGCGCAACTGCAGAAAATACAAAGGGGCTATTATGAAAACCTATTTGGTTGGCGGCGCAGTTCGAGATAAATTGTTAGGCGTGGCCGTTTATGATCGTGATTGGGTGGTGGTCGGTGCTAAGCCTGAACAATTGCTGGCGCAAGGTTTTCGTCAGGTCGGTAATGATTTTCCTGTTTTTTTGCACCCTGATACCCAAGAAGAATATGCACTCGCCCGAACAGAGCGCAAATCGGGCGTGGGCTATCATGGGTTTGATGTGCAGTTTGACCCGTCTATTACCTTGGAATCGGATTTATCACGTCGAGACTTGACCATTAATGCAATGGCGGAAGATGCGCAGGGTAATCTTGTTGACCCTTATGGCGGTCAGCAAGATTTGGCTGCAAAAAAGTTGCGACATGTTTCAGATGCGTTTAGTGAAGATCGATTAAGAGTGTTACGCGTTTGTCGATTTGCGGCGAAGTTGGCGCCTTTTGATTTTGTGATTGCGCCTGAAACCCATCAGTTAATGTGTGACATGGTTAACTCAGGTGAATTGTCGGCACTCACCCCGGAGCGAGTCTGGCAAGAAGTGGTTAAAGCCCTGAAAACCGAAATGCCGAGCCGGTTTTTTGTGCAGTTAGATTCAGTCGGTGCTTTGGCGGTGCTATTTCCGGAATTGGCCGCTTTAAAAGGGGTTGAACAACCTCTTAAGCACCATCCGGAAGGCGATGTTTGGGTTCACAGTATGATGGTGTTGGATGCGGCCGCTAAACTCTCGGATAAGGGTATGGTGCGATGGGCTGCGTTAATGCATGATTTAGGGAAAGGGCTGACGCCCAAAACGCGTTGGCCAAAACATTCGGGTCACGAACAAGTCGGCGTTCCGCTGGTATCGGCTTTATCTGAACGTTATCGTATTCCAAAAAAGTGGCAGTCACTTGCAGAGCAGGTAACGGCTTACCACGGTTTAATTCATCAAGCATTCAATTCAGCGGGTCAGCCTCATCTCAAGGCCGGCACGCTGCTTAAAGTCTTGAAAGCATGTTATGCATTGAAGGATCGAAAGCGCTTTGAGTTATTATTGATTGCCTGTGAGGCGGATGCAAAGGGACGATTAGGATTTGAGAATAGGCCTTATCCCCAAAAAGACTTCTGGTTGGCGGTGACTGACATTGCCAATAACGTCGATCGAAAAGCGGTTTTGGCGGAAGGTTTTTCCGGACCGGCCATTGGCGAAGCGATAGAGCGAGCCCGCTTGCAATTGGTTAAGCAATTTTTACAGACATATCGATAAATATAATTAAAATGACCAGGCCTGGGCGTTTTTATAAGGATTAGCATGGTACAGACGATGAAACTAACCCGCTGGGCAACCTATGTATCCGTATCGGTAGCGGTCATATTGTTGGTCATCAAGTCTTATGCCTGGTGGGAGACCGGTTCGGTGGGTGTGATGGCTTCTATGCTGGATTCTGCTGTGGATGTGGTCGCTTCGGTGATGATTTTAATGGCGGTGCGCATTGCGCAAATTCCTGCGGATACTGAGCATCGATTAGGACACGGCAAGGCAGAGCCGTTGGCTTCTTTGGCGCAGAGTGTCTTTATCGCAGGGTCGGCATTTTATTTGATTGTGCATGCTTTAGAGCGGCTGTTCTATCCGGTGGCGATGACTGAACCTGGAATAGGGGTGGCCGTTATGTTGATGTCAATGGCCTTGACGGTGATGTTGGTGGTTTTTCAGCGATATATTATTCGCAAAACAGGATCCACTGCGATACAAGCCGATTCGTTGCATTATTTATCGGATTTGGGCGCAAACTTTGCCATTGTCATTGGCTTGTTGTTGGCCGCTTTTGTTTGGTTGGATGCCCTTTTGGGGATGGTGATTGGTGCTTGGGTTGGCTGGGAAGCCCTGAAATTGGCAAAGGTGTCCGCAAATCAGTTATTAGACCGTGAGCTGCCTGATGACATTCGAGAAGAGATTGCTGCCCGAGTCTTGGCGCATCCAAAGGTATCCGGGTTTAATGATTTGAGAACCTTTCAATCCGGCCCAACGATTTTTATTCAACTGGATTTGGAGTTGGATGATGATTTTAGTTTGCTGGAGTCGCATGCCATTTCAGAAGAAGTGACCGAGTCTTTGTTGCAAGGCTTTCCTCATGCAGATATTTTAATTCATCAAGAACCCGTTAGTTTACAAGGTAACCCGGATCATCATCAGTGGGGTGCTGAAATCAAGTCAGTTGAACAGAATGAAAGATAACAATTGGTTGGCCTGTTAAATTCGTTTTTTCGTCACACTTTTAAAGGGAAAAAGTGCTTTAATTGAGTGCAATTTTGACAGGCTGCTAGCGTGTACATTTTTATTCGTGTAGCTATCTCATGTGCAAAGGTCTTTTTGTAAAGGTTAAATTTTAGAATGATATCTCCACAAGTTTTAAAAAAATGGTTGTATCCGCTGTTGATTATCATCGGTGCCGTAGGCGTGTTTATGTTTTTAAAGTCTACCAAACCCTCGCAACCGCCAGTTGAGCTTAAACAGAAAAGTTGGGCTGTGCAGGCACAAGTCTTGCAACCGCAAACGCTGGCACCCATGCATACACTTTATGGCAAGATTGAGTCCACGAAAATGGTTGCAGTGGCTGCACCCGTATCGGGGGTGGTAGAAAAGTTACCATTAAAATCGGGTGCGTTTTTTGAAGCGGGTGATTTGATGGTTGCGATGGCTGATGCGGATTTATCTCTTCCCGTCAAGATTGCGCAGGCTGATGTGGAGGACATTGAACAGCAGATTCATTTGCAGAAATTAACCTATGAAAACAATGTTAAGCGGTTGGTTTTTGAACAGAGGCTGTTGTCCTTAAACCAAAATGAAGTGGCGCGTAATCAAGAGTTGTTAAAGAAAGATTTAGCTTCTCAAGCCGCTTTGGATCAAGCAAAAGCGTTATTAATTCGTCAAGAGCAAGTGGTTGCCGGTGCAGAGTTGATGGTGGCAGAGCATCAAGTCAAGCTCTCTCAGTTGCAGGCGCGTTTAGCCAAAGCAAAAGCCAACCTACAGCAACGACTTGTGAATAAGGCGCGTGGCAGATTGAAAGCAGCATTTACCGGGCGAGTGGCTGAAGTGTTGGTTTCAGAGGGCAGTAATGTTGCACAAGGCGCGCCTTTGTTACGTTTTTACCCATTAGACAGTTTGGAATTGAGAGCAAAATTGCCAGCCAATCAGTTACCGTCGGTTTATCAGAGCTTGCAGTCTAATCGCCCTATGTTTTCAGCATTTCAGTTAGATAACAAAGTCTTTCAATTGCCGTTAAATCGTTTGGCAGGGGAATCTGAAACCAGTGGTGTCGATGCATTTTTTACCTTGCCTGAGCGGTTGGGGGTTTTGCGTCCCGGTGATTTAATGAAGGTGCAGTTCTATCAGGCGCCTGTCGAGGGTGTGTTCGCGGTGCCTTTAAGTTCCGTTTATGGTATGGAACGCATTTATGTGATTGAACAAGGGCGCTTGCATAGGCGTCAAGTTCAGGTGGTCGGAGAAACCTTATTGTCCGGGAAAATGCATTATTTATTAAAAGGGGATTTGCATGCCGGTGAGCAATTGCTGATTACCCATCTGCCTAATGCCATGAGCGGCTTAAGTGTGACGGTGATGGAATAATGGCGCAACAAGACAATTTAGAGCATCAAAGTTTATTGCGCCCTGAATCTCATCAGGCGGATTTTCCGGGTTATCACCCACAGCATGAGGCGTTTCAGTCTCGTGGTTTTATTGGGTTGTTTGCTCGACATAAGGTGGCCGCTAATCTGCTTATGCTCATTATGATATTGGCAGGGGTGATCGCATTACTCAAGCTGAACGTACAGTTTTTCCCAAATTTTGAATTGGACTACGCTACGGTGAGAGTGGTTTGGCCGGCAGCCAGTGCTGAAGATGTTGAGGCTTCGATTACCGAGCCGGTCGAACGGGTGTTGCGTAATCTTGATAATTTAGATGAAATGACGTCAACTTCGTCTTTAGGGGTGTCGGTGGTATCGCTGAAGTTTAACGAGGGCACCAATATGATTGAGGCCTTGGATCAAATTAGTCAGCGGGTGGGTGAACTTCGTAATTTGCCCCAAGATGCCGAAAAACCGATGGTTGAGCGAATTGTTCGTTATGAACCCATTGCACGGGTATTGCTGATCGGTGAGCAGGCAACGTTGGATGAGTTACGTCCTTTAGCAAGGCGTTTTGAAAGAGAGTTGTTGGATGCGGGCATTGATAAAGTTGATCTTAAAGGGTTGCCGCTAGAAGAGATGGCTGTTGAGGTGTCGCAAAATCAGTTGGAATCCTTAGGCTTGTCGTTTGACGAGATCGGAAATAAGTTGGCCAACATGAGTCGAGATTTGCCAATGGGAACGGTGGGTGATGCTGAAAACTCGCAAGATATGCGTAGTATTCAGCAGGGACGGAATGAACAGGATTTTGCCAATCTAACCAATAAAGTCACTGAAACGGAAAAGGTTTCCTTAGCCGATATGGCTCATATCGAACGACGTGCCAAAAAAGATGCACCCAAGTTATATGTTGATGGACATCCGACCATTGAAATGCAACTGATGCGATCTGAAGCTGGTGATACCCTAAAGTCATCGGAAATTATGCAAAACTGGTTAGCAAAAACACAGCCGGAGCTGCCTGGGGGGGTCAGGTTTCAGGTCTATAATGAAACCTTGTCTTTGGTGAATCAACGTATTATGTTGTTGATCAATAACGGCATCAGTGGCTTGATTTTGGTGGTGTTGATTTTGTATCTTTTTATGCATGGTCGAGTGGCTTTTTGGGTTGCCGTCGGGATTCCGGTTTCTTTTATGGCTACGTTGATGATTATGTATTTGGCCGGGGGTAGCATCAATATGATCAGCCTGTTTGGTTTGATTATGGCATTAGGGATTATTGTCGATGATGCAATTGTGGTTGGGGAAGATACTTTGGCTCACCATGAAATGGGAGAACCGGCTTTGCAGGCGGCAGAAGGGGGGGCGCACCGAATGTTGGCGCCGGTCACCGCCTCGTCAATCACAACGATTGGTGCTTTTTTGCCCTTGATGATGATTGGTAATGAAATGGGCAATATTTTATTTGCGATCCCTTTGGTGATTATTTCGGTTATTTTTGCATCGCTGATTGAGAGTTTTGTGATTTTACCCGGTCATTTACGAATTGCACTGAAAACGGTAAAGCCTGTTGAACCGGGTTCTTTGCGCTACCGACTTGATAAAGTGATTGATCATTGGCGTCATGTTCAGTTTCGGGGTGCCGTTCGTTGGGTGCTGGCACATCGAGCGATTGCCATTAGCAGTACAGTCGCCGCGATGATTGTCGCAATCGGTTTATTGGCGGGGGGGCGTTTAGCTTTTGTGTTTTTTCCTTCTCCAGAGTCTACTCGGTTGCTTGCAGAAGCGAGGTTCGTTGCCGGGACGCCTTCAGAGGTCTCGTCTCGTTATGTGAATCATTTATATCAAGCCATGCGGGAGACTGAGCAGGCTTTAGAACCGGGTATTGTTGAGGTCGCCGTTGTGCATTACAACGAGGGCACACGCGAACAGGGCGCTAGTTTTAGTAGTATTAATATTGAATTGGCTGAACCGGATGAACGTGAAACGCGCAATGAAGCGTTTATTCGGATGTGGCATGAAAAGGCAGGTCAAGTCCCGGGTTTGGATGTTTTGACCATCGAGGCGCCCCGTATGGGACCACCGGGTAGTGATATTGATGTACGAATTTGGGGTGCCGAGCCAAGGGCTTTAAAAGAGGCCGCTTTGGCATTGCAAGAAGTTTTAATGCAGGTTCCGGGGGTGTCCGGGGTTCGGGATGATTTACCTTTTGGACGAGACCAGTTGATTTATGAATTAACCCCAGAAGGGGAGGTGCTTGGGTTTACTTATACCGCTTTGGCGCGACAGTTGTCGGATGCTTATTCTGGTCGTTTGGTGCAAATCTTTACCGACAAGGAAGATGAAGTTGAGGTGCGATTACAGTTGCCGCGATCTGAGCAGGCAACCTTGGCCAGTTTAAGTCGAATGCAGGTCGTTTCCCCTTCAGGGGTTAGGGTTCCGTTAAGTTCTGTTGCCAAATGGGAGTCACAACGCGGGTTTGATATTATGCGCCATGTGGTTGGTCGCTTGGCCGTGACTGTAATCGGTGAAGTGGATAAGAGTGTGAATAATGCCAATCGCATTCTTGACCAGCTCAAAGCAACGACCTTAAAGTCTTTAGTCGAGCAATATGGTATTCAATACAGTTTGGAGGGTCAAAATGCTCGGCAAGTCGATACGTTAGCAGATATGAAAATTGGTCTGTTTATTGGCTTGTCAATTATTTATATTGTTTTGGCTTGGGTGTTTGCTTCTTATTCGTGGCCATTGGTGGTGATGATGGCCATTCCGTTTGGCTTGGTTGGTGCGTTGATGGGACACTGGGTATTGAATATTGATATGACCATTCTATCTCTGTTTGGTTTTTTTGGATTGGCAGGGATCGTGGTGAATGATTCAATTATTTTAGTAAGTTTTTATAAGCGCTTACGAGAGGAAGGGATGGCGGTGAATCAAGCGCTGGAAGAGGCTTCTGTGCAGAGGGTTCGTGCGGTGTTACTCACATCATTGACCACCATTGCTGGGCTTTTGCCATTATTATTTGAAACCTCATTGCAAGCCCAGTTCTTAATTCCCATGGCGGTGTCGATTGCGTTTGGATTGGCATTTTCAACAGTGCTTATTTTGTTGGTAATTCCTGCTGTTTTATCCGTTTATGAAATTTGGCGACATGGGGAGGCTGAAACGGTCGAGTCTAAGTAATCGCCGTTTTAGGTGTTTCACTAGGAGTCGATGGGCTTAAGTCCAACAGGCTGTTAGAGGGTACTAAAGCGAAAAATGATGATTAATCGTTTCATAAAATGGTCACATAGCTTCGCTAAAGTGGTGACAAGCGCATTATGACAGGCTTTAAGTCGATAAAACCAGTTTGTAAAGTGGCAGTCTCGATGATGAATGAATAAGAAAACTTGATGAATGGATGAATATAAGAGAGAATAAGCGTCCAAAATAAACCTTTTCGCGTTTTTTCTAAAAGACAAAAGTGCATAAAAGCGTGAGAAAATAACCGAATTTTTTATAACTTGAGGGAAGTTGCTAATGACAACTCGTAGAGAACTTGCAAATGCGATTCGTGCTTTAAGCATGGATGCAGTCCAAAAAGCTAAATCTGGTCATCCGGGTGCGCCGATGGGGATGGCGGATATTGCCGAAGTCTTGTGGAATGACCACATGAAATATAACCCAACCAATGCAAAATGGGCTGATCGTGACCGTTTTGTATTGTCAAACGGGCATGGTTCAATGCTGCTTTATTCATTATTGCACTTGACCGGTTTTGAGCTCAGTATCGATGATATTAAGAATTTTCGTCAACTGCATGCCAAAACAGCAGGCCATCCGGAATATGGTTATGCTGATGGGATCGAAACCACGACTGGGCCTTTAGGGCAAGGTTTGACCAATGCCGTGGGGATGGCCATCGCTGAACGGACTTTGGCAGCACAATTTAATAAGCAAAATCATGACATCGTCAATCACTACACCTACGTCTTTATGGGGGAAGGTTGTTTAATGGAAGGTTTGTCTCATGAAGCGGCTGCAATGGCTGGAACGCTTGGTCTTGGTAAGCTAATTGCCTTCTGGGATGATAATGATATTTCGATTGATGGTCATATTGGTGATTGGATGGAACGTGATGTTGCCGGTCGTTTCGAATCTTATGATTGGCAGGTGATTCGAGATGTTGACGGCCATGATGCAGAAGCAGTTGATAAAGCGATTCGTGAAGCAAAATCGGTCAATGATAAGCCAACCTTGATCTGTACCCGCACAACGATTGGGTTTGGTTCACCGAATTTGTGCGGTACGCACGATTGTCACGGCGCGCCTTTAGGCGATGAAGAAATTAAGCTGACGCGTGAAAATCTTGGTTGGAACCATGAGCCGTTTGTTGTGCCAGAAGAAATATACAACGGGTGGGATCATAAAGCTAAAGGCGCTGAAGAAGAGTCAGATTGGAATGCAAAATTTGAAGCCTATCGTGCAGAATACCCTGCTGAAGCCGCAGAGTTTGAACGTCGTATGGCGGGTGAATTGCCCGCTAACTTTGAAGTTGAAATGGATCAGTTTATTGCCAAAACGCAAGCGGATATGCCAAATATTGCTTCTCGTAAAGCCTCACAAAATGCGATTGAAGCAATGGGACCTTTGTTACCAGAAATGTTCGGTGTGTCAGCTGACTTGACGGGTTCAAACTTAACCAATTGGTCTGGTACGGTTAAAGTAACTCCTGATAATGCGGCAGGAAACTATTTGTCATGGGGTGTTCGTGAGTTCGGTATGGCGCACATGATGAACGGCATGGTGTTGCATGGCGGTTTCAAAGTGTATGGTGCCACCTTCTTTATGTTTATGGAATTCATGCGAAATGCGTTACGGATGTCCGCATTGATGAAGATCGGAACCATTTATGTTTATACGCATGATTCAATCGGTTTGGGTGAAGATGGCCCAACACATCAGCCGGTTGAGCAGTTGGCTACCATGCGTGTGATTCCAAATTTTCAAACTTGGCGTGGTTGTGATGCAATCGAATCTGCGGTTTCTTGGAAAGTTGCCATGATGCGTGGTAATGCACCGACCGCATTGGTTTTCTCTCGCCAAGCCCTAACACCAATGGAGCGTACTGCTGAACAAGTTAAGAATATTGAAAAAGGCGGTTATGTTCTGAAAGATTGTGAAGGAACGCCTGACATTATCTTTATTGCGACGGGTTCAGAAGTTGGTTTGGCGGTTGATGCTGCTGAAGCAATGAATGAAAAAGTTCGTGTTGTTTCTATGCCGTCTACGTGCGCATTTGATACGCAAGATCAAGCTTATAAAGACTCGGTATTAATTCCAGGTGTGAAACGTGTGGCTATTGAAGCCGGTGTGGCACAATCTTGGTACAAGTACATCGGTTTGGATGGCGGTCTTGTTTGTATGTCCTCCTTTGGTGAATCTGCACCAGCAGGCGAGCTATTCAAAGAGTTTGGCTTTACGGTAGAGAACGTGGTTGCAACTGCAAACAAGGTACTCGGGAAATAATTAATTTTTATGGATTACCAGGCCTGGTTGTTTTAGGGCTGGTTTTTATTTTTTTAGGAGAAAATAAGTATGACAATTAAAGTAGGTATTAACGGTTTTGGCCGTATTGGGCGTATGGCTTTCCGTGCCGCAGCTAAGGATTTTAAAAATATTGAAGTGGTTGCGATCAATGACTTGCTAGATCCTGAATACTTGGCTTACATGCTTAAGTATGACTCAGTTCACGGTCGTTTTGACGGGGATGTTGAAGTTAAAGACGGTAATTTGATTGTAAATGGTAAGACCATCCGTATTACGGCCGAGCGTAATCCAGCGGATTTAGCTTGGTCTGATGTCGGCGCTGATCTTGTTATCGAATGTACTGGTTTCTTCTTGACTGAAGAATCATGTCAAGCGCATATCGAAGCGGGCGCTAAGAAAGTGGTTCAGTCGGCGCCTTCTAAAGATCATACCCCAATGTTTGTGTATGGCGTTAACCACGAAGAATATGCAGGTCAAGCGATTGTTTCTGCTGCTTCTTGTACAACGAATGGCCTGGCTCCTGTTGCTAAAGTATTGAATGACAACTTTGGGATTAAGCGTGGTTTGATGACCACTGTTCATGCTGCAACAGCGACCCAAAAAACCGTTGATGGTCCTTCTATGAAAGATTGGCGGGGTGGTCGTGGTATTCTTGAGAATATCATTCCTTCGTCTACCGGTGCCGCTAAAGCAGTCGGTAAAGTTTTACCTGCGTTGAATGGCAAGTTAACGGGCATGGCTTTCCGTGTGCCGACTTCTGATGTTTCAGTTGTTGACCTAACTGTCGAGTTGGAAAAAGAAACGTCTTACGAAGCTATTTGTGCAGCCATGAAGAAGGCTTCTGAAGGTGAAATGGCAGGTGTTCTTGGGTATACCGAGGAAGCCAATGTTTCAACAGATTTCCGGGGGGATTCTCACCCATCTATTTTTGACGCTAAAGCCGGTATCGCATTAGATTCTACTTTCGTTAAAATTGTTGCTTGGTATGACAATGAGTATGGTTATACCTGTAATATGATGCGTGTTGTTGAGCACGTCGGTAAGTAAGCTTCTGTGATATGGCTGACGGGGCAGGATGGGCTCGTCAGCCTTCAATTTTCTTATCAGTATTTATCTGCAATTGAAAAGTACCGAAAAGAAAGTTGTCATTAAATTATTCTGTTATGCGCTTGAGAGGGCGTTTTTAAACTTTAAAAGGAACTCAATATGTCAGTAATTAAAATGTCAGATTTAGACTTGGCCGGCAAACGTGTGCTTATTCGTGAAGATTTAAATGTACCGGTCAAAGAAGGGAAAGTTACTTCGGATGCGCGTATTCGTGCTTCGTTACCGACCATTAAAATGGCTGCTGAAGCAGGCGCTAAGGTGATGTTAATGTCACATTTGGGACGTCCAACCGAAGGAAACTACGAAGAAGCCTTTTCCCTTGCTCCGGTTGCCGCGAATTTAAGTGAAAAGCTCGGCAAGGAAGTTCGTGTTATTAAAGATTACTTAGAGGGTGATTTTGAAGTAGCGGAAGGTGAAATCGTTTTATTGGAGAATGTTCGCTTTAATGTCGGCGAAAAGAAAAACGATGACACCTTGTCAAAACAGTATGCCGCGCTTTGTGATGTTTATGTCATGGATGCTTTCGGAACCGCTCACCGTGCACAGGCTTCTACACACGGTGCGGGCGCTTTTGCAGATACGGCTTGTGCCGGCCCTCTGTTGGCAGCCGAGTTAGAGGCGTTAGGCAAGGCTTTGAATAATCCTGCACGTCCAATGGTCGCCATTGTCGGTGGCTCCAAGGTTTCTACAAAGTTAACCGTACTTGAGTCGTTGTCTGAAAAGGTTGATCAATTGGCTGTTGGTGGTGGTATTGCCAATACCTTTATTGAAGCAGCAGGATACAATGTCGGTAAGTCTTTATCAGAATCTGATTTGGTTTCAACTTGTAAGAAGTTAAATGGCATTATGGAAGCGCGTGGTGCTGCCATTCCTTTAGCATCAGATGTGGTTTGCGGTAAAGAATTTTCTGAATCCGCAGTCGCTGAAACCAAGAATGTTTCTGAAGTTGCGGATGACGATATGATTTTTGATATTGGTCCTGATTCAGCAGCAGAATTGGCAGAAATCATTAAGCATGCGGGAACAGTAGTTTGGAATGGTCCCGTTGGTGTCTTTGAGTTTGATCAGTTTGGCGCTGGAACCAAGGCCATTTCTATGGCGATTGCTGAATCAAAAGCATTTTCTATTGCTGGCGGTGGAGATACGTTAGCGGCAATTGATAAGTATAATATTGCCGATAAGGTTTCTTATATTTCAACGGGTGGTGGTGCTTTCTTAGAGTTTTTAGAGGGTAAAAAATTACCGGCGGTTGAAATGTTGGAAAAAGCTGCTGCAAAATAAACAATCGATAAGGTCAGACAGAAATCGTCTGGCCTTTTATTTTCACTATGCGATTTGGGTGTATCAGAAGGAAGGAAAAGGATACCTCGGTAAATGAATTTTGTGTCCTATGGAACAGGAATTTATTTTGCGAGATGTCTTGCTTTCTAACGTCATCGTTAAAACTTAAAAGGTCAAAAAAATAACATGCCATCAGGTTTAAGAAGAACAAAAATTGTTGCTACTTTAGGTCCCGCTACAGACAGAGATGGGGAGCTGGAAAAAATGATAGAAGCCGGCGTTGATGTTGTGCGTATTAATATGTCCCATGGTAATCCGCAAGAGCATGTCGGCAGAGCCAGTAAAGTCAGAGAGATAGCTGCCAAGCTAGATAGAGAAGTAGGGGTTCTGGTTGATTTACAAGGTCCTAAAATTCGGATAGCGCGTTTTACAGACGATAGCATTTTTCTGGTTGCCGGTGATACCTTTGCCTTAGATAATAATGTTGATCCATTAGCCGGTAATCAAAAAGAAGTCGGTCTGACCTATAAAAGCTTGCCTTATGACGTTAAGCCAGGGAATCGGTTGTTGCTGGATGACGGTCGTGTGGTATTGGAAGTTGATAAGGTCGAAGGTGAACGCGTTATTTGTACCGTTGTTGTGGGCGGAAAGCTTTCTAACAATAAAGGGATTAATTTACAGGGCGGTGGTTTGTCAGCGGCAGCCTTAACGGAAAAAGATAAAGAAGATATTTTAACAGCCGCTGAAATCCAGTGTGATTACCTAGCGCTATCTTTTCCAAGAAGTGCTGAAGATGTTGAATATTGTCGTTCTTTGGCTGAGAAGGCCGGTTTAAATTGTAGTATTGTGTCAAAAATAGAACGTGCAGAAGCGGTCAATGATGATTTTACATTAGACAGTATTATTTTGGCTTCAGATGTGATCATGATCGCCCGTGGTGATCTCGGTGTCGAAGTGGGTGATGCACAATTACCGGCGTTGCAAAAGAAAATGATTAAACGCGCTCGTCAACTTAATCGGATTACCATTACCGCAACGCAAATGATGGAAACCATGATCGAGAATGCGATTCCGACTCGTGCTGAAGTCTTTGACGTTGCCAATGCGGTCATGGATGGTACCGATGCGGTCATGTTGTCCGGTGAAACGGCAACGGGACATTCACCAAGCTTGGTTATTCAGACCATGGCTGAAATTGCGAGAGAAGCCGAAAAATCAAGAAGTACACGTGAATCAACACATCGTATTGATGAGTCATTTACTGCGGTAGATGAAACTATCGCGATGGCGGCAATGTATGCTGCAAACCATTTTGGTGTGACCTGTATTGCGGCTTTAACCGAATCTGGCAATACCCCTTTGTTAATGTCAAGAATCAGCTCGGGTATCCCCATTATTGCACTAACACCGCATATCGATACGCGTCGAAAAGTAACGCTTTATCGCGGTGTTTACCCAACAACGGTTGATTATACCGGGCTCTCTGATGAGGAAGTTCAGGATAAAATACTCTTAGAGTTAAAAGCAAAAGGCGTGACCAAAGCCGGTGATTTGGTGGTGGTTACCCGTGGACAATCTCGTGGTCTGATGGGGGGTACCAACCAGATGGAAATTGTTAAGGTTCCTTAATAATTTAGAAAGACTTTAAAGGAAAGCTGAGATACAGTTACTTTTTATAGGATGTGAAAAATTTAAAATGGTTTAACAGGTGGTTAAGCTGTTTAATATGAAATGATTTTATTTTTAAACTAATAGAGGAGTCACGCAAATGGCGATGATTACACTACGTGAATTAATGGACTACGCAGCAGAAAATAATTTTGGGATGCCTGCGTTTAATGTAAACAATATGGAGCAGGTTCGCGCCATTATGCGTGCTGCTGCAGAAGTTGATTCTCCAGTTATTCTTCAGGGGTCTGCGGGTGCACGGAAATATGCTGGTGAACCAATGCTTCGTCACATGATCGCTGCAGCTGTTGAAATGTTCCCGAATGTTCCTGTCGTTATGCATCAGGATCACGGTTCTGATGTGGGTGTGTGCCTACGCGCCATTCAGTCAGGTTTTACGTCTGTTATGATGGATGGATCTTTGCAAGCAGATATGAAAACTCCTGCGTCTTATGAGTACAATGCTGGAATCACTGGTGAAGTCGTTAAGATTGCTCATGCGGGTGGTGTTTCGGTAGAAGGTGAGCTTGGATGTTTAGGCTCTTTAGAAACCGGTAAAATGGGTGAAGAAGATGGTCATGGTTCTGATGATGTTCTTGATCACTCTTCATTGCTAACGGATCCGGAAGAAGCAGCACAGTTTGTTAAAGATACCAATGTTGATTGTTTGGCCGTTGCTGTGGGGACTTCTCATGGTGCTTATAAGTTTACTTCTAAGCCGTCAGATGACGTGTTGAAAATCGATCAAATTCGTAAGATTCATGAACGTATTCCTACCACGCATCTCGTTATGCACGGTTCTTCTTCTGTTCCGGAAGAATGGCTTGAAATCATCAATAATTATGGTGGTGATATGGGGCAAACTTATGGCGTTCCTGTTGAAGCGATTGTTGAAGGGATTAAGTATGGTGTTCGTAAAGTGAATATCGATACCGATCTACGGATGGCTTCAACGGGTGCCATTCGTAAGCACCTAGCAGAAAACACAGCGAACTTCGATCCTCGTAAGTTTTACAACGCAGCTGAAAATGCCATGATGGAAATTTGTAAATCTCGTTTTGAAGCCTGTGGGTGTGCAGGGCATGCTTCAAAAATTAAAGCATTAGGTTTAGAAGAGATGCAAGCACGTTATGCTTCAGGCGCATTGGATCAAAAAGTTAATTAATTTTTGTATGGTCTGAATCGAAAAACCCGAGCTTTGTCTCGGGTTTTTTTATGTCCCAAAAAACTCAGAGAGCCCTTTTTGTTGGTGTAGCCATCTCGTGCAAAGGTCTCTCAGATTGGCTGAAAGGGAATTTCACTAATGGGATAAGGGGTTAAGTTTTGTAAATCCATTACGGTATTACCATCGCCGTTTTTTGATAGATTGTTCACGAAAATATGCGCTAATGGTAAGCCGGCTTTTTCAATCGCACCCACCGTTAGTAAAGCATGGTTGAGACAACCGAGTCGATTACCAACCACCGAGATAAGGGGATATTGCAATTCCATCGCCAAGTCAATGTTTAGACCGTCAATGGCTAAAGGAGAGTAAATGCCGCCAGCACCCTCTACTAATGCAAAATGATGATCAGGTACTTGACAAGCAATCGCCAGATCTTTAATTGTAATAGGTTTTCCCCCTTGCTCTGAGGCTTGTTTAATCGCGCGAGCCGGTGAAATGGCGGCTTCGAACAAATAGGGGCAAATGGTCGGCAAGGATTCTATGTGATCTGTCGCTTGTTGGAGTTGTATGGCATCATCTGAATATAAAAGATTGTCTGTATTCCGTATGGCGCCAGAGGCGATGGGTTTTCGAGCAGAAATGGCCAGGCCTGGCCGTTTTTCTTGTAAAAAGCGGCCAAGCTGGCAGGCGACAAAGGTTTTGCCAATATCGGTATCGGTTCCTGTTATAAAAAAACCACCTGTTGGGGTGGTTTTGAGCCAATCTAGTAAGGGTGTATAAGCTGTCGACATTGCCATCTTTAGTGGTTGTCCATCAGTCTTGATTGGGCTTCTTGATATTTTTGGAAAGTCATTTCCACAACGTCTTCAGGCAATTCAGGGCCAGGTGCTGTTTTATCCCAGTCTAAGGTTTCTAGGTAGTCACGGATAAATTGTTTATCAAAGCTTTCAGGGTTTTTGCCAACCTGATAGCTGTTGACTGGCCAAAAACGAGAACTATCCGGTGTTAAGGCTTCATCAATTAAATGGATAGTGCCATTTTCATCTTCACCAAATTCAAATTTGGTATCTGCAATAATAATGCCGCGTTCAATCGCAAAGTCAGCAGCCATTTTGTATAGTGCTAAGCTGTAATCCCGTATCTTCTCTGCTTTTTCTTTGCCAATGCGTGCGACGACTTCATCAAAAGAGATATTTTCATCGTGCTGTCCTAATTCAGCATTAGTGGATGGGGTGAATAGGGGCTGTGGAAGTTTTTCGGCTTTTTTTAACCCTTTTGGAAGGGCAATGCCGCAAACGGTTTGTTTCTTTTTGTATTCCTTCCAACCAGAGCCAACGAGATAGCCTCTCACGATAGCTTCTACAGGAAGGGGTCGGAGTTTGCGAACAATCATGGCGCGTCCGTCTAGTTGTAGCAATTCTTCAGGCGTTAGGATGTCAGCAAATTTAAGATCATCTGACAGTTGATTTGGCAGTATCGACTGAGCCTTATGCATCCAAAATTGTGCAGTCTCAGTGAGGATACGCCCTTTTCCCGGTATCGGTGTTGGCAAAACGACATCAAAAGCTGAAATTCGGTCGGTGGTGACAATTAATAGATGCTGGTCATCAATATCGTAAAGGTCTCGTACTTTACCCTTGTTGATTAGAGGCAAGCTGGTGAGAGAAGACTCAAAAAGAGGACGCATAAAATACCCTAAGTTATGTTAGTTGGTGACAGGCCACTTTAAAGTGAAGATCTCATAGCGAATCGGCTAAAACACTATTGAGAATAAGACGATTTTAGCGCATCTTTGGATGGGGTAGGTGAGTTTTATTGGAACTTTATTGGCAATCCTGGCAATCGCGGAATGTTTTCTTTTTAAAAAAGGGGGAAGCCTGTTAAAATAGTTTAAATTTATTTTTGATATTAAAGAAAGGGTTTTGAACATGGCGAAAAAAGAAAATTGGATTGCACCATCAATTTTATCTGCAGACTTTGCACAACTTGGAAAGGATGTGAAAGATGTGATTGCAGCAGGTGCTGATGTAGTGCATTTTGATGTGATGGACAATCATTATGTCCCTAATTTAACCATTGGCCCTTTGGTCTGTGAGTCGCTAAAAAACTTTATGGATCGGGAGGGGGTTAAAGCGCCGATTGATGTGCATTTGATGGTGAAGCCGGTTGATCGTATTATCCCTGACTTTGCATCAGCGGGTGCGGACTATATTACTTTTCATCCAGAAGCCTCTGAGCATGTTGACCGCTCATTGCAGTTAATCAAAGGTGAAGGTTGTAAAGCCGGGCTAGTCTTTAACCCTGCGACGTCTTTGAGTTATTTAGAGCACGTTATGGATAAGATTGATATGATTTTAATTATGTCGGTCAACCCCGGATTTGGTGGTCAAGCTTTTATTCCCCAAGCGTTAGAAAAATTAAAAGCCGTTCGACAAATGATTGATGCTTCCGGGCGTGATATTCGTTTAGAAATTGACGGTGGCGTGAAAGTGGAAAATATTGCAGAAGTTGCTGCGGCCGGGTGTGACACCTTTGTCTCTGGTTCTGGTATTTTTGGCAAGGCCAATGAGTCTGATGCTAATCGATACGATACCGTTATTCAGCAGATGCGAGAAGCGTTGGCTAACGCTTAAGCCGTAAAGACTTGCGATTGAAGCCATAAACGCCAGTCCAAACTGGCGTTTTGCGTTCTAATCCCAACACCTTAATGGGCTTGGCCGCCAATAAAATGGAAAAAAATATGACACAACAAAAAATTAAGCCCGAGTTCATTTTGATTGATTTAGATGGCACTCTTATTGATAGTGTGCCTGATTTAGCCTATTGCGTGGATGAAATGATGAAACAACTCAATTTACCGACCCGCGGTGAAGCGGCTGTGCGTGACTGGGTTGGCAATGGGGGTCAGCGTTTAGTGGAAAGAGCGCTGGTCAATTCGGTAGAGGGGATGCCGGAAGCATCATTGATGGATCAAGCTTATCCTATTTTCCTTGATTTATACCAAGTTAATACGTCTCAAAGAAGCCGTGTCTATGATGGCGTAGTAGAAGGTATCGAATGGATGAAGGCTCAAGGGTATGGCGTGTCTTGTGTCACCAATAAAGCAGAAGCTTTTACGGTGCCGTTGTTGAAAGATAAAGGTTTGTATGATTATTTTGAAGTGGTGGTTTCTGGTGATACCTGTGCTGAGAAAAAGCCTCATCCGATGCCACTGCTTTATGCCGCCGAAAAGTTGGGGATTGCACCTGAAAACGCACTGATGATTGGAGATTCTCAATCTGATGTTAAGGCTGCACGTGCCGCCGGCTTTGATATTTTTTGTATGACTTATGGCTATAACCATGGTGAAGATATTCGCAACTATCAACCCGATGCGGTGATGGATTCTTTTATGGAATTGCCAGACTACTTAGCTGCAAAGTCATTCTGAAGCCAAGGGAGTGACCTGAATGAAATCGTTTTTAAAAGCCTTTTTAATCCTATTGACGAAGCCTTTTTGGTGCTCTATGACAGGTCTTTATCAAACGATTCAGTTAAGAAAGTTTGTTCGGAAATCTGCGCTAACGCCAGCAAAAGAAGGGGGGTAAAAATGACTGATGCGCATTTTGCCGACTTGTTTATGCAGGGGTATAAAACCGCACCAGTGATGCGAACCATCTTGTCGGATTATGATACCCCTTTAAGTGTTTATCATAAGGTCGCAAATCAACCCAATAGTTATTTATTTGAGTCGGTTCAGGGCGGAGATAAATGGGGTCGTTACTCCATTATTGGCTTGCCTTGTGCCAAGCGATTGGAAATTATCGGCAATCAAGTGTCTTTATTTGATGGCGATCAATTGATCGAACAACAAATGTCAGATGATCCTTTGGCTTGGGTGGCGGCTTTTCAGTCTCGTTTTAACGTTTATGAGCCAGCAGGATTGCCTGTCTTTACCGGTGGGTTGGTTGGGTATTTCGGTTATGACACCGTTCGTTATATTGAACCCCGTCTACGTCATTCTCAGCCTGAAAAGGATGATATTGAAGCGGCCGATATTCAGCTGTTGGTATCGGAAGAAATCGTGGTTTTCGATAATTTAAGTGGTCAGGTTCATGTCACTGTGCATGCCGACTTGGCGCAACAAAATGCTTATTCAAAAGCAGAATCGCGTGTCGTTGAAATTGCCAAGATGATTAGTCAACCGATGATGATGCCAAATGATCTGCCTCAAGCAGAGGCGTTAACGGAACAAGATTTTGTGTCCAGCTTTGGCGAGCAAGCGTTTAAAGAAGCGGTTGGCAAGATTAAAGACTATATCCTTGCCGGCGATGCTATGCAGGTTGTGATTTCACAGCAAATGTCAGTTGATTTTGATGCAGCACCAATCGATTTATATCGGGCATTACGCTATCTCAACCCTTCTCCTTATATGTTTTTTGTAGATTTAGGGCATTTGCAAATCGTCGGTTCATCCCCTGAAATTTTGGTGCGACTGGAAGATAACACCGTTACCGTTAGGCCGATTGCCGGAACACGGCGTCGTGGATTGACCCCGGAAAAGGATCACGCATTAGAAGTGGATTTGCTATCCGATCCAAAAGAGTTGGCGGAACATTTAATGTTGATTGATTTGGGGCGAAATGATGTTGGACGTATTGCCCAAGTCGGTTCGGTTGAGTTGACTGAAAAAATGATTGTAGAACGCTATTCACATGTCATGCATATTGTTTCAAATGTGAATGGGCAAGCCAAGCCCGGTATGTCTTCTTTGGATGTGTTGAGGGCAACATTTCCCGCCGGAACGGTTTCTGGCGCGCCGAAAATTCGAGCCATGGAAATCATTGATGAGCTAGAGCCGGTAAAACGTGGCGTTTATGCTGGAGCAGTCGGCTATTTAGGGTGGCATGGCAATATGGATACGGCCATTGCGATTCGCACAGCGGTGATTAAAGATGGCCGTTTGTTTGTACAAGCCGGTGCAGGGGTGGTCGCTGACTCAGTTCCTCAGTCAGAATGGGATGAAACCTTAAATAAAGGGCGAGCTATCTTTAAAGCGGCAGAGTTTGTTACAAAAGGTTTAAAAACCGATAATCCTGATGTTGGACATCGTTGATAGGCAAAGGAAGATAAAACAGCATGTTATTAATGATTGATAATTACGATTCTTTTACCTATAACCTAGTGCAGTATTTTGGTGAATTAGGGCAAGATGTACACGTCCACCGCAATGATCAGATTGATATTGAAAGTATTGAAACTCTTGCACCTGATTATTTGGTGATCTCTCCGGGTCCTTGCACCCCAAGTGAAGCAGGTATTTCGATTGCGGCCATTCAACATTTTGCGGGTAAGATACCCATTTTAGGTGTTTGTTTGG
>Ga0100394_1000963_pt1 | contig 23775 bp, 21 predicted proteins | sample CryGeymeta201518_FD_81549 | JGI IMG/M metagenome (GOLD analysis project Ga0100394, IMG submission 81549) | Groundwater microbial communities from Crystal Geyser aquifers in Utah, USA - Crystal Geyser metaG 2015-18 | ecosystem: Environmental > Aquatic > Deep subsurface > Groundwater | place: USA... | reverse complement strand
AGCAAGTACGGAAACTGGCACTTGAGTTAGGCGTAGTAGGCCTGATGAACACCCAGTTTGCTGTTAAAGATAACGAAGTGTACTTAATTGAAGTCAACCCGCGAGCTGCCCGCACGGTACCTTTTGTTTCTAAAGCGACCGGTGTAGCGATTGCTAAAGTAGGTGCACGTTGTATGGCAGGTATGTCGCTGGCTCAGCAAGGTGTGACGAAAGAGATTATTCCGCCGTTTTTCTCAGTAAAAGAAGTGGTTATTCCATTTAACAAGTTCCCGGGTGTAGATCCTATTTTAGGCCCGGAAATGCGTTCAACTGGTGAAGTTATGGGTGTGGGTGATACGTTTGAACAGGCCTTTGCTAAAGGTCAGTTAGGCGCAAGTACGCTTATACCAACCGGTGGCCGTGCCTTGCTTTCAGTGCGTGACAGCGATAAAGTGCGCGTTGTTGAACTGGCAAAACGGATGGTAGAAAAAGGCTTTGAGCTAGATGCAACCGGCGGTACGGCTAAAGCATTACAAGCTGCAGGTGTAGAGTGTCGTACGGTTAACAAAGTATCAGAAGGTCGGCCGCATATATTAGATCGTATTAAAAACGGTGAATACAGTTATATTGTAAACACCACTGACGGTCGCCAGGCCATTGAAGACTCCAAAGTCATCCGTCGTGGAGCGCTGCAGTATAAAGCCAACTATACCACTACTTTAAATGCCGCCTTTGCTACCGTTAAATCAAACACTGCCAGTGCGTTTGATAGCGTAGCCTCGGTGCAGGAACTACATAAGAGAGTAAACGGATGAGTGCAATTCCGATGACAGTGCTGGGCGCAGAGAGATTACGCGCCGAGCTGCATGAACTTAAGTCAGTAAAACGGCCTATCATTATTCAGGCTATTGCGACTGCGCGTGAACACGGCGACTTAAAAGAGAACGCTGAATATCATGCTGCGCGAGAGCAGCAAGGGTTTTGTGAAGGGCGTATTCAGGATATAGAAGCTAAGTTATCTAATGCGCAGATCATTGATATTAGTAAACAACCTAACAATGGTAAGGTGATCTTTGGTTGTACAGTCACTATTTTGAATTTAGATTCTGAAGAAGAAGTGACGTATCGCATTGTTGGAGATGATGAAGCCGATATTAAAAATAACCTGATCTCTGTCAATTCGCCTATTGCGCGTGGCTTGATTGGCAAATCTGCTGATGACGTTGCTAACATTACTACGCCAAAAGGGGTGGTAGAGTTTGAAATTATAGATGTTAAATATATCTAAGCATTAACGCTACTGATGTAAAAACGCCAGCCTTAAGGCTGGCGTTTTTTATTTCTATAGTACTACGTTATGCTAGCATTAGATTGATAACGGCCGTTGTAATCAAAAATACTGTCCAGATGTTGCCAACCTTTGTTGGTTTTTTTTAACAGAATAAGTTGCGGCATGCGAAATTTATCTTGATCGGCGACGACTTCACGGGCTGTCAGGTAGTTTTTAGGTTTTAATCCTGGTGCACGTTGATGCGGTAAAATAAATAGCGCAAATAATGCCCTACGCTGTGCTGCGGTTTGAAGTGCAAACTGACGATAAAACGGATTGCCATCAATATCTACATACTGCACTTGCAATCTGCCTTGCACATCAGCAAGCAACATGTGCTGACAACGAAATAAATGATGATGTTTTTGGTTTAATACCTCTTTCAAACGCTTATCAGGGTCGATAAGTTGAGACTGACACTTCTGACACACTCTGGCGGCAATATCATTTTCGCCACCACAATCTGGACAAATTCTGGCACGAAACCGATAACTGCATTGGTTGGGTACTGTGGTGGGCGCATGCTCTGCTAGCCCCTGGCAGCGTCTGCCGTAGTGTTCAATAATATCCCCGTCGTTATCGACCAGCCCCCAAAATATGTTGGCAAACTGACATTGTGGGCAAGGCACTTGAACGGGTACTGCCTTGCTGGTAGGCCTTGGGCTGCCCACTTCAGGGTAATATAAGTCATAACCATTTGCGGCGTAGTCAATAATCAGGCAGTGGGTTTTATTTGGCGCACTGCGAAGGCCACGCCCTACCATTTGCTGAAATAAACTGACCGAGGCTGTAGGGCGCAAAATAGCGATTAAATCGACATGAGGCGCATCAAACCCAGTGGTAAGCACTGCAACATTAACTAAAAACTTCAGTCGCTGCGCCTTAAACTCGTTAATCAGCTGGTCGCGCTCGTTACCAGGTGTTGTTGCAGTGAGCAAGGCGACTTGTTGATTTAAGCCCTCGAGTAGAGTAACAATTTCGTTTGCATGGCGCACCGAAGCGGCAAAGATAAGCACACCTTGCTTATTATGGGCTAACTGATTTAGTTGGCCGACAATTAATTTAGTAGCACGGCCCGTTTTACCGAGAATTGAATCAACCTGTTGCTCGCTGTAATCACCACCCTCAGTGGGAACAAGATGGCTAAAGTCATACTGCGCTGCCAAGCCGTCCAACAACACTGGTTTAGCTAAATAGCCTTTGTTGATAAGTGGCCGTAACGGCAGTTCGAAGATACAACGCGTAAAGGTGGCCTGCTCGACAGAGCCTACCTTACCGTGGTAGTGACTTTGGTATACCCAGCCTGTTCCTAACCGGTATGGCGTAGCAGTAAGTCCAAGGAGCTTAAGCGTGGAATTTTGCTGAAGTAAATGATTAAACAGTAACTGATACTGGCTATCTTCACTAAGACTAATTCTATGGCATTCATCAATAATGACTAGCGAAAAAGGCTGGCTAAACTGAGTCAGGTTACGTGCTGCTGATTGCACGCTAGCAATAACCGTCTTACCACTACTGTCCTTTTGCTTTAGTCCTGCAGCAAACACAGTGCCAGCTTGGCTTAGTAAAGCCACTTTTTCGGCATTTTGTGCCACTAACTCTTTAACATGCGTCAAAATAAGTACCCGCCCGTTGGCCAGGCGCGCCAACTCTGCCAGTACTAAACTTTTTCCTGCACCAGTCGGCAGTACTATAACTGCCGATTCGCTACTGTGCCTGAAATGGGCAATAGCAGCGTCAACGGCTTGCTGTTGATAGTCTCTTAATTGCACGGCAGGTTCGGTATTGTGACTGTTTCAATGTTTAATGTTACCATTGCCTACATGATGATGCAGGCAGTTGATAATATAGTTAAGTAGCTTGCTACAGAGTTAATGGCAGCAACATTAACCGCGAGGCAGTGGGATCTTTTTATCTTTACCCTGGCGGAAAAGTACCAGTGTTTTACCGATTACCTGTACTTTATCTGCTTTAGTTTCACGAACAATAGCATCCATGATGAGCACTTTTTCTTCACGATCTTCTGTAGGAACTTTAATTTTAATCAGTTCGTGAAAATTAAGCGCCACGTCGATTTCTGCTACTACACCTTCGGTCAGGCCATTGCCGCCGAGCAGAATGACGGGTTTAAGATCATGTGCTTTTGCTTTTAAAAATTGTTTTTGTTTATTGGTTAAACTCATAAAATGACTATTTCCGCAGATAACGCTTGAATTTGCGTTATTGTAGCGCCATCTAACGCATAACACTAATCAAGAGTGATAGCATGACCAAGAAAAAACGCTCTGCCAGTTCAACACGCTGGTTGAAAGAGCATTTTGATGACAAATTTGTGCAAAAGGCACAAAAACTCGGTTTAAGATCGCGCGCAGCGTTTAAACTTGAAGAGATTAATCTGCAAGACAAGTTGATTAAACCGGGCATGACCGTAGTCGATTTGGGTTCAGCGCCGGGCAGTTGGTCTCAATTTTGTGTTGGTTTAGTTGGGGGCTCAGGCACTATTATTGCGTGCGATATTTTGCCGATGGACCCGATAAACGGGGTTAGTTTTTTACAAGGCGATTTTCGCGAAGAAACGGTACTTGATGCACTACTGAGCCGAATTAATGGTCAGAACGTAGATGTAGTGCTATCTGATATGGCGCCGAATATGAGCGGGAATGACACCACGGATCAGGCGCGTTCTATTTATCTGGTGGAACTTGCGTTGGATATGTGTCACAAAGTATTGAAGCAAAATGGTAGTTTTGTGGTCAAAGTATTTCAGGGTGATGGCTTTGAGCAGTTCTTAAAAGATGTGCGAGCGGCTTTCACAACGGTTAAAATTCGTAAACCAGATTCGTCTCGTGCGCGTTCACGAGAGACATATATCGTGGCTACCGGCTTTAAAGTCTAGTAAAGTAGTCTGGTAATTATCTAATTTTCGGTAAGAAGAGGTTATAACCTTGAGTAACATGGCAAAAAATGTGATTGTCTGGTTAGTTATCGCCGTTGTACTAATGTCGGTGTTCAATAGCTTTGGACCCGGTGACAACAGTGAGAGACAAACCAGTTACACTCAGTTTATCAAAGAGGTAAATCAAGGCCAGATCCGCGAAGTTAAAGTGGATCGCGCTGGCGTTATTACTGGTGTGAAACGCAGCGGTGAGCGCTTTGAAACCGTTATTCCGACAGGTTATGACCCAAAGTTAAATGATGACCTGATTAAAAATGAAGTGGACTCTTTTGGTAGCAAACCAGAAGAAAGTAGCTGGCTAACGACCATCTTTATTTCATGGTTCCCAATGTTGCTGCTCATTGGTGTGTGGATTTTCTTCATGCGCCAGATGCAGGGTGGTGGCGGTAAAGGCGCTATGTCATTTGGTAAGAGTAAAGCACGCTTAATGGGCGAAGATCAGATTAAGACCACTTTTGCTGATGTCGCAGGCTGTGACGAAGCAAAAGAAGAGGTGTCTGAGCTGGTCGATTACTTGCGAGACCCATCACGCTTCCAGAAGCTGGGCGGAAAGATCCCCAAGGGTATCTTAATGGTCGGCCCACCAGGTACCGGTAAAACGTTACTTGCAAAAGCCATTGCTGGCGAAGCTAAAGTTCCGTTTTTTACAATATCGGGTTCAGACTTTGTTGAAATGTTCGTTGGTGTGGGTGCGTCACGGGTACGTGACATGTTTGAACAGGCGAAAAAAGCCGCACCTTGTATCATTTTTATTGATGAAATTGACGCAGTTGGCCGTCAGCGCGGTGCCGGTTTAGGCGGTGGTCACGACGAACGTGAACAAACGTTAAACCAGATGCTGGTAGAGATGGATGGCTTCGATGGTAATGAAGGTATCATCATTATTGCCGCTACCAACCGTCCAGACGTATTGGACCCAGCGTTATTGCGCCCAGGTCGTTTTGACCGTCAGGTAGTCGTTGGTTTGCCTGATGTGAAAGGTCGTGAACAAATTCTTAAAGTGCATATGCGCAAAGTACCTTTAGCTGAAGGTGTTGAGCCTTCAGTAATCGCGCGAGGCACGCCGGGTTTCTCAGGTGCAGACTTAGCCAACCTGGTCAACGAAGCGGCATTGTTTGCTGCCCGCGGAAATCGTCGTGTGGTGTCGATGGATGAGTTTGAAAAAGCCAAAGACAAAATCATGATGGGCGCAGAACGCCGCTCTATGGTGATGACGGAAAAAGAAAAAGAGATGACGGCCTACCATGAAGCAGGCCATGCCATTGTTGGACGTTTAGTTCCGGATCACGATCCTGTCTACAAAGTGAGTATTATCCCGCGTGGTCGTGCCCTGGGGGTGACTATGTACTTACCTGAGCGTGACCGCGTATCACACAGCAAGCGTTTGCTTGAGAGCATGATAAGCTCGTTGTTCGGTGGTCGTATTGCTGAGGAAGTGATCTACGGTTTTGAGTCTGTAACTACAGGTGCTTCTAACGATATTGAACGTGCCACAGATTTGGCGCGCAAAATGGTAACGCAGTGGGGCTTCTCAGAAAAACTGGGGCCGCTGTTGTATGCAGACGAAGAAGGCGAAGTGTTTCTTGGACGCTCAGTCAGTAAAAATAAGCATATGTCTGAGGATACCGTAAAAGCCATTGATGCAGAGATCCGGCAGTTTATCGATCGCAACTACGACAGAGCTAAAAAGCTGATTGAAGAGAATATGGACATACTGCATGCGATGAAAGATGCGTTAATGAAGTATGAAACCATCGATGCTAAACAAATTGACGACCTAATGGAGCGTCGTGAAGTTCGTCAACCGGAAAACTGGGAACCTCGTGATAAACCGGGTTCTGATGATAAGCCGGATGCGAAATCAAGTAACGATGATACCGCAACATCGGCGAAGCCTTCTGAAGGTAATCTGCACTAAGCACGTTGTCTAAAATTGATATTGTCCAAGCCCCGGTTTTGCCGGGGTTTATTTTTAGTGCCTATTTTTATCGTAAGTAAAAATAACGTTTATGCTTTACAGGAGTCGCTATGCTGTTGTCTCTACCTCGTCAGCGCCAACTTGATTTAACACGGCCAGTGGTGATGGGGATTTTAAATATCACACCCGATTCATTTTCTGATGGAGGTCGTATTCAGCGGGTAGACGATGCACTGCGTCAAGCCGAGCAAATGCTGGCAGATGGTGCGCAGGTTTTAGATATTGGTGGTGAGTCTACCCGCCCAGGTGCTGACGAGGTGCCGGAACAAGCTGAACTGCTGCGGGTAATACCTGTTATTGAGGCGATAAGGCAACGGTTTGATTGTGTTATTTCCATTGATACCAGTAAAGCTGCCGTGATGTCAGCAGCGGTTCAGGCAGGTGCAGATATTATCAATGACGTACGGGCACTGCAGGAACCCGGAGCACTCGCGGTTGCTGTGGCGTCTCAGGTTCCTGTCTGTTTAATGCATATGCAAGGTGCGCCACGCAGTATGCAACATGCACCGCAGTACGACGATGTTACCGCTGAGGTAAAACAGTTTTTACTACACAGAGCGTTAGCCTGTGAACATGCCGGTGTAAAAAAACACAATATCATTCTTGACCCCGGTTTTGGTTTTGGCAAAAGCCTGGAGCACAACTATACGTTACTGCGCCAGCTTTCTCAGTTTTGTGATACCGGTTATGCGTTGCTTGCCGGTATGTCGCGCAAGTCTATGGTAGGGCAGTTACTTAGCCTGCCAGTGAACGAACGTTTGGCAGGCAGTCTGGCCTGCGCTACTATTGCAGCATTAAAAGGTGCCCAAATTATACGGGTGCATGATGTTAAAGAAACCGTGCAGGCCGTCAAGGTAGTGACAGCCATGCAGTATGGAGTATAAAGGATGAGCAGAAAGTATTTTGGTACCGACGGCGTACGCGGCAAAGTAGGGGATTTTCCTATTACACCTGAGTTTGCCATGAAACTAGGATGGGCAGCCGGTCGGGTGTTGTCGCAGCGTGGCACGCGTAAAGTGCTTATTGGTAAAGACACACGTATTTCCGGTTATTTACTTGAAACTGCACTAGAGGCAGGTTTAATTGCCGCCGGGATCAATGTACGCCTGCTGGGCCCAATGCCAACCCCCGCCGTTGCCTATCTCACCCGTACCTTTCGTGCCGAAGCCGGTATCGTTATTAGCGCGTCACATAACCCATACTATGATAACGGCATTAAGTTCTTCTCTGCTGATGGTACTAAACTGCCGGATGAAGTTGAACTTGCGATAGAATATGAGCTGGAACAGCCCATGGTCTGTGAATCGTCAGAAAAGCTTGGTAAGGCACAGCGTATCGAAGATGCGGCAGGCCGCTATATCGAGTTTTGTAAAAGTCATTTACCAAACCACCTATCGCTCAGTGGGATGAAAATTGTCATCGACTGCGCGCATGGCGCCACCTATCACATTGCACCTGCCGTATTTAAAGAGCTCGGTGCTGAGGTTGTGCTTATTGGTGCTAGCCCGAATGGCATTAACATTAATGCTGACTGCGGCGCGACGCATACAGACTTAGTGCAGAAAACGGTAGTAGAACAACAAGCTGATTTAGGTATTGCCTATGATGGCGATGGTGACCGGGTCATGATGGTTGATCATACTGGTCGTGTTATTGATGGCGATGAAATTGTTTATATTATTGCCCGTGCAGCGAAGTCACAAAATAAGTTACATGGAGGTGTCGTAGGCACCTTAATGAGTAACCTTGGCCTTGAACTGGCATTGCAGCAATTAGATATTCCCTTTGCCCGAAGTGCAGTTGGTGACCGGTATGTGATGGAATTGCTGCGTGAGAAAGACTGGCGTATCGGTGGTGAAAATTCTGGTCATGTACTTAACTTAGATCATACCTGTACCGGCGATGGCATTATTGCATCACTGCAAGTATTAACCGCGATGATTGAAGCGAAAATGACGCTGGCTGAATTTAGCCAAGGTATGCACAAGTTGCCACAAGTGCTGGTTAATGTGAAGTTTGAAAAAGGCACTGCACCTTTAGAAAAGCAGCATGTTAAGCAAGTTATCGCAGATGTTGAAACTAGGCTTAATGGATCTGGTCGAGTGCTAATTCGTAAAAGTGGTACTGAACCCTTGATCAGGGTAATGGTAGAAGGCGAAGACGCATTATTGGTGCGTGAATATGCTGAACAGATCGCCGCTGCGGTAAAAATAGCCAGTTGATTGTTCAATTGCGCCAATAATACTTGTTTGGCTGGGCGTGGTTGGTTACTATCGCGCCCGGTAAATAATGGGGATACCGCATCATGCATCGTACACCACTGATTGCTGCTAACTGGAAAATGAACGGTTCGGCTGCACTGGCACAAGACATGACTGCCGCGCTTAATGAGTTGTCGCAAGGTACTACCACTGTTGTGGTTTGCCCGCCGGCAACTTTGCTTACAGCCTTTACTAATCCAAAGACGTTCGCCTTAGGTGGCCAGACATTAAGTCATGAAGTTAGCGGTGCTTTTACCGGTGAGTTGAGTGCCAATTTGCTCCTTGAAGCGGGTGCAACCTATGTCATTGTTGGGCATTCTGAGCGACGCGAATTAAATTTTGAAACTGACGCCTTGATTGCGGCAAAGCTCAGTCGTGCAGTAGCAGCAGGCTTAACACCTATTTTGTGTGTTGGTGAATCATTATCTGAGCGACAACAAGAAAAAACTCAGCAGGTTCTTGCACGGCAACTTGATGCGGTGTATGCTTCGCAGCCCGAATTACTGGCAAACTCAGTGATTGCATATGAGCCAATATGGGCTATCGGTACCGGAGAGTCAGCTACGCCAGAACAGGCTCAAGCAACTCACCATTTTATCCGGCAGCATTTGGCGAAATATAATTCGCAGTCAGCCGTAACGGTGAAATTATTGTATGGCGGCAGTGTTAATGCAGACAATTGTGTTGCGTTATTTCAGCAAGCCGACATAGACGGTGCATTGGTAGGTGGCGCTAGCCTCAAGCCAGTTGAATTTGCGCAAATTTGCCTTGCAGTTACAAAAGGTGCAAAGGAATAAGCATGTACGAAATTTTTATAGTAGTTTATCTGTTAGTTGCGATGGCATTAATTGGCTTAGTGTTAATACAGCACGGTAAAGGTGCTGATATGGGCGCTTCTTTCGGTGCTGGTGCGTCTGCTACAGTGTTTGGCTCTTCTGGTACTGGTAACTTCCTTACCAAAACCACCACTATTCTGGCAACCATCTTTTTTGTCCTGAGTATTGTACTGGGCAATTACAGTGCAGGCCAGAGTAAAAAAGTTGACGAATGGCAGGATCTTTCTGTTCCTACTACAGAGCAAGTCGAATTGAAAAAAGACGATGCTAGCGATATTCCTGTAGGCAACTAAGTTAACAAAGAATTTGCCGAGGTGGTGAAATTGGTAGACACGCTATCTTGAGGGGGTAGTGTCTTCGGACGTGCGGGTTCAAGTCCCGCTCTCGGCACCAAATTAATCAACAGTTTGCAATCGCAACCCTTGCGATTAACCAGTCAGCGCTATATAATAAGCGCCAATTACGGACGCGGGATGGAGCAGCCTGGTAGCTCGTCGGGCTCATAACCCGAAGGTCGTCGGTTCAAATCCGGCTCCCGCAACCAAATTTAATGGTTAAGCAGTTACAGAGAAAGTCCAACGGGCTCCTCTTTATAACGGCAGGGCGAAGGTCTGAAATCCGGCTCCCGCAACCAACTTTCAGTCTTGTCGCATATGATGATGCTTTAAGGCAAAAGTGACTATGTTTTTCAGTAAACATTGGCGATATGTTTACTGATTAGATGCCCATTCGCCCCGCTAGTTCGGGGCGTTTTCGTATCTGCAGACTCAGTTTTAAGCAGTATTGGGCTACGCAGCCCTTTTTTTATTTGTTGCGACCTAGGACCTGGTTGCAGCAGATACAGGTTTTTCGGAGGTCGCATTGACTAAGCAAGAACAAACACTGACCGAGCTGTTGCTTCCAACAGTTGAAGCAACTGGCTTTGAGTTATTAGGGCTGGAACTGGTGCAGGCTGGTCGTCATTCGACTTTGCGCATTTATATTGACCATGCCGATGGCGTGAATGTTGATAATTGCGCACTGGTCAGCCGTGAAGTCAGCGCCATTTTAGATGTGGAAGATCCTATCACGAACGAATACCTGCTTGAGGTATCGTCGCCGGGTTTAGATCGCCCGCTATTTACTCCGGCACATTTCGCTGTAGTAGTAGGGCAAAAGATTGAAGTGAAACTTGCGATTCCACAGGATGGCCGTCGCAAGTTTAAAGGCGTACTAACAGCTATTGAAGACGATATGTTGATAGTGGAAGTAGATGGCAAACCCTATCGTTTGCTGATGGATAACGTAGATAAAGCAAACGTGGTACCTGTTTTTTAAGGTATCGGGGCAAAGCGAGGCAACAGACAATGGCAAAAGAAATATTATTAGTTGTTGATGCAGTTTCAAACGAAAAATCGGTACCGCGGGAGAAAATCTTCCAGGCATTAGAATTTGCGTTGGCAGCAGCTACGAAGAAGAAAAATGAAGGCGACATCGAAGTACGCGTCAGTATTGATCGTAAAACCGGTGCCTATGAAACTTTCCGTCGCTGGCAAGTTATCCCGGATGATCAGGTGCAAGAGCACCCGTACCGTGAAATGACATTATCGGCAGCGCAGTACGACGAGCCTTCAGTGCAGATTGGCGATTACTACGAAGAGCAAATCGATTCTATCGAATTTGACCGTATCACCACGCAGATGGCCAAGCAGGTTATCGTGCAAAAAGTGCGTGAAGCAGAACGTTCACAAGTTGTTGAAGCTTATGTCGACCAAGTGGGCGAGTTAGTGACTGGTGTAGTGAAGAAAGTTAATCGCGATAGCATCATTGTCGACTTAGGCAACAATGCTGAAGCGATGTTGGGTCGTGACGAAATGTTACCACGTGAAACCTATCGTCCGGGTGACCGTATTCGTGCCTTACTGTTTGAAGTAAAGCCAGAAGCGCGTGGTGCGCAACTGTTTTTAAGCCGTTCACGTCCAGAAATGTTATTGGAGCTGTTTCGCATTGAAGTGCCAGAAATTGGCGAAGAAATGATTGAACTGCGTGGTGCTGCTCGTGATCCGGGGGCACGTGCCAAAATAGCGGTGAAGAGTAACGACCGTCGTATTGACCCGGTTGGTGCTTGTGTTGGTATGCGTGGTTCACGTGTACAGGCGGTATCAAACGAATTGGCCGGTGAGCGCGTAGATATCGTGTTGTATGACGACAACGATGCCCAGTTTGTTATTAACGCAATGGCACCAGCAGAAGTGGCTTCTATCATCGTTGATGAAGATACCCACTCTATGGACATTGCGGTTGAAGATTCAAACCTGGCAATGGCAATTGGCCGTAATGGGCAAAACGTACGTTTGGCAAGCCAGCTTACAGGTTGGGAACTGAATGTTATGTCTGTTTCTGCCATGAAACAGAAACACCAGGAAGAAACAGCCAAGGTACGCCAGGCTTTTGTTGATGCTTTAGAGATTGATGAAGACTTTGCTGATGTTTTAGTTGACGAAGGTTTCTCGACACTAGAAGAAATTGCTTATGTACCTGTGAGTGAATTGTTAAGCATTGATGGTTTAGACGAAGCAATGGTTGAAGAACTTCGCGGTCGTGCTAAAGCAGTGTTAACAACTCGCGCACTCGCTAGCGAAGAATCGCTGGAAGACGCCCAACCAAGCGAAGCGCTGTTAGCGCTGGAAGGATTAGATACCCATATGGCTTATGTTTTAGCCAGTAAAGGGGTAACAACGTTAGACGACCTGGCAGAGCTGGGTGTTGATGATTTACTGGAAATTGCCACCATGTCGGAACAACAAGCCGCCGACCTGATTATGGGCGCCCGTAATATTGTCTGGTTTAGCGAAGAAAATAAGTAGTCAACGGAGGTAACAACACAAATGGCAGAAGTCACTATAGAAAAGCTAGCCAGTGATGTCGGTACTACTGTTGAACGGTTAGTGCAGCAATTCGCTGATGCCGGTATCAATAAAGCAGCCGGACAGGTAGTCAGCGAAGATGAAAAGAAATCTTTACTGGAACATTTAAGTGCACAGCATGGTGGAAACTCATCAGAGCCAGCGCGCTTAACGTTAAAGCGCAAAGAGAAGACCACGCTGAGTGTGTCTGGTGGCGCAGGTCGTAACCGTGAGATTCAGGTTGAAGTTCGAAAACAAAAGACCTTCGTGAAAAAGCCTCTGGTTGATGAAGCGACATTAAAAGCACAGGAAGAAGCCCGTTTAGCAGAAGAAAAAGCGAAAGCCGAAGCTGACCACGCGCGTCAGGAAGCGGATCGCAAAGCAAGAGAAATTGCGGCAGCAAAAGCCAAAGAAGAGGCTGAACGCAAAGCTGCAGAAGCTAAACGTCGTGAAGAAGCTAAGCAAGCTCAGCTGGTGAAAGATGATCCGGAAGAAGCAGCACGTCGCGCAGCAAAAGAAGAAGCCCGTAAAGAAGCTGAGCATATTCGTCAGCAGCAAGAGGCTGAAGCACTTCGGAAGCTAGAAGAAGAAGCGGCAAAGCAAGCCGAAGCTGCCCGTAAACTGGCAGAAGAAAACAGTGAACGATGGGCTCAGGAAGAAAAAGCCAAGCCAGCAGACACTGATGATTACCACCTAACCAGCAACGAGTTTGCTAAACAGGCTGAAGATGAAGTGGACGCGAAAGAAGAGCGTGCAGGTCGTCGTGGTGCAGGTAAAAAAGCGCCTCCTGTAAAAGGTAAAAAGAAAGACGATGCTAATGACAAAGAAGCATTTAACCGTGCTAACCGTCATGCTAAGAAAAAGAAAACGCCGACGAGTATGCAGCATGGCTTCAACAAGCCAGCTCAGCCGGTTGAGCGTGAAGTGAAAATCGGTGAAACCATCACTGTTGCTGAGCTGGCAGCCAAAATGGCCGTTAAAGCATCAGAAGTCATTAAAGTGATGATGAAAATGGGCGCTATGGCGACCATTAACCAGGTTATTGATCAGGAAACTGCCGCCATTGTCTGTGAAGAAATGGGCCATAAGTTTACGCTGACAAAAGAAAATGAGCTGGAAGAAGCGGTAATGTCTGACCGTGAAGGTCAGGGTGTACTAGAGTCTCGTGCACCGGTTGTTACGGTAATGGGGCACGTTGACCATGGTAAAACATCATTACTGGATTATATCCGTAAAGCGAAAGTTGCTGCAGGCGAAGCCGGTGGTATTACCCAGCATATCGGTGCCTACCACGTAGATACTGACCGCGGTATGGTCACGTTCTTAGATACGCCAGGTCACGCTGCGTTTACGTCTATGCGTGCTCGTGGTGCTAAAGCAACGGATATCGTTATTTTGGTGGTAGCGGCTGATGACGGCGTGATGCCACAAACCAAAGAAGCTATTCAGCATGCGAAAGCTGCTGGTGTGCCGTTAGTGGTTGCAGTTAATAAAATGGATAAGCCAGAAGCTGATCCAGAACGTGTACGTAACGAACTGTCACAATACGATGTTATTTCAGAAGAGTGGGGCGGTGATGTTCAGTTCGTGCCAGTATCGGCTAAATCTGGTATGGGTATTGACGACTTACTAGAAGCCATTTTGAACCAATCTGAACTGTTAGAATTAAAGGCCGTTAAAGATGGTTTAGCGCGTGGCGTGGTAATTGAGTCACGTCTGGATAAAGGTCGTGGTCCGGTTGCGTCTATACTAGTGCAAGCTGGTACGTTGAAGCAGGGCGAAATCGTACTGTGTGGTTTTGAATACGGCCGTGTTCGTGCGATGCGTGATGAGAACGGCAAAGACGTTAAAACGGCTGGCCCATCTATTCCGGTAGAAATTTTAGGTTTATCTGGCGTACCTCAGGCGGGTGACGAAGTTACTGTTGTAAAAGACGAGCGTAAAGCTCGTGAAGTTGCGCTGTATCGCCAAGGTAAATTCCGTGATGTTAAGTTAGCACGTCAGCAGAAATCTAAGCTGGAAAACATGTTTGCTAACATGACTGAAGGCGATGTGTCAGAACTAAATATCGTACTGAAAGCTGACGTACAAGGTTCGGTAGAAGCTATCATTGAATCATTAATGAAGCTGTCGACTGACGAAGTTAAAGTTAAAATTGTTGGTAGCGGCGTAGGTGGCATTACCGAAACCGACGTAACATTAGCCGCAGCGTCTTCAGCTATTGTTATCGGCTTTAACGTGCGTGCTGATGGTACTGCACGTAAGTTAGTCGAAGATGAAGGTCTGGATTTACGTTACTACGGTATCATTTATGAGCTGTTAGACGAAGTTCGTGCCGCAATGACCGGTATGTTAGCGCCTGAATTTAAGCAACAGATCATTGGTCTGGCGCAAGTACGTGACGTGTTCCGTTCACCGAAATTCGGTGCGGTTGCCGGCTGTATGGTTACCGAAGGTGTTATTAAGCGTAACGCGCCTATCCGCGTACTGCGTGACAACGTGGTTATATTTGAAGGTGAGCTGGAGTCATTACGTCGCTTTAAAGATGACGTTAGTGAAGTTCGTAACGGCTTCGAATGTGGTATCGGCGTGAAGAACTACAACGATGTTCGCGAAGGCGACCAAATCGAAGTGTTCGAAGTGATACAGGTTGAACGTACCCTGTAACAGGCAACGCAACAATAAAACAGGGGCCGACGGCCCCTGTTTTGTCTGCTGCATACAACGGAAATAAGTGTATGAGTAAAGAATTCTCGCGCGTCGACAGATTGTCGCAGCAAATGAAAAAAGAAATGGCCGTGATCTTACAGCGTGAAATTAAAGATCCGCGTTTACACAGCATGATTACGGTCTCCGATGTGGAAGTATCAAGAGACTTATCGCATGCCAAGGTATTTGTGACCTTTTTAGGCCTTGCCGATGAAAAGGTTGAAGACAACCTTAAAATTTTAAACGACGCGTCTGGTTTTGTCCGAAGCTTAATTGGCAAGCGGATCCAGGCACGTATTGTGCCCCACATTCGTTTTGTGTTTGATGAGTCGCTTAACGAAGGTATTCGTATGGCCACCTTGGTTAGCTCAGCTCGCGCTGATGATGACCGTCGCCGGTTGGAATCAGGCCAAGCGTTGGATGATGTTGACGCAAATAAAGACGCAGCGGATACAGAAGTCAGCAACAGCGACGAGCCTAATAACTAATGGCGCGTAAAAATGCCCGTGCGGTAAATGGCATTTTATTACTGGATAAGCCGCTGGAAGTTAGCAGTAACGGCATTTTACAGCGTGTTCGTTGGTTGTTTCAGGCTCAAAAAGCCGGTCATACAGGGGCATTAGATCCCATGGCGTCAGGTTTACTGCCTATATGTTTTGGTGAGGCAACCAAGTTTAGCCAGTTTCTACTCGATACGGATAAAACCTATCTCGTTACGGCGACCTTTGGTGTTAGAACTAATACGAGTGACAGCGAAGGTGAAATAATCAGCGAAAAGCCGGTCAATTTCAGCCAGGCAGAGCTGGAGCTGGCGATGCAGGCGTTTCGCGGGGATATTCTGCAGGTGCCAACGATGTTTTCTGCTTTGAAGTATCAAGGCCAACCATTGTATCGCTATGCGCGCCAGGGTATCGAAGTACCACGTGATGCAAGGCCCATTAGTATTTTTCGCTTCGAGCTACTGGCAATGGCGGGTAGTAATGCTGATTTTATAGTGCACTGTTCAAAAGGCACCTATATTCGCACACTGATTGATGATTTAGGTGAGGCGCTGGGGTGTGGTGCTCATGTTGCTAAGTTGCACCGAACTCAGGTTGGCCCGTTTGACGCGGCACAAATGATTACGCCATTACAATTGGATGAATTGGCTGAAGCTTGTCATCAAAGTACCGATTTCACCACTATGGACAGCCTGCTACTGCCGATGGATGCGGGTATTGTTGCTATGCCTAAAATAGTTCTGACTGGTGCTGAGCAGCATCGGTTACAACATGGCCAGAGTTGTCAGGTGACTGCGCAGAACATTACGGCAATAAAACTACATGGTCCTGACGATAGTTTTTTTGGTATTGGCGAGATAACCGATAACATCTTAAGTTCACGGCGTTTACTTAATACAGCTGCACTGTAATGCTAGTGAAAAACGTATTGAGAAAAAACCGTAAAATGGTATAATCGCGCGGTTTTTTGGGCTTGCTGGATGAGTGATCGGCAATTCCCTTATTTTAGTTCACTCACATTTGGAGTTACATATGTCTTTAAACGCTGCTGATAAAGCAAAAATCGTTGCTGACTTTGCTGTTAAGCAAGGCGACACAGGTTCACCAGAAGTACAGGTAGCCCTGTTAACTGCGTCAATCAACCATTTACAAGGCCACTTTGCCCAGCACAAGCACGACTTCCACTCTCGTCGTGGTTTGTTGCGCATGGTTAGCCAGCGTCGTAAATTACTGGATTACTTAAAAGGTAAAGACCAGAGCCGTTACGCCACACTGATCGAGCGTTTAGGCTTACGCCGTTAATCGGTTTAAGTAAAAAAGGGGCTTTTAGCCCCTTTTTTTATATTAGGCGATGAAATTTTCTACAAACTTAACGATTGACTGAACTATCTTTCCGCTTTGGTTACAGAGTATACTACGTAAGAATTAAACGACAAAAATGACATCGCAATTAGGCGATTAAGTAAAGGAAACAAACACGTGACTCCCATCGTAAAATCATTCCCATTCGGCCAACACACTTTTACCTTAGAGACCGGCGTTATCGCCCGTCAGGCAGATGCCGCAGTGCTGGCCAGCCTGGGTGATACGTCAGTTTTAGTAACGGTAGTGGGTAAGAGAGAGCCAAAACCTGGTCAGGATTTCTTCCCGTTAACGGTAAATTATCAAGAAAAAATGTATGCTGCCGGTCGTATCCCTGGTGGTTTCTTTAAACGCGAAGGCCGCCCATCTGAAGGTGAAACCTTAACGTCGCGTTTAATCGACCGCCCAATTCGTCCACTGTTTCCTGAAGGCTTCATTAATGAAGTTCAGGTTATTGCTACTGTTGTATCCGTACAGCCGGAAATTCAACCCGATATCGTTGCGTTAATCGGTGCCTCTGCTGCGCTGGCGTTATCAGGTATTCCGTTTGCAGGCCCAATTGGTGCGGCTCGTGTTGGTTATATTAATAACCAGTACGTCCTGAACCCGTCAGAAGAAGAGCTGAAAACCTCTAAGCTGGACTTAGTGGTAGCCGGTACTTCCAGTGCTGTGTTAATGGTTGAATCTGAAGCCGGCATTCTGTCTGAAGATGTCATGCTAGGTGCAGTAATGTATGGCCATGAGCAAATGCAAACGGCTATCAATGCTATCAATGAATTTGCTGCTGAAGGCGGGAAGCCTAAGTGGAACTGGCAGGCTCCTGCGAAGAACCTGCCGTTAATTGATAAAATTGACACATTAGCACGCGCTCAACTGAGTGAAGCTTATCAAATCACTGAAAAAGCCAAACGCTACGAGCGTATTGGTGAAATCAAAGCCGCTTTAGTTGAAAAATTAACTGCTGAGCTGGCTGACGGTGAAGAACTTAATAAAAACGACGTCGGCGATATTTTCCACGAGTTGGAATCTAAAGTGGTACGTGGTCGTATTACCAAGGGCGAGCCGCGTATCGATGGCCGTGACCCGGAAATGATCCGTGGTTTAAGCGTGATGACGGGCGTATTGCCTCGTACTCACGGTTCAGCCTTGTTCACCCGTGGTGAAACTCAAGCGCTTGTAACTGCAACTTTGGGTACTGCCCGTGATGCACAAAATATCGATGACTTGCTAAGTGCAAAAACCGACACCTTTATGCTGCACTATAACTTCCCTCCGTACTGTGTTGGTGAAACCGGTATGGTTGGCTCGCCTAAGCGTCGTGAAATTGGTCATGGCCGTTTAGCGAAGCGTGGCGTACTAGCTGTTATGCCTGATTTTAATGACTTCCCATACACTGTTCGTATCGTGTCTGAAATCACTGAATCAAACGGTTCAAGTTCTATGGCATCGGTGTGTGGTTCTTCATTAGCACTTATGGATGCTGGCGTACCTATCAAAGCATCTGTAGCGGGTATCGCTATGGGGTTGGTTAAAGAGGGTGACGATTTCGTTGTTCTGTCAGACATCTTAGGTGACGAAGACCATTTAGGTGATATGGACTTTAAAGTAGCGGGTACTACCGACGGTATTACAGCGCTGCAAATGGATATCAAAATTGATGGTATCACCAAAGAAATTATGCAAATTGCGCTTAAGCAAGCTAAAGCTGCCCGTTTGCATATTCTGAACGTGATGGACCAGGCTATCAGCGGTCACCGCGAAGAAATGTCAGAATACGCGCCGCGAATTTACACCATGAAGATTAACCCGGAGAAAATCCGCGAAGTTATCGGAAAAGGTGGTGCAGTAATTCGTCAGATCACTGAAGAATCAGGTACTACCATTGAACTGGAAGACGACGGCAGCATTAAAATTGCCGCTACCACAGCCAAAGCGGCACAAATTGCTATCGACAAAATCAACGCTATTACTGCTGAGATTGAAGTAGGTACCATTTATGAAGGTGAAGTCGTACGTATCGTTGATTTCGGTGCCTTTGTAAACGTGTTACCGGGTAAAGATGGCTTAGTGCATATTTCACAAATCTCTGATGAGCGCGTGAATAATGTTTCTGAACACTTAACTGTTGGTCAGAAAGTTGCCGTTAAGGTGTTAGAAGTCGACAAGCAAGGCCGCGTGCGCTTAAGTATTAAAGAAGCGACCGCTAAACCTGCTACTGAGCCTGCAAATGTTGAAGACAATGCCTAATAGGCTGTTAAGTCAAATAGCGCCTTTGGCGCTATTGGCTTCGTTACTTGGCGGCTGCGCTTCGCAGCCTGCCATGCATGCTGGTTGGCTTGTACCAGAACCGCTTGCCGCGTCAACCCGTACTGAATTGGCTATCGCCCGGTTAAGTGAAATCTTGTACCGTGCAGAGTTGTCGGAAGAACAGTCTGCGCAGTTATACTACGACCGTGGTGTGATGTACGATAGCGTTGGGTTACGTTCATTGGCTCGCCTGGATTTTATTCGCGCTTTGCGTTTAAAACCTGATATGGCTGACGCATACAATTTTGTTGGTATTCACAATACCGTTAATGGTGACTTTAACTCGGCATTTGAAGCATTTGATTCTGCTTTAGAGCTAGCGCCCGAGCATGAATTTGCCTATTTAAATCGTGGTATTGCGTTATATTATGCCGGCAAAACTGAATTAGCTCTAACTGATTTCAAACGTTTTTTGGCGTTAAAACCTAACGATGCTTACCGTGTTATTTGGTTATACCTTGCCCAAAGCGATGTATCCACTGAACAAGCCCGCTTAGAATTGAAGCAGAACCTTGCTAAGTTAGATAAGGCGGAATGGTCTACTAACATAGTGCGCTTTCTGGCGGGAGAAATGGCTGAGCAAACGTTGCTTGATTCTGTATTACAAGATTTAAGCAATTCACAGCTGTTGGCCGAAAGATTGTGTGAAGTGTATTTTTACTTGGCTAAATGGCATGAAAGCCAGAATCGTCAGGAGCAAGCATTAACCTATTACAAGCAAGTATTGGCGACTAACGTATTTGAGTTTGTTGAGCACCGCTATGCCCGCTTGGAAATAGCACGTTTGCGAGGTGACACTATGCCCGCCAGTGAATACGATGAGCCGTAATATATTGGTACAACGATTTATAAAAAGCCGGTTTACCGGCTTTTTTGCTTTTCTGTTACTGAGTGCTTGTCAGCCGGTAAATAATAATCAGGCTGAGTTGATGCGAAGGGCTGCAGACGACCCCGTTGCTGCAGTTACGTTAGCGAGTCAGCGCTTAGCCTCGGCAGAGTATGATGCAGCGCTGCGTTGGTTTCGACATGCAGCGTTACTTGGCGATGATATTGCGTTGCATCATGCCTTGCAGTTACAACAGCGCGAACAAGGTAGGCTTGCTACAGCGCAGTGGCTGCAGCAACAACTTGATAGCAATACTATTAATAACGCTGCCGTAAATCTGGCACAGCGTGCTGAGTTGGGATTATGGCAACAAAACAAACCAAGAATTGCGGGCATTTCCCATGCTCTTGGCTGTAAACTCACGTTGCAACCGGTTATTAGCCAGCAGGCTGGGGCAGACAACTGGCAAAGCTTATCTCAGCAATGGCAACAAGATCCGCAGTTGTCGCAGCTACCAGTCTGTTTTTTGCCAGTATATACTCTGGATAGCACCGTTTTGGGCTGTACAGAAAGCAGTGACACCCTTATACAGTGCCATTATCGAGCACTTGACACTGTTGTTGAAACTGGCAGATTTAGCCAGCTATTGGTTATTGCTGGGCGGGGTAAAGCCAGTTACAACAACGGTATTTTGCAGCTGCCAGACAATGCTGACTTGGCATTATTTCGTCACGAGTTTATGCATGTTTTGGGCTTTGTAGATGAGTATCCTTTGACAGAGCAAGCGGCTATAGCGATATGTAAGCCGGGTATGCGCTACCCCAATCTTATTATTGGTGACAATAGCACAGCGTATTTGCAACATTGGCAATTAGCGCCAGAGGATATTGCTTTAACCGCTGTAAAAACCTGCCAGTCTATTGGGCAGCAAGCCTATCGTGTGGTAAGTGCAACAAATGTGATGCGATTTTATGAGCTTGGATTACCGGATTTATATCTGGCTTTAGCGCAACAAGTGTTGCAAAACCCACAGCAGCTAATGCCGGTACAATATTATTTTGCTTATCTTGCTAGACAGCAGCAAAGTTGGTTGCAGTGGCAACAGTTTATGCAACGCGCATCTGAACAAGGTTATGCAGATGCGCAGCAAGCATTAGCAGTAGATTAACAGGGACTAGTCTGCGCTTAGTTCTGACAGTTCTCGGCTTAAGAGCTCAGCATCGCCTAAGTTAAGTTCTAACAACCGGCGTAAATGTGAGACGCTTTCTATATCTATTTTTTCGCAGTGCAATCCTATTACCGTATCAGAAGTATGCGCAACGCTAACGCTCATAATTACTTCCAACGGAAAATCATCCAACTGAATACGCAATTGAAGTTGCTGAGGTATAGCCGTTGGCCAGTCGTTAGGTTTGCTGATCAAGGCACCTTGCAATGAGAGATCCAGTACTTCAGTAAGTAAGCTGTGCTCACCCATATCAAGATGAGCTTTGCCTTTAAAATTGACCCGGCTAAAACGTCTGTTATCCATTTCGTCCCCCATTAATCTTTATTGAGCATAGCGTCTTTTAAGTTAAACAAAAGCACGACAATGCTCCCGCAGTATATCTTTAGCATTGTAGCTTGGAAAGCAAAGTAAGTTCCGATTGATTTAGTAGAATATGTTAGTTAGTTTGACTTATTGTAAATTAACATTCACCAGGTAGAATGAAATAAAGTTTTGGTGCGTGTTTGGAGGGCTTATGAAAGCAAGCTTGTTTATATTGTGTTTTTATCTAACGGGGTGCTCAGGAATTGTGTTTAATTCTAACATGGGTCCTTACGTGCAAAACAAAGCAGAAAATAGTATTAGAGCGGGTGTGGTAAAAGAATACTCCGAGGGTGAGATTTGGCAATTAAACGCTGCTGTAGTGGGGTATGTTGATGCAGACTACTGCCAGGTTGATAGAATGGATGAAAAACCCAGCCAGGGCTATTTGATGACAAAACTAAAGATTGATACACAGCGCTTAGGCGGTAACGGCGTTGTCTTTCAAGCATGTGGCCTGCAAACCACAAGAGCAAGTTGTTATGCGTATATGACCTGCAAAGGCACTGCTTACATGGTAACAAATTAGCGCTACAGCTAGGAATGAAATTAGTGTGGAGGCAACACAAGTAGCTGATTTCGCATTATATAAAAGCGCCTTATGGCGCTTTTATATAATTCATTAATTACAATCTTTGTTAGCTAATATCTTCACCTGCTGCCTGGCGGTCGGCATGGTAGCTTGAGCGCACAAAGGGGCCACTGGCAACATGCTTAAATCCCAGCTCGTAAGCAATGCGTTTAATCTCGTCAAACTCGGCCGGTGGCATATAGCGTTTTACTGGTAAGTGGTGTTTACTCGGTTGCAGGTACTGGCCCACCGTAAGCATGTCGACATCATGCGCACGCAGGTCTTTTAATACTTCAATCAGCTCTTCCGTGGTTTCACCCAGGCCGACCATTAAACCAGACTTGGTTGCAACTTCCGGGTGGGCCGCTTTATAGCGTTGTAACAGTTGTAGCGACCATTTGTAGTCAGCACCGGGACGCGCAAGCTTGTATAGTCGTGGCGCGGTTTCCAGATTGTGGTTAAACACGTCTGGTGGGGTTTGCGTCAAAATATCCAGTGCAGTATCCATGCGGCCACGAAAATCAGGTACCAGCACTTCAATTTTTATTTCAGGGTTATGTTTACGTATTTCACTAATGCAGTCGGCAAAATGTTGCGCACCACCATCGCGCAAGTCGTCGCGGTCGACTGACGTAATTACAACATATTTTAGTTTCATGTCACGAATGGTCAACGCCAGTTTTTCAGGTTCTTCAGCACTTGGCGGCAGGGGGCGGCCATGCGCTACGTCGCAGAATGGGCAGCGACGGGTGCATATAGCGCCAAGGATCATAAACGTAGCGGTACCATGATTAAAGCATTCTGTCAGGTTGGGGCAAGCGGCTTCTTCGCATACAGAATGTAAACCATGTTTGCGCAGTGCGCCTTTAATCTGGTCAATACGTTCTGAGCTTTTTGGCAGTTTGATTTTTAGCCACTCGGGTTTACGCAACATTTGATCTGGCTCTGTCGGTAACACCTTCACCGGAATAAGTGCCATTTTTTCCGCGTCGCGCAGTTTTACGCCCGGTTCCATACGTGCAGTTTTAGTCATTTTGCCAGTCTAACCCTGTGGTGTGCTGCAGTGTCGCGACATTCAGTTGCTGCATAAAACACTGCACTATTCTTTGTTTGGCCTCGGCAATACTTTGCGGGCCGCCTAAATCGTTTGATTGGATCATCGTCATACCAGCATAACCACAGGGGTTAATACGGGAAAACGGCGCCAAATCCATATTTACATTTAATGCCAGGCCATGAAAGGTACAGCCTTTGCGCACTCTTAAACCTAACGAGGCAATCTTGGCATCATTAACATAGACACCTGGCGCATCGGATTTGGCATAAGCATTGATGCCATAGGATGCTAATAATGACACCAGCACCTGCTCAAGTAACGTAACCAGCTGGCGTACGCCTAAGTTACGTCGCTTTAAATCGAATAATACATAGACTACCAGTTGCCCAGGGCCGTGATACGTTACCTGGCCACCCCGATCAACTTTTACCACCGGTATATCGCCGGGAAACAACAGGTGTTCCTCTTTTCCGGCCTGCCCCTGGGTAAACACCGGGTTGTGTTCCAGCAACCACAATTGATCCGGTGTGCTAGCGTTGCGCTGATCCGTAAACTGCTGCATGGCATGCCACACGGTAGTGTAGTCCTGCAATGCCAGATCACGTACAACGAGTTGGCTATTTATATGTT
>Ga0100394_1000960_pt1 | contig 23820 bp, 19 predicted proteins | sample CryGeymeta201518_FD_81549 | JGI IMG/M metagenome (GOLD analysis project Ga0100394, IMG submission 81549) | Groundwater microbial communities from Crystal Geyser aquifers in Utah, USA - Crystal Geyser metaG 2015-18 | ecosystem: Environmental > Aquatic > Deep subsurface > Groundwater | place: USA... | reverse complement strand
CTGCGCAGCTTTTTGATTGCCACGCCAGCTGAAGTGTCATCAAACCCCAATGCCAGCTTTGTAGAATCGTTCTCACGACGCGCCAAAGCAGAGGAACTGGCCACCTTGCTTGACCAGATCACACAAGCACAGCCAGCGCGTACCACCACAGCCCTTTAAGAAAACAACACAATGACCTGGACTCTTTACCCCATCGCCCAATTTGCCGAGCATGCCGCCCAGTGGGACGCCCTGGTGCAGTCCAGCCCCGGCACACCGTTTCTTGAATCTGCTTTTTTGCAACCCGCGCTGGCCATCTTTGGCACCGGGGAAGAAACGCTGTGCCTGCATCAGACCAGTGGCCAGTTGGACGCAGCGGCCATCGTGCAGCGCGGCCCCAAGGGCATGTGGCAAACTTTTCAGCCGTCGCAGTTGCCGTTGGGAGCGTGGATTTCTGCCCCTGGCGTTGACCTGGCCACCGCAGGTGCAGCCCTGGTTGCTGATCTGCCGGGCCTGACGCTGGGCCTTGGCATTACGCAGCTTGACCCGCGCTTTCATACCCGCCCGGCGGACACCACCACGCTGCGCACGCAAGACTACATTGCAACGGCTTGGGTGGACATTGAAGGCACGTTTGACGTGTATTGGGAAGCGCGTGGCAAGAACCTGCGCCAAAACACCCGCAAACAGCGCAACAAGCTGCAAGCCGAGGGCACCACCACGCGGCTGGAATGCATTACCACCGCGGCCGATGTGGCACAAACCATGGCAGACTATGGCGCATTGGAGAGTGCTGGCTGGAAAACAGCCGAAGGCACCGCCATTCATCCCGACAACGCCCAAGGCAAGTTTTACCAACAAATGCTGGAAAACTTTTGCACCCAAGGCCGCGGGCGTATCTACCGCTATTGGTTTGGCGACAAAGTGGTGGCCATGGACTTGTGCATACAAGACGACACCGCCATCATCATCCTGAAAACCACCTACGACGAATCGTACAAACAGGTGTCACCATCGACCCTGATGCGCCAGGACGAATTTCAGCAGCTGTTTGATGAGGCCAAGTTTCAGCGTATTGAGTTTTATGGCAAGGTCATGGAATGGCACACCCGCTGGACCAGCAACAGCCGCGACATCTACCACGCCAACGTCTACCGCCATGGTCTGGTGCTGGGTATGCTCAATCTGCGCAACACCCTGCTTGCGCCAGCCAAAGATGAGTAACCCCGTTCTTTCGCCAGGCGACCTGCTTGCGTTGGGCCGCGACGTGCTGCAGACCGAGGCCGATGCCGTACGCAACCTGGCTGGCAAACTGGACGGAAACTTTGTGGCCGCCGTGCAGTTGATCCTGGCGTGCCGCGGCAGAGTGGTTGTCAGTGGCATGGGCAAGTCCGGCCACATTGGCAGCAAGATTGCCGCCACCATGGCCAGCACCGGCACCCCCACTTTCTTTGTGCATCCAGGCGAAGCCAGCCATGGGGACCTGGGCATGATCACCCCGGACGACGTGGTCATTGCCCTGTCCAATTCGGGCGAAAGCGCTGAGCTGGTTGTCATTGTCCCCTTGCTCAAGCGCCAGGGCACGCGCCTGATTGCCATGACGGGCGCACCCACGTCCACGCTGGCCAAACTGGCCGATGTGCACCTGGATGCTTCGGTTGAAAAAGAAGCTTGCCCGCTGGGCCTGGCGCCCACGTCGAGCACCACGGCTGCGCTGGCGCTTGGCGACGCGCTGGCTGTGGCCCTGCTCAAGGCGCGCGGCTTTAGCGCGCAAGACTTCGCCCGCTCGCACCCCGGCGGCAAGCTCGGGCGCAAGCTGCTGGTGCGCGTCAGCGATGTCATGCACCAGGGCACTGATCTGCCTAGCGTGGGCATCGACAGCAGCCTGGCAGACGCACTGCTTGAAATGAGCGAAAAAGGCCTGGGCATGACCGCCATCGTGGATGCCAACAGGCAGATAGTCGGTATCTTTACCGACGGTGATTTGCGCCGCGTTCTGGCTGCAGGGGTTGACCTGCGCAGTGCCCGCATTGCAGACCTGATGAAACCTAACCCCAAAATCATCGATGCCGACAAACTGGCCGCCGAAGCCGTCAAACAGCTTGAAACCCTGCGCATCAACGGCATGCTGGTGGTGGACGCAGACAACAAACTGGTGGGCGCCTTCAACATGCACGACCTGTTTAGAGCCGGGGTTATCTAAGCAAAGACACCATGCCTGTAGCCATCAACCCCAACACCATTGGCCTCACGACACGCCTCAAGTGGGCCGCATTCCGGCTGCTGGAGCGCCTGAGCGACCTCAAGGGCAACAGCGCAGCGGGCCACCTGGTGCTCAATCTACCGGCACGGCCAATGGCATCGCTCTGGGTCTTTGTGTCCACCATTGGTGAACTCAACGCCATCGACCCCCTGTTGCGTGAAATCATTGGCCGCCTGCCGCAGCTCAAGCTGGTGTTGATCACCGACCACCCACACTATCGCAGCAGCTACCTGGCACGCTACCCGGCGGCAGCAGTCTGCGTTACCCGGGGTCATGGCACTGACGCCGCCACGCTGGCCCAACACTACCCACCGCACATGCTGGTGGTGGCAGAAATACCCTGCTGGCCGTCTGACGCACCCTGCCGCTTCTCGTTTGCATTTTTGCTGGCGGCAAAACATGCGGGCGCCGCCGCTGTGCTGGTCAACGCCTGGCTCTACCACTATGCGCCGGGCAGCCGCATGGACGCCATAGAGCGCAGCCTGTTCCAGGCGGACTACGTGCGCGCCTTTGACGCCATTGGCGCACAAACGCCAGAAACCCGCCAGCACCTGATAGCAGCCGGTGCTGACCCAGCCAGAGTGGCGGTGGTGGGCAACATCAAATTTGATGCCATGCCATCCGGCGACTGGTCTCCCACCCAGGCGCGCAGTCCGGTCATGTTGGGCGCGCTCATTGCATCAGCCCGGCCGGTGATAGTGGCCGGCTGCATCACCGACTACGCAGACCAACAGATGGTGCTGGATGCCTTTATGGCCGTGCGCAACCAGCACCCCGACGCGCTGCTGGTGCTCGCCCCGCGCCACCCTGAAGTGACCGAGCACATGGCGGTCTTGCGCAACTACCTGGCAGAACGCAGCCTGCCCGGCGTCTTCAAATCTGCCGTGCCAGACACCCCGCTTGCTGCTGCTACCGCCTGCCTGGTGCTCGATACCATGGGGGAACTGCGCGACTTTTATGCCACCGCCACCGTGGCCCATGTGGGCGTGGACCACAACGTGCTCGAACCCCTTGGCTTTGGCAAGCCCGTGACCGTGGGTACGGGTTGGAACACCACCTACCCGTCTTACCCGGTTTACCGCTTGCTGATGGATGCGCATACGCTGCTTGAAGCCACCACCGAAGATCAGCTGGCCAGCACCTGGCTCGACCTGATTGACAATGCCGACCATTACAAACGCAGCGTCCAATCAATAGGCGACACACTGGCCCAGGCACGCGGTGCTGTGGCGCGCCATTTGACACTGCTGGCACCACTGCTAGCAGGGCAACACGAAAGACATTGATATGACCACAATCAATATCAGCGAGACCATTCGAGTCTCCAACACCGGCCCCTTTGTGCTGTTTGGCGGCATCAACGTGCTGGAGTCGCGTGAGCTTGCCCTGCGCGCCTGCGCTGAATATGTGCGCGTGACCACCAAGCTGGGCATTCCCTACGTGTTCAAGGCCAGCTTTGACAAAGCCAACCGCTCGTCCATCCACAGTTACCGCGGCCCGGGGCTGGAAGAAGGATTAAAGACATTTGAAGCCGTCAAGGCCGAGTTTGGCGTGCCGGTGATCACCGACGTGCATGAACCCTGGCAGGCCCCCGTGGTGGCCGAGGTGGTGGACGTGCTGCAACTGCCTGCCTTTTTGGCGCGCCAGACCGACCTGGTGGTGGCGCTGGCCAAAACCGGGCACGTCATCAACATCAAAAAACCCCAGTTTTTAAGCCCCAGCCAAGTCTTGAACATTGTTGAAAAATTCAAGGAAGCGGGCAACGAGCAACTGATCTTGTGCGACCGGGGCACCTGCTTTGGCTACGACAACCTGGTGGTGGACATGCTGGGCTTTGGCGTGATGAAAAAGGTGTGCAACAACCTGCCCATCATCTTTGACGTGACACACGCCCTGCAGCAGCGCGACCCCGGTGGTGCAGCGTCTGGCGGCCGCAGGCAACAAGTGGCAGAATTGGCCCGGGCCGGTATGGCTGTTGGGCTGGCTGGTATCTTTTTGGAAGCGCATCCGAACCCTGATGCTGCCCGCTGTGATGGCCCGAGCGCCTTGCCGCTGGATCAATTGGAGCCCTTTCTGACGCAGCTCAAGGCGCTGGATGATCTGGTGAAGTCATTTGCGCCTTTGCACATTGCCTGAACAAAACCCACCCAACATGCAAATCCTGCACCTGGCCCTGACACCGCTTGTTGGCGCCCCCATGCGAATCTGCCGTGCGCTGGCGCTGCATGAAGGGGTGAGCGCTCGGTTTGCAGTGCTTGAAACAAACATCGGTGCTTATGACCGAATGGTCTTTGACACTGACCTGCAATGGGCCAGGGACCGCGACGAAATTGTTGAGCTGGCGCGAACTGCGGACGTGATTCACCTGCACAACTATCTAGACCTAAACAGCGCCCAGTTTGCTCCAATCGACTTGAAGAAGCTTTGGCAAGAAGGCCGCCCGATGGTGCGTCACTTCCACTCTGCGCCAGACGCGGTAGCCCAGCACATGCACACCACAGCGCAAGCTGTCGCTGATTGCCCCATTCCCAAACTGGTGATTGCGCAATTTCATGCGCGCTACTACCCCACGGCCAAGATTGTTCCCAACATTGTTTTTGGCGATGACACCTCGCGAGGCAATGATCTACGTAACTGCCCGCTGCGTATCGGTTTCGCTCCCACCCGCTTCAACTCGGGCCGCGCCTCACGCTGGGACACCAAGGGCTACCTTGAAACCACCAAGCTGCTGAAAAGTGTAGTGCGCAAGGCAGCAGCGCGCAACATTGCTGTTGTGGTGGATGTCATCGAACAGGTCAGCCACGCCGAATGCCTGCAGCGCAAGTCTGCCTGCCACATCGTCATAGACGACCTGGTTACCGGCAGCTACCACCTCAACACCCTTGAATCGCTGGCCAGCGGCTCGGTCTGCCTGACCCACATGGACCGCGCCACGCAGCAGGCTGTGTTTGACCTGACCGGGCGCAGCGACTTCCCGGCGGTGGCTGTTGGCTTGGAGGACGCTGAGGCGGTGCTGCTTGACTTGGTCAGTGACCGGCTACTGGTCGAAGCCATCGGCGCCCAGTCCCGCGCCTGGATGAATCATCACTGGGCGCCCAAGGACATGGCGCGTCATTTTCTGGATGCCTACGCGCACGTCCTCGACCACCCCGGTCAACCCTTTGCCAACCGCAGCAACAGCCCACCCAGAGTGCAAGACTGGATGAACATCCGACTGCACGATCTGGCGTGGGCGAACCGGCACCAACGCTGGCCGCGCATCATGCCTGACTGGCTAAGACAACTGCGTGGCAGTGTCGGCAAGGCGCTGCGCAGCATCGGCTTGAAGCCATAGAACCTAACTTAATGCCCAACCAAAACATGTCCAGCAAAGCAGCACGCGTCATCGCTATGTACCTGCCGCAGTACCACCCGATACCGGAGAACGACAGCATGTGGGGCAAAGGCTTTACCGAATGGCGCACGGTAACCAACGCCAAGCCTCTCTACCCAGGGCACTACCAGCCCAAACTTCCCGGCGAACTTGGCTTTTACGACCTGCGTTTGCCGGAAGCACGCGAAGCCCAGGCACATTTGGCACGTGAGCACGGTGTGGAAGGGTTTTGCTATTACCACTACTGGTTTGGCGGCAAGCGCCTGCTGGAACGCCCTTTTAATGATGTGTTGGCTAGCGGCAAGCCTGACTTTCCGTTCTGCCTGTGCTGGGCCAATGAATCGTGGAGTGGGGTTTGGGTTGGTAAACCCGATGAAATCATCATGGAGCAAACCTACCCTGGCCCAGATGAACATGCGGCGCACTTTCAGGCGCTGTTACCAGCATTCCGTGACCCGCGCTACATGCGCGTTGATGACAAGCCCATCTTTTTCATCTACCGGCCAATGAAGATTCCAGAGCTTGAAGCCTTTATTGCCCAATGGCGTGAACTTGCGCACAAAGCTGGGTTGTCAGGTATTTACTTCATCGGCATCAACCACCGCAGTGAGCCATGGGAGCCAGGTACACATGGTTTTGATGCCGTCGTAGCACACCGGCTGCCAGACACACGGCCATGGGTGTCGCGACGCGACCCAATGCGCTGGTTACGTTTTCGCACACAGGAGGCGCGCAAATGGCCTACCATTTACCCGTATGAAGAGGCACTAAAGGAGCCGGTGTACGACAAAGCCAAGACTGGCGAGTGGTTTCCTACGGTTTACCCCAACTGGGACACCAGTGCCCGCCACGGCAGCCGTGGCCTGGTCATGCACGGCGCAACTCCTGAACTCTTTGGCGAACAACTGCGCAAGGCAGTTGCGCTGGTAGCTGATCGCACGCCAGACCACCGCATCGTCATGCTCAAGTCTTGGAACGAGTGGGCAGAAGGCAATTATGTGGAACCCGATCAACGATTTGGCAGGCAATTTCTGCAGGCAATCCAACGCGCCGTTATCACCTGATGAAGGTACCATGCAGTAGCCAATTTATCCCACCGCACTTACCCGTCATTTTTTTTTCAGCCTTTGGAGAATCATGAATTCATTATTAGTTTTTGTTGGCGTGTGTGCCGTTCTTGCATTGGTCGCGCTGCAGCTTTACACGCTACGCAAAGTTCGTCGTATTGACACCAACACCTGGGAGCACACCCAACAAATCAACCGCACTTTGGACAACCTTTTCAGGCAGCAAGAATCTCTCTTGGCGGTGTACACCGATTTGCGGTTAGAACATAGCCTTCTACAAACGCGTAGTTGGGCTGGTTCACCGGATTTGCTCGCAGCCATCGTCCGTGAAGTCCAAACCTCACACCCAAAATTGGTGGTCGAATGCAGCTCTGGGGTTTCAACGGTTGTATTGGCTCGTGCCCTGCAACTCAATGGGCAGGGTCATGTTTACAGTTTGGAACATGAACCCGTGTACGCCAGCAAAACACGGCAAGAGCTCGCCCGACACGGCTTGTCTGACTGGGCAACCGTTATCGACGCGCCCTTGGTGCCGTGCGCCACTGATATGGGTGAAAAGTCTTGGTATGACCTGAGTGGTTTACCCGAGGTTTCAATTGACATGATCGTTATTGATGGCCCGCCAGAAACGACCGGCCCCTTGGCAAGATACCCCGCTGGCGTTTTGTTGTTCCCCAAACTGGCGCAAAAGGCATGTGTGTTTCTGGACGATGCCGACCGTCCGGCTGAGCGTGAAGCTGTGAGTTTGTGGCTGCATCGGTACCCGGAGTTGACACACACACAGGTCCCCTGCGAAAAAGGTTTGGCCATTCTGCGCTAGCCACATCACTGTCTGACTGGAGCGACATTGTCATCGGTCCGTACCTCACTGGCATACGCTTTCCTCAATGCCAATGCCATCACAGCGCTGCAGTTTTTTTCATCGCTCATTCTGGCGCGGCTACTGTCGCCCTCTGAATTTGGTGTTTATTCGACAGCGGCAGTATTTGTAGGTATTGCTCAACTCTTGCGTGAATTCGGTGTAGCAAGCTATGTCGTTCAGGCCAAGAGCATTACCACTGACTTGCTACGCGCTGCGTTTACGCTGTTGCTCATGCTGGCTTGGTCAATTGGCCTGATTCTGGCCCTTCTAAGTTCAAGCATTGCAGAGTTTTACCGCGAACCCGCAGCACGCGACATTGTTTTGGTTCTGGCACTGAATTTTTTTGTAACCCCGCTCGGCGCCGTCACGATGGCAGTTGCGCAGCGAAACATGCGGTTTCGTGCTATCGCGCTTATCGGTATTGCGGGGACCATCGTCGGGACCGTGGCCACCATCTTCCTGGCCATGCAGGGCTACGGCCCCATCAGCCTTGCTTGGGGCGCAGTGGCCGGCACGGTCGCTACATTTGTATGCACGTTGCCGTTGCGCACCGCAGAAATGTCATGGTGGCCAACTTTGCACGGCTTGAAACCACTGCTGCGTTTTGGAGGCACAGTTACATCGTCTAATGTTTTGGGATACGTTAACCGCTCTGCTTCAGACATCATGCTCGGCCGCCTGATCAATATGGATGCCGTTGGCCTGTTCAATCGGGCTGCGTCCATGAATCGCTACTTCACCTCTGCGTTAAACGGGGTCCTCGCGCCGGTGATGCTGCCCTGGCTATCACAATTGAACAGGGCTGGCACCAGCCTTGAGGATATTTATGAAAAGATTACTGAGCGAATCACCGGGTTGAGCTGGCCGGTGTATGCCGTTATCGCCCTGCTGTCAGATCCACTGATTCACGTCTTGTTTGGTGACCAGTGGCGTAGCAGCGCTGGGCTTGTACCCTTTATCTGCATGGCAGCAATGGTGTCTGTACCTTATACCGCCAGCGGTGCCTTGTTTCTTGCTAAAGGCAAGCCCGCCAACAACTTGTTGTCTGAGGCAATCAACCTACCGATCAAGGTAATTGCTATCTTGGTGGCAGCACCATATGGTCTGTATGCAGTGGCCGTCGCCTGGCCGTTTGTGGCGCTGGCGGGTGCAGCGGTGCAGCAAATACTTTTGAGTCGGGTGCTAAAAGTGCGGCTGATGGACAGCGGGCGTTACTTGGGGAAAAGTGCTTTGGTTACCCTTGTCGTAGTGCTTGCAACGTGGTCAGGCTTGCAAACGCTGGCTAACGAGGCCGCCAGCATCATCAAACTTGTGGTGGGTGGCGGTATCAGTTTTGTCGTCTGGGCAGCGACATTGAAGCTACTCAAACACCCCCTGTACGAAGAACTTCTGCGACTGGTGCAACAACTCAAGTCGCGATTGGCCCCCGACTGAGTCGGTCATTTGCCTAACCGGACATCGTCGAGTACCCCGGACAACTGCCTGGCCAGGTTTTCCCTCGAATAGCTTGCAATGGCCACGGCATCGCCCTGTGCAGCTACACGGCCCGTACGTTGCCACTCATCAAACCAGTCTTTCAGCACCATGGCAGCATGTTCAATATCGTCCTGGCTAAACGTCAACCCTGTCCTGGTGGACGCAAGTAGACGGGCGACCGCCCCATCCGTGCGGGTCAACGCCAGGATTGGCCTGGCCCCGCGGATCATTTCAAAAATCTTGCCAGAGAATAAATGCGCTTTGTACTCAGGTGGCATTGCAAATAGCTGGACATCGCAAGCGTGACGCAACCGAATGGATTCTTGATGGCTGACATAGCCATGATCATTAAAGCAAAAAGATGCGTGCGCAGCTTTAATGAACTGACCGTCGCCACCGGCATAATCAAATATAACTTTCTGCATATCTTCCGGATATTTTTCAGCCCAAACATCCATGACCTTCATGATGGTTTTGAAATTCTGCTCTGAATAAAATCTACCAACATAACTGATGGTAAATCTATTATTAGAAGCAGTAACTTCCTCACTGCCTGCAAGACAATTAAAATCAGTCTCATCGTAGCCATTGGTAATACTGATAACTTTTTTACTTATTCTTTCCGAGCTCTCCACAAAATAATCATCAATATAACGTTTTTCATCAGTCATGATGATTCTTGCACTAACACCTAAAACCAATTTCTCAAGAAAAGAACTCACTCTTTTTGAAACAGGGTTTTTCATAACCCAACCTGCATCAACACGTGACCAAGGGTCCCTGAAATCAAGCACCAGCGGTACCCCTGAACGAACTGTGCAAATAGCAGCAGCCAACATGTTTGAATACGGTGGCGCTGTTGCAACAATGACAGCGATTTTTTTCGATTCCAGAATCCGTCGAATGCCTTCAACTGCCTCATCTACCCAAAGGATGAAATCATCTGGTGGCAATATCCCTTTTTGCGTCAAAGGTTGATCAATAAGCCCCGCCAGTCGGACTACATCAATTGCAGGATCCAGTCGATCACCCAAATTATCTATTTGATAATCACGTGACGGTTGAGTGGTGAGAAATGTGACTTTCCACCCAAAATCATTAAGATATTTACAATATTTAGTTACTCGCTGGGTACCGTAACTACTTCTATAAGGCGGCGAGTAATAGCTCACAACAAGGACATTTCTATCTTCTGGATTACTTTTCTGAGTATAAATGGGGTTTAACTGCCTTGCAAAACCAGGAAATGACAAGATAAAAATTGATTTTAAAACCGTGAGAATACTTTTTATCACTACACTAGTTAGCCAGTATATTTTAAATAATTTCTGTTTGAAATTAAATGCTAACTGCTTGATACGGCTCATAGTTCCATCTCGCTTAAATAGGATTTTTTATTTTATTGAAGAAAAAAACCGCTTGAACACAGACAGTAGCGGTTCGAATTCTGCTGCCAAGGGATGATTAAAAACCTTGACACCCGAAACAAAGCCAAAAATTGCACCCACGCCACCCACAACCAAAGGCGCCATTATTGCTTCGGGGTACGGTCCATAAAGCCATAGCGCCATGGCTGGCCCTAAGCCGGCCATTAATGCCACCAAGCCACTTTGCAACATAATAGATAGCATGCCCAGCAGTGGTAGCCCAATCTGCCCGGCAGTTGCGCGCAGCCAGACAGCAGATGACACGGCTGTCGAGAAAATCATTGCCACACCCAGGCCCAGCAGCCCCTGTGATGCACCCACTGCAGCGAACACAATGGCCTGCAGTGAGGCAATCACAGTTACCCGCGCAATGGTGCTGGCTGCTCCAGCCGCCATCAATGCCGTGCCGCATAGCGCAGTAGGCACGTTCATGGCAATGGCCAACGCCAGCAAGCGCGCCAGGTCCACCGACTGGTCCCATTGGCTGCCGTACAAAAGCCTGACGATGGGTTGCGCGAGGCAAACCACTGCAATGCAAAACGACCAGCCCAGCACAGTGACGTAGGCCGTCGCTTTCAGAAAGGGTTTCACAAAGTCCCCCTGCGCACGAGACTGGCTGGCAAACCATGGCATACACACTACAGCTACTGCATCCACAAACAGCCGGTAAAACATCATTACCAGGCCAAATGCGCGTGAGTACAGGCCGGCAGCGGTCAGGCTTTGCAGCTTGCCCAAAAAGAGTTCTGGCGCACTATTGGCCATGTCGGATACAAGCATGCCGGCTGTGACCTTCGAACCGAAAGAAAAAACTCGCTTAATTTCACTCAAACCAGGCAACCAGGGAAAAAACTTGGGCCTGAAGTAGACCGCCACCAGAGCGTTTACGACCGTCGTGGTTAATGCCCCCCAAGCCAGGCTGATTGGGCCAAGGTTTTGCCAAGCCAACCAAGTGGAAACCAATGAGCCAGACAACACAGACAAAAACCGCATCAGGGAAATGCTGTCAAAGCGCATTTCACGCGTTAGCCACGCGTAGGTGAGCGAACCAAAGGGGTTGATGGCATACGTCAAGGCCACCACCAGCATCACATTGCGCATGCGGGGTTCGTCGTAAAACAACGCCACCGGGTAGCTGGCCAGCAGCACCAGGCTCGCCAGCACCAAACCTAAACCTAGTTGCACCGCCCACACGGCTCTGATACGTTCAGTGGTAAGCTCTTTTTCTTGTACCAGGTATTGACCCGCACCCATGTCGCGCACCGTGTGCACAAACGACAGCAGCACAACGGTCACTGAAAAAACGCCGATTTCAGCGGGTGTGAGCAGGCGCGCGATCGCCATCGAAGAAACAATGGTGACCACCAGACTCGCATAGCGGTCCAAAAATGAAAATAACAGCGAGCGGCGGGTGGACATGTTCCCCCGACTTTGCCACGGATTCAGGTCGCTATTGAATCAACGGATGCGGATTATTTGCACGTTGGGCACATCCATCGTGCCGTTGACGGGCGTCGCCGGCATGGTCATCAGCACGCCGTGTTTGCGGTCAAAAACAAACCGGCCGTAGTTGCCTGCTTGCGCGCGCTTGGGGCCACTGCCGGTGGTGGCAATCTGTTGTCCGCTCCAGTCATTGGGGTTGATTTCCCACAGGCGGCCATTGTTGACGTTTTCAAGAATGTAGATGCGGTCGTCTGCCCGGGTGGCACCGGGTGCGAAGGCAGAGCCAGACACATCGGGCGGGGAACCACCACTCCACTTGAGGTTGTAGGCGCCTTCCCAGCCCTTCCCCACCGGGTTGACTGAATATGAATTTGCAAAATTGTCAAGCGTCAAGACGTGAACCGGTGTTTGGCTGTCGCTTGGGCGCATTCTGAAGACTTCGCCCCGCTCTGGCATGGCAACGGCAATCTGGTTCCAGCGACAGGCAAAGTCGCCGCGCAAACCCGCAATGGCTTGCCAGCTGCCGGTCGCGAGCATGCCGTTGGTATTTGTGGTGGTGCCTGCAGGGTCGAAAATCCAGCCGCCATAGTTGCCGTCCTGCGCAACGCCGGTGTTGGGGTTTTTGTTGCCGCAGAATGTGTACACCTTGCCTTTGTAGGCCCATGCTTGGAAGTCGTTGTTCCAGTTCGAGTGTGCGCGATCGAGAATGGGCGTGCGCCAGTGATTTGCGGTCAGGTCCCAAAGCGTGTTGTGTCGCACGCCTACAAACAATTGGTCGAGTTCTGGTATCCAGGTCAAGCCATAGTAGCTGTGGCATGCCATTGGGGTCCCATCAGCGTTAAGGGAGTCTGTGCCATCCACGTCATTGCAGTAATTGCCGGGTGCGCCCGTGTTTTGGGCTATTGGGGTGCCCGGGAAGGTCACCGTCCAACGGTAGGTGTCAAGTGAAAAGAACAGCAGGCCGTTCCACTTGCCATCGCCATGGCCGCCACCAAACAGGTGCAGCCCGTTGCGCTTGGTGTCCAAAGCAGCACCCCCCCAGGCATAAACGACGGCCACCAGATCGTTCCGGTTATAGCCGGTGGGTACCGCAACGTTGTCCAGCAGGCGCGAGCCGGGCACTTCGACCCACTGGTGCAGGGGCAGGCTGGCAAACCAGCTGTCTGCAATCGAGTTGTTCGCATTGCGTGGCAGCGCGTCAACCACGGGCAGTGGCGTGGCGGTGACGGGCGGGCTTGTAGTGGGGTTGCTTGTGCTGGCGCTGGTGTAAATGCCGGGCGGCTCGCTGAGTCCGGCTACTGCAGTGCGTGGCACCAGGTTCCAGGTGGGGTCATTCAAAAAAGCTTGATTTTTCCCGTTTTTAAGGATTTCGCTTCGGACAAACAGGTAGGCCTCTGCGGCTTTGGGCAGGCCCGCGTCGTTTGCTGCACCCAGGGCAGCCAACGCCTGTATGCCGTAGCCACCGGGGTCATTGGTGTAGGGCAGGCTGGTGGGCGCTGCGGTTTTGCGGTTGACAAAGGTGTGATAGTTCAGCTCGGCCATGGTTTGAATCACTGCGCCACCCGCCAGCTTATTGGCCACGCGGTAGGCGGTGCCGTCCATGCGGTTGAAGTCAGTGCCGCTGGTAAAGCGTTTGACGGTAAAGGCCAGCGACCAGTCGCGCAAGTCTTTGGCATCAAAGCCCATTTCAGTCAAATGGGCCAGGGTGACAGCAAAAAAGTCGTGCATCCAAGGGGATACCCAATGGGTGACCTGCGATGACATTTCGGCGTAAAAATCCAGCTGTTGTGAGCCGTTCCAGTCGGCCGTGCCGCGCCAGACGCCGAGTGGGTTGGTGGGCATGGCGTTGTTGCGGTACCAGTTGACATTTTGTTGCACTTTGTCGGCGAAGTAGTCTTTTTGCCAATGGGCGTCTGGTGCGATCCATGCGGCCTGGCCAAAGCTGCGCATGGCCCAGGCTTGACCGCGCAGTTGTTCATCTTGGATCAAACCCAATTGTTTGCTGCGGGTATGGAAGTCAAGCGAGGTCAGGTTCCAGCTGGCCCAGAAGTAAATTTCGTCCAGGTAATAACGGTCACCGCTGATGATGTACGGCACATAGCTGAGTGATGGCTGGTGCGCTATGTCTGCCTGGTGTGGGGTGGTGCCGGGCAAGGTGGCTGCAGGGATGCGATCGGCCGGGTCGGCCCACTGGTTGTTGCTGCCAATGGAAACAGTGGGGTGTTGGTTGATGCTGATGATGTCGCCAGTGACGGCATCGCGGTAATGCACCGAGTACACGGCAGCGCGTTCTGCGGCGTCAAACATCACTTCGTACGCCTTTGGGCTGCCAGTCAGCAAGGCAATGACTGTCCAGCCGGGCAGTGGCCCGATGTCCATGCGCCCACCAGTGCCGGGCATGCTGGAGCTGACGATACCTGAGCCAAACAGGCTGCGGTCTTTGCCCAACCAACTGTTGTACAGGTTGGTGGCCGCGCTGGCACCCAGGCTGGCATCGGTGTACTTGGGGATGGCGAAGCTGCTTTGCAGCGCTGCTGCGTCGGCGATGGCTTGTAGCGGTTTTGCGCCACCAAAGTGAAAAACGCGGCGCAACCGGGTTTGAAAGTAGTGCTTGATGCCAGCTTGGGCAAAGACCTCAGCGCCTGATGCGTCAAGAATGCGCAGGTTGTAGCTGCGGTCGCCCCGTGCGGCAGTGGTTTCGACGTTTTCAATGGCGACCGAGACACGCCCCTGGGTGCTGCTGTAGAACCGTGCGTCAAAAAGCACGCGCAAGCCGGGGTGTGGCACACCGGCGGCAGCTGGCGCAACACGGCTGCGCCATTCGGCGGCAATGGAGCCGACAAGCCAGGGGGCGGCGTTGGCGCGCAGGGCGTCTTTCAGCGTTGTCGTGTAGACGGTACCGGCTTCGGTGATTTCAACACGGTAGTCGGCCGCACTTGCCAATGCCTGACTGAGTGTGAGGGGGCTGGCCAGAGTGGGGCTGGCCGCGCCAGGCTCCACGGTCAGGCTGATGGCGTTGTTGGCAGCGGGCAGTTTGACGCTGAAAATGGCGTGGCGCACGGTGCCGTCTGCATGGCGGCGTTTGACGTCGATTTGTGTTGGCAAGCTAGTGCCTCCCATTTGCACCGACAAGCTGTCTGCCGCAGTACCCGGGGCAAAGGTCTGGCCAAAGGTGACAACAGCGTTTGTGGGTATGTTGCCGTCTGGACTGTTGACAGCGACAGCGCTGGTGGCGCTTGCGACCGCTCTTGACGCGGTGTTTGGTGGTGTTGTAGCACCAGCTGCAAAGGCGCTGCCGACGTCACTGCTACCACCGCCACCACCGCAGCCTGTTAAAAACAACACGATGCCGAAGAGTCTAATAAAGGAATTCATAATGCGCTGAAACTGTAGTTGGCGTCATCATCGCTGCAAATTTGCCATATTCAAAGTAGCCAATGTCACAATTTGTATCCTGGTTTAAAGCGATTGGCCTGATTTTGGCTGGCATCACATTGGTGGTGTTGGCTTGCCTGGTGGTCTGGTCCGCAGACGTTGCGCGGCTACGCCAGGCGGTTGGCACGCATACGACGGGTGAACTGATCCGGCATGCACAGCGAAGGTTGCAGGGGCATACCCGGCTGGAGGCGGCGCTGGCCAGGCCATTGCGCTGGATGCAAACCCAAGTAGAGCGCCCGGTGGCGCTGGGAAAAGTTCCAAGCCTGGGAAAAGGTCTGCAAGAATGGGCGCTGCCGCCGGTGCAATATTTACCGAATGGCCAGCCGATTGCGCAACTGGCGACGCGTGCCGCGACACCGCCCGCTGGTAGGCTGGCCGTGGTGTCGGTTCGTTCTGCGGATGAACTTGTGCGTGCCATTCAGGCTGCCAAAGCGGGCCAATCCATTCAAATTGCGCCTGGGCACTACGTGTTCAATCGTCGGGTGGCAACGGGTGCTGCAGGCACCAAGGCCCAACCCATCACAGTATGGGCCACAGCGCCGGGGCAGGTGACCATTGAATTGGACACTGTGGAAGGTTTTTACGTAGCGCACCCTTTTTGGGTATTTGAAAATTTGCACATACGCGGCATTTGCAAGCAACATAGCAACTGCGAACACGCTTTTCACATCGTTGGTGCAGCCAGCAGTACGGTGGTGCGCAACAACTTGATCGAAGATTTCAATGCGCATATCAAGGTCAATGGCATTGGCGACGCCTGGCCCGACGATGGTTTGCTGCAATTCAACACACTATCGAACCGAACCCGTCGTGAAACCAGTGCACCAGTGGCACCGGTTGACATCGTTGCGGCGAACCGCTGGCAGGTGACTGACAACATCATCAGCAACTTTGTCAAGGCGCAGGGCAATCAGGTTTCTTTCGGGTTGTTCATGAAGGGTGGCGGTAGCGGCGGGCGAATAGAGCGCAATCTGGTTGTCTGTACACCGAATAATATGTCGCAACCCGGCGTCAGGGTGGGGTTGTCTTTTGGTGGCGGTAAAACCGATAAGCCTTTCTGCCGCAACCAACGCTGTGACTTTGAGCACATGGTTGGTATGGCTGTCAATAACATCGTGATCCATTGCAATGACTTTGGCATCGACGTCAATCAAGCCAGCACTGTGCTGGTTGCGCACAATACGCTTGTCAACACGGCCGGCATAGATGTGCGCAGTAATTCAACAGCCGTGCGGGTTTATGCCAATTTGCTGGAGGGGCGTGTCAGGGCGCGTGACAGAAGTGACATGCAGTTGGACATGAATGAAATTGTCAGCATGGCTGCTGTGTTTGCAGGCGCTGATGTCTTGCAGTTTGAATGGCTTGCACCGCCAGCAAACATACCTTCTTTGCCGCTGGTTCACAAAGATTTTTGTGGCCTTGCGCGCGCCGATGGCACGTTGCCAGGGGCGTTGGCAGATCAGGCTGGTTGTCTGCAACCGGGCGGTGCCCTATGAGCGCCGTGGTGAAGTTTTTGGTAATGCTGGCGGCAATAGCTTTGGGTGTGGCACAGGCAGATATCATTCGTGTTGGCCCTGATCAAACTACTAAATCAATAGCTGTTGCCGCTTCATTTGCAAGGGATGGCGATGTTTTTGAGGTACAAGCAGGTGACTACCATGGTGACGTGGCCGTGTGGACCAAAGACAACATCACGGTGCGCGCAGTTGGGGGGCGTGTGCGCCTTATTGCCGCTGGCATGGCGGCTGAGGGCAAGGCCATCTGGGTGCTGCGCGGCGGGCGCATGACGGTGCAAGGCATTGACTTTTCTGGCGCAAAGGTACCTGACAAAAACGGCGCTGGCATTCGACTAGAAAAAGGTAAGTTGATGGTGCAAGACTGTACATTTACTAACAACGAAAACGGCATTCTGACGGGTGGGGACCCTCAGGCCGAGCTTGAAATTGTCAATAGCGAATTTGGCTACAACGGCTTTGGCGACGGACAAAGCCATAACCTGTATGTGGGCGGCATAGCCAGCCTGAGCGTGACGGGCAGTTACTTTCACCATGCCAAGGTGGGGCATTTGCTGAAAAGCCGGGCAGCCGTCAACCATATTTTTTACAACCGGTTGACCGATGAAATTGGCGGCAGCGCCAGCTATGAGTTGGAGTTCCCCAACGGTGGTCTGGCCTATGTGGTGGGCAACATCATTCAACAGGGGTCGCAAACCCAAAACCCATACCTGATTTCTTATGCAGCGGAGGGCTACAAGTGGCCCAAGAACGCCTTGTACCTGGTGAACAACACGCTGGTAGACAACCGGCCCAGCGGCGGCATTTTCTTGCGGGTCAAGCCGGGTGATGTGACGGTGAAAGCGGTTAACAACCTGCTGGTGGGCAAAGGTAGCCTGGATGCCGCCGCACCGGGTGAGTACAAAAACAATTTCACGGTGGATTGGGATGAATTTGAACTGGCTGCGCGAGAGGACTACCGGCTCAAGCGCAGCTCAAAACTGATTGGCAAAGCCATAGACGCAGGATCGGCAGATGGGCAAGCGCTGATGCCCACCAGCGAATATGTGCACCCGCGAAGCACAGTGACATTGCAGAGACCACCTCGTAACCCGGGGGCGCTGCAAAGCGTCAAACGCTGATAAAAAGCACCATGAACCCAGAATTCAGAACTTATGCCAACACACCTAATCCATGCTTCTGGACTACTGCCAATAATTTGAGCGCCATACCACTGGGTTGTTTGTTGCCGGACTCCCACTTCTGAACGGTGGATTCGCTGGTATTTAAATATCTTGCAAAAACGGGTTGACTTACATGCGCTTGTTCGCGTATGAACTTGATTTGCGTCGGTGCCAGAGTTGTCGGCACAGCCAGACAAGTTTCATCAAACTGGCGCATCGTGGTCTGGTCGATGGCCCCGACCTTTTGCAATGCAGTTGCCGAGGCATGGATCGCAGCAAAGGCATCATTCTTGAATTTCTGTTTTTTCGTCATGGCATATCTCCACAAAGTCTCCATTAACAAGCAACTGCCCGACCTGGCGCACGCTCAACCCTGCATAGCTCTTGGCCAGCAGACGAAAAGCAAGCAACTCGTCGTTTTCGATGTTTTCACGGTCTTTCTTGGCAAACAGGTACTCATAGATCCAGTATTGGCCGCCTTTGGCCAAAATAATTGAGCGGTACTGGTTGTTATTGAGCCTCTTCTTGAAAACACCACCACCCAAGTCATCAGCTTGGCCCAACAGAACCTGTTGTATGGCCAAACAAAGCTCGACATCCTTGATCTTGGCCTTCTTTGCATCCTTGGAGAATCTCGATGTCTTGAAGACGCGGTTTAAATCGGTGTGCGGCATGGCTCAGTCTAGCACCAGGTGATACCAATTACAAGCTTTTAATTGATTAACTGCAAGTCGGCCCCAGCCGAACCTTAAAATGTAAACATGGAGGAATCATGAAAATCACCGTTGTAGGCACAGGTTATGTTGGTTTGGTCAGTGGCGCTTGCCTGGCCGAGGTGGGCAACGACGTGCTTTGCCTGGACGTAGACCCCGCCAAGATCAAGATTCTGGAAGACGGTGGCATACCCATCTTTGAACCCGGCTTGCAAGAGATGGTGCAGCGCAATGTGGCTGCGGGGCGCCTGCACTTCACCACCGACGTGGCGCGCGCCGCGCACTTTGGCACCATTCAGTTCATTGCCGTGGGCACGCCGCCGGGTGAAGATGGCTCGGCCGATATGCAGTATGTGACCGCCGCCGCGCGCAACATTGGTCGGCACATGACCGATTACAAGGTGATTGTGGACAAGAGCACGGTGCCGGTGGGCACAGCCGACGTGGTGCGCGCCGCCGTAGCCGACGAGCTGCAGAAGCGCGGCGTCACCACGCCTTACAGCGTGGTCAGCAACCCCGAGTTTTTGAAAGAGGGTGCAGCCATTGAAGACTTCATGAAGCCCGACCGCATTGTGGTGGGCTGTGACGACGAGCAGGCGGCGCTGAACATGCGCGCGCTGTACGCGCCGTGCCAGCGCAACCACGACCGGTTGATAGTGATGGACATCCGTAGCGCAGAGCTGACCAAATACGCCGCCAACGCCATGCTGGCCACGCGCATCAGCTTCATGAACGAGCTGGCCAACCTGGCCGAAAAGCTGGGCGCTGATATTGAAAACGTGCGCCGGGGCATTGGCTCTGACCCACGCATTGGCTACGATTTTTTGTACGCGGGTGCGGGGTATGGCGGCTCTTGCTTTCCCAAAGACGTGAAGGCGCTGATCAAGACCGCCGCCACCGATGCAGGAATGAAGCTGCAGGTGTTGACGGCGGTAGAAGCGGCCAACGACGCGCAAAAGCATGTGCTGTCAAACAAGGTGAAAGCGCGCTTTGGCGACAAGCTGGCGGGTAAGCACTTTGCCATGTGGGGGCTGGCGTTCAAGGCCAACACCGATGACATGCGCGAAGCCACCAGCCGAGAGGTGATCAAAGACCTGCTGGCCGCTGGCGCGACGGTCACAGCCTATGACCCGGTGGCGATGGCCGAGGCACGGCATCATTTTCCTGATGCGGCGGGCCTGACCTACGCTGATAACCAGGCGGGGGCATTGGCGGGGGCGGATGCGTTGATCATCGTCACCGAGTGGAAAGAATTCCGCAGCCCGGACTTTGACGCCATCAAGGCCGCGCTGAAAGCGCCGGTGATCTTTGACGGCCGCAACCTGTACGACCCCAGGGTGGTGCGCGGCATGGGGTTTGAATACTTGGCCATTGGGCGGTAAATGGGCCGGCAGCCCACGGTGCGCACCTTGCTGTTCAGCACGCTGTACCCCAGCAGCGTGCGCCCGGGGCATGGCATTTTTGTAGAAACCCGTTTGCGTGAACTGCTGAGCAGTGGACGGGTGCACACCAAGGTGGTCGCGCCGGTGCCGTGGTTTTATTCAACTGACCCGCGTTATGGCGACTATGCGCGCATGGCCGCCACGCCCGCGCGTGAGACGTACCATGGGGTGGACGTGCAACACCCCCGGTATTTTTTGCCGCCCAAGGTGGGCATGACGATTGCGCCGCTGATGCTGTATCTGGGGGCGATAGCCGCGGTGCAACGCGTGTTGGACGAAGGCTTTGACTTTGACGTGATAGACGCCCACTACTATTACCCGGACGGAGTGGCAGCCGCTCTGCTTGCGCGGCACTTCAACAAGCCATTCACCGTGACCGCGCGCGGGACTGATCTGAACCTGATACCCCAATACGCCTTGCCCAAACGCATGATGCAGTGGGCTGCCAGGCGCGCCGCAGCGTCGATTGGTGTGTGCGCTGCGCTGGTGGACGTGCTGCGTGGCTGGGGTATTGCGGGTGAGCGGCTGCATGTGATGCGCAATGGGGTTGACCTGGTGCGCTTTAAACCATTGCCACAGGACGTGGCACGCGCAGAGCTGGGTTTGGCTGGCGCGCCGCTGTTGCTGTCGGTGGGTTACCTGGTGGAGCGCAAGGGGCACCACATAGCCATTGAGGCCATGCCCGGCGTGCTGGCAGTGCACCCGCAAGCGCACCTGGTCATCATTGGCGAGGGTGCTGAACGCGAACGCTTGGTGGCCTTGTGCCAGCGCCTGGGTGTGCAGAACAGCGTGACGTTTACCGGGGCCTTGCCCAATGCCGAGCTTTACAAGTGGTACAGCGCTGCCGATGTGCTGGTGCTGGCCTCCAGCCGCGAGGGCTGGGCCAATGTGTTGCTGGAAGCGATGGCCTGCGGCACGCCGGTGGTGGCCACCCATATCTGGGGCACGCCAGAAGTGGTGGCCGAAGCAGTGGCCGGGCGGCTGGTGGCACGGCGCGACGGCGCATCATTTGCTGTGGAAATCAACGCGCTGCTGGCCGCTTACCCAGACCGGGCGTTGGTAAGGGCGTACGCAGAAAGGTTTAGCTGGCAGGCAACGACTGACGCGCAGTTGGCGTTATTTGGCCAAATTACAGCCTTGTCGAAGAAAAAAAGCCATGCGTGACTTTGTTCTTGGCCCAATCTTTATTGGGGTGATCGTCTACGGGTTGATTCACCCCTGGATTGGCATTCTGGGGTGGACCTGGTTGAGCATCATGAACCCGCATGCCTACGCCTGGCGTTTAAATACTATGCCCGTTGCGGCGGCGATTGCAGGTGCGTTACTGCTAGGCATTCTTGTGACGCGAGATCGGCGTAATTTTTTTATGACGCGTGAAACAGCTGTGTTGATGATGTTCATGATCTGGATATCGATTACTCTGCCGTTTTCTTTTTACTTTGATCACAGCTTTCAGATGTGGAATCGGGTGATGAAGATCGACCTGATGGTGTTGGTGGCTATGGTGGTGCTGTACTCCAAAAAGCACATCCACGCGCTGACTTGGGTACTGGTGGGGTCGCTTGGTTTTTATGGCGTGAAGGGTGGGTTGTTTACGATTGCAACTGGCGGGAGCTATCGCGTTTGGGGGCCGTCAAACAGCTACATTGAAGGCAACAATGAGGTTGCGTTGGCGCTCATCATGATTATTCCGCTCATGCGCTTTTTGCAGTTGACAAGTGATTCTGTTTGGGTAAAACGTGGATTGATTGCCGCCATGGTGCTAAGCGCAGTTGCAGCCATAGGCAGCCAGTCCAGAGGGGCCTTTGTGGCAATTGCGGCAATGTCAACTGTTCTTTGGATCCGCAGCGATAAAAAAGCGCTGGTTGCCATATTGATCATGCTGGCGGCTACTGTGCTTATGTCGTTGATGCCAGAAGCGTGGTGGGAGCGCATGGGCACCATCACAACATACGATCAAGATGCGTCGGCTAGTGGCCGAATCAATGCCTGGTGGATGGCCTTCAATCTTGCGAAAGACAACTTTTTTGGAGGTGGTTTTGCAATTGCCAAAGCAGACCTTTTTGCACTTTATGCACCCAACCCAAGCATGGTGCTGGCCGCCCACAGCATCTACTTTATGGTGCTGGGCGAGCATGGTTTTGTGGGGTTGTTTCTGTTTTTGCTGATGTGGTTCTTTGTCTGGGGGTCGGCCGGGCGCTTGCGCAAGCAGGGCAAAAAGTTGCCGCAAACGATGTGGTTGTCGCACCTGGGGGCCATGTGCCAGGTGAGTCTGGCGGGGTACGCGGTGGGGGGCGCTTTCCTCAGCCTGTCTTATTACGACTTGCCTTACAACATTTTGATTTTGGTGGTGCTGGGCTGTCGCTGGCTGGATGGTAAAGAGTGGGTGACAGAAGAAGCCGAGCAGGCGAAGCAGCAGGCCGAACTGGACGCCAAGGCGGTCAAACCCAAGTTGCCATGACGATGCTGAAGCCCTTGTTTCAACTGGCCTCGCCCGCGGGTGCGCGGGCACGTTTGTCTGTGTTGATTTTTCACCGCGTGTTGCCCGAGCCAGACCCGCTGTTTCCCGACGAAATGGACGCCCGCCGCTTTGATGAACTGTGCGGGTGGTTAAAGAACTGGTTTAACGTGTTGCCGCTGGACCAGGCTGCCGCGCAGCTGAAAGCGGGCACCTTGCCTGCGCGCGCCGCGTGCATCACCTTTGACGACGGCTACGCCGACAACTGCCACGTGGCCATGCCGATCCTGCAACGCCACAGCCTGACCGCAACTTTCTTCATCGCCACTGGTTTTCTGGATGGTGGGCGGATGTGGAATGACACCATTATTGAGACCGTGCGCAGGCGTGCAGATTTGTCCACCAATGCCGACCGCGAAGCTGCCATCACCACCCTCATCAACCAGATCAAATACCTGCCGGTGGCTGAGCGCGTTGCCACCACCGAGGCGCTGGCGCAAAAGGCGCAGGTGCAGTTGCCCACCAACCTGATGATGACCAGCGCCGACGTGAAAGCGATGCGCCAGGCGGGTATGCAAATTGGCGCGCACACGGTGTCACACCCCATACTGGCGCGGCTTTCGCGTGCCGAAGCAGCCAAAGAGATCGGCGACAGCAAGCGCTATTTAGAAGAACTGCTAGGCGAGCGTATCAGCCTGTTTGCCTACCCCAACGGCAAGCCGGGTGAAGACTATTCACCCGAGAGCGTGGACGTGGTGCGCAGCCTGGGTTTTGATGCGGCAGTCAGCACGCAGTGGGGTGCGTCACGCTGTGGCGATGATGTGTTGCAGATCAAACGCTTTACGCCGTGGGACAAGACGCGGTGGCGGTTTGGGGTGCGGTTGTTGAGGAATTTGTAGGCGCGCTATCGCGGCGTATGGCGTCAAACAATGTACACTTACTTATACAAGTATGACGAAACCAATTGACTGGCGCGGCAGCTCTCTTAGAGACCTGCAAGATTTCCCTGAAGACGCAAAGCATGTTGCGGGCTACCAACTGCGTAAGCTTCAGCAAGGTGATCAGCCAGATGAGTTCAACCGAGATTGTTCATTAGGGTTTGAGATGATGGCGAGCAGGTTTGCGAGGTAGTTTGGGTGGCTGTGAGGCGTTCATAGCTTGGCTATGGACACCGAACAGACGCACAAAATGACCGCAAAGCT
>Ga0100394_1000947_pt1 | contig 23969 bp, 25 predicted proteins | sample CryGeymeta201518_FD_81549 | JGI IMG/M metagenome (GOLD analysis project Ga0100394, IMG submission 81549) | Groundwater microbial communities from Crystal Geyser aquifers in Utah, USA - Crystal Geyser metaG 2015-18 | ecosystem: Environmental > Aquatic > Deep subsurface > Groundwater | place: USA... | reverse complement strand
CTCGTCTGTTAACATTGTCCTTGGCATGATGGGTTGTCATGGTTAGTTTTTGGCGAAAGTAATTGTACCAGCCCATCATGCTGTCTAATAATCCATCTCGAAAGATCAACAAGCCCTAGTTGCCCCGCTGAGTTTAAGCAAATTGAACTGCTGATTGAAAAAGCTTATTAGCTTCCACTACCGCCACACAAACTGCCATTTCCCTGCGTTACCGCCACTAAACGTTATCTGCTATAACCACTCACGTTTGGTGTTATAGTTTTGCCAGACTCATCCGGTATAAGGCCATAACATGCACGTAGATAAAGCCAAAAAACGTATCGCCAAACTTATCAACAAAGGCTTTGGCGGTTACCCACAAATTGAATTGGCCTACTTTGGTGCTACAGAGGATTGTGCTACTGAGGTAGTGGTTAGTTTTGTCTTAACTGAAGGCGACGCACCGCAGCAACAGCGCTTTACCAGCACGCAAGATGTGCGCAACGATGAAACCATTCAATCAGTACTAATTAAAATTATCGACCGCGCTAAAGCTGGCACAGTAACAGAAGTAGCTGGCGTTGCTTTACCACAAAAAAACATTCTATAGTGTATTAGGCAGTAAAACATTGGAGCATTAGCGAGATGAAGCCTGCGTTAAAAGCCCTGTCTGAACTCATCGCTAAAGCGAACGATAGGTTTTATGCAAAACACCCAAAAGTACATACATTAATGGGTATTATGGATAAAGCCTTGCGTAATCAAGGTGTGGCTGCCGATGCTATAACACTTGATTGTTCAGCTCTTGACCGGAAAATTGTATTCTTATTGCCTGACAGCAACCCTGACAGATTGACAGTAGCCATTGGTAATAAAGCTGGTGACATTCACAGTAGCTCTGAACATGACAGGCCTGAACTCACGGTAAGCCAGATTGTCAGTCTATTAGAAACGCACCTACTAAGCGATAATGCTTAAGTTTGAGTGACTTAAACTAACACAACTATAGAGTTAACATGATCGACTTTAACAATAAAACAGTGTTTAAGCTAAAACAAAACCCCGAATATGCCGAAAAAGTTAGCAGCTTGCTGCTTGGCGATGAAAGCATTGTCGACAGCTACAGTTCAATGCGTGACGGCGTGGTGTTTACCACTAAACGCATCATAGCCGTAAACGTGCAAGGCCTTACTGGCAGTAAAAAAGACTTCACTTCAATGCCTTACAAAAATATTGTCGCTTATTCAGTAGAAACCTCTGGTACCTTTGATCTGGATTCAGAACTGGAGCTGTATTTCTCTGCCATTGGCAAGGTGCGGTTTGAATTCAGTGGCAAAACAGCGATTATCGAAATATCAAAGCATATTTCACAGCATGCTTTGTATTAATAGATTTGTTTTGCGTCAGAGACTAACAAGGTAAACCATGCCTTTATTATTTTCCTACGGCACATTGCAACAACGTGAAGTGCAACTGGCTAATTTTGGCCGCGAGTTAAACGGCAGCAAAGACTTACTGCAAGGCTATATCGTAGCTGAAATAGAAATTACCGACGCGCGTGTGTTGCGTGAGAGTGGTAAAGCTATGCATCCTATTTTGCGTTACAGCGGTAATATTGCCAATGAGGTGAGCGGTACTGTATTCAATTTAACGGATGCGGAATTGGCGCAAGCAGATGACTACGAAGTTGAAGCGTATGTACGTATTCAAGTCACATTACAATCTGGCACCCAGTGCTGGATTTATGCTGCAGCTATATAAGCCTTAATTTCCTCCTCAACCGCAACCCGGCTAGACTTAGGACTTAATTTAAAAGGAGTTGAACCGGCAGGAAAACTCGAAGCGTCTGGCAGCTTTAATGCCATGTGCAGCCACCGCATACGCTTAACCTGTGCAACGGATATTGATGATAACGTTAAGCATTGGCTGGCAGAGGCTTATAAACGCAGCTAAGCTGGCTAAACAATTCCAGTAAGGAGAGATAAAAATGGATCTGGGTGCATTTTCTGTCAGCTTAACGGTTAAAGATATTGCCGCTTCCAAAGCCTTTTACGAAAAGCTCGGATTTACTTACAAAGGTGGCGACCAAAGCCAGGGCTGGCTAGTGCTGAAAAATGGCACTACGGTTATCGGTTTATTTCAAGGCATGTTCGATAAGAATATTCTTACCTTTAATCCGGGCTGGGACAGCAACGCGCAACACCTGGCTGAATTTACCGATGTACGCGATATTCAAAAACAGCTACAAGAGCAAGGTATTACGCTAGCAGTAGCCGCAGATGCCAACAGCAGCGGCCCTGCGCATATTGTGCTGGAAGACCCGGACGGCAACCAGATTATGCTGGATCAGCATCGCTAAAAAACAACAAAGGCGCCCAATGGCGCCTTTGTTAATATAGCGGGATGTTATTTCGCTGTGACAGTGTCTGGTTCTTTCACCAACCACACCGACAGTGCACCCAGCACCATGGCAGCACCGGCCAGCATCACAATATAGACGGCATGGTTTTCAAACACGGAGCCTAAAATCCAGCCAGCAATTAAGCCGGAGATAATCTGTGGCGCAGCAATGGTAAAGTTAAATATGCCCATGTACACACCGGTTTTCTCTGGCGGTAACGCGCCAGCGAGTATGGCATAAGGCATCGCCAAAATTGCCGCCCAGGCGATACCTACACCTATCATAGGTAGCATAAGGCCTAGCGCGCCTTTGGGGATTTCTACCTGAGTAATAAGCAAGTTAACATGCGTCATGCTGGGATCGGTAAACAGCACAAAGCTTAAGTAGCCTAAACCGCCGGCTAACAACGACATGGAGTAGACAAACTTACGGCCAAACAGGTTAGCCAGTTTAGCCATGACCAAGGAGAACAGCACAGCAAACAGCGAGTAACCAGCGTATAAAATACCTACCCAGTCCCCTGCTGCGCCTTTAGCTGCAGCAATATGCGCCGGTACACCGCCCATTTGCGCAATGTAGCTGCCATCGTACCATTCTACGCCCACACCCCAGGTGTTTTGCGCAATAGCGGCGGGAAAGTAAGTCCACATAATAAACAGCGCAAACCAGGAGAAAAACTGCACCAATGCCAACTGTTTCATTATGCGCGGCATGCTTTTCATTGTCTGCCAGAAATCACTGAGTTTTTCAGTTAACGAACGTGATTGGCGTACCTGCTCTGCCAGCGCTTGTGCCTCTGAATCCAGACCTTTATAAGCATAATATTGTTCTGGCGCGTATTCTTTGGTGCGAAACACTGTCCATAACACACTGCCTAACAGCACTGTTGCGCCGATGTAAAACGCCCACACTACCGAGGGCGCCACCTCACCGGCTTTAGAGGCGTTCTCCAGCCCGACGACGTTAGTCAGTACAAACGGCAAAATAGAGCCAAACACCGCACCGATATTGATCAGCAACGTTTGTACCGAGTAACCCAGGTTGCGCTGCTCCGCCGGCACCATGTCCGATACCAAGGATCGAAACGGTTGAAAGGTAACGTTAAACGCCGCGTCTTTAATGGCAAAGATCACCAGACCAAACAACATTGGCGGAATAAACGCCACCATCATTGACGCGTTAGGTAACAACACCATCGCTGCAGCCGCCACAATGGCACCACCAAGCATAAAGGGTAAGCGTCTGCCCAGTTTGTTCCAGGTTCGGTCTGAGGCAGCGCCCACAATAGGTTGAACCAGCAGCCCCATGATAGGTGCAGCCAACCAGAATAACGACAGGGACGACAAGTCAGCACCTAAGTCTGACAAGATGCGGCTAACGTTACCATTTTGCAGTGCAAAGCCTATTTGAACCCCTAAAAAGCCGAAACTGAGGTTCCAGATCTGCCAGAAGGATAACTTAGGTTGTTTCATTACTCGTCCCCGGATATTTTTATTATGATATGAAACCGTATTTGTTTGCCTAAGCTACACGATAGCAGCCATTTTGCGCAAAACTGTGCATACGTATTCATCTTGTTGTTGCACTGTTTTGGCGTTATTACGAACCATAAGCAAGCATAGCAGCACGGCGTTGCAGCGCTATGGTGCAACATAGAAAATACAAACGGGGATGCAATGAAAGCCTTTACTTTAAGCGCACTGGCATTGTCTTTATTGTTGGCGGGTTGTAAACCAGCGCCACAAAATGATGGTAACCAAGCAAACACCATAACACCTTCGACAGCGGCACAGCATAGTCATTCCAGCACGTTACAAAGTGAAGCCTGGTGGCAAAACGCCGTGTTTTATCAAATTTGGCCGCGCAGCTTTTATGATACCAACGGCGACGGCCATGGTGATTTTAACGGCATGACCGCTAAGCTGCACTATTTACAGGAGTTGGGGGTAAATGCACTGTGGCTAACGCCAATGTTTGAAGCGCCGTCCTACCATGGTTATGACTTTACCGAGTTTTATCAGGTAGAAAGTGACTATGGCAGCATGCCCGAATTTGAAGCCTTTATTCAGGCAGCGGATGCCAAAGGCATGAAAGTGATTCTGGATTTAGTGATTAACCATATCTCTAGTGAACATGACTGGTTTAAGCGCTCAGCAGCCGGAGAAGCACCGTATAACGATTACTTTATTTGGCGCGACGATATGCCAGCAGCCGGCAGCGGCTGGGGCCACGCCTGGAGCAATAACGACAACCCTGAAGCTGTATGGCACTTCAACGACACGCGTAAAGCTTATTATTATGCTGCCTTTGGCGCCAGCCAGCCCGATGTTAACCTGCGCCACCCCGATGTAATAGCTGAAATGAAAAAAATGGCCAAATTCTGGCTGGATAAAGGCGTTGCCGGTTTTCGCTTAGACGCAGTGCGCTTTGCCATGGAAGGTGGCCCGGATGCTCAAGCCGACACAGCCGAAACCATTGCCTATTGGCAGGATTTTAACCAGTTTGTCAAAAGCGTAAACCCACAAGCCTATTTAGTTGGCGAAGCCTGGGTAGATATTCCTGTTGCAGCACGTTACTTCGGCGACGGCACCGGTTTAGACCAGGGTTTTGATTTTGAAGTGGGCTACAAAATTTTGGGATTATTAAAACCCGATGCCAGCGGCGAAGCACAGTTTGGTACTATGCAGTCTAATGCACAAAAAACTGCTGATGCCTCGGTACTACAGCAGAATGTGCAGCAACGTGCTGATTCTGTCGCACCGCTTAGCTTTTTTGCGCCGTTTTTAACCAACCACGATCAAGAGCGTATTGCCTACCAGCTTAAGCAAGATGACGCCAAAGCCAAGTTAGCCGCAGCCATGCTGTTCAGCTCGCCAGGCACGCCGTACATTTATTATGGTGAAGAGATTGGCTTAACCCAGGACCGTAGCGGCCACGACGTGTTTAAACGTGCGCCCATGCTGTGGGATAACACCCAGCAAGCCGGCTTTACCCAAAGCGCGAATAGCTGGGTTGAGCAATTAGCATTGTTTGGCGACGGCTTCCCAAATTGGTATCCGGATTTTCTGGCGAAGCAACTTAGTGCAGCCAACCGCAGTGTCTCAGCACAACAAGCGCAACCCAATTCAGTCTGGCAACTTTATAAACAGTTAATTGCACTGAAAAAGCATCGACCAGAGCTGGGAACTGATGGCAGCTATCAGGTAAACCAGTTAGCCAATGGCATAGTGCAAATAACACGAGAGTTAAACGGCAGTAAAAGCGTTTTTGTACTGAATTTGGCCGACAGTGCGCAGGATATTAGCACCATTAACCACGACGGCTTAAGCGCTAACTGGGCGTTTGATGTTAATGGTCAGCAGCTTGCAGCCCATGGTTTGCTGATTTTAAGCAGCCAGCACTAAGTAGATATCGCTCTCCCTGAAACCGCCGGCTAGTTTAGCGGCGGTTTTTTCTTGCCTTCGCCAGCTTGTTAATTTATCGTTTCAATAAACTTAACAAGGAATGTGTATGAAGCTTTATCTTATGTTACTCAGCAGCTTACTGCTGACAACTGCCACACACGCTGAACCGATAAAAAGCCCAAAAGGCCCGCAGTTATTACCGGTGTTTTCCACAGCAAGCTCGCTAAAACAAAACTTCAGCTGCTATATTGGCCCCTTTGCCAGCTATGACAGCTGGTTGGCTATGATGAGTAAAAAGCCAAAATTTAATGCCGCAATGTTTGGCCAACGCTTCTCCAGAGCTGATGTTGAACGGCGGCAGCAGACGCTGGATTGTCGTGTATTCGCCTATGAATCTGACGGCGTTCTGGTGGAAGGCGTAATGGTACGACCAAAAAATACTGCAGCAGATGCAAAGTTACCCGTTGTGATTTATAACCGCGGTGGCAATGCTAAGGGTGGCACTTTGGTTTATGGCGCAATTCAGCACAATGTAATGCCACTGGCAGAGCTTGGCTATATTGTCATTGCCAGCCAGTATCGCGGTGCTAAAGCCTTTCCAACCCTTGTCACTGGTGACATGCAGCTTGATCAGTTTGGCGGCAATGATGTAAACGACATTAAAAACCTGCTGCCAATCATTAACGGCATGCCCGAAGCTGACAGCGAGCGGATTGCGATGAAAGGTTTTAGCCGTGGCGGCATGATGAGTTATCTGGCCGCACGTGATATGCCAAAACTAAAGGCATTGATTGTTGAAGCAGGTGTGGCCGATCTGGAAGCCAGCCTGGTAGTACGTCCAGCGATGGAAAATATTTTCACCAGATTTATTCCTAACTATGCTACAGAAAAATCCGCACAATTACAGGCGCGCTCGGTGCTGCAATGGCTGGATAAACTACCGCCCAAGTTGCCGATACTGCTTTTACATGGCGATAAAGACGAAAGGGTAGAAGTGGCGCAATCGCAGAATTTAGCCAAAGCACTGGCCGAAAAAGATCATCCGCATAAACTGGTAGTATACCCGGGCGCCAATCATGGTATGCACCCCAACCGCGCAGAAGCCGATGCCGAAACCGCGGCCTGGTTAAAACAATACCTGTAAGCCATTCTGCCGCTGCATTACTAAACTGCAGCAGCATAAAAACAATTAGTTGTCAGACTAATAGCGCATACCGCCAAGCAGGGTTTGTTGCTAAGCTCATTACACCTGTTCTGCTGTTGCGGAGTTGTGGTGTCTGACCGTTCCCATCTGTTTTCCCTGCGTATTGGCCATGCTCTTCGCGAGGTGCTGGCCGAAGGCTATGGCCTGAATAAACTCAGCAAAGATCTGCTGGCCGGTATTACTGTCGGCATTATTGCCATACCGCTAGCTATGGCGCTGGCTATTGCCTCCGGTGTTGCACCGCAGTACGGTTTATATACCGCGATTATTTCCGGTTTTGTTATCGCGCTAACCGGCGGCTCGCGTTATAGCATTAGCGGCCCGACTGCTGCTTTTGTAGTTATTTTATATCCTGTCGCACTCAAGTACGGTTTAAGTGGTTTATTGTTGGCTACTGTGCTGTCAGGTGTATTGTTGTTACTGATGGCGGCAATGCGACTGGGCCGTTTAATAGAATATATCCCTGAGTCAGTCACCTTAGGCTTTACTGCCGGTATTGCGGTGGTTATTGCCACCTTGCAGGTTAAAGATTTCTTTGGCTTGGCTATCCCACATATGCCAGAACATTATGTTGAAAAAATTGCGGCTCTGGCACTACATTTACCACACATGTCCTGGCCTAGCCTGTTTGTTGCTGGCATCACACTGGCAGTAATGCTGCTATGGCCAAAACTAAGAACCATCATTCCTGCGCACCTACCAGCGTTGTTTATCGGCACCTTACTCGCGCTACTACTGCTTAGTCTGGGTTTTGAGCTTGATACCATCGGTTCACGTTTTAGCTATAACTTAGCCAACGGCAACAGCGGCAATGGTATTCCGCCCTACTTACCCTACTTTGACTGGCCCTGGTTGCGCCCCGGCCCAGACGGTGCTGCACTGGTTTTTAGCTGGCAATTAGTGAAAGACTTACTTGGCGCCGCCTTTGCTATGGCCATGCTGGGCGCAATTGAATCACTGCTGTGTGCTGTGGTGTTGGATGGCATGTCGGGGCGGCGCCACAGTGCCAACAGCGAGTTGCTGGGCCAGGGTATTGGCAATATTATTACGCCGTTTTTCGGCGGCATTACCGCCACGGCGGCACTGGCGCGCTCATCAGCGAATTTTAAAGCCGGTGCCCAATCGCCGGTAGCAGCGATGATTCATGCGCTGGTGTTACTGCTGGGCCTTGTCTTGCTGGCACCACTATTATCTTACGTGCCAATGGCTGCACTGGCGGCATTGCTGTTAATGGTGGCATGGAATATGAGCGAAGCGCCCAAAGCGCTGCATTTACTTAAAACCGCACCGCGCAGCGATATCTGGGTGTTTGTCACCTGCTTTAGCCTCACCGTACTGTTTGATATGGTAATTGCTATTACCACCGGCATCCTGCTGGCGGCGTTATTGTTTGTTAAAGAAATTGCTGAAATGAGCAAAGTGACTGATATCAGCGGCAACCGCAAACAGGTTGAACAGCCAATTCCTCATGGCTGGCAGGTATTAAAAATTAGCGGGCCGCTGTTTTTTGCCGCCGCCGATCGGATTTTTGCCGATATTGCCCGTTTAACAGACCATAGCCGCGGCATAGTGTTATATATGGACGGCGTGCCACTGCTAGACGCCGGCGGCCTTGCAGCGCTAAACAAGCTCATTAGCAAATGCCATAAAAACCAAACCCAGTTGGTTATTGCCGATTTACAGTTTCAGCCATTAAAAACGTTGGCCAAAGCCGGCGTAAAACCCATACCTGGCACACTAAGCTTTTACCCCACGCTACGCGAAGCATTAGAGCCGCTATATGTCCAGGCTGCCACATTCACTTTTGCCACAGCAGTACCACTTGATGAGTAACCCTATTACAAATTATGGCCGCAAGACTGGCGGATTATTAACTTAGGTTCTATCTGATTTACCGTAATTGGCTGATTATTGATTAATTGCAGCAGGTTATTTACCAGCAACTCGCCAGCTTGTGTAGTGTCTTGTTGTATGGTGGTTAAAGGGGGTGAAGAAAATGATGCTACGGGGATGTCATCGAAGCCCATCACGGCAATATCTTCCGGCACTCTTAGGTTACGCCTTTTTAAACAGCGCATTACCCCAATGGCAATTAAATCACTGGCACAGAAAATAGCATCAACTTGCTGCCCCGATGCCAGCAGTTGCTCTGTAGCATGATCACCAGCACTTTCGGTAAAGTTAGCGTCATATTGCGGTACCTGGCTAATATCCATGCCTGCATCAACCAAGGCATCGACAAACCCCAAATACCGCTCTGAAAATTCCGGGCTACCGGCAGAGGCATTCCCCACAAAAGCAAACGCTTTATGGCCAGTGGCCAATAAATGCTCTCCCGCGATGCGTCCGCCAAGCCGGTTATTGCTGCGTAGCGTAAATTCAGGATGACCATGCACGTCAGCCCCCCAGCAGACAAAGTGGGTTTCCTGCGCTAACAGTTTTTCTAGTTTTTCCTCGTAATCTTTATAGTCACCGTAACCCAACAAAATAATGCCATCGGCTTTGTTGCTGTCTTCATAGTCAGCATGCCAGTCGTCACTAAGCTGCTGAAAAGAGACTAATAAATCTTGCCCCCGTTTGGCACAGGCACGGGTAATACTGCCCAACATAGATAAGAAAAACGGGTTAATTAGAGACTGTTCGGTAGTGGGATCTTCAAACAACAGCAGCGCCAGCGTGCTGCTACGTTGATTACGCAGGTTGCTGGCATTTTTATCTACTTTGTAATTAAGTTGCCGGGCAATAGCCTGAACTTTCTCGCGGGTTTCTTTATTTACCTGCGGGCTATTGCGTAGTGCACGTGACACCGTTGACTGCGAAACGCCAGCCATGTAAGCAATGTCGAATGAAGTAGCTTTGTCTTTCATCTGATGCTCTGTTGTAACAGAAAATTATACATCTGAGCGCGCCATCAGAATGGGCGTATGGGCGCCGCCTTATGATTTTTATAACGTTATCATAGAGGGTATTGCAGATGGATTCAATTTTGTTATTAAAGCATTACATTGCCCTACTTTCAGAACTCTCACAACTATGAACTGCTAGCAGGGGGTAACTTTAACCTGCTCCTGAATAGACAAGGGTTTGTCGACACGCGGAAACAACACCAGCATCCAAGGCTGTAGCACGACTGTTGGCACCGCACAATTCTCACCGGCATATTCTGCCTTAAGTACAATATTCACCTGCGTGGCCTGGCCCTGAAAGGCCCCCACCGCTAACGCTTTGGCTGGCTGCTGTGAGCCGCTCATCACCAACAGAACCTGATATTCAGCAAAGTTAATAGTTTCCGGGGTGCCGCTGCGGTTAAGCACCTGATAAAAAACATCATCGAAACTGGCTTGACTACTAATTACCTGAATAATTTTATCGTCACTTTGCGCACTGTTACCACGCGCCAAATACTGATAAGCCGAAGTGTCGTCTACCGTTAAGTCTTCTACACAACCGCTTAACAACCAAAGCGATGTAACAGCAATAAATAGCATACTTAGCTTCATAACATGTCCTCACCTATTTTTTAAGCTAGTCTAGCGACGCAACAATAGACATACTGTGACTATTCACAGCAAATTGTGAAACATTGTTATGTTGTCTTATGTCTAATGCAGCAACTTGCTAAACTGATGTAGTGGAAAATAAACCTAAATATTAAGGTGCGAATTGCGATACTGGTTACTAATACTTTTTGTACTAAGCATGGCAGCGAAAGCTGACACCGCAGAGGTGTGCCTTGACGACCCGGGCTGTGCCACTGAGCAAAAGCTGTATTTAAGCCTGGCGCTAGGTTATGGACAACGCAGTAACCCGCTGTATGACGGCGAAGAGCTTCCTTTGATATTGTTGCCGGAAGTGTATTACTACGGTGAAAATTGGTTCTTTGACAACGGTAAGCTAGGTACTAGCTGGGCGTTATCTGAACAATGGCATTTAAGTCTGGTTAGCCAACTCAATTCAGAAAAAGGCTATTTTCAAAAATGGTTTGGTGGCAACGTTTTTCAATTTAGTCAAAGTTTCACTAATGCATCGATATCTGAAGAGCGAATTGGCCCGATGCAGGCGTCAGTACACGAAATCAGTAAACGCCCTACTGCAGTAGATGCAGGCTTGCAGCTTGATTGGTTTAGCGATAACTGGCAGGTGCAATCAAATGTGTGGCAGGATATCAGCAACACCTATCAGGGCCAGCATGCCAGCATTAGCGTTGGTCGCTACTGGGAAAACGCCTTTGGTCGATGGCAGTTTATTGCAAAGTTAAATTGGAAAAGTGCCAAACTTATTGATACTTACTATGGTATTGATAATAATGACCCATTCTATTTACGCCGTTATAATGGCAAGCCAAGCTGGCAACCGGAACTGCGTTTAAGCTGGCAACACCCTTTGTCAGAGCGATTTGCTGTGTTAGGGTTTTTGCGTTACTTACATCTGGATGATGCTATGACCGACAGCCCGCTGCTGCGTACCAACAATATTACAACCTGGTTCTTTGGCGTAAGTTACCGGTTATTTTAATGCAGTCTTTTTGGTTATTACTGGCATTAAGCGGTATGACAACACAGCATGACTTGCCTGTGAACTGCGACGCAAACATTTGCTGGGACGTGAGTCCGCAAATTTGCGTTACTGAACAACAAAAGCAAAGCTGCCAATCTCAACTGCAACTGCATTGGTACAGTGACACCGCCCAAAATACTTGCTTATATCTGGCAGAGCAAAAACTGCAATGTTGGCAAAATGTGACCCAAGGTCACTGGAAACAAAAGCTCAGCTGGGAAAATGCAGCACTCACCTTACGCAGCCCCGACAACCAAATATTGTTACAAACTGAACTGCAAGTACTAAGCCGTAAACCGGCAAGACGTCGCTTAAGCAGTCCATGGAGCATTTTCTAATGGCAAAAATTTTACTGGTAGAAGACGATATTCGCCTTGCTTCTTTGGTGCAAAGTTTTCTTACACAACATGGTTTCGTTGTGCAGCTACAAAGCCAGGGGGATGCTGTGGCTGAGCATTGCCGCCAATTTCAACCTGATCTTATTGTATTGGATTTAATGTTACCCGGGCTGGATGGTTTTGGTGTCTGTAGGCAGATCCGCCCATGGTACAAGGGGCCTGTACTTATACTTACGGCTAAGCAAGGCGACATTGATCAAGTGTTGGGGTTAGAATTAGGCGCCGATGATTATGTTATTAAGCCGGTGGAACCGCGCGTTTTAGTCGCCCGAATTAATGCTCTGTTACGTCGCAGCCAAAGTAGTCATAAGAGCGAACAGCAAGAGCTGCAATTTGACCGTTTACTGTTAAAACAGCGTTCTCGCGAAACCTGGTATGACAACGAACGGGTAGATTTAACCAGCTATGAATTCGACTTACTGTGGATGCTAGCAAAACATGCCGGGCAAACGGTAAAACGTGAAGCTATTCATCAACAAATAATTGGTCGTGAGTATGATGGCTTAGATCGTACAGTAGATGTGCGCATCTCGCACCTGCGCCGCAAACTGGGCGATAACGCTGAAACACCTTTTCGAATAAAAACCGTTTGGGGCAAAGGCTACCTATTTGTCGCCGATGCGTGGCTATAACACTTTGCCTATGCAACGCCTTTTCTGGCATTTTTATCTGTTTATTTTTTTGGTGCTGCTGGGTTCTGGCTGGGCAGTAGAGCAGCTATGGCAGCACTGGAATCCACCAGCACAGCAGCCTTGGCTGGCAAGCTACACCGCGTTATTGCAACAGCAATTACAACAGCCAGCGTCGACCTGGCCTGACACTATTCCTCTAACCATTCTGGCTCAGCCTGCTGACAGTATTAGCTGGCTACCAGACGAACTGGCGCAATTAAAACAAGGCAAGGTCATCAGCTTGTTCGAAGCCGAGCAAGTCTACTTTTATTATTTAAGCAATGAGCAACTATGGCAGTTTGGGCCGCTGACATTAGTACAAAATGATGGCGCCACCTGGTTTACCCTGTTGTTTTTCGTCTTGCTAGCCGTTGCCGTTGCTGTGTGGCTATGGCCGGTAGCCCGCGACATCAGCCGTTTACAACGTAGCTTGGCAAAATTCTCAGCCAATATTGATACCACATTGCAATTACCCAGCCGCTCATTTATTGCCCCTATCGCGCAAAGCTTTCAGCAGATGAGCATGCAAATACGTGAACTACTAAAATTGCAGCGTGAAATGACACAAGCCGTATCTCATGAATTAAGAACGCCCATTGCCCGCCTCAGCTTTGCACTGGAAATGGCACAGCAACTGCCAGAGCAAGAAAGGCAGTTAATGTTGCAGGATGTACGAGAGCTGCAACAGTTGGTCGATGAAATTCTCGACTACGCCCGGCTTGAAACAGGCCAGATACCCCTGCAAATGCAACAAATTGATCTCACCGAACTCATTGCCAATGTCCAGGAGAAACTTGAACCGTTGCCCGGTGCTGCGATAATCCTGCAATTACCTGAACACGCCGTGCTATATGGTGATGGCCATTACTTAGAGCGCGCACTTCAGAATCTGCTGGTTAATGCAAAAAAATATGCGGTGCAACACATTCGACTAAGGCTGAGCAAGCATAAGCAATGTTGGCAATTAGATATTGAAGATGATGGCCCTGGAATACCTGAGCATTTACGTCAGGAAATTTTTAAACCTTTTTTTCGGGTCGAGGCCAGTCGCAATAAACAAGCCGGCGGATTTGGACTGGGGTTAGCCATTGTCCAACGAGTAGCCATATGGCACAAAGGCGACATAGGTGTTATGCAGTCGACATTGGGCGGCGCGCATTTTGTGCTGCGCCTGCCTCAGCATCCTTAAAAATATACCAATTACAAACCAAGGTTTTTCATAAAGTCGTCGTCTACATCTACATCTACATCGACATCAACGCTAACGGTATTCTCTGGCGTATACTGCTGTGCGTTTGCCAAAATATCGTCAGGATGTTCCTGTTCAATTTTGTCAAATTCATGCAACTGTATAAACTCGGTTTTATCCATCGCCAGTTCCAGATAAAAAATATTGTGTTCTGGCGTACTGAAAGTCACTCGTCTGGCTTGTGGTTGATCCAGTTGAGTATTAATTAAAATTTGTACCTGTTTATTAATCGCCATCATCTTGGGCTGACTCTGGTTGATAGAGGTGTGCAGGTCATATCGAACAGTGTTGGTAAAGTCACCTACAATCTGATTCATCAATTCACCCATCACATTTCCGACCTCATCCGAAGTATGAAACTGCGCCAACTCTTCTTCCGGCATACCCATGCTCTTAAGGTATTTCTTATAAATTTCCATCGCTGCCTGGGCAGTGAAGTTAATGATCACTAAACCAGAGAAACCACCATCAAACAGTACAAAGCAGCCTAAGTCAGGGCGCAAGCAAGTTTTCTGTATTTTTTGTACCATCGGCGAGTGCGCAACGTTATTGTTGCCCGCGCCAGAGAGTACTTTAGTTACTGATTGGCAAAGCGTCAGTAGTATTTCGTCTGTTGTTATCGTTTTAGTTTTTTTCATTGTTTCAATCCAACTGCCTAAGTAAGAACAGTATAAGCGTATTCTGTGAGCTTAGGCTATATTATCCCACTCGCTCAATTGGGAAGATATTGCAACAACAGTTGCTTCAGTTTTCCTGACTGCTGCAGTTGTGCCAACCCCCGATTAAACACCGTTACCCATTCAGCTTGCCAGCAAGCCGCAGGATACAAAGCCTCATTAAATAAATAATGCGTTTCAAGTGGTTGTTGCGGTGCAACTTTATTGGCTAAATAGTGCAATACTCGCTGCTCACCAATAACTAAATCAACACGATGGCTAAACAGCAACTCTAGTTGCAGTTTTCTCTCTGCCAGTTCTAGATAACTAGCCGCGCTGATAGCATGTTGGTAGTTCTGGCCTAATATCTTTTCCGCTTGCTGATAAGCGACAATACGTTTCCCTGACAAATCAGACACGCTGTTTAGCGTTATTGCTGCCTGCTGCAAGCTAATTGCGACGTCTTTAAAGGGTAAATACGGTTGTGTGTAAATAGCGCCAGCAATATCTACAGCTGCGGGTGAAATACAGTCCAACTTATGATCGCTAAACTGCTTTAACAACCTGCTATAGCTGTGCAACTCGAACTCTACCTGATATCCAGCCGGGCTAAATATCCGTGACATCAATTGATACTCAATGCCATCAAGCGCGCCAGCGTCATTATAAAAAGACCAGGGCGCAGATAAATGCAAGCCTACCCGCAATATTTCAGCAGCCTTAACCGACGTTGCTAATAAAGCCAAATAGATAATCAATATTCGTAAACAAGATACAATCATGGCTCTACAACAGGTTTTTCTTATGTACGACTATTAAATAGCGATAGAACTGCAAAAGCAATGTCTTCCTTGATTTGCAGACATATCTGTTAACTTATACTTACACTTCAATATTAGCCGTGACGGCCAAAACTACGTATTATAATGCGCCGCCAATTGGAGAGCCTTAACCCGATGTCACATAAACCCGCTGGCTGGATTATTTTACTGCTTGCAGCCGTTGTTGCCACTACGCCGCTGGCTATTGATATGTATCTGCCCGCGATGCCAATTATGGCGCAGCAGTTAGATACCTCTATTGGCATGGTGCAGCAATCTCTTAGTATCTTTTTAGCATTTTTCGGTATCAGCATGCTGGTGTGTGGTCCGTTAGCGGATAGCCTGGGGCGGCGTCCCCTGGCAATTTTCGGCCTAAGCGGCTTTGTGCTGGCCAGTATTGCATTGAGTTTAGTGAGCTCAATTGAATGGTTTTTAGCCTGGCGGGCGGTGCAAGCACTGTGTGGTGCAGCTGCCACCGTTGTAGTGCCTGGTATAGTCCGTCACATTTACCAAGAGCATACTGCTAAAGGTATGTCATATGTTTCTATGATTATGATGCTCGCGCCGTTGCTAGCCCCTGCAATTGGCAGTGGCGTGCTATGGCTGGCAAACTGGCAAATGATTTTTGTCACGCTGGCCGGTTACGGCGCCGTGGTGCTGTTGCTAAGCTGGCGTTATTTGCCTGAAATCCGTACTTCGGCTCAGCAGGTAAAACCCACATTTCTATCTGGCTACAAGGTAGTATTTTCCCGTGTATCAGCCCGGCCTGACATCGCAACATCCATGTTCGCGTCTTTTTCTTTTTTCTGTTTCCTTACCGCTGTGCCCTTTGTTTACATCAAATTCTTTGGTGTGAACGAGCAGCAATTTAGCCTGTTGTTTGGTTTTAACGTCGCAATGTTGATGCTGGCAAATTTTGTTAACAGCAAAGTGGTAACGCGCCTTGGGCCACAACGCATGTTGCGTGTTGGGCTGGTGCTAGCCATGATCAGTGCCAGCGCGTTGGCGTTGTTTAATTTCTGGCAGTTATCTCTGGTTTACACTGTAGTATCCATTGCGCCGTTAATGGCAAGTTTAAGCTTAATTGCCACCAATGCAGACGCGATGATTCTGATGAAATTTCCTGATAACAGCGGTACCGCAACAGCAGTTATTGGCACCTTACGCTTTGGCATAGGCGCACTGGCCGGGCCACTGCTGGCCTTTTTTTATAATGGCACAGCGCTGCCATTTTCATTGTTAATGCTGCTCGGCGTGCTTTGTATTGCAGTTAGCCAGTTATGGCACAAACCCACTGAGCAATCTACAGCAAACTAAATCTTGCAAGCACCGCCGCTGCATTCATCGTCGTCATCACCAAACTGCGGCGCCTCAGCACGCTCCAATTCGGCTTGCTGCTGGCGCTCTACATTCTGTTCAGCGGCAGTAAAATCAAGATGGTCCAGATCGAAATCTAAGTCAGACATTGTCAAGCTCCTGTCAGGTAATGGCACAAAGTGTAGCAAACAAAATGGCCATTGCTAAAGATGATTTAACCAATGCAGCTCGCCACTGAACTTGATAGAATAGTCGGCAGTTTTCGCCCCACCGCCTGCAGGAGCCACGCATGACTAGCTTAACCATTCAAACCCCGGACGACTGGCATTTACATTTTCGTGATGGTGATATGTTGCTGGAAACCGTCCCCGCAACAGCACGCCAGTTTGCCCGTGCTATCGTCATGCCAAACTTAGTGCCGCCAGTAACTACCGCAGCCATGGCGGTGGCGTATCGCGAGCGGATATTGGCAGCACGCCCTGCGGGCAGCCAGTTTCAGCCGTTAGTTACGTTATTTTTAACTGACAAAACCAGTGCCACAGATATTGCTGAGGCTAAGGCGGCGGGTGTGGTCGCGGCGAAACTGTATCCGGCTGGCGCGACAACTAATTCATCAGATGCCGTTAGCGCATTGGATAGCTTGTACCCGGTGTTTGAAGCCATGGCTGAGCAGGGTATGTTGCTGCTGGTGCATGGTGAGGTAACCGATCATGATATTGATATCTTTGATCGGGAAAAAATCTTTATCGACCGCTACCTGCAGCATATCGTTATCCGTATTCCAACGCTAAAAGTAGTGTTTGAACATATCACTACTGCGGATGCAGCCAGCTTTGTCGCCAGCAATGCCGCCAATATTGCCGCCACCATTACGCCACAGCACTTGCTATTAAACCGCAACGACTTGCTGGTGGGCGGCGTACGGCCGCACAATTACTGTTTACCGGTATTAAAGCGTCGCACACATCAGGAAGCATTGCGCGCTGCGGTTGCATCGGGGTCGACTAAATTCTTCTTAGGGACAGACTCTGCACCACATGAAAAACATCGCAAGGAGTCCGCTTGCGGTTGTGCCGGTTGTTATAGCGCACACAGTGCAATAGAACTTTATGCTCAGGTGTTTGACGACTTAGGTTGTCTGGATAAACTGGAAGGCTTCGCCAGCCACTACGGCGCAGACTTTTACGGCCTGCCGCGAAATAGCGGTACCGTAACGTTGCAAAAACAGCAGTGGCAGGTACCCAATGAAATTAGCCTGCCAAACGGTAACCCAATAGTACCGTTTTATGCCGGTGAAACATTAAACTGGAAATTAATTTAACTTATCGGCTCAGGCGTAACACATGAGCCGATATACTCACGTCAACACGCCGCAAACCCATCCCTGGGGGCTCGATTTGGCCATCCAGGCCTGCAACGGTTGACTTAGAGTACATCGCGACTCCTGCTTTAATCTACCCGTGGGTCAGTTCTTTAAATAACTCAGCAGCCGCTCTAACGCACGGTAGCTGAGTGCCTCCATTAAATGTGCACGACTTATTTTTGGTTGCTGTTGCAAATCGGCAATACTGCGGGCGACTTTAATTATTTTATGGTAGGTGCGGGCCGACAGCTTAAAGCGATGAATAGTGTCTTCCAAAAATTGGGCATCGGCCTGTTGCAACGGGCAAAAATCGGCAATTTCACTGCCACTTAAGCGCGCATTGGCTTTACCCTGCCGGGCCAATTGCAACTCACGTGCTGCCAATACTCTTTCGCGCACCTTAGCACTGCTTTCTTCCTGTGTTCGTTGGCTTAACATACCTTTGGGCAATAGCGGCACTTCAATTTGCAGCTCAATGCGGTCAATAAAGGGCCCGGATAAACGATTTAAATAGCGCATCACCTGTTCCGGGGTGGCGCGCCCATCCTGGTGATGCCCTGTTGGGCTAGGATTTAACGCCGCAACCAATTGAAATTGCGCTGGAAATTCGGCTTGCCGTGCCGCCCGGCTAATATGCACTACGCCAGTTTCCAATGGCTCTCTTAAAACATCCAGCACCTTACGCGGAAACTCAGGTAACTCGTCTAAAAAAAGAATGCCATGGTGTGACAACGAAATTTCACCTGGCCTTGGCACTGCCCCCCCCCCGACTAACGCCACTGCCGAGCTGGTATGGTGCGGGCTACGAAATGGCCGTTGCTGCCAGTCGGTTAAATTACGTTGCAAGCCTGCAATAGAATAAATGGCCGCCGTTGCCAGTGCTTCTTGTTCCGTCAACGGTGGCATAATGCCGGGCAGGCGCTGCGCCAGCATCGATTTTCCGGTACCAGCAGGGCCCAGCATTAGTAAGTTATGCTCGCCAGCCGCAGCAATTTCTAATACCCGCTTGGCATGAGCCTGCCCTTTCACATCGGCCAGATCCGCTTGCTTTGACACTTCACGTGCCGGAAGCGCAGGTATCGCCGGCAATGCCTGTTGTGCCAGTAAAAAGCTGTGCACTTGCAACAAATGCTCGGCACCGTGCACCGCGACCTTAGGTACCTGCTGAGCTTGCTGGGCATTAAGCATTGGCAGTACCACTTCACGCCCGGCATCCCGACACGCTATCGCCACCGGAATTTCGCCCACTATCGCCCGTATTTCACCAGACAACGCCAGCTCGCCGCAAAATTCATACCCCTGCAAACTTTTTTCGGCAAGCTGGCCAGAGGCCACAATAATGCCCAGCGCTATCGGTAAATCAAACCGACCGCCTTCTTTAGGTAAATCGGCCGGGGCAAGGTTAACGGTAATTTTACGGTCTGGAAACGCAAAGCCGCTGTTTACCATCGCACTTCTTACTCTGTCGCGAGATTCCTTTACCGACGTTTCGGGTAACCCAACCAGCTGAAATGCCGGCAAACCATTACTAATATGCACTTCAACGGTAACTAAAGGGGCATCCAGGCCATGTCGGGCCCGACTGTACACCACGGCCAGTGACATCCTGTCTCCTGTCTTTGACATTTAAAAGATAAATAATGTTTAGCATAATGTTAACTATTAGCAAGCATAAATATTCCAATTAGCCTGCAGTTAAATCAGCTACACTGTTAACCGAGCCAGGGAAAGGCAATTATTATCGCTCAAGCTGTTGCTCGGCATAACAAAATGGGCTTTGGAGAAAACATGAAACAACTTTGGTTAACCAGCGTATTAAACACGCCTTGGCGGGTGTTGTTTGGCTCATTGCTACTAACCTTGTTAATGGGTGCAGGCATTAGCAAGCTAGAGTTTCGCGGCGATTACCGTATTTTCTTCTCAGCCGATAACCCACAATTGCTCGCCTTTGAGCAAATGCAAAATGCGTTTAATAAAAGTGACAATATACTTATTGGCATCGCCCCTGCTGACAGCAATGTGTTTAGTGCAGAGACCCTCAGCCTGATCCAGCAGCTAACAGATGCAGCCTGGCAGACCCCGCACTCTATCCGGGTTGACTCGTTAACTAACTATCAGCATACCGAGGCCGACGAGGATGACCTCATGGTAGGCGATCTAGTCCCGCAGTCGATGCCATTAGTCCCGCAGTCGATGCCATTAGCCCCACAGGCGTTAGCCCGAATTCGCCAGATTGCTCTTAACGAACCAAGCATAGTTAAACGGCTTGTAGCCGACACTGGCAAAGTTGCCGCTATTAACATTACTGTGCAATTTCCTGAGGTAGATAAAAACCGGGAGGTGTTTGATACTTATAATTTTGTGAAGCAACTCACTGACGAGTTCATTCGGCAATATCCTCAGGTTCAGTTCCATCTGGGCGGTGTTATTGCAATGAACAACGCACTGGCCTCTGAAGCAGAGCAAGACGCGCGCACACTTATTCCGCTGATGTTTTTGATGATCATTATCATGTTAGCGCTATTACTGCGTTCTATAGTGGGTGCGCTGGCGACCATTATTATTATTGTTATTGCTATTGTTAGTACCTTAGGATTAGCGGGTTGGGCTGGTATTTTCTTAAGTATGACCACAGTGAATGTCCCAACCATATTAATGACTCTGGCGGTGGCAGACTGTGTGCATGTTATCGCATCCATGCAATTTGCCCTGCAGCGCGGCGATAACAAAGCCAATGCTATTCGCTACAGCATGCAACGTAATATCATGCCGGTGTTTATTACCAGTTCAACCACGGCCATTGGCTTTTTAACACTTAACTTTTCCGAAGTCCCTATTCTGGCAGATTTGGGAAATATGAGTGCAACCGGTGTTATGCTGGCATGTGGTTTTAGCCTGATAACCTTGCCTGCCTTGCTGTATTTACTGCCACTTAAGGCCAGCCTGGTACCGAAACCAGAGAGCAGTACCGTTATGGATAGGTTGGCCGGTTTTGTTATTCGCCGCCATAACCTGTTATTGCCGATAATGTTACTCATAATGCTGGCATTTACCGGCTTAATAAGCCTGAATAAAATTAATGATGAGGCGGTGAAGTACTTTTCGCCCAATACCCAATTTCGCCAGTCGATGGACTTTCTTGATCAACATCTTAGCGCGTCGGCTTCCATTGATTTTGCGTTAAATAGCGGGCAAAGCAGTGGCATAAACCAGCCAGAGTTTATTGCTGCTGTAGACAGTTTTAGCCAATGGTTAGCGCAACAACCAGAAGTTGTGCACGTCAACGCTATTAGCGACACCTTTAAGCGGTTAAATAAAAATATGCATGGCGATGACCCGGCGTATTACCGCATACCGACTGCATCGGACGAAGCCGCACAGTATCTGTTGATGTACGAAATGTCACTGCCGTATGGCTTGGATTTAAACAATCAGCTTAATTTGGATAAAAGCGCGACACGCATTGCGGTATCGCTACAGAATATGGGTAGTAAGCAAATTACTGAGTTTGAGCGAAAAGCACTCAGTTATCTGGCACAACATTACCCGCAATATTCCGCTAGCGCAGCCAGTACCGCATTGATGTTTGGCCACATTGGCGAGCGTAATATGGCCTCCATGCTACAAACACTACCACTGGCATTGTTACTTATTTCACTGTTACTGGCGTTAAGCTTACGATCCTGGCGTATGGGGTTAATTAGTTTGGCGCCAAACATTGCGCCTGCCGCTATCGGCTTTGGTATCTGGGGCTGGTACTCGGGTGAAATAAACCTGGGATTATCGGTTGTTGCCAGCCTGAGCTTAGGCATTATTGTCGATGACACCGTACACTTTTTAGCGAAATATCAGCACGCTCGTCAGGAGGGGCGTAACGCCGAGGCCGCCGTGCGTTATGCGTTTACCAGTGTTGGCCGGGCACTCTGGATCACAACTGCGGTGCTCATCGTCGGTTTTAGCGTACTAATGCTATCCAATTTCCGGTTAAATTCGGACATGGGGCTGTTAACAGCTATTATTATCTTTACCGCACTGGTAATAGACTTTTTATTCTTACCTGCGTTTTTGTTGAAATTTGACACCAAGGAACCCAAGCGCCATGCGTAATTATCTCTCTACCTCATTGCTATTGCTTTGCCTGGTTAGCGCGGTTAACTGTGCCACGCTATTGGCCGATGAAGCGAAGGGCCTGGCTATCGCACAGGAACGTAAAAACCGCGATGCAGGTTGGGGTGATAGTGAAAGCCTTACTTCTATGATATTACGCAGCGCGGGTGGTGACGAAAGCCGCCGCGAAATGCGTACCGCAGCGCTTGAGGTACAAGGTGATGGTGACAAGGGGTTAACCCTATTTGATGAACCTCGCGATGTGCGCGGCACCGCGTTTTTAAACCACGCCCACCCCACTGCAGAGGATGACCAATGGCTATATTTACCCGCACTAAAACGGGTTAAACGCATTGCATCACGCAATAAATCCGGCCCCTTTATGGGTAGCGAATTTGCCTATGAAGATTTAAGCTCATTTGAGCTGGCTAAATATCGCTTTAATTATCTGCGGGACGAACCCTGCGGTGACGGCCAGTGTTTTGTTATTGAGCAAACCCCTGCTGATGAATACTCCGGTTATAGTAAAACAGTTGCCTGGCTCGATAAAACACATTACCAGCCGATTAAAGTAACCTACTACGACCGTAAGAACAGTTTGCTGAAAACGCTTAGCTTAGAGGACTACAAACTCTATTTGGAAAAATACTGGCGGCCGCACAAACTTACCATGGAAAATCACCAAACCGGCAAGAGTACTGATTTACTGATCCACAACATTCGCTTTAACACCGGCCGCACAGCGGCTGACTTTGACACCAATGCGCTGCAACGCGCGCGCTAGCAGCAGGACGTTGACGCAATGCGTACACTTTTAACGGTTGTGGCTCTTATTTGTACTCAGGCACAGGCAACTGAAACAACCTTGGGACCAGTACAAAGCGCCGATACCTTGTGGAAACTTGCTACCCAAGCCAAACCTGATGATCAGGTGGCTATGGTGCAGGTCATTTATGCGTTGTGGCAAGCAAACCCACACGCATTTACGCTAAATAATATCAACGCATTACGTCAAGGTAGTCAATTAACAGTACCACAGCGCCAGCACATGCTTAGTATTCCGGTTGCGGTTGCCAGGCAGTGGTACAACAATGCGATTACCATTCCTGCTGGCAGGCCCGCTAAAGCCTCTGCCAACGTATCAAACCAAGCCGCTGCCGAAGCAGAACAACCAACAGCCGTACCGGTAGTTACACAAGCAACTGAACAACATGACGATACACCACCGCAACCCACCTCAGTGCCTGCAATACCTGCGCGACAACAAACTAAAACCCAAGCAACAACCTCTGTCTCTGGGTTTACCCCGCCAAGTCAGGATTATACCTTAACCTTGCAACAACGTTATTACGCCAAGCCAGGCGATCAGGCACAAGCAAAATCACATAGCCGGGCCAGCGTGAGTGCCGAATGGGTATGGCAAAGTAACGACCGTGCACACCTGTTGGCGCTAGAACCGTTTTTACGCTGGGATCAGCAAGATACTGAAGGTAATTTAATCGACCTGCGCCAGGCATACTGGCAATACGCTGGCGACGGCTATGATATTAAAACCGGCGTAGACATTGTGTTTTGGGGCGTTACCGAGTCCCAACATCTGGTAGATGTCATTAATCAAACAGATTTAATAGCCGGTGTTGATGGTGAGGCAAAGCTTGGCCAACCCATGTTCAATCTGAATAGGTATGGCAGCGCCGGCACGCTGGCGGTATATATTTTGCCGTACTTTCGTCCACGCACACTTGCAGGACAGGACGGCCGCTTACGACCTCCTCTGCCGGTAAACACGGATCAGCCGTTGTATGAATCGGCACAAGCTGAGCGCAATCTGGATTTCGCCTT
>Ga0100394_1000934_pt1 | contig 24086 bp, 24 predicted proteins | sample CryGeymeta201518_FD_81549 | JGI IMG/M metagenome (GOLD analysis project Ga0100394, IMG submission 81549) | Groundwater microbial communities from Crystal Geyser aquifers in Utah, USA - Crystal Geyser metaG 2015-18 | ecosystem: Environmental > Aquatic > Deep subsurface > Groundwater | place: USA... | reverse complement strand
GAGCTGCGCTCCCCCTACTCGTCGGGGCACCTGCAGGCAACGAACTCTCACCTGCACCACCCGAACCTAACATAGAGATACTTTTAGCTAAATCTGCCGCTTTGACGTAATCTGGCCGATAAACAAAATAACGCTCGTTTTCACCGCCGGTTGCTACATCCAGTTTTTTCGCCCACATCGACACCCGGTTACCCAGTGTCGGATTAGCCGCGTAAACAACAACGGCATTTAAGCGGCCAAGCGGCACTAACAATACGTCTTCAGTGGTATTTATGCCCTCCGCGCCCATTAGTTTGTTAATTTCTTCCAGCATCTCATCTGGTGATAAATAGGTCATGGTAATTAAGCGGATATCACGGCCACGGGCATGCGGTACGTCCATCATATCAACCACTTGCAATACACGTTCTACGTCAGCCCGGCTGCCTTCAACCAACAACAGCCTATTGCTGTTATCCGGCGTCACAGTGGCTTTACTTAGCTTATTGGTAATTTGCATAATAGAGCGGGCGGAGTTGAACGTATAAGGCACCAGCTGAATAATATCGTCGCCCATGGCTGGCATATCAGCCAGCCGACGGCCAATGCCCACGGAGCGGTTCGCTGAGGCGTTACTTTGTTTGTTAACAAAGACAATGTTATCTTTGCTATACACTTCTACATTTTGCTTTGCCAATAACTCAGTGGTAAGTGAATACAATCGTTGTGGCGTAATGTCGGATTGAATATTTAGCGCGACACGGTCGCGCATGCGTTCAACATCTGCAGAAAGAATATAATCCAGCTTTAACAGCTCACCGAAAACATAGTGTGCCAGCTGCGGTAACTCCATTTCATTAACCGCAATTTTCATTGGTTGGTCTGAGGCAAACTTGGGCGCTTCCAGCAGCAACGGACTACCGTTTTTTAACTGTGCCATGCTTTGAATTTGTTCAGTGCCCGTCTCTGCTGCCGCTTTTTCTTCAAATTCATACTGATTTTGAGCTGTTTTAGAAGTCTCTTTTTGTAAAAAGGACTTAGGTACATCAACAGAGGCTTTAAGCGGCTTATCTTTCTCATCTGGAGTGCTGGCACAACCGGCCATCAACACGGCTGAGCAGGCTAACACCAGGGTTTTCTTGGTAAACATATTCATTGATACTAACCTTTAATTTTCTTTAATCTGGCTAAGGCGCTGCGCATTTGCAACCGATTTAAATAAATCCAATTGCACTAATTCATTTTTGTTTGTTGTCAAAAGTATCTGGAACTTAGTAATCTCGGTAACCTTAAAATCGGCAACAGTGTCGTCTACTTTGACCGTTTTAATGTCTGATTTGTCACGCTGTTGCACGGCAACTACCGCTTGAAATTCCGTACCGTTAAAAGTTACTGCCAACAATTTTAATTGTTCTGCCAAAATGTCTTGCGGACTGTTTTGTGGTGCAGCTACCACCTCTGGTTGCACAAACGGCTTAATATTAAACACATTAGCAAATTGTATCGCGTCAAAATCCCTACGTGCAAGCGGTGCTGAAGACGGGCTGCTATAGTCTACCCCATCAGCTGAAGTGGCATTTTTATCTGGGATAAGCGCTGACATAATCGTAAATGCATGCAATACCAACGCGGCTAAAAAAAGTAAAATGACGCGGGAAAAAAATAGTTTAATCATATGGCCGTTTCTCCTTCAGCAGGTGCGAGCAGCACGATAGCGTCTAAACGCATGTTGACGAACTGCACACTCAAGCCCGGTTTTATGATTGACATGTTGCTGATAACTACCTTTGGAGTCCCTGTTTCGACATCTTGTAAATACGCCAATATCATTTCAGGATGGCCCTGCAGTGTAATTGTAATAGGCAAAGCAGGAAGTGGCGCTTGCTGCAAATCACCCACGGCACGGTTATTAATTTTTAAATGATATTGTTTTGCTTTACTTTCCACGTAGCGCAGCACATCAATGTTGTTATCGCTGCTGGCTGGCAGCAATTTTGTCATCAGTTGCTGATAATCAGCGACAATAACCTCATTTTGTTGCTTTAACGTGTCAGCACGCAGTTGGGTGTTCTGCAATTTGCTCTGCAAACCTTTATAGTAAGCGATTTGCTCAGCGTTATTTAGCAACCATTGCTGCCAAGGCAACAGCACAAACTTTAACAACACCATTATGGCAATAACGAGCAGAGACAACTTATGCCAAGGTTTAATTTCCTGCATCCTTGACCTCCAACGAGTTAAAAATAAATGAGATGGTAAAAGACTCTGCGTCCCTCTCAGCTTGCACTGGTCGGTCAAAACGGGCTTCAGTGATGAGTGGCGATTTACCCAGCTGTGCTAACACCTCAGTCGCAGAGGGGGCTATTCCCTGAATAACCGCAACATTTTCGTTTAACTGACTACGACGTAACTCTGTGCCTGCAGGCAACTGCTCTGATAAAAACATCAGCAGGTTACTGTATTTGGCTGAACCTTCTAACAATGGGGTATAGCGACTCACTAACGCAACTAAATCTTCGGTTTTTTGGCGTTGCAATAACACGACTTCTGCATCTTGCTGACGCTGTGCAACATCTTCTTTGAGATGATCGCGATATAAGGCCAAGCCAGCACTAAGCACTAGCGCATAGATTACGCTTAATGTCAGGCCCAGCAGTAGATAAGGTTTCCAACCCGTAACTGAAAACTGCCTTGCCGGTGCACGATAGTAAAGCATACCTGCCCAGTCATACCACTTTGGCAATATCGGCTGTTCCAGGGTTACTTGCTTAATATTTAACACCTGAGCTGACGTTTCTGCCTTGTCGTCAGTGGCACCGATAGCAGATAAAAAATGCTCAGGGTTAACCATTAGCCCTTTTTTATCGGTAAAGTGTGCAGTGCCATCTGCTGCAACATAGGCCCAGTATTTATCACTAGAATCGATGAGATAAAGCTGTTCAGGTTGTAAACATTGCTTAGCAAGCCAGGTTTCAGGATACAGCAAAACGAATTGCCCCTGATAAGCTTGCAAGGCCTGTTGTGAGATACAGACAAACTGCAAGCGAAAGGTATGATCTGGCTTGCGCTGAATACGCCACAGCACTTTTTCATACTGCAGTTGATGCATCGCCAGTTCGTTTTTTAAGATATAAAGCAGCTCCGTCCAGTTTGCTTTAATACTTTTACTGATTTCAACATAATCTGATTTTGCAAGATAAATAACCTTGAACGTCCAACGTTTGCTCTTTGGCTGTGCATCTTTAAGCCACTGTGCACTAAAATGCCTGGCTATCATGTGTTTCATTAAAATTCACTATCCCCATAACCCGACCTGTAGGCCGTGATATAACTAAATTCTGGTGTTCCTACGCCTCTGACCAACAGGAAAGACTCTTTGTACGCGGCTTGCTCGTTGCGGCTACTAAGCTCAATATAGAGATTCCTTGACGGATAAGGTTCTGAGCCCGTTCCCCCCCCTAAAGCTTCGCTTTGTACTTCACCTTGCTGACGTTCGCTTCGCTTCATTTCAGCTCGCTCTTCACCATACAGCAGCGGCAACATACCGTCGGGAGCAAATACTGGATTTAACCGCCCAGCACCAATATAAACAATATGTTTTTTTACACGCTGCCAAAGCTGGGGTGTCATGCTGCGTAGCATAGCAATTTCATCAATACTTTGCGGTATATCGTTTCGGGGCCAGCCATCTTGCTTGTACTCGAAACGTTCGGCGCCATTAAGATGAATAAAATCATCGGGATCAATCCAGTCCGCAAGCTCATCCGTCAGGCGCTGTGGATCAGCCGCACCCGCATATTTAAACACCGTGGACCAGCTCTCTGGTTCAAACGGCAATAACGATACCATACCTGAGCTATCGGTAATACGAACCTGTACCTCATCAAGCGTAAATTGGCTTCCATAAAAATTAAACTCCGGCGGCATGCCGGCTTGCGTAATGACATTGGGCTGACTGCCATAAAACCATAGCCCACTGGTGCTAAGGGCATAAACTAACTGCTCTCGGGCACTGACGACCTTTAACTGCGCTGTGATGTAGGACGATATCTGCTCCGCCTGTTGCAACCGATGCTTAAGCCGGTATTGCTGTAAAATGACCACCGCTGATAACACACCGGTAAGCATTAACACCAATATCAGCGCGACACCGCGTTGTTTAACCGCTGCTTGCATTATTAAAATACCCTGCCTTTGCCGGATCTAGGCCGTGGAGTTGCACCCAGTATTCTTGACTGGAAGTATCGTTTTTTACGGTCATTTTAATTAGACCCGGTAAGGTGCCGGTTTCACTGCTGAAATATTTATCCTGCCACGTGGCAGTACTTGCCGCGTTCATTACCGGGTTAATTGGATTTTGAGACAATTGTGCGGTTAAATCGAGCCATCCATAGTATTCCAGTGTTAATGCTGTAGCAGGAACAATATTCAGTGAAAATTCGCTACATACATCCTGCTGGCTAATATTGGCTTTTGTAAGAAACGTCTCATCGAGTACTTTTTCACAGTAACGTAGATGACCATCTTCGATAGCCATAGCTGACACAGACCCCGTACCAGGTTTTGTTACCGAGGTGGTACTTACCCACAATAATGCGTTTTTACTGCCACTAAACAGCAACTGCTTTTTACCCTCAACAGTAGTGACATAATACATGCTGGTAGAGGCTATTTGGTGCTGCAACCACTTTAAGCGCTTAAAGTGTTCCGACACGGTATTAAAACTATCCTGACGCTGATTAAGTTGCACAACAAAATAGCGATAAGCCTCTGAAGATAAAAGCATAATACTGGTAAGGATAACCAGCGATACTAACATTTCTATTAGGGTAAAGCCGTTGCGTGTTGTCATAGGGTTAATTGAAAGCTATATAAGGGGTTGTCGCCACTGCTTACATCTACCTGATACAGGCTTTTTTGTTGATTTGTCTCAGTCAAACCGCCAGACTCCGCATCATAAGCACCAGCGACAGCCGCACTGCGGATAACTTTAGCCTGCCATGCATAAGGCATATCTGACAAAGTCCACTCTCCCTGCACTGCGCCTTGTTGTAACTCATAGCGAATGCGATTAACCACGGAATCCAGTTGCGACGCACGCAACAGAATACGCTCAGCCTGACGCTGCTGCAGGTCATTCTGTTGAAATACAACTGAGGCTACACCCAGTGCCATTGCCAGCAACAAACCGGCAATCAGTACTTCAATTAACGTTAAGCCAGCGTGTTTCTTCATTTGCTAATTGCAATGTCCATCGATTGTAATTAATGACCGCAGCCAGCTCAATTTCCGCTCGCTGATATCCGGGACTAAAAACCAGCTGTTTTTCTTCGGTAAAACTGACATATTCCAACGCAAAACTAACTTGAGTATCTGCTGTTTTTGCTTCAATTTGCTTACCGGCAAAGGTCAGTGTGACATCTTCACTTTTAAAAAATGCCAGCTGTCGGGCGCGTTGCAAAAACAAGATTATCTTTTGCCGCTCTACTTGTTGCTGCTGCTTATCAACTTGCTCTGCTGTGAAAGGGATAATTAATGCCAGCGTCGTTGACATTATAACCATGACAATAAGCAGCTCTATCAGCGTAAAGCCCGCAGCATGCGAGCGGCTACAACGGGACATCAGAGGTTGAAACTATACTAAGCAGCATGGTGACAACAACGGACCCTACCAGGCCGCCCATAATAATAATAAGTAACGGCTCTAACATACTGGTCAGCTTCAACGCCCATTGTTCAAAGCGCCAGCGGGCTCGCAGGTTAATTTCTGCAAACACCGTTTCGAGTTTGCCGCTTTCCTCGCCCACTTTAATCAGCGACATCATTACCGGCTCAAGCAAATCGGTGCTGGCTAAAGACTGCGACAGCATTTTTCCATGGCCGATATCGTCTTTAACCCGCCGTACTTGTAAACTAAAAGCAGGGTTAACAAACACACCTTGTGCAAAGTGCAGGGATTGCGATAGTGGAAGCCCACTTTGCAGCATTAGTTGCATGGCAGAAACGAAACGAATACGTTCGCTCAGTAGTAGCCCCTTGCTAATAAGCGGTGTTTTAACCGCGACCGCTAACAGCATTTTACGAAACCAGGGCTTGCGGCTACTGCTCAGCACTAACAAAATAAAGGCTACAAATACTCCGAGGATAATCATCTGATTTTCACGCACAAAAGCGCTGGAAGATAATAAAAACGCCGTATAGGCAGGCAAATCATCCCGGCTACTAAACAAGCCTTCCATGCTGGGGACAATAAAGTTAAAAATGGCAAATAATGACACCAAACAAACCGCCAGAATAAAGCCCGGATAAACCAATGCTTGCGTTACCTTGCTACGGAGTTCATTTTGGAATTTTAGGTTTTGTGTTAACCGCTCTAATGTTTCGGCCAGTTTGCCTGACTCTTCGCCTATACGCACCATCTCACAATACAGGTTGTCAAAATACCGGCTATAACGGCTAAAGGCCTGATACAGCGGCGTACCGGCTCGAACTTGCTCGGTTAAATCAGCCAGCAAGGCGGCAATGGTGGCATTGGGGTTAGCCTGCGCCATCATTTCCAGCGCTCTGTCCAACTGCACCCCGTTACGCAGCAAAATAGACAACTCTGAGGTTAATTGTTCCAGCTCTGAGGCGGATATACGTTTAAAGAAACCATCAGCAACCTGCAGCGGTGCAACCGTTAGGGGGGTGAGCTGCTGCTGGCTTACCGCCAGCAAGGCGGCAACTTTAGACTGTGCTTTCACCCTGCCTTTAACACGGCCACCATTTGTGTCCAGCGCTTCATATTGCCAAATTTGCATTAGCCCGCTACCCGTATCACTTCATCTAGCGTTGTTGTGCCTTTTAGCACTTTAAGCAAGCCATCCTGCTTTAAGGTGCGCAGGTTATGTTTTTGCCGATAACTATTTACCAATGGCATAAACCGCTGATCTTTAGGGTAACTTTGTATTTCTTCGTTATTGGGCAAATATTCTAAAATGGCCATCCGGCCAAAGTAACCTGAACCTCCGCATTTTTCGCAGCCTACCGCGCGGCACATATTAACCTCACCCTCTAACACGGGAAGGAGTTGTTTAAATTCGGTTAGCTGAAGCAAACGGCTTTGATCGGGTTCGGGGGCTTTACAATGTGAGCATAGCGTTCTAACTAAACGCTGTGCCATAACCGAAATGACCGTGGCATTAAGCAAAAACTCTTCTACACCTAAATCGAGTAAACGGGTAAAGGTGGTGGGGGCATCATTGGTATGCACGGTGCTAAATACTAAGTGACCGGTTAATGAAGACTGCATGGCAATACGGGCAGTTTCATGGTCGCGAATCTCACCCACCATGATGATATCGGGATCTTGCCGCACAATACTGCGTAAACCACGGGCAAAGTCAAAACCAATGTCTGAGTTTACCTGAACCTGATTGATACCATCCAACTGATATTCGATAGGATCTTCAAGCGTAATAATTTTTACGTGTGGCTGATTTAACTGCGATAAAAATGAGTACAGGCTGGTAGTTTTACCCGAACCAGTCGGTCCGGTCATTAGGATGACCCCGGTAGTACGGGTAAGATCTTTACTAATATGATCGATTAAATCCTGCTCGTAGCCAACGGCTTTAAGATCAAACCGTACTGAGTCTTTTACCAGAAAACGCATTACCACACTTTCACCTTCACCCAGCGGCAATGACGACACCCGTATATCCAGTGCTTTGCCGGCAACACTGGTTTCAATCTTGCCATCTTGCGGTTTACGCCGCTCTGCGATATCCATACCAGAGAGTATTTTTATCCTTGAGACAACGCCTAGCTGCAAGTCCATTGGAATAGTATCACCGGCGTGCAACATACCATCAACACGATACCTTACACGGTAACGTCCCGCCAATGGCTCTAAATGCATATCAGATGCACGCAGTTTTATACCGCGCACAATAAGGTTGTTTACCAGATTAACGGTTGGCGCGCCAAAAGCCAGCTCACGCAAGCGCTCTAATTCATTAAGGCTTTGCCCCTCACCATGCACGTCCTGGCTTTGCTCTGCCTGTAAAAACACTCGCAGCGCATCAAAATCAGCCTGACGACACACGCTAACCTGAACATCCTCAAAGTAGCGGCCCCAAAAATCGTATAGCGGTAGATGAAATGGGTCGGTAACGGCCAGACAAATACGAGAATCGTCTTGTTTAAACGGCAAGGCCTTATGCTTTATAGCCTGTTCTAAATCAAGCTGAGCAAAAAAACCTACCGGCAAGCTTACGCTGGTTGCATCGTGCACATATAGGGGTAAATCCAAATAGCCAGCATAGACAGGCGCCAGCTCTTCTTGCTGCATTACGCCAAGGTTAACCAGTATATGCTCAACACGGCCACCTAATTGCCGACGATAGTCTAGCGCGCGTTGTAGCTGCTCATCACTGATAATTTCGCGACCACGCAAATAGGCGGCAATGCCACCATTAAGTGCCGTATTAGGTGTTGATGAGACTGAACTTGACATAATGCGCCCTGCTATTCGACGAAAATGTCAGCGTTGAGTTCTTCACCGCCTTCTCTGCCATCAGCGCCATAGCTGAATAAATCGTAAGGTTGTATTTCACCAGAGCCCGGGAAGCGATACACATAAGCATTGCCCCAAGGGTCTAACGGCACGTTTTTAGGCAAATACGGGCCGTCCCAGCGGGTATTGTCTGACTGGCGCAAGCCATTTAAATCTGCCGGATAGGTACCGGTATCCAGCCGGTGCGCTGACAGTGCAGTTTGTAACATTTGCATTTGCGCAACCGCGGTTTTACGTTGTGACGAATCCACTTTAGAAAACATTTCTGGTGCAACCAATGACGCCAGTAAGCCCAGTATCACCATAACAATCAGCAGCTCTATCAGGGTAAAACCGTTATGCTTTGTTTTTGTATTAGCTTGCTTAATAAACACATTAACTCCTGTGATATTTATATCGTTTACTACAGTGAACTGATAGCGGCCAGCGCGACAGCACTCTGATAGAAAATTTGTGTTACCTGGGTCCACAAACTCAGGCTGTCTTTATATTCGGTATCCAGTGGCACAACGATGGTATCACCCGGCGTTAACTGGTTGCTTGTTACCGCAAACCAACGATTATTAGCGGGCAACATTACTGAGCCATCGGCGCGGATAACATAAATACCGCTTTCATCGGCACGTTTGCGAAACCCACCTGCTTGTTCCAGATAATATTCCAGACTCATACCCTCTTTAAAGCGATGACTACTAGCATGTTGAACTTCGCCTACCACAGTAATTGCAGTATTTTTTCGTGGTACATAGAGTATGTCGCCATGCTCTACTTCCAGGTCGGCGTTATCATTACCAGAAATTATGGCGGGTAAATCAACCACAAACCGGCCAACTGGCTCTTGTTTTTGTAACTCGTTCACCATCGCAATAGCATCGGCCGGATTAACCAGACTTTTCTCTGCCGACAAAGCCCGGGTGGCAACATCGGCTTTTAGTTGCTCAGATAGTTTATTCATCTGCAGTTTTTCGCGCTCTTTAATCATCTCACGGGTAAACACTGCACCCTCGATAAAAGCGCCGTCATTGAAGCCGCCTGCGCGCGCAATGACTGACGATAATGTCTCTCCGTTTCGAACAGGATAACGTCCGGGGAAACTCACTTCGCCACGAATTTCAACAATACGTGCTTGATTCCAATCCGGTCGGGCAAATACGTTCACATTATCCCGACTTTGCAAAGTGACAACTTCACTGCCATTTAGCACCTCAGCTAATGACACATCCAGATGCGTCACCTCTAACGGCTCACTTGACGTGTTATCGCGCCAGTAGCGGGTAAGTTCAGCCCGCTGTAAATTTGCTGAGGCTTTAACACCGCCTGCAGCAACAATTAGCCGGTTTAAATCAGTATTTTCCGCCAAGGGATACTCACCAGGCACGATAACGTCACCGGTTATACTCACTACATTAGGCTGTTTGCCATTTCTGGCTTGTTTTTTCAGCTGCACCAACACCGGATAGAGTAACTCTCGTCTTGTCAGGTGCGGGGTTAGCTGCATTAAGGTTTTATCGTGCAGCGTCTGACTAAGAAAATCCTCAAACGTTCCCTTTAACCAATCCCGTTGTTCATAACGCAATTCTTCGATAGACAGGGGCGTAAAATCGGGCTTCCTTTCAATCACCTGGGTAGCTGACAGGTTATCGCGTATTTTTATGTCGGCGATAAAAGACGCTTGTTTGCCCTGTTGTAATGATGTGTCCGACAACACTTGATCTACCAACAGGTTAAAATCTTGAATGCTGCCGATATTTTGCTGTGCTGACTGCTGATGCTTGAGATATTGCTTAGCAAAATAGCGATTTATTTCCTGGCGTTGATAAGTATCGTTAGCATAATTAAACACCAACACTTTATCGCCCGGTGCCAATGCCACATCAGCTGCCGAACCCGTGGCTCCAAGCGCTGAACTCACGCTAAATTGCAATACGGTAAACTCGGGTTCAGCCAGATTAGGCTGACGCAAAATTAACGCATAATCTGGATCGGCACTAGCGTGTAAATCTCCCCACAACGAACGAATAAGATCGCTAACCCGCATACCTGACTGATAAGCATAAGTGCCTGGGCGAACTACAGCACCTAATAAAGCAATTTGGTTGTTTACTCTGGGCGAGACCGCATTAACTTTAAGAAAATCGCCTGGTTTAACGGCGCGGTTAAGGTCTTGCTTTGTCGTTAGATTAAGATCCAGTAACTCGCGCTGACGTTGAGCATTTAACCGCTCCAATATGGCAGCATTGGCATAGGCATCGGCTTTAATACCACCGGCCATCGCCAATACGTCTGCAACGGTTTCCCCCTGTTTAATCTCGAACAGCGCCGGACGTCGAATTTCTCCTTCAACCTGCACCATACCAGCTAATGTCGTAACAAAAACCACGTCACCATGTTGCAATAGAATGTCGCCGGCAGCATTGCCCTGTAACAGCAAAGCATATAGGTCAAACTCGGCAACCAGATTACCCTGCCGCCTAACCTGAATTTGCCGCAAACTCCCTATATCGCTAACACCACCTGCAGCAAACAACGCTTGGGTAACACTGGACAGCGCAGATAAATTATAGGTTCCAGGATACTTGGCTTCACCGGCAATAAACACATTGATGGTTCGCAGCTTGCCCATACTCACTGCGACATTAACGCCTAACATGGCTTGGCTAATGCGATCTTTAATCAGCAGCTTAACTTCTGGAAAGGTTAACCCCGCAACTAAAATATTGCCAAGCTCAGGGATATGCACATCGCCTTCGCGACTCACCATAAGTTCATACTGCTGATTTACCTTACCGTAAAGCTGCAATAGTAAGGTGTCATCGGCGCCTAACTGATAGCTGTCAGGTACTGGCATAGACGATGGCAAAACAAAATTGCTTTTTTGCTCATCAAACATGGCCATACCAAAACGCTCAACTTTTGCACTATCCTGCTCTAAATCTGGCTGTTCAGTTTTCCGGTTATTGACACGTTGTGTTTGCGGCTCTAAAGGCTGATTGTCATTATCTGCAGTTGGATTGGCAGAAGTTGCCACATTAAGGGCGTCTAGGTTTACACCGTACTGACGGGCTATTTTTTCTTGCTCAGCACGCGGCAACTTTTTAAGCTGCTCTAACATCGCCGGAGATGGCGACATAACTTGTGCTGCTGCCTCAATACAAAACAATGCCGCAACTAAAGTCAGCAACAAAAATACTCTTTTCACATTCAAGCTCCGTGATCCTGCTGTCTGGCGTGTTGTCTTGGGAAGATAACGTGGTTCAACGACATAATTAAGGCGCTACTCTACCGTTTTTTTACCCTTTTATCGACAGTATTATGCAGTCTGATACCATAACCAGGTGTTATAAACCCGGTTATGGATAGAAAATAAACGGTTACAATCTTATGTCACTTGCTGTTATTGGCAACAAGTATTTTAAGTCGTAAATAATGCCATTTGGCTTACACAAAGCCCGTAAACCCTCTGGGCCCATTTGCCGAAATTGTTGGTGGCCTACGGCAAGTATTACGGCATCATAAACGCCGGTTTCAACGCTTGAAATTGGCGTAATGCCATATTCATGCTGGGCTTCATCAGCATCTACCCAAGGGTCAAATACATCGGCGTGTACCCCGTATTCGTTGAGCTCAGCTAACATATCGACAACCTTGGTATTACGAATATCCGGGCAGTTTTCTTTAAAGGTTAGGCCCATCATCAGTACCCTGGCACCACTTACCTGAATTTTGCGCTTGATCATTACCTTAACCAGCTCACTAACTACATAGCGGCCCATGCTATCGTTAATACGACGACCCGCCAGAATAACTTCCGGGTTGTAGCCAATGGCCTGTGCTTTGTGCGTTAGATAATAAGGGTCAACACCAATACAATGGCCGCCAACCAAGCCTGGCCTAAACGGTAAAAAGTTCCATTTGGTGCCGGCTGCCAGTAGTACTTCTTCTGTATCAATACCTAACTTGTTAAAAATCACCGCTAGTTCGTTTATCAGTGCAATATTTAAATCGCGCTGGGTATTTTCTATCACCTTAGCTGCTTCAGCCACCCGAATAGAGCTGGCTTTATACGTGCCAGCGGTAATGATGCTACCGTACAATGCATCAACAAAGTCAGCAATCTCAGGCGTTGAGCCAGAGGTGACTTTTTTAATAGTGGTTACACGATGCTCTTTATCACCCGGGTTAATACGCTCTGGGCTGTAACCCGCGAAGAAGTCTACATTGTAAGTTAGACCTGATATCCGTTCGATAACCGGTATACAGTCTTCCTCTGTCGCCCCCGGATAAACAGTTGATTCATAAATAACGACATCGCCCGCTTTTAGCACCTTGCCTAACGTTTCCGAGGCTTTAATCAACGGTGTTAAATCGGGTTGGCGATGTTTATCTATGGGTGTTGGCACTGTGACAATAAACACATTGGCTTGACGTAAAGTGTCAAGCTCACAGCTATACTGCAGCTTGTCGGCAAGTTTAAGCTCGTCAACACTGACTTCGAGCGTGTGATCCTGGCCCTGATTTAATTCATTAATCCGAGCTTTATTGATATCAAAGCCAATGGTTGGATAGTGCTTGCCAAATTCAACGGCAAGCGGCAAACCTACATAGCCTAAGCCAATCACGGCAATTTGACTGTCTGCAATATTTTTCATACTTAAATCCTGTGTAAGTCCATTTACGTTGTTGTAAGTTGTCAGGTTAGCGCTGTTGAATATACCATGGCATGGCCAGTTTTATGCCATCGTGAATACGGTAAACTGGGTCATAGCCCAGCGTCTCTCTGGCTTTACTAATATCAGCTTGAGAGTGGCGCACATCACCAGCGCGAAAATCGCCATAGTGTGGGGCCTGAGCATAGTTCACATTATTATCTGCAAGGCTTTGTTTAATTGCGTCAAACAGCTCATTAAGCGTAGTGCGATCGCCAAGCGCCACATTAAACACATCGCTTTGCTCGATATTGGCCAATGCTGCACGAATATTGGCTTGCACGGCATTGGCGATAAAGCAAAAATCACGGCTGGTTTCACCATCGCCGTTTATCACCACAGCCTGATTGGCAATCATAGCGGCAGTCCATTTCGGGATAACTGCAGCGTAAGCGCCGTTGGGGTCTTGCCGCGGGCCGAAGACATTAAAATACCGCAGCCCAATGCTGTGAAAACCGTAACAGCGGGAAAATACATCGGCATACAGTTCGTTGACGTATTTAGTAACGGCATAAGGTGATAAGGGTTTGCCAATGTTCGCTTCCATTTTAGGCAGCGCGGGATGATCACCATAGGTAGAGCTGGACGCCGCATAGACAAACCGTTTAACACCAGCATCACGCGCAGCCACTAACATGTTCAAAAAACCGCTAATGTTGGTGTCATTAGTGGTAATAGGATCGTTGATTGAACGAGGTACCGACCCCAATGCCGCTTGATGCAGCACATAATCAACGCCACTACACGCCAGCTGGCAGTCTGCTAGTGTACGAATATCTGCGTTATAAAAGCTAAAATTAGCCCACTGCTGTGGGCTTACCAGTTGCTGTACTTCATCAAGATTACGTTGATGACCCGTGGCAAAGTTGTCTAGCCCAACAACTATTTGGTTAGCTTTTAGCAATGTTTCCAAAAGGTTGGAGCCAATAAAACCAGCACAACCGGTAATGAGCCAGCGTTTAGGTTTAGCACTTAGGTGTTGTAGAATATCCATATTCCCCGCTCTGTTTGTCATTGAACTACGCTAGCATTTGTTCTAATAGCATCAATAATTCGCTGACAGGCTTTGCCGTCTCCATACGGATTATGTGCGAAGCTCATACTATCGTAATACGCTTTGTCAGTCAGTAACTTAGTCACTTCATTTACTAAGGACTGGGTATCGGTGCCCACCAGTTTTACTGTGCCGGCTAGCACTGCCTCCGGCCGCTCTGTGGTATCTCGCATCACCAATACCGGTTTGCCTAAAGAAGGTGCTTCTTCCTGAATACCGCCAGAGTCTGTCAGTACCAGCGTGCTGCGGCTCATAAGGTACACAAACGGCAGATAATCCTGTGGCGCTATTAAATGTACATTGCTGGCATCAGACAACAAACGGTATACCGGCTCACGTACATTCGGGTTTAAATGCACCGGATAAACGATATCGCAATCTGGAAACTGCTGGGCAATGTGCTTTAACGCAGCGCAAATATTTTCAAAACCGCTACCAAAACTCTCACGACGATGCCCTGTTACCAGTATTAACCTGCGACCATCTTGGCCAAAAGGAAATTGTTTGGCGAAATTGTCACTGAGTACCTGATCAGACTCTATTTTAGCAACCACTTCCAACAGCGCATCAATAACGGTATTGCCGGTCACAAAAATATGCGCCGGATCTACCTGCTCTTTTAGCAAGTTTTGTTCTGAGGTAGTCGTTGGCGCAAAATGAAAGCGTGTAATGGCACCGGTGAGCTTGCGATTAGCTTCTTCTGGCCAGGGGCTATAAATATTGCCGGTACGTAAGCCCGCTTCAACATGCCCGACGGCAATTTTTTCATAATAGCAGGCCAATGCCGCCGCAAAGGTGGTGCTGGTGTCACCGTGCACCAACACAACATCCGGTTTAAAATCACGTAACACCGGTTTAATGTTGAGCAAAATACTGGTGGTAACGTCGTATAGATCTTGCCCGGCTTTCATAATGGCCAGGTCATATTCTGGTTCGATATCAAATAGATGTAATACCTGGTCTAGCATTTCACGATGCTGCCCCGTTACACACACCCGGCTATCGATATCTGCTTGTTGTTTAAGCAGGTTTACCAGTGGAGCCATCTTTATTGCTTCTGGCCGGGTGCCAAACACACTAAGAACTTTAATCATTGCAGATCCTTATTGCACTAATGCCGTAAAGCTTACCAAAAGCCCTTTTAAAGCGATAGAGCGAAAAGGTAAACTGCGCCTTGCTGAACTACAGGATTTAACGATGTTATTTTTTAATAGTAAAAACATTCCCGAATTAGCCGGCTTGAACTTTGCAGAGCGCATGGACGTGATCCGACGTGCTACCGATATGCTGCCGGTACCAACAAAAATCACCCTTAATATTGTAAAGCTACTGATCCTGATCCCCTTATTTTTGCTCATTGCCCGTAGCACCGGCTGGGACATTGCCGCTTACGCCGTGTTACTGGTGGTGTTGTATCCACTTATTATGCGTCCTCTGACTTTTGCTTTAAGCCGGCGTTATTTTGTTAAGGTACGGCAACAGTTTTTCCCCCAACAAGGTTAGACCAGCATTAATTTAATGCTTTTATGCTCATTAAAGCGCCATTGTAAGACGAGGGTGGGTGACAACATGGCGTTTCATCTGCATAATCGGCTCAGCTTGGTGCATACGCATGCCGGGCATATATTCTAATAAAATTGGGGAATCCATGACAGAATCCAGCACTATTGCGGTGGCGCCTGCCAACCAACCGCAATTTCTCGGCCATCCGGTCGGGCTCTATGTGTGCTTTCTCACTGAAATGTGGGAACGCTTTTCGTTCTACGGCATGAAATACCTGCTGTTACTCTATTTAACAAAGTATCACTTGTTTAGCGACGCTGGCGGCTTAGACGTATTAGGCAGCTATGCAGGCTTAGTGTATGCCATGCCAGTTATTGGCGGCATGTTGGCTGACCGCTATTTAGGTATGCGAAAGGCTGTCACTTTTGGTGCAATATTGTTGTGTCTTGGGCACTTAGGCTTAGCCTATGAAGGCTTTCAAGCCTACACCGAAAATGGTGTTGTAGTGCAGGATACCCAAGCGATACAGGTGTTTTACTTCTCACTGGCACTGATTATTATGGGTGTGGGCTTTTTAAAGCCGAATATTTCAACCATCGTAGGTCAGCTGTATGGCAAAGAAGACGCACGCCGTGACTCTGGTTTTACCATTTTTTATATGGGTATTAACCTGGGCTCATTTATCGCGACCTTGTCAGTAACCTATTTAGGTGAAACTTATGGCTGGGGCTACGGATTTGGTTTGGCCGGTATTGGTATGGTTATTGGTTTAGTGGTGTTTTTAACCGGCCAGAAATACCTGTACGGTTATGCTGAACCTTCGAATCCTGCACTGTTAAAAGAAAAAGTGTTTGCTGGCATAAATAAAGAGTGGTTTATTTACTTAGCCACCCTGCCTGCCTTAGCTATTATGTGGCAGCTGGTTCAATACAACCCCGTTGTGCACACCACTTTGCTGGGCATGTCTTTTATAGTACTCGTCGGTATTATTTGGTTTATTACTACGCAATGTACTAAAGAAGAACGTGACAGAATGATCGTTCTAATTGTGCTGACGATGTCTACCGTGGTGTTTTGGGCATTGTTTGAACAATCAGCGTCATCAATGACACTGTATGCCGACCGCGTTTTAGATAGAAACGTATTTGGATATGAAGCGACTGCAGGACAGTTTGGTTCACTCAACGCATTCTTTATTATTACGCTGGCGCCTCTGTTTGCCTGGCTGTGGATTGCACTAGCTAAACGTAAGCTGGAGCCAAGCACGCCGGTAAAATTTGCCTTGGGTATTATTCAGGCAGGTTTAGGTTTTGGTGCACTGGTTTATGGCGCGACACATCCTAACGAAGCGGGTTATGTGGCTGCCTGGTGGTTAATTCTGGCTTATGCACTACATACTATGGGTGAGCTATGCTTGTCTCCTGTGGGCTTGTCTGCCGTAACGAAGTTAGCCGTACCTAAGGTGGTTGGCGTAATGATGGGCGCATGGTTCCTTGCCACTGCGTATTCAGAACTCCTGGCAACACAGTTAGCCAAATTAGCGGCTATTGATACCAATGCAGGCGAAGTTGCTAACGTGACGCAAGCGCTGGGTGCTTACACCGAGTTGTTTAGCTTCTTGTTCTACGTTGGCGTTGGTTTTGGTGTGTTTATGTTGCTGATTAGCCCATGGCTGAAAAAGCGGATGCACGGCGTGCATTAAGTTAACACTAAAAGTAAAAAGGTCAGCAAATGCTGACCTTTTTTATTACTCGACTAACTACAAATATCAGTACACACATCAGTGCACACATTACTGACCGCGCCACTGCGCGTGGCAAAGTGATTCATATTTCTCGCGGCTAAGCAGGATACGCGCCAGCACCATATCCGCCTCGCCCGCTTCACCGGTTAAGCCAATCTGTGCTTCAAAATGCAATTCAGGATCTAAATCTTGCATCATAATATCGACCCAGTCTTCACCCGGCAGGGTTAAATCAGCGTAGCCGCGCGTTTCATAATGCTGCTGATACAAGGCATAATCTTGTGCTGACAAACTTTCGGCAGCTAATTCTTCAAAAATATCAAACGCATGGTCACATAATTCGTCCAGCGTCCACAACTCCAGTTCTTGCATTCCTGCTCCGCTTCATTCGCAATTGCCGCCAGTATAGCAAGCCTTTGCCGAAAAGGCCGCTGTGCTGCTACACTGTCGGCCATTTTTCCAGGCAGAAATAACTATGTATCTGTGTCCGCTTTGCCAACAACCCCTGTCATTGCACGATAAACACTATCAGTGCCCACAACGCCATAGCTTCGACATTGCCCGCGAAGGCTATGTTAATTTGCTGCCGGTGCAAAATAAAAAGTCTAAAGATCCGGGTGATAACAAAGAGATGATGCAAGCCAGGCGGGATTTTTTGCAAGCGGGTTGGTACGCGCCGCTAGCACAAGCGGTTAACACTATCTGGGCCAGTCTGTCACCCACTACCTTACTCGACATCGGCTGTGGTGAAGGCTATTACACTAATCACGTAAAGCAAACGCTACCTGGTTGCGATATTTACGGTGTTGATATATCAAAAAGCGCCATTAAGTTTGCAGCTAAAGCGTGCCCGGCTATTAAGTTTAGTGTGGCCAGCGCATACCAACTTCCATTTGAAGATCATAGCTTTGACGGGATATTGCGTATCTATGCGCCATCTAAACCTGAAGAGCTGCAGCGTTTAATTAAGCCCGCGGGGCACTTGTTAACGGTGACTCCGGGACCTGAGCATCTGGTAGAAATTAAACACGCGGTGTATGAAAACGTTCGTTTACACGACGATGCTATTGCGACAATACCGGGTTTTACACACTTGAGCCGGCAATCTTTACGTTATCAATTGCCTTTTAGCCAAGAGAAAGATGTATTAGCACTAATACAAATGGTGCCGTTAGCATGGAAATTTAGCCCAGTGCAAAAACAGCAGTTTGCCGCTAGCACACCAGCAATTAGCGTAGAATTTTCACTTGATTTGTATCAAGAAAATACGCCGGTCTGATTGGCGTAAACTCAATTGTCTGTGGTGTTGGCGTCGAGTTCCTGCTGGTGAATAGCGGTTAATGCGCCTGACCAAAAATAGGTGCCTAATTCATTGATTAAATTAGATTCTGCATTCATCAACATCACCAAGCCAAGTTGATGCTCTTGCGAATAGGCAATTTCTGCCCGATATCCCTGCACCCAACCACCGTGATACATCAGCTGATCCTGGCCAAACTGGTATACCCGCCAGCCTAAAGCATAATGCGCATCGGTTAAATATCGGCGCCATTCCCTGCGGCGTAAATCTCGCCGGGTTTTAACTCTTTTTTTGCTGATATTTTGCAGTACGTCATGTGACAATACTTGCGGGTTGTGTCCCAGCTGGGCAATCAGCCAATAGCCTAAATCGATAGCACTGGCATTGACACCCGCTGCAGGGCCAAAACGATAATAGCTCTCTGCAACTTTTGTCGGGTACCACTTACCGCGCGCTTTCACATGCGGCATAGCACGATTTTCAGTACTAAACAGCCCATCCAGCCCCACAGACGCCGTAGGCAGTTGCAAAGGGGTGAATATGCGTTCCTGCAATAACTCGGCGTAAGGTTTTCCCGTTGTTTTAAGCATGACCTGTTCAATTAAACTAAACAGCACATTCTGATAACCGTAGCATTGGCCTGGCGCGCAAAGGGGGTCAATTTTACTAAATTGCGGCAGAATTTTTTCCAGCGGCACGTTGGCTTCTATCAGGTTATCGTAAGCATTGGGCATAACCCCTGTGCTTTGCGACAGAAGGTGCTCCAGCTTCAGCTGATTATTGTAACGTTTAGATTTGAACGAAAAGCCGGGAACATACTTGGTTAGTTTATCATCCCAGCTAAAGTGGCCTTCTGCCGCCAAAATACTGGACAAGCCACTGGCAAAGGTTTTAGACACCGACGCAATGCGAAACACGGTGTAGGGATCTACCGGCTCAGTTTGTCCAAGCTGTCGCACACCAAAACCGGCGGCAGCAATAATTTTATTGCCTCTGACGATGGCGTAAGCCGCACCAGGAATGTCATGTTCCGTTAATTTACCGGAATAATACGTATCAAAGTCACTGATTATTGGCGCAAGAATATCATCCGCCTGCAAGACGACGTTGCCAGAGACGGCTATAGCATCATTAGCTTGCGCTACTGCAAGATTAGGCTGAAACATAACACTGAATAAACAGCCTAATACAACACAAAAAATCGGCTTCACTTGAAATTATTATCCGTTGTTATGGTGTAAAGCAGTACGGTATTGTAGGGGCTTTACCCCTAATTGCCAAGCGCAACCCACCTGTTGGCACCCTGGCTTGCTGGTAATACTAAGCCTGTGGGCATTGCAATACCGTGCTCGTAGGACGAATAGCAACAAGCTGGCCGGCGTCGTTACTGACAAATTCAACCCACTGCTTTAATTGAAAATCATCAGGCGTTGGCACCACATTTAATTGAGCGAGCAACTGCCTGTCTACTTTTAACAGCAAATCGTTACACACGCTAATTTGCCATTGCTCTGCGTTTTGCCGTAATAAGCCAGTTTGAGTATGAAATGCATCATTGCGTTGTGCAGTCTCGACATATTGCTGGTAAGCGTTACTGGCATCACCCGGTAGCATTGCTAAGGCTTGTTCCTTCTGAACTGTTATGCGATGTTGCTGCACTTCACGATATTGGGAATCGCTGGTGACTACAATTTGATAGTACAACGGCGACGACGGCTGTTGAAGCAATAACAAATAGCCCAATACCAAAACAAAAGCACTACTTAAAGCCAACTGCATATTTCGCCAGGCCGGCCACCACCGCTGTGATACCGGTGGTTTTGCTCGCTGCATTATACGCTCGCTAAGCTGCGGCGGAGCGGCATGTCTGGCTTTTTCATGTTGATACTGTTGTTGTAAGTCTCGCTCAAACTGTTCAGGCGTTGTCATCTGACACTCCGGCTAGCTGCTGTAGAAATTGTCTGGCGTATCGCAAACGGCTTTTAATAGTTTCGTCAGGTTGCTGTGTTATGTCACTTATTTGCGCAATCGAAAATCCCTCCAACTGCAACATTAATGCTTCACGTTGAAAAAATGGCAATAACTGCAATTGCTTACCTAATTGCAATTGTTGCTTTGCTCTCGACAATTGCTGTTCGGGACAATGACCATCCGTATACATATCATCTAACAACGCCTCGGGTTGCCAGCGTTTTAACCGCCTTAATTCATCAATCAAACCGTTACGGCCTATGCTAAACAGCCAGGTTTTAAAACTACTGGCACCACGAAAACTGCTGGGCTGCTCCAGCAACGTTAACCACACTTGTTGGCTAATATCTTCCGCCAGAGTACGGTCCGATTGCTGCAGTAAAAAGTGATATAAGTCGCTACCATGCATGGCAAACAGTTTTTGCAAATACGTGACATTGCTGCTGTCCTGGTAACGGCAGAACAATTGCTCTGCCGTTTCTTCAGCACCCATCCACCCTGCCAGGAAAAAGGATAACGCCATAGTACTGCTCCTTTATCTAAGTCCTGTGAGGTTATCTATGCTGTTTTTTTCAGACTAATCGTTCTGTAAACTAAAATCGAGCTGAACTTGCATGTTATGTTGTTTAATTGGTTTGCCTTCAACCATTTGCGGCTGGTATTTCCAACGTCGCAGTGCCCGTGTCGCCTCGCGATTAAACACGTTTGCCGGTTCTGCCGCTAACACGGAAATATCGGTTACTGCGCCGCTTTCATCAATACTAAAGCCTAAACGCACCCAACCGGTTATGCCATCACGCGCGGCGTCAACAGGGTAACGCGGCTCAACCCTAACCAAGGGTGCAGCCCCCCTATCTGTTTGAGATTGCTGCAATATCGGGCCTGCACTGCTGGGTAAGGTCACCGGCCCCAGCGTAATTAAACCGGGGGCAATATTGGAGGGATCAACCGTTAATGGTTGCGGTTTAGGAATATCTCTGTTTTGCGGCTCAGGCGGCTTTGGCATCGGTGGCCGAACCTCTACCTCACTGTCCTCTGGTGCCGTAAACAGTTGGATAGGACCAAACTCAGTTACTTCCTGTCGTTGCAACGCATCGGCTTTAATAAGTTGCTGCATGGCGGCAAACAGTAAAAAAGTAATGGTTAATGCTGCGCCCCCCGCGGTCATCAGTTTTAAGGCGGGGTTTTGCGGTAAATTCGTAGCGGTTAGTAACGTCATAGTCTACTCCTTGATTGCCATATTATTAATTAGACGAATGACCAGCTAAAAAGGGGTTAAATATTTTTTGCCTTTACATAACCTTTACCCAACCTCGCTGTAAGCCAGGGCTGCAGCTGGTTATAGTGTTGTGGTAATTAGTTTATGGAGTGATTTAGGTGCGTTACGGAATTAGTATTATTGTTGTGTGTATTGCCGCGCTGCTGGCCTGGTTTAATATCAGCCCCGCTCAACCTGAAGTTCGCTATCAAACACAGCAGGTAGATAGCGGTGCAATTGAAAGTGTAGTTAATACCGCAGGCACCACTAAAGCCGTCGTTACGGTTGAAGTGGGTACCGAAGTGTCAGGGCTCATCACAGAACTTTATGTCGACTTTAACGACGATGTTGCGCAGGGACAAGCTATTGCGAAGCTTGACGACAGAACCTATGTTGCAAGGTTACGACAAGCTGACGCCGACGTTGTAATGGCAAAAGCCAGCCTGGCACAACAACACGCTACACACCTAAAAGCAGAAACAGAACTGGCCCGCACAGATCGCGCATTTCAACGCCAGCAACAATTAATGGCTAAAAGCTTAACCAACCAAACCGAACTGGATAATGCACAAGCGGCTTTTGATACGGCTAAAGCACAAGTTTCATTGGCAAAGGCTCAAATTCAGAGCGCCGATGCACAACTACTGCAACGTAAAGCACAGCAAGAACAAGCTCAGTTGGACTTAGACCGCACCACCATACGTTCGCCGGTCAACGGCACGGTAATTGACCGACAAGTCGATATTGGGCAGACCGTTGCTGCCAGCTTATCGGCGCCAACATTATTTACTATTGCTCAGGACCTGTCGCAAATGCAGATAGAAGCCGATGTTGATGAAGCCGACATTGGAAAAATACAGCAAGGCCAGCCGGTGCGGTTTCAGGTAGATGCCTACCCTGAACGTCAATTTCGCGGCGATGTTGCACAAGTTCGTAAAGCCGCGACTAACACCAATAATGTTGTAACCTACAAGGTCATTATCAATGCACCCAATCAGCAACAACTGCTATTGCCGGGTATGACAGCAAACTTGAATATTGTTCGCGGCCAGCAAAACGATGTTTTGCGTGTACCCAATGCGGCGTTACGCTTTAAACCTGCTGGTATAGCAGCAACACCCGCCGCCAGAACTGATATGGCAGCAGAAGTGATTACTCAGTTACAGCTCAGTGGTGACAGCAGTAATGCGGTAAAACAACTGTATAAAGACTTTGCCGCCAGCCAGCAACAGGCCAGAACTCAGCTGACAAATAACCCTATGACCGACATGCGACAAATCATGGCCAAGGAGCGACAAAAGCTGCAAAACGCCATGCAACAAGTGCTAACTGAGCAACAATACCAACAGTATCTCGAGCTTAATGAACAACGCCGTACAAAGCGGGCTCAGGGCACTGCTGGCACTGCTGCACAACTATGGCGCTTAAACGCCGATGGCCAACCCGAGTCAGTGACAATACGTATTGGCCTGACAAACGATGAGTACAGTGAATTACTCAGTAGCGAACTACGGGCAGGTGATGCCGTTATTGTCCGTGCCACAAGAGTAGATTAACGATGGCAGCCGTAATTCAAACTAAAGCGCTGGAAAAACACTACCAGATGGGTTCTGAGACACTTCGCGCACTTAAAGGCATCGATGTACAGATTAACACTGGTGAATTTGTCGCCGTAATGGGCCCATCAGGCTCGGGAAAATCAACTTTTATGAATATGCTTGGCTGCCTGGATATCCCGACCTGTGGTCAGATCCTGCTGCAAGGCGAAGATGTTACGCATTTGCCAGCGGCGACATTGGCCCAGATGCGTAATAAATACATTGGTTTTATCTTTCAGCAATTTAACTTGCTACCGCGAACCAGTGCACTGGATAACGTGGTTTTGCCGATGCTGTACAACAATACGCCACGACAACAAGCCCTAACACAGGCGCGTGAATGCCTGGAGTTAGTCGGTTTAGGCAGTAGAACGACACATCAACCGTCACAGCTGTCTGGCGGCCAGCAACAGCGT
>Ga0100394_1000926_pt1 | contig 24219 bp, 21 predicted proteins | sample CryGeymeta201518_FD_81549 | JGI IMG/M metagenome (GOLD analysis project Ga0100394, IMG submission 81549) | Groundwater microbial communities from Crystal Geyser aquifers in Utah, USA - Crystal Geyser metaG 2015-18 | ecosystem: Environmental > Aquatic > Deep subsurface > Groundwater | place: USA... | reverse complement strand
TGACGTTTTAATATCATCAATAAATTGTCGATATTGTGGATCGGCTGTAACAGCATGGAAGCGCAACGCAACAGAAGCCACACCCGCAGTGCCATAGCCAAGATAAGGATATAAAATGGACACATTGCTGCGGCGCGGAAAGCCATAGGAACCCTGTGTTAGCTTGCCGTAGTTAAGATCCGCCTGCAGTGCTTGCTTGCCAAGCTGCAGATACTGCTGGTCCTTCGTCGCGCAAAATAGATACAGTAGAAATAATGCGATGCCACTTCCACCTTCCCATAAACCCACACCAATACCCGATGGTGCAGATTCAGACTCCCAGTACAAAGCGCCATCTCGCTCGCTGGCTTTCTCCTGCAAAACAGCGGCTACCCGGCAAGCAGCAGCAAGCGCCTTGCTGTCACCTGTTTTGTGCCAGCGGTGTAATAGGCTATATCCGTAGCCAGCCGCACCGTATCCAAGAGACATATTACTGTACAACTGACGGCTGGTAGCTGCCTGCTGCAATATGCGGTCTGCCGTGTCAGATATATCAAGGTCATGCAGCACCCAAGCCAGACCCGCAGCGCCATTAAGTAAACCAGGCAACAATTCAGTCGCCATTTGAGTGCGGCGAACAAACCAATTGTATAAATCTTCAGGGATCTGGCCTGTCAAATGGTGCCAGGCATAGACTACACCCGCAGCACCATGATCAACTGCCAATGCATGTTGGCTTTCTGGCCCCAGCGGTAAAATTCGGTCTCGCCTATCCAGCTGTAAATGATGGCTGTTGTAGCGTAAAACATCGTCAATAAGCACTGTTGCCCGGGCCTGAATATCAGCATGCTGAACCTCGGTGTTTAACCGGATTGCATGCACTGATGTCGCATCTGCATCTGAGAGCAGTGACAACGCGTGCTGAAGATCAGCTTCTGGCTCAGTGAGTAAATACCTTACGCAATCAAGATATTGAGGTGGTAAACCAATATCACGCTGCAGTGCGCTAAAAAACACCTCTGCATAATCCTGTTTTAGGTTTATCAGCGTGCTACTTGGCATAAACATCGCAACAAGTACGCAGCCCAAAGCATATACATCATCTGGATAATCGACACAGTCACGGCTTAAACGTTCAGACTTAGCAAATCCGGGTGTATAGAAATTAACAGCAACATCGACACCTGGTTCACATGCCCCTTCGAAATCAATAAGTTTTATGCCCAACGTGTTGTGGTCAATCATCAGGTTATTCAACGACAGATCACCAAACACAATGCCTCTGTCATGCACAGCCTGTAAGACACGAATACAACTTGCGGCAATCTGTATGGTATTGGTCACCCAATCACGCATCTGCTCATCTGTTGTGTGACTGTGGATAATACGACATTGTTGCAACTGATAGCTGCGCAGCGTTTGGCCATCTACAATTTGCTGTGCTAAATACCAGTGCTGCCACTCCTGAAACAAACCATAAGCCTGTGGCGCAATTCCTGTATCAGCCAAACGCTGTAAAATCCTAAACTCTTTGTGTAGCCGTGCAATACAATCTTCATCTGCGTCAACACCAACATGTGGCCTCGCTTCCTTAACAATGACCGTTTCTTTAGTCGTCGCATCCTCAGCCAGATACACACCGCCAGCATTAGAAAACTTAATCACTGACTGCATATCATAACGGCCGCCAAACAGAGAGGTATCAACGTCAGCAGTAGCAGGCTGTTCAGTAGACCCTTTATCACTTACTGCTAATAGCAGATTATCGTCAATGAAGTCTGGCAAAATAAACTGCGCATCACGCTTATCTTCGGTGTATTGAAAATCAGCATTGATAATACAGGCCGTTGTCCGATTGAAGTTGTCTTTTACTTCAAACGATTTAAACCCGCCATAACGATAAAACAGCACTTTGGCGTCTTTATAAGGTCGATCAGATAAAATATATGGGCCGTCTTCATCTTTCAGGGCAAGGTACAGTGCATCAAGCAAGGCTTTAAAGCGGGTCGCATCAGACGGATAGATAGTTATAAATTTACCCGATGCCGAACGGGTACAGTTTTTACCTAACAGGGTTTTTAGAATTTTACTGTCACTGGCAAACTTAAATTCGGTTTGATGCGCTAAACATATTGGCACAACTTTTTCTAATGTTTGATATTCATTACCCCAACGACTGGAAACATGAATTTTCCAACCTTGTACCGGTTTTGCATCATCTGGCGACATTACATGCGTCCAAAAATAATCCTGCCGTAAACGCCAACTTACGGGTAAAATAGCGCTGACAAAATCATAATACTCGCTTTGAGGCTTACGCCATTCAAAAGGGATGTAAAAATCTGGGTGGACATTTAAATCACGCATAACAATAACTCCAGAAAAATAAATACCAATCTACAAAAAATAAAAACAATATGTAACTGTTATAAATGACAGGTTTAAAAACAAAAAGCGGGCTATGCCCGCTTTTTTGTTTTTAAAAAGGCATTAACGCATAATGACTTTTTCACCACCTTTACAGCCATCGCTCATGGTGCTCCACTCATCGTCACCCACGCCGCCACAGTTGTTGCTCATTGTGCTCCAGTCCATAGGCGCCACGTCATCTGAAATACGGCCACCAGATACTTGAGTCAGTTGCTGAAGGTTTAATACTTTATCTTTGTTTAAGTCTTGTTTTTTCATTTTCAGTTTCCTCTTCATTATTGTATTTAAGTTGTGTTTGATTTTTTAATTCACTGTTGCTAACCAACGATTCAATAATAGACAAACTTAGAAAATAAAACACCTGTCAGATCTAACAGTAAAAATAAAAAACTGGCCTAAGCCAGTTTTTTTATTAAGCAATATTTTTGTATCTATCCCTGTTGTATTGTTCAGTCACATCCATCAGCTTTCCATTACATAACAGTAAAATTCGATCAGCACTGTTTATGGTCTCTGGCCGGTGGGCAATGATAATACGGGTGATACAAAGGGCCTTTATTGCATCATTAACATGACTCTCCAACTGTATGTCCAGGCTGGATGTTGCCTCGTCAAGAAACAAGATCTTGGGTCGTTTATAAAGTGCTCGCGCCAAGTACAAGCGCTGACGTTGCCCCCCCGACAAGGAACTGCCCATATCACCGATCAATGCGTTGTAACCCATTGGCATTGCTTCAATATCACGGTGGATCCCAGCCATCACAGCACATTGCTCTACCCAGGGTAAATCCATGTTGGGGTCAAAAAAAGCAATGTTCTCTGCCAGAGTACCGCTGAGTAATTGATCTTGCTGCATAACAGCTGCGACTTGTTGGCGAAAATGGCCTAAGCCAAGCAACCGAATGTCGACTCCGTCAGCCAATATTTTGCCATCTGTCGTGGGTAGCAACCCAAGCATCACTTTAGCTAGAGTTGTTTTGCCTGAACCTGATGGCCCTATAATAGCTACACTTTCACCTGCAGTAATACTGAAGTTTAATTGATCAAATAATAGGGGATCTGTTGCAGAATAACGGTAGGATGCATTCTGTACCGTAATCTCGCCACTGATTTCCCGGTACATGCCCGCGGCATCATCAGATTCTTTTTCTGTCAGCGCAATGTCGGCCAGTCGCTCCAAATGCAAGCGAGTCATAAATAACTGTACCAACTTGTCAATAAGCGACGCCATGCGTTCAGTAAACTGTGTCTTGTAAGTCATAAAGGCGAAAAGCATGCCCACCGACAAACTGCCTTTTATAACGGCGAGCGCGCCCAACATAACAACCAACGTATTTTCAATACCAAACAGTAGTTGGTTTACTGTCTGGTAAGATATTTGCCATTTCCCCAGTAAAAATTGCTGATTTACTGATTCTGCGTAACGATTTTGCCAGATACTCATGCGTTGGCTTTGCTTACCAAACAATTTAATACTTTGCATACCGCGAACGGTTTCCATAAAATTGGATTGCTCTTTCGCACTTGCCATTATGCTGGCTTCGGTACGTTCTCGCATCGGTTGATACAACACCCACCTTATAAACGCGTACAAGATAACCGCAGTAAACACTACCGCAGCAAGCAGTGGACTGTAGATATACATCATTACCAGTACACCGATGGCCATAATGCCGTCAATAAGGCCTTCAACCAGGCTAGACGTCATCAATTCACGCACTTTAGCCAGCGAGCCAAAACGTGACACAATGTCACCGATATGGCGCTTCTCAAAATAACCTAAAGGTAAATGTACCAGATGACGAAACAGATTAGTTGCCATCTGCATACTCATGGTTGAACCAAGATATAACACTAGCCAGCTACGAAGCGCCTGCGTAACCACTCGCACCAGCATCAATAAGCCAAATCCCATAGCAAGGACGTAAAGTAACGGCTGATCCATGCTAATTAGTACATCGTCTACCACAAGCTGCAAATAGTAAGGGGCGGCTAGTACAAACACTTGCAGCAGAACCGACAATAGAAATATTTTGCTCAGGGCGGGCATTAGACCATCAATTCTGCGCCAAAAAGCGTTCAAGCCAAGCCGGACTTTTTCATCACGAGGGTTAAACTCACTGGTAGGTTGCAACTCCAATGCAATACCACTGAAGCAATCTGAAACCTCAGACATTGGTACCTTTCGCTCACCCTGTGCAGGGTCAAGTATAACAATACTGTGTTTGCTAACCTTTTTTAACACAACAAAATGATTCATGTTCCAATGCAAAACACAGGGTAGGCTAAGCTGGCCCAGTTCTTCAATTTCTAGCCGCAGTGCGCGACCGGCTAAATTAAGCTGATCAGCTAACTGCAGTAAATGCTGTAGATTCGCGCCTTTAAGTGAGACTGCATAACGACTTCGCACTGTAGCTAAATTGATCTGGTGGCCATGATAGTCAGCTATCATAGTGATACAAGCAAGGCCACACTCAGCAGCCTCAGATTGATAAATCATTTGCATATAAACCTCTCTGAACGAGGCGCTATTGTATTAAGGGTTGTATTTTCATCTCGACCCAACTGTGGCAACCAGGTGATGCTTGCCATCAGGCTGTCGTTTTCAACCTGTTGCAACAGACTTTCCAAACTACTGACTTCAGCTCCTGATAACCTGTCAGACTTCAATTGCGTGGAACCCATGGTATCTCTCCTGTATTAAAGGTTGATACAGCCGGCTGCAAGACAGCGGCTAATCGCTTGCTGACGGTTATTACTGTTGGTTTTACTGATGCAATTACCGAGATGAAAATTCACAGTGCGCTCTGATATCGCCAGGATTTGGCTAATCTCCCATGACGTTTTGCCTTTTGCTGCCCAGATAAGACAGGCTTTTTCACGGCTTGTCAGTGATATTTCTTCATCTGGTGTAGCCAGTGCAGCAATACGATAAATGGTTTCAACAACGTAATTGGCGATAATGGTCCAGTACCAGCCAATTTGTTGTGCTAACTGGGTCTGGTCGGCGTGCAAGCCAATAAGTAATGCACCGCTGTCTGTTCCCATTCCTCTAACGGGAATGATCAGTGCATCTTTGGATTCAACAAGAGGTTGTGCAAAGGTAGATGCAGCACTGCTCATAGGCGTGCATCTACTTTGGCAAAAAGGCTGTAAACCGTCAGCTGTCGCAAGCCGCTTAAAATCGGCTTGATCTGCAGCACACAGAATAAGTGGACTGCGCTGGGCCCGCCAAAGTATAACGCCACAAAAGGTATAACCAAATTGCTGTTGGATTTGGTGAAAAAACAGGGGCAACGCGTCAACCGTTGTCATGTGCTCCAAGCTTTTCACCATAGGTTCAAGTTGACTCATATCATGACTCCCTAGTGATTAATTGCACGACTACTCATCAGAAGAATTGTCTGGCGGGCAAATAAACCAGCATTGCGGAGTCACCACAGGCTGTTCTGGATCAACTTTACTGCTATCGGCTATAACCGGCGTAGCAACGAAAGAAGATAACAAAGCGACTACAGTAATCAGTTTTACAATGTTTTTATTATTCATGATAACGTCCTATTTAAGTTGACTAGGTAACGACCTGAGTCAAGATTGGACGCTTAGGCTTAAAACTGCGATAACCAGTGGCGGACTTTGATGTGACTTTCAGAGTAAGGAGTTATAACCAAAGTTATAACCAAAACTAACTACATGATTATTATCAACTTTAGGCTTAAAAAATAGTAATTCTTTTCCAGTAGGGTCAAGAGAATATTGTGCACTAAACTCACTGTAAGTTAGTTTTCGTTGCCATTTATCATTGGTTTTTAGGTTAATACTAACCAGCTCCCAGTCTGACATTAGATTGCGGTGTAGCACGTTAAGGTCGTCACCACGCAATGCAATATGGTAATCAAGATCAAAATGTATGCCTTGGTAAAGTGAAGTAAGTGGTTGCATATTGTTATCTAGTAACCACAAAGAACCGTCGACAGAGGCGGCAACATAGCCGTTGTTATAGGGCTGTAAGTAGCGATACTCATTAAGTACAACCTGTTGTGTCGCTTGGCGCAGGTTGTATTGCAAAATCTGCCACTGACCACCACTTGCTGCGGCAAACAACACGGATTGGCCATCGGGGCTAAATACTCCCTGATCAACTAATTGCGTACTCAGTGATAAATGCACTATGTCACCATTACTGGTGTCCATTAATTCAAGTCGATTTAAACGTTTAATCAACAACAGTGAAGGCGCGGACTGATCAAGCAGCGTGAAGGGGGCCTCAGATTGCATAACCAATTGTTTTTTTGCCGTGTCCTTAAAGTAACGCGACAGCTGATAATAACTACCAACTTGCTCAGTTAACCAGTAATAGCTGCTGTCATGGCTAAATTGCACAGATTGCACTTGAGTGTTTAATTGCAAATGCTCACTGAAGCCATCATTGTATGGCCAACTGGTACGGAATAAATGCTGTTCGGTAGGTTTACGATAAATTGCAACCAAGCGGCCATTTTGATCAGGTATAAACTCACGAATATTTTCTGCAGGGATATCTAACGCATTAAGCTGACCTTTATCAATATCGAACCAGACAAACTGATTTTTCTGTCTGATCAACAGCGCATTATTGGCTAACCAAGCTAATCGCATATCAATTAATTTATCGCTAAGTTGTTGCTCAACAAGTAACTCTCTATCAGCCAGGCGATAAATTTGTAAGTATAATTTTTGCTCGGCAATATTAGCGCGAATTAACGCGATTTGACGTTTATCTGGCGATAGTCTGGCATAAGCATCCTGCACAGATGCAGCGCTACTGAAGCTAAACTGTGAATATTGCCCCGTAGATATATCCAACTGATAATAATGAATATTGCCATTATAGCTTTCACCACCAGCAATCAACATTTGGTTATTAGGTAACGCCAAAGGTCCGGCTAAAATTGATAACCCAGGTAAAACGTATTGCTGGGGTTTAGCGGCTAAGTCAGCGACAGGCTGAATATATAGTTCAGCAACATTTTGCCGAAATCCAACGTAGGCCATTGCAGCACCATTGGCAACAAAGTCGACAAACCTAACATGGGGCACAGGAGTACTCACCTTTGCTAGCTGCCCTTTTTGCCTATTGTGCAAATAGAGTTGCCATTTGTCACCGCTATTTACACGACCAACAAAAGCCTGGTAATGCCCATCTGGAGACAACGCCAGGCTAGCTTTTTGTCCGGGAATATCAAGTTCAACCTGCAAATAATCAGTATGAAGATGTACTGGAGAAGCTAATAACACAAAAGCGACAACCAATACCAAGGCACTAACAACGGAGCCAGCAACAAGTTGTTTAAGCCAGTGTGATTGGATTAGTTTATTTTTCTTCGCAGCATTTGTCTCAACGGCAGCATGCGACTGTACAGCGGACTCCTCGCCAGGCAATGCTGGACAGACTAACTGGTATCCACGCTTCATCTGTGAGCGAATATATTTTGGCTGCTCGGTATCGTTATCGCCAAGCAGCGTTCGAAGTTTGCTAATGGTTCGTCGGACAGCGGTATCGGTTACTACGCGGCCTTGCCAAACCTGTTGATGTAATTCCTGTAAACTGACAAAACGGTCTGCGTGTTGAATGAAGTAGCATAATACTTCAATAACCTTTGGCTCAGCAGCAAGCTCCTCACTCTGGCGATATAGCCTGCGTGCTTGGGTATCAACGGTGAAGTCACCAAGATCGACAATCTTCATCTACCGCCGCCAGAAATGAATTAACATTAAGGATACTTTGATATTAAATACGTCATCGATACATCATAAAGATAACGAATTATTAATCAACAATGTTCCCCATATGGCTGCAGGTTATTAAGCATAAAAAAAGCCACCCTAAGGTGGCTTTTTAAACTTCGGAACCCGAACTTATTTTTTACGCATTTTCTGAATAATGCGCAGCTGTGCAATGGCCTCGGCCAGTTGCGCGGCAGCTTCAGCATAGTTGAAGTCTGCGCCAGCGTGCTGCATCGCTTCTTCGGCACGTTTTTGTGCGTCTAAAGCCGCTTGCTCGTCTAAGTCTTCGCCGCGTACCGCGACATCGGCCAGTACAGTGATGGTATCGGGTTGTACTTCAAGTACACCACCGGCTACGTATATCACGTGTTCTTCGCCAAATTGTTTCACGATACGGACCATGCCAGGTTTCAGGGTGGTCAGTAACGGGGCGTGAAAAGGTAAAATACCTAACTCGCCCTCACTGCCTGTGACCTGCACGGATTCGACAAGGCCGGAGAAGATTTTTTCTTCGGCACTTACTACATCCAGTTGCACTGTCATCGCCATCTCGCTCTCCTAAAGCCTGAACTTACAGTTTCTTCGCTTTTTCGATCGCTTCGTCGATAGAACCAACCATGTAGAACGCTTGTTCTGGCATATGGTCGAACTCACCTTCCAAGATGCCTTTAAAGCCACGGATAGTTTCTTTCAGCGGTACGTACTTACCAGGTGAACCGGTAAATACTTCAGCTACGAAGAAAGGCTGTGATAGGAAGCGCTGAATTTTACGCGCACGGTATACGGTTGTACGGTCTTCATCAGACAGTTCGTCCATACCCAAAATCGCGATAATGTCTTTCAGCTCTTTATAACGTTGCAGTACAGATTGCACGCCACGTGCCACTTCATAGTGCTCTTTACCGATTACCAGTGGATCTAACTGACGAGAAGTAGAATCCAGTGGATCGATCGCCGGGTAAATACCCAATGATGCGATGTTACGGCTAAGTACTACGGTCGCGTCTAAGTGCGAGAACGTGGTTGCTGGTGACGGATCCGTTAAGTCATCCGCAGGTACGTATACGGCCTGGATAGACGTAATAGAACCGGTCTTGGTAGAAGTGATACGCTCTTGTAGAGCACCCATCTCTTCTGCCAATGTCGGCTGGTAACCTACCGCTGATGGCATACGGCCCAGAAGTGCAGACACTTCGGTACCGGCCAGGGTGTAACGGTAGATGTTATCAACGAAAAACAGTACGTCACGACCTTCGTCACGGAATTTTTCTGCCATGGTTAAGCCGGTTAACGCTACGCGTAAACGGTTACCTGGTGGCTCGTTCATCTGACCGTAAACTAACGATACTTTATCCAGTACGTTAGAGTCTTTCATCTCGTGGTAGAAATCGTTACCTTCACGGGTACGCTCACCAACACCGGCGAATACTGAGTAACCGCTGTGCTCGATCGCGATGTTACGGATCAGTTCCATCATGTTTACGGTTTTACCTACACCGGCACCACCGAACAGACCTACTTTACCGCCTTTAGCGAACGGGCATACCAGGTCGATAACTTTAATACCAGTTTCTAACAACGCGTTAGATGCCGCTTGATCTTCGTAGCTTGGCGCGGCACGGTGAATAGGCATACGCTCTTCTTCACCGATAGGGCCTGCTTCGTCGATTGGCTCGCCTAATACGTTCATAATACGGCCCAGCGTGGCTTTACCCACCGGAACGTGAATTGCTTTACCGGTGTTAGACACGGCAGCGCCGCGACGTAAACCGTCTGTTGTACCTAACGCGATAGTACGCACTGTACCGCCACCCAGCTGCTGCTGCACTTCCAGCACTAAACCAGCCAGATCACCGTCAGTCACGTTTAACGCGTCATAGATACCAGGTACCGCATCTTGTGGAAAATCGATATCCACAACGGCGCCAATGATTTGGACGACCTTACCTTGACTCATGATGTTTCCTCAAATTTCTCAAAACTGTTTACCTTAGCCTACAGCTGCCGCACCTGCGACGATTTCGCTAAGCTCCTGGGTAATCGCGGCCTGACGTGCTTTGTTATAAACAAGCTTCAGGTCGTCCATCAGGTTACCGGCGTTGTCGGTTGCAGCCTTCATAGCTACCATCCGCGCCGCGTGCTCGCTGGCAGAATTTTCTACCACGCCCTGATAAACTTGCGATTCGACGAAACGGTCTAACAACATATCGATGATAGGTTGTGGGTCCGGCTCGTACAGGTAATCCCAGTTATGTGCTTTTTGCTCAATTTCTGCTTTTGGCAAAGGTAAGAGTTGATCGATCACTGGCTCTTGTTTCATGGTGTTTACAAACTTGTTGTACACCAGAAACAAGCGGTCAATCCGGCCTTCGTTAAATGCGTTAAGCATCACTTTTACCGAACCAAGCACATCAGCCAAACGTGGTACGTCACCTGAACCCGCCTGTTGCGCAACTACCTTACCACCGAAACGCTTAAAGAACGTTGTAGCCTTATTACCGATAACGGCAAACTGGGCATCAACGCCTTTGTCTTTCCAGCTTTTCAGCGAAAGGGCAACTTTCTTAAACTCGTTGGTATTCAGGCCACCGCAAAGTCCACGATCAGTAGAAATGATAATGTAACCAACCCGTTTAACCTCACGATCCGCTAAATACGGATGGCGGTATTCCAGGCTGCCATTAGCAACGTTACCGATCACTTTGCGCATACCTTCAGCGTATGGGCGTGTTGCAGCTACACGGTCTTGCGCTTTACGCATTTTGCTGACCGCAACTTTTTCCATAGCACTGGTGATCTTACGAGTATTATTAATACTCCCGATCTTACTTTTTATCTCTTTACCACCGGCCATGACTGTATCTCCGTTTCATTCAACGAATGGGGTGGCATCGCCACCCACATTGATTACCAGGTCTGCGTTGCCTTGAATTTATCAATAGCAGCTTTGAACGTAGACTCGATTTGGTCGTTGTAGTTACCGGTTTTATCGATATCAGCCATCAGCGCAGCGTGTTCAGCTCGCATGAAAGCAATCAGACCGGCTTCAAAATCCAGGATTTTTGCCACGTCGACATCTTTCATAAAGCCTTTTTCGATAGCGAAAATAGACACGCCCATATCGGCAACGCTCATTGGGCTGTACTGTAACTGTTTCATCAGTTCAGTAACCTTTTGACCGTGCTCTAACTGAGCGCGGGTCGCTTCGTCAAGGTCAGAAGCAAACTGGGCGAATGCCGCAAGTTCTGAGTACTGAGCTAATGACAGACGTATACCACCACCTAATTCCTTGATGATCTTAGTTTGTGCCGCACCACCAACCCGCGATACCGAAATACCCGCGTTCACCGCAGGACGAATACCGGCGTTGAATAAGTCAGTTTCTAAGAAGATCTGACCATCAGTAATCGAAATTACGTTAGTTGGTACGAATGCAGAAACGTCACCCGCTTGAGTTTCAATAATTGGCAATGCGGTTAAAGAACCGGTTTTGCCTTTTACTTCACCGTTGGTGTACTTTTCTACATAGTCTGCGTTTACGCGTGATGCGCGTTCCAGCAAACGTGAGTGAAGATAGAATACGTCACCTGGATAAGCTTCACGGCCTGGTGGACGACGCAACAGTAACGAGATTTGACGGTAAGCTACAGCTTGCTTAGACAAATCATCGTATACGATCAGCGCATCTTCACCGCGGTCACGGAAGTATTCGCCCATGGTACAACCAGAGTAAGGTGCCAGGAACTGCAGTGCAGCCGCTTCTGATGCCGACGCTACCACTACGATAGTGTGCGCCAGGGCGCCGTGCTCTTCCAGCTTACGTACTACGTTAGCAATGGTAGAAGCCTTTTGGCCTACTGCAACATAAACACACTTAACGCCAGTGCCTTTCTGGTTGATAATCGCATCGATAGCCAGTGCCGTTTTACCGGTCTGACGGTCACCGATCAGCAATTCACGCTGACCACGCCCGATAGGGATCATCGCATCTACTGACTTATAGCCAGTCTGCATTGGCTGATCTACCGATTGACGCTCGATAACGCCTGGTGCAATTTTCTCTACTGGTTCAAAACCGGCAGCATCAATTGGACCTTTACCGTCGATAGGTGCACCTAAGGTGTTAACTACACGGCCTAATAACGCCGGACCAACCGGTACTTCTAAAATACGGCCGGTGCTTTTTACTTTAGTGCCTTCGGTTAAGTCCGCGTACGGGCCCATAACTACAGCACCAACTGAGTTGCGCTCTAAGTTAAGCGCGATAGCATAGCGGTTGCCAGGAAGCTCAATCATCTCGCCCTGCATACAATCTGCAAGACCGTTGATACGGATAATACCGTCAGTTACCTGAACGATAGTACCTTCGTTACGAGCTTCACTGACCACTTCGAACTGAGCAATACGACTCTTGATCAGTTCTGATATTTCAGTGGAATTCAGTTGCATTCTCTGTTCCCCAATTATGACTGCAGCGCAGTTGCTAAACGATCCAACTTACCGCGGATCGAGCCATCAATAACCATGTCACCTGCTTTGATCAGCATACCGCCAACCACTGCAGGATCTTCGCTACAGTTTAATTTAACTTTGCGTGCCAAACGTTGCGATAATGCCGTGGCTAGCTTGTCTTGTTGTGCTTTAGAAAGCTTGGTAGCAGAAACCACAGACACGTCGATTTCTTTTTCATACTCAGCTTTAAGTGCAACAAACGCAGCTAACACCTCGGGCAACGCCAACAAGCGATGATTTTCTGCCATCACTTTTATAAAGTTCTGGCCGTGCTCATTGAGTTGCTCACCACATACCTGAATAAACAGACCGGCCTGCTTGTCAGCAGCGCCGTTGGCACCTAAATAAGCACCAACCTGGTCGTTCTTTGCTACTTCAGCAGCAAAGACCAACATCTGCAGCCAGGCGTCTAGTGCATTTTGCTCAACCGCAAAATCAAAAGACGCTTTGGCGTAAGGACGAGCAATATTAGTCAAATCAGACATAGCTCATCCTCTTACAGTTCTTGAACCAGTTTTTCCAGAATGTCGCTGTGAGCAGCTTCATCAATAGAACGTTGCAGAATTTTCTCTGCGCCGGCTACTGCTAATGCAGCAACTTGCTTGCGCAGGTCTTCGCGTAAACGGTTACGTTCCGCTTCTAATTCTGCCCGGCCAATAGCCAGAATATTTTCACGTTCCGCATTGGCTTTGTGCACCGCTTCATCCAGCATTTTGGCTTCGCGTTTTTTCGCTTGGTCAATAATGTCGGCTGCTTGTGCTTTAGCGTCTTTTAACTGATCTTTGGCTTTGTCCTGGGCTAATGCCAGGTCTTTTTCCGCACGATCAGAAGCTGCTAAACCATCAGCAATTTTTTTCTGGCGCGCTTCGATAGCATTGATCAGCGGCGGCCATACAAATTTCATACAGAACAGCACGAACACCGCAAATGCGATTAATTCGCCTAACAGAGTGGCGTTTAAAGTCACGACCGCTCCTCCTTAGTTAACAGTTGTTCGGATTAACACAAAATCTTCGATTACAGTGCGAACAACATGTACATGGCGATACCAACGCCAATCATCGCAACGGCGTCGATAAGACCTGCCAAGATGAACATTTTAACTTGCAGTGATGGAGCCAGTTCTGGCTGACGAGCACATGCTTCAAGGAACTTACCACCCATGTTACCGAAACCCAGTGCAGTACCGATAGCACCGAAACCGATTAACAAAGCAACTGCGATTAATTTAATAGCTACTGCAATTTCCATTTTTTATCTCCAGAGTTTTTAAAGTTAAAGTTAAAGTAAAAATTAATGGTTATCTGAACTGGCCATGCTTAAGTAAACAATGGTCAGCATCATAAATACAAATGCCTGCAACACGATAACCAGAATATGGAATACCGCCCAGACAAAGTGCAGTGGTAGCTGAGCTAAACCAATGGCACCAATCAGAATAAAGATCATTTCGCCAGCATACAGGTTACCGAATAGACGCAGTGCCAGTGAAAAAGGCTTAGCGACTAGAGCAATCGTTTCCAACAATAGGTTCGCTGGAATTAACACTATTTGTAGCGGTACGTTTTTGGTGCTAAATGGGTGCAGGGTAAGTTCTTTAATAAAACCCATTACGCCTTTGATACGAATCGAATACCCGATCATCAAAATAAACACGCCAATAGCCAGCGCAGCAGTCAAGTTGACATCGGTAGTAGGTACAATTTTCATGTACACATCATGTGAGTCCATACCGAAAGCTTGTTCACCAACAAAACCAGCAAACGCAGGCAGGAAGTCTACCGGGATTAAATCCATCAAGTTCATCAGGAACACCCAGACAAAGATGGTCAGTGCCAGTGGTGCGATTAACTTACTTGAACCGTGGTAAGTGTCCTTAACGTTAGTAGCAACAAGCTCTACTACCATTTCAATAAAACACTGAAATTTCCCCGGAACGCCGGTTGTGGCTTTTTTTGCTGCGCTGCGGAATACCCACAGAAACAACAAACCAAGGCCAATAGACCACGCTAACGTATCGATATGCCATGTCCAGAACCCGACCTCACTACACGCTTTATTAAATGCAACGCTACCATCAACGGTGCACATTTTTGCGTTAGTAAGGTGGTGCTGAATATGACTAGAGAGGGTTAACTCTTCACCTGCAGCCATGTTTCATCCCATTGTTAATGTTTAAAAAAAACTGGTGCTGACCATTGTGTTAGCAGTGTCAGCAAAAAACCGGTTAAAAAAACTCCAGGTACCAGTTCCTGCTGCGTAAAAACAACTGCTAAAAGCACAGCGGTTAAAATTAACTTTAATGACTGCCCCCGCATAAAGGCAGCCAAAACAGCATTTGCGTCATCTAGTGCGCTAAAACGAAACGCGAAAAACACAAACACACAATTCGGTATTACAGCAGCTAGGCCGCCTTTAAAGGCTGACTTTGCTGCGGCTGCATCGGCAGCTAAAAAAAAAGCCAGTGTTATAACGCCGGCTACTGCAAGTTGGCATAACACCAACTTGTAGGCTGATTTGCGTGCCAAAGCCGCACTTTTATCAGTCACTGTAAGTCCCCCTGAAATAACCCGTGAAGGGGGTATAAAAACTTGCGAAAGTATACTTATTTGCCTTCAATTTGCAACAAAAAGCGGCGCGAGCACTATCACAGTACAGATATCTGGTACATTTTGGTGCATTAATCTTCAGTTATATTCAACTTGTTAATAATGCCGTCTAATTCAGCCAGACTACTATAATTAATTTCCAGCTTGCCTTTTCCTTTGTTGTTGTAACTTATTTGTACTGGCGCAGCAAAACGCTCACTTAAACGCTGCTCTAATGCCAATACGTCTGGATCTCGTGGTTTTTCCGCTGCGGCGGGTTTTGGTTCTAAAATACGTCTGACTAAGTTTTCAGTTTCACGTACGGTGAGCTGTTTTGCTGCGACTAAACGAGCCGCATCTGATTGTTCATTATCTTGTAATGCTAGCAATGCTCTAGCATGGCCCATATCGATATCACCATGCTCTAATAACAGCTTAACATCATCATTTAGTTGATTAAGGCGTAATAAATTAGTGACAGAAGCTCGTGATTTCCCTACAGCATCAGCAACTTGCTGGTGAGTAAGACCAAATTCTGTTAATAGCTGATCCAAGGCAACAGCTTCTTCCATTGCATTTAAATCTTCACGCTGAATATTTTCAATCAGTGCGATAGCGACAGCAGCTTCATCCGGAACATCTTTAATAATACAGGGCACTTCAGCCAGTTGTGCCAGCTGGCTGGCACGCCAACGTCGTTCACCGGCGATAATCTCAAACTTATCTTTCGCTATTGGTCTTACCACAATAGGTTGAATGATGCCTTGAGCCCGAATTGAACTGGCTAAATCTTCCAGCGCTTCTTGCGACATGTCTTTACGGGGCTGATATTTACCCGGCGTTAAAAATTCAACCGGCAATTTCTGTAATTCGCTTGTAGTTGGGCTGACGGTATCATTATTACTGGTTCTATTGGATGTAAGTAAGGCATCCAACCCCCGGCCCAGGCCTCGTTTCTTTACAGACATGTTAAATACATTCCCTAAATTACTCTAATCAGACACTGGTTGTGCTGTTAACGGTTTTTTTATCAGCCCGGCGCAGCATTTCTCCCGCTAATGCCAGATACGCTTTGGCTCCGGTTGAATTTTTATCGTAATACATCACTGGTGCACCAAAGCTGGGCGCTTCTGCTAAGCGGACATTGCGCGGAATTACTGCGCGGTATACTTTGTCACCAAAATGTTGTTTCAATTGTTCAGAAACATCATTAGCCAAGCGGTTACGTGGATCGTACATAGTTCTTAGTATACCTTCGATCTTAAGCTCTGGATTCACAGCCGCAGCTAACTGATTAATGGTTTCTACCAGTGCGGTTAAACCTTCTAAAGCAAAATACTCGCATTGCATGGGTACTAACACGGTGTCTGCCGCAGCCATGGCGTTAACAGTTAGCATATTTAACGACGGTGGGCAGTCAATAAAGATAAAATCATAACTGTTACGATAGTCTTTTAATGCGTTGCGCAGGCGTAACTCACGGGCAAAAACATTCATTAACCTCACTTCTGCAGCGGTTAAATCAGCATTGGCGCCAACTAAGTGATAACCACCGCTGGTATCTTTAACCAAAACGTCGACCAAAGGTTTTTCGTCAACCAGTAGTTCGTATGCAGTAGCCGGAATATCATATTTATCGACACCGCTGCCCATGGTGGCATTACCCTGAGGATCCAAATCGATCAACAGTACCTTGCGCTTAGTCGCAGCCAAAGAAGCAGCCAGATTTATGGCTGTAGTGGTTTTACCTACACCACCTTTCTGATTAGCTATTGCGATTACTTTCGCCACAAGATGTCCTCGATATCAATTAGCAGGGAAGCAGTATTACCAAATGCCGCTGTGCTTGCAACTGCGGTACAGCAAGTGGTTGAACGGAGGCTACTTTAACAAAATCAGGCAAAGCTGCAATTTCTTCTTGTACTGCAGCAGCCTTCATGGCGAAAAAGCGCCCATTTACTTGCGGTAAATGCTTACACCAGCTCAACATATCATTCATAGAAGCAAAAGCGCGACTAATTACGCCATCGTAACCCTGATCTGGATGGTGATCTTCAACCCGGCTTTGTAATGGGTGAATATTGCTTAATTTTAACTGCAATTTTACCTGATTTAAAAACCGGATTCGTTTACCTAAGCTGTCCAGTAAGGTGAAGTCTTTGTCTGGATAGTAAATTGCCAACAATACTCCTGGCAATCCGGGCCCGGTGCCAACGTCAATAAACCTTTCGCCTATTAAGTGAGGTGCTACAACAAGGCTATCCATGACATGTTTTATTAACATTTCTTGCGGATCACGCACCGATGTCAGATTGTAGGCGCTATTCCATTTGTCGAGTAACTGAACATAATCAATACATTGCTGTAATTGTTGCTCTGACAGTGACAAGCTGGTTTGCGCCACCAGCGAGCGTAATTGATCTAACATGCCTTTCCTTAAGCCGTTTTACGCAATAAACCCTGTTTTTTCAGATAGACCAGTAACAACGAAATAGCAGCTGGTGTGACTCCCGAAATACGAGACGCTTGTCCTACAGTTTGAGGCTGTGTTTGATTTAATTTAGAAATGACCTCATTTGACAGCCCTCTAACAGATTCATAATCAAACTGTTTTGGTAACAGTGTCTGTTCATTGCGTTGTTGCTTAGCAATTTCGTCTTGTTGGCGATGGATATAACCTTCATATTTAATTTGAATTTCAACTTGTTCAGCTGCTGCAGGATCTGTTAAACCCGGGCCCAGATCATTAATTTGCATAAGGCCGGCGTAAGTCACTTCAGGCCTGCGCACAAGTTCTTCTAAACTAGCTTCTTTGCTTAATGGCGTTTTGATTAGTGCATTTACTGCAGTTAGCGCTGCATGTTGCGGGTGGATCCAGCTTTGTTTTAAACGTTGACGTTCTAATGCTATTTGTTCCATTTTTTCGTTAAATGCTGCCCAGCGTTCATCGTTAATCAAGCCAAAGTCTCTGCCTTTTTCTGTTAAACGTGAGTCAGCATTGTCTTCCCGAAGCATCAAACGATATTCAGCTCTGCTGGTAAACATACGATAAGGTTCTTTAGTTCCCATTGTGGTTAAATCGTCAACCAATACTCCAAGATAAGCCTGATCGCGACTTGGCGACCATCCGTCTTTATTTTGGCTAAATAGCGCTGCGTTTAACCCGGCTAACAGGCCTTGTGCACCTGCTTCTTCGTAGCCGGTAGTACCATTGATTTGACCAGCAAAAAATAAGCCACTGATAAATTTAGTTTCAAGTGTGTTTTTTAGATCTCGTGGATCAAAGAAATCGTATTCAATTGCATAACCAGGACGCGTTATATGAGCGTTTTCCATGCCTTTAATCGATCGTACAATACTTAGCTGCACATCAAAGGGTAGGCTGGTTGAAATACCATTTGGATAAACTTCATGGGTGGTTAACCCTTCTGGTTCTATAAAAATCTGGTGTTTGTCTTTATCAGCAAAACGGGTAATTTTGTCTTCTATTGATGGGCAATAACGTGGCCCAATACCTTCAATGACGCCGGTGTACATTGGTGAACGATCGAGGTTATTTCGGATTACGTCGTGTGTCTGTTCATTGGTATAAGTGATATAACACGGGATCTGTCTTGGTTGATCACTGTGTTTACCCATAAAAGAAAACACGGGTGTTGGGTTGTCACCAGGTTGTACTTGCATCAGCGAAAAATCAATAGTTCTTGCATCAATACGGGGTGGTGTACCTGTTTTTAGTCGATCTACCCTAAATGGTAATTCACGTAATCGTTTTGCTAGAGCGATTGATGGTGGATCACCTGCTCTGCCACCTGAACTACTTTGCAAGCCTATGTGGATTTGGCCACCTAAAAATGTCCCTACCGTTAAAACCACAGATTTAGCTTTAAACTTTAAGCCCATCTGAGTAATAACACCGGTCACTTGATCATTTTCGACGATGAGATCATCACAAGATTGTTGGAAAATACTCAGATTCGGCTGATTTTCCAGTATTTGCCGGATTGCTGCACGGTATAACTGACGATCAGCTTGAGCTCGAGTTGCGCGTACTGCTGGGCCTTTTGAACTATTTAATGTTCTAAATTGAATGCCGCCTTTGTCAGCGGCTAGTGCCATAGCACCACCTAAGGCATCAATTTCTTTTACTAAATGGCCTTTGCCTATACCACCAATTGCTGGGTTGCATGACATCTGACCTAGTGTTTCAACATTGTGTGTCAGCAATAATGTTTTTTGTCCCATACGCGCAGCTGCTAAAGCGGCTTCTGTGCCAGCATGGCCACCACCTACAACAATGACGTCGAAAGTTTCTTGGTACAACATAATTGCCTCTGTTTCCTGTTGAACTGATCTATCGTTAAAGGGCACATATTGTATCTTGATCTACTGTCTAGGGGAATGGCACAACGGCAGAAGGATCTTCTAAATTAAATAAGATCTTTTTAGAGATCTTTTTATTACTGTTACTATTAAGCAGCAGGTTTTCCGTGCATAAGCAGATCTTTAATTGAAGGATCAGATGCTTATGAACGATCGGATCCTGTGATCAAGCTAGGATCTACTACCTTTAAACCGGTGATCAAAATAGCTAGTTATCCACAGACCGAAATAATATTTTTTTTATAAATAGGATAAATACAGCTTAATCACCACTAATTAGATAACTTATACACATATAGGATATAAAAATACATAAGCTGTATATAACTTGGGTGTAAGCAGATCCTTGCTTAAATTAGCTTTTATCATGCTTTTATCATACTGATATCAAGACACTGATACTTAAGGTATTTATTGTATTGCCAAGTTGGTTTTATTGCTGAGGCCAGCCTGGGAGAGAGTTACGTAATCCTGATCTTCCTGAGATATACTTGTTTTTGCGGGTGCTAGTCACCCGCTTTTTTATGGCAAGACTTTTATTAATTGAGGCAACCATATCAAAGCAGTATCTTCGGGTAGCCTAGGATGCTGAGCATCTATTTCTAACGCGTCCAGCAAGCATTTAGCGCCTTTATTTTGTAGTAATTTGGCTAATTTTCGACCTGCTTCGCAAAAAGTATCATATCCAGAGTCACCTAAAGTGATCATGGCATAAGAAAGTGTGTTAAGATCACGCCGATCTTGTGCTAATTGATCCGCAAAGGGTTGAATATTATCAGGCAGATCTCCTGCGCCATAGGTGGATGTGATTACTAACCAGACATGGGTTTGGTTGAGGTGATCCAGTTCGGGGTTCAGATGTAGATTAACGTCATAGCCCGCTTGTACCAGTGTTTCAGCAACTTGTTCTGCCACATATTCCGCTGCGCCCATTTGGCTGCCAACGAGGATGTCTATCATGATATGCCTCTTGTCATAAGAATGTTTGGCTATACTACTGGAATAAAATCTGTCAAAGCTATGTTTTTGGCATGATTTACGTGTTTTTACTGCTTTGCAGGCTAAGTAAAAACAACAATAGCACTACCACTACGCCTGCGTGTTATTGAGGTTTAAACAACGTATGTCTGACACTGTGTCATTTTCCCAGCTAATGCTGCCTGAAGCTATTGTTCGTGCTGTTACTGAACTTGGCTATGAATCGCCGTCGCCTATTCAAGCGGCTGCTATCCCTAAACTATTAGCTGGCGAAGATGTATTAGGCCAAGCGCAAACGGGTACCGGTAAAACGGGCGCTTTTGCTTTGCCTTTATTAGCGCGTCTGGATCCTGCGCAAAACGATCCACAAATTTTGGTGTTGGCACCAACACGTGAACTGGCAATACAAGTTGCAGAAGCTTTTCAAGCTTATGCGCGATATATGCCAGCCTTTCATGTACTGCCGTTATACGGTGGCCAGAGCTACACGAATCAGTTGAAATCATTAAAACGCGGTTCACAAGTTATTGTGGGTACTCCAGGCCGTATTCTTGATCACTTAGATCGTGGTACGTTAAAGCTGGATAAACTGCGTGCTATCGTGCTGGATGAAGCCGACGAAATGCTTCGCATGGGCTTTATTGATGATGTGCAGACCATTATGGATGCTACACCACCGGGTCGTCAGGTAGCGATGTTCTCTGCAACAATGCCTGCACCTATCCGCGCTATTGCTCAGAAGCATTTAAAGAATGCTGAAGAAATTAAAATTGCATCGAAAACCAGTACTGTTGAGCGTATTACTCAACGGTATGTGATGTTAGATGGTAACCAGAAGCTGGATGCGTTAACGCGCTTACTTGAAGGCGAAGAGTACGATGCCACTATCGTGTTTGTGCGTACGAAAAGCGCTACTGAAGAAATTGCTGAAAAACTCGGTGCCCGCGGTTATGCTGTTGCCTGTTTAAACGGCGACATGAACCAGGCACACCGCGAACTGACTATCCGCAAAATGAAAGCGAATCAGCTCGACGTTATTGTTGCAACTGACGTTGCTGCCCGTGGTTTGGATGTAGAACGTATCAGTCTGGTAGTAAACTACGACATTCCATATGACAGCGAAGCTTATGTACACCGTATCGGCCGTACTGGCCGTGCTGGCCGTGAAGGTAAAGCGATTTTATTCGTGTCGCCGCGTGAACGCCGCTTACTGCGTACAATTGAACATGCGACTAAGCAACCGATTGAGCAGATGTCACTGCCAACTGGCCGTGTAATTGAACAACGTCGTATCGAATCGTTCCGCGAGCAGTTAGCGCAAACGATAGAAACTCAGGATCTGAGCTTTTTCCAAACGTTAATTAATGACTGGCGCGAGAAGATTGAAACCACGGAAAACGATCTGGCCGCGGCGTTGTTGTATTTAGCGCAGAAAGATCAGCCGTTAAATGTGGCAAGTCAGTTCCCGGAAATTCGTGAACCGCATGCACGTGGTGAACGTGAAGAGCGTCCGCGTCGTGAACGTAGCGATCGTCCAGACCGCGGCGGTGACCGTCCTGATCGTGGGCCACGTGTTAAGCGTGAAATGAAAGGTGATTACCAGACTTACCGCATTGAAGTAGGTAAAGAGCATGGTGTTCGTGCTGGTGATATCGTTGGCGCTATTGCTAACGAAGCCAACATTGATAGCCAGTTTATTGGTAATATTAAGTTGTTTGATCATTTCAGTACCGTAGAGTTGCCAGCGACGATACCAAGTGAGATTTTCCAGCACTTGAAGAAAGTTTACGTGCGTAAGCAAAAACTGAATATCACTGTAGACAGTGGAGCGGCGCCAGCCGGTGACCGTCGCCCGTCTAATGGTCCAGGCCCGCGCCCGGGTGCTGCACCACGCGCACCACGTAAGCCACGTGACTAAGTTTTAGTGTAATAATAAAACCCTGCAAAGCAGGGTTTTTTATTGGCGACAGAATAACCACTGCACGTGATGAACCGTGCTTGTCTGACAAGCTGAAGTTTCTTATTGTATAAGGCTTGCTTAACGAGCTTAAAACAATAAGAGAATAGCTGATTATGCCCATCGTTTTATCCCGAAGTTTGTTGCCCACATTATCTCTGTTTAGCCTGCTGGCTACACTGTTATGTAGTTCTGTAGTAGATGCCAGTGCCATTCGCCAAACGAAAGGTGATTTTGAAGATAAGTTTCGCCAGTTAGACGAAGTATTGCCCACACCTAACGTTTACCGCAATGCAGCCGGTGAACCTGGCCAGCAATACTGGCAGCAACAGGTTAACTACAAAATGGATGTAGAGCTTGATGAAACAAAACGCCGGCTTAGCGCTAAACAGCGGATAAGCTACAAAAATAACTCGCCTTATAGCCTGAAGTATCTTTGGCTGCATCTTGATCAGAACATTTTTAAATCTGACTCGATGGCTGAGTTAAGTACTGACTTTGGCGGCATTGGCCGACGGGGACCTGCAACGTCGATTAGCGATGGTGATATCACTGCACGCTTAAGCCTGGAAGAGCTGCGCCGGCAGCAATTTATGGCTGACAACGAGCTGGGTTTCCAGATCAGTAATTTAAAAAACAGTAGCGGTAAACCCTTGCCGGTTACTTTGGTGGGTACCTTAATGCGTATCGATCTGGATAAACCGCTAAAACCGGGCCAGACCACCGATTTCAGCCTGGATTTTGCTTTTAATATTGTTGAAGAAGATGCTGTTTCGGCCCGTTCAGGTTATGAGCATTTCCCCAAAGATGCCCGCGAAGGCGGTAATGATATTTTCTTATTAGCGCAGTGGTTTCCGCGTTTGGTCGCTTATACCGATTATGAAGCCTGGACCAATAAAGAGTTTCTCGGCCGTGGCGAATTTACCCTGGAGTTTGGTGATTACGATGTAAAACTCACCGTACCAGCCGACCATATAGTTTCCTCTACGGGCGAACTACAAAACAGTAGCAGGGTACTTACTAAACAACAATTAACCCGATTAGATCAAGCTAAAACGGCTAAGCGTCCCGTATTTATTGTCACTGAAGCCGAAGCATTGGAAAATGAAAAAGCAGGTACTGACGACACCAAAACCTGGCATTTTAAGGCCAATAATGTACGTGATTTTGCCTGGGCTTCGTCACGTAAATTTATCTGGGACGCTAAAGGTTATCAGCAGGGCGGTGATGACCAACCCTTTGTAATGGCTATGTCATTTTACCCAAAAGAGGGTGGTGAGTTATGGCAGAAATACTCTACTGAAGCCATAGTGCACACTATGGAGGTGTATTCGCGTTTCTCGTTTGATTACCCTTATCCGGTTGCGCAATCGGTAAATGGTCCTGTAGGTGGCATGGAATACCCCATGATCACCTTTAACGGTCCGCGCACTAAGTTACAGGATGATGGTAGCCGTACATACTCACAAGCTGAAAAACGCTTTTTAATCGGCGTGGTTATTCACGAAGTTGGACATATTTATTTCCCGATGGTCGTTAATTCTGACGAACGGCAGTGGACCTGGATGGACGAAGGCTTAAACAGCTTTTTAGATGGTGTGGCCGGCCGCGAGTGGGACCCGACTA
>Ga0100394_1000916_pt1 | contig 24337 bp, 26 predicted proteins | sample CryGeymeta201518_FD_81549 | JGI IMG/M metagenome (GOLD analysis project Ga0100394, IMG submission 81549) | Groundwater microbial communities from Crystal Geyser aquifers in Utah, USA - Crystal Geyser metaG 2015-18 | ecosystem: Environmental > Aquatic > Deep subsurface > Groundwater | place: USA... | reverse complement strand
TGCTCTTTATAAGGTCTAAGTAAGCTGCTATCAGAAAAGGTGATAAGCAACATTACAATAAGCACTAACCATAAAAACTTCTTCATTGTTTTGGGTACTCCAAAAATTACTAAGGCTATTGTATAGAATCGTAACGCAGTCTGCATCGATGCGGTAATGATATCTGTATATTGTAAACCTTGTTTGCAGTTAAAGTTGAATTCGTAAACTTAGTTTGCACTTTCGCTGTGGGACAACTAACAAATTCACCGGTAAAGTGCTGCGGCATGGATATTGCTTTGCTTCAGGTCAAAAATTACCGTGCGCAAGCTGTTATACTTGGCAGCACGTGCAATTGGCAGCATCGGGGTTATCAGTGGAACACCAGAAAATAGATATAAAGAATATTCCCGTACACGTGGAAGTGCATAAACCCGAATCGGCAAAAGCAGCAGCTTATAATCCACGGGACCGTATATACGTGCGGGCAGTTAAAGGCTTACACCAGGCCATTCGTCGTTACATGGGCTTTGTGTTTATGGGCCTGTTTATGTTGCTGCCCTGGTTAACGTTCGATGGGCATCAGGCTATTTTATTGAATATTACTGAACAAAAGTTCAACATATTTGGTTTAACGCTGTGGCCACAGGATTTCACCATTCTGGCGTGGATTTTTATCATCGCCGCTTACGCATTATTTTTTATTACCGCATTTTATGGTCGGGTGTGGTGTGGCTATTTATGCCCACAGTCGGTTTGGACTTTTATCTTTATTTGGTTTGAAGAAAAAATTCAGGGTACACGTAATCAGCGGATGAAATTGGATGCCGATCCTTGGTCTGCCAGTAAATTTTTAAAAAAAGCGGCGACGCATTTTTGTTGGCTGGCGTTTTCGTTGTTAACGGCTCTTATTTTCGTTGGTTATTTCACCCCGGTAGATGAGCTATTTATTGAGTTTTTCACCTTTCAATCTGGCTTCTGGGCCGTCGTAACAGTGTTGTTTTTTACCCTGTGCACTTATGGCAATGCGGGCTGGATGCGAGAAATAATGTGCACCCATATTTGCCCTTATGCGCGTTTTCAGTCCGCTATGTTCGATAAAGATACCTTTACGGTAACCTACGATGAAAAACGCGGTGAAAACCGGGGCCCGCGCAGCCGAAAAGATAAAGATTACAAAGAGAAAGGGCTTGGCGACTGCATTGACTGTAACTTGTGTGTACAGGTATGCCCCACGGGTATCGATATCCGCAATGGTTTGCAGTATGAATGTATTAACTGCGGTGCCTGTATAGATGCGTGCGACGATACCATGACCAAGATGGGCTATCCTACCGGGCTCATTAGTTATACCACTGAACACAGCTTAAATGGCAAGCCTACGCGGATATTACGGCCAAAACTGGTGGGCTATCTATTTATACTTATTGCAGTGTGTGCGGCATTTGCCTGGACGCTATACAGCCGGGTGCCGCTGGAGATGAACATTATCCGTGATCGGGGCGCTTTGTATCGGGAAACCAATGACGGATTAGTAGAAAACACCTATACCTTAAGCATTTCTAATAAATCACAGCACAGCGCGGTGTTTAATCTAAGTGTTAATAACGTGCCGGGCTTGCGTTGGATTGGTCCTGAGCAGGTTACGTTACTGGGCGGTGAAACTACTAGCGTGCCAGTAAGCCTGGCACTGGATCCGGATAGCACAGACGCTCATTCGTTAGAAATGACGTTTACCGTACAACAGCAAGGCGATACCGGTGTACAATTGCAGCAATCGACCACGTTTTTCCTGGGACATTGATGACGGCTTTTGATTTCAGCACGTTACAGCCAGACCTATTGCTTGATGCCCTGGCAGATAAAGGCTTGGATGTAAGTTCGGGTTTAACCGCCTTAAACAGCTATGAAAATAGGGTGTACCAGTTTAGTGCTTACCGCGACGGGGCTGCACTGCCAGAAAAATTTGTCGTAAAGTTTTACCGGCCGCAGCGCTGGACCATGGAACAATTGCTGGAAGAGCATCAGTTTGCCTATGAGCTGGCGAACGCAGATATACCCGTTGTTGCCCCACTGCAATTTAGCGGCCAGTCATTATTACAGTATGGCGGATACCATTTTGCTGTGTTTCCCAGCCGTGGTGGCCGTACGCTTGAAATAGACAATGATGAACAACTTGCCATGTTGGGGCGATTTCTTGGCCGTATGCATCAGGTTGGCAAAAGCAAACCCTTTAGCCACCGCCCCCAATTCAGTGTCGAAAGTCATTTGTTGCAAAGTCAGCGCGAACTGCAAAGCTTAGCGCTAATTCCAGCTTATCTACGTCCTGCATTTGACACCGCCCTTGAGCATGTTATTGCACTGTGCGTTGAGCAATATAAGCCGAAGCAGCTTATTCGATTACACGGTGACTGCCATGCCGGTAACTTGTTTTACGTTGATAAGGGGCCGTTCTTTGTTGACCTGGACGATTGCCGTATGGGCCCGGCGATACAAGACTTGTGGATGATGTTATCCGGTGATCGCCATCAGCAGCGTGATACATTAGAACTGATGCTGGAAGAATATGAACAGTTTTGTCAGTTCGACCCTTCCGAGCTTAAACTGATTGAGTCTTTACGCGCCATGCGTATGGTACATTATATGGCGTGGCTGGCTCGTCGTTGGCAAGATCCTGCATTTCCAATGAACTTTCCTTGGTTTGCAACAGACAAATACTGGGAGCAACAATGCCTGGCATTGAAAGAGCAGTTATTTTTACTGCAGCAAGCCCCACTTTCGTTAGTGCCATGCTACTGAGTTTTTGTTAAGCTGAGCTGCAGTTATAATACGTTGCGCGGAAGCGAATTTCGTAGATGGTCTGCGTAAGTTGATGTTTTAAATAACCTAAAAGAAGTGCAGTAGAAGCTAACGGGCTTTTGCTGGCGAAAGATGCATAAGGGATAGTACTGATGAAGAAATTTTTTGTAGCCTGCTTTTTAATGGCGGCGTTGCCACTGACTGCATTCGCTGATGCCAAGTTTGAAGAAGGCAAACATTACGAAGTTATTGCCGAGCAAGTAACACCTAAAGCCGAAGTAAAAGAGTATTTCTCTTTTTATTGTGGTGGCTGTAATGCATTTGAACCCGTAGCACAAAGCGTTGCGCAAAAACTGCCAGAAGGCGTTGAGTTTAAAAAGTCGCATGTAGATTTTATTCGAGCAGCCTCGCCTGAGCTGCAAAATACTCTGGCGCGTGCATATCTGGTAGCGAAAAAACTGGGTAAAGGCGATAAAGTGGCCAGTGCTATTTTTAATCAAATTCACCGCTACCGTGCACCTTTTGCCAATGAGCAGGAAATTCGTAGTTTAGTGTTATTGCATGATATCGACGGCGAAACCTACGATAGCGCGATGAAAAGCTTTTCAGTTCGCGGCGCAGCTAATCAAATGAAAAAAGAGCAGGACGCTTTATCAGAAAGCCGGGTTCTGTCAGGAGTACCAATGTTGGTGGTTAATGGTAAATACAAAATCATTAACAAAAGCTTAGGCCAATCCAACATGGAAGCGGAACTGGTCGACTTGATTAATTACCTGTTAGAAAAAGACGCTAAAACAAGCTAACCTGAGCTATTGATTGGTCAGCCTAGATAAAACGCCTCGAATACAGAGGCGATTTTATTTTGTGCTTTAGCGGGGCACATCAATTCGCCGCTTAACATATTTCAGCTGCGCCACTATGGTAAAGGTCATAATCACCAGCAATGACCAAGAGCTCCACTTACCCAGATGCACAACCGACCAGGCCCCAAGTTGATTAGGGTAATTCCATAACCCCATAAAGGTGCTGATGTTTTCTGCCAACCAGATAAAAAAGCCCACTAAAACAAAACCCAGTAGTAACGGCATGCTGCGCTCGCGATCTAGTGGGGTAAAATACACCACGCTGCGGGCATATAAGCCCAGTGTTGCAGCAGCAATGTACCAACGGTAATCACCGATATAATGATGCGTAAAAAAATTAGTATAAATTAATAGCGCAACCACTACTGCCATCCAATACGGCGGGTGGTGCACTACCCGTTGCTGCAATAAACGCCAAATCTGAATAATATAACTGCCGACAGCAGCATACATAAAACCGGCAAACAAGGGGACGCCGAATACTTTACTGTAAGCAAAGTCTGGATAGCTCCATGATTGGATAGCACCTGAGGTTTTAAAAACCTCCAGCGCAAAGCCCACAAGATGAAACAAACTAACCGCTTTTAGCTCGTCTACGGTTTCCAGTTTGCTCCATACCATCCAAAATTGAATTAACAATGCCAGAACCAACAGCATATCGTAACGTGGTATGCCCATAATACCGCTGCGAGGCACCAGTAATACCGAGGCAAAAAACAGTGCGACAAATAAACATGCCCGCGCCTGCTTCAGACCAAAAAACCAAAACTCCCAGCAAAAGCGGGGAAAACCGACAGTGTTCGCGGGCGGGGCTGCCTGCATTAACCATTGATCCAGCCGGTTAACAGTGGCAGTAGAAAAGGCTGACATAAGGTTCCTTGGTGTTGTGAAAACGGACACTAAGCGTTTTAAGGCACAGGCGAAGCGTTATGTTAAAGTGATTGCCTGAATTAACGCTGACTAACACTATGATAACCATGCCCATATTAGCCAAAGGTTTTGGCGATGCCAACGCCAGCATCCGCGTTTATATTGCTAAGCCACCGCCAATGGCGGAGTACGGTAACTTAGCAATGGTGCAACCGTTGCACAGTGGCGAGATCGCGCTGATAAACCAAGCTTGTGGCAACGGCTGGCGTAAGGTGTTTAATGTCTACGCCAAGCTGTTATTTGCACTGAACCCAACGCAGTTTTCTTTTTCACAGCAGGCCAGCAGTTGGCAGCAGTATCGCGATACGTTTTTACTTCAGGGCGCCAGCAGTACGGCGCTATTGTTTAGCATGCCAGAGGTGCAGGCATCGACGAAAACAGTACATATTATTGCCGGGCGCACTTACGCCAAGGCGCTACTGGACGCCGACTTAGCAGCACAGCTGAGCTGGCTGAATAATGAGTTTGCTGTCGATCAACACAACCGGCTGTTAGTCTGTCCTTATTTTGACTACCGGCAACTAAACAATGAAAAATTGGCTTTTCTGGCACAGCTGATAAAGGCTTTAGATGACTAACGTGGATTTGACGACGCAGCTGCAAAAAATCAGCGGCTTGTTGCAGCCATATCAGTTTGGTATTGGTGGCAGCTGCCTACTTTGGCGGCTTGGACTAGAAACTGAACCAAAAGATATTGATATCGTCTGCACAGAGCAGGATTTTAAGGCCATTTTCCAGGTGTTATCCGCCGAATTTCAGCAGCAGTATAGTCCTGCTCATCCGCAGTATGTGTCTGCGCATTTTGCCCGTTTCAGCCGGGCTGGTTGGCCTGATATCGAGTTGATGGCGGGTATAGCGGTAAAGCGAAACAATGCAATAGTCAGTTGGACCTTTAAGTCACAGCGCTGCCACTGGCAAGATGACATCTGCTGGATGCCTCCGGCAGATTGGTTACAGCTTTATCAGCTGTTTGACCGGCCTCAGCGGGTGGCGCAGTTAAGGCGCTATTTGGTGCGACTGCGCTTAAACAGCCTGAGTTAATCGGCTATTTCTACCGCCGTTGGCACTAACTGATAGGCATCCGGCTGATCTTCACCTTGTGGCCATAAATTTACCGTGCCAGTGGCATAAGCGGTTTTGCCTTTGGCGCTTAACGGAAACACCATTTCACCATCACGCACTTTAATCCTAAACGGCATCGTTGAGTTATCAGCAGTAAACTTCATCCAACAGCCTTGCTTAGAGCATACCGAATCAACAGTGCCGCTAATGGTAACTACTGTATCTAAAAAGCTTTTAGGTTGTGTTAGCAATTGTTCTACCGGCATTACCATGGTTTTATCTACGGCATCTCCAAACACTGACGCCGCTTGAGTGGTAAATATCAGGCTGGAAATAGCCAGCGTAAATAGTGTTTTGAGCATACTTATTCTCCCGATTGTTTGCGATATTCTGGCGCTTTTCTATAAAAAAGCAAAGAGGCAATAAAAAATCACTATTATGTAAAATTATGGTTTATTCTCGGGTTAATAAAAATTGAGCGCGCTTAAGGAGTAAGTTGCTAATGCATAATGCTATTTTATGTGGTTCGTTGCTATTTCTTCTGTCTTGCGGCGGTTTACCGCCTTTCGATTCTGCCCGTATCAGCACTGTGAACATCGCCGATTTTGTGTCAGACGCCCCCTTGCAGTGTCGGCCGTCAGATGTAGATTTAACTAAGGTAGAAGCGATGCAGTTTTTCCGTCAAGCACGGGAAGTTGATTATAAAATTCTACACGACCACTATAATTTTGCACCTTGCGGTATAGAGGGCACATTACGCTATCAGCAGCAAAGTTGTGACTGGAAAATTAACGCCGGTGCAACCGGTCAAATCAGGTGTGCTGACACCGTACGTTATTTCGCCTGTGATGATTGTGAACAACTCTTCGTTAAAAAACCGTCTGCGTTGTTATAAGCCTTCCTCAAGAAATTTAAGCGCCTGGCGCAACGGCCGCTTTTCCAGGCACTGTCTGGCTGCGATGCTTATACTGCGTTATTGTAACTTAATTGTATTTAATTTGAGCGATTAGCTCTGTTTGCGCATCTTTTTGTACACTTAATGTTTACATTGTTTTTTCCCCTCTGTAAGATGCGCGCCGCTATCACCAACTTAGGGAAATTAAACAATGACGTTAAAGTACGTATTACCTGTTATCGCGCTGGCCGCATCTGCTGCTGTATCTGCTGAAGACTATCAAACTTTTGTTACTGTAGGCGCTGACCACTACCGAGTAAGTGGTGAAAGCGAAACTAACTGGGGTGTCAAAGGTCAGCATTACTTTAATAAAATCACCACGCTGGGTCCTTTAGACCAATTTGGTTACATTCTTGCTGAAACAAATGTTACTGCCGATTACTCACGTAGATTTGACAGCAATTTTTGGAGCGTCGGCGGAGAATATTTTGTAGAAAACGGTTTAATGTTATCTGCCAAACACCAGAGCGCAGGTGATTTTGATGCAACGACAGTAGGTATTGGTTATCTGGTATCGAAAGACTTACTGGTAAAAGTTGAAGCCATAAAGCCAGAAGACGGTGACACCGACTTTTTATTATCTGCCCGTTACAACCACCAACTGCAAGGTAATGACTATATTGGTTTTACTGCCTTCGCAGATGACGAGTTTGACTACTACGGCGTAACCAGCAAATATTTTAGCAGCCTGGGTGATGAGCGTTACCTTACTGCAGAAGTCACTGTAGAAAGAAGTGACGACGAAACATTGTGGGCTTTAGCGAGCAACTACTACTTCAGCAAAATGACGTCTGTTGGAGTAACTTACAATAAAGCCGACAGCTACAGCCTGACTGCTAAGCATTTCTTAACGCAAAACTGGGCTGTTGAAGCACGTTTTGCCAGCAACACTGATATTTCAGAACTGAAAACATACAGCGTAGGCGTTACCGGCCAGTTCTAAGTTTCCTTGGTAGCTACACTAGTGCGTTTGGGGCAACCGTTGTTGCCCCTTTTTTATTGGTTTAAACCAGCAACCCACCTCGTTGTTAATATTTAAAATTGTCATATTTGCACATTTAGGCTATATTTTGTGCAAATGAAGCATCTTGAGGTGATCGATGACAGCGCTATTGCAACCGGTTAGTACACCGGACGAAGTCCTTGCCAAGGCCGTGTTAAATGCGGCTGATCAATTGGGTTTGAAACAGGCTGAGCTTGCCGCAGTACTAGGCATACACCGCACGGCAGTAAGCCGCCTCAAGCAGGCATTGTCACTTGATCCCAAATCAAAGCAAGGTGAGTTAGCGCTATTACTTATTCGCATTGCCCGTGCGGTATATGCGCTAACGGGGGGCGATGCCGCCTGGATAAAACATTTTATGCATTCACCCAACCAACTTACCGGAGGCATACCGGCACAACAGGTACAAACGGTACACGGGCTAATGCAGGTACTGCACTTTGTTGACGCTATCAGAGGTAAGTTGTGATCTGGCAAGCTTGCCAGGGCGCACAGCATATCAAAGCCCTATCCGGCAGGCTGTTTCGTTTGGTAGAAAGCCAGGAGCACGCTGCGACGCTCAGTTTAGTCGACAACCTGGCCGAACAAGCTTTGCTGGAACAATTATTGGAAGACACCAAGCCAGCACTGCCACCTGCAGCAGAAAGCCTGCATTATTTGCTTAAAACACCGTTTCGTTATCCACCGCTAAAATGGGGTTCACGCTTTGGCGGCATAAACGAGCCCAGTATTTTCTACGGCGGAGGTACTGTAACAGCGGCACTGGCAGAATCCGCTTATTATCGCTTAGTCTTTTGGCAATCTATCGCCGCGCCACCGGTTAAAGCTATGCTGCGTTCTGCGCATACCTTGTTCAGCGTAGCGTATCGCACCAAACAGGGCATATGCCTTCATCAACCGCCATTTAATGCGTATCAGGCGGAGCTAACCAACAAAACTCATTACCAGCAAACCCAACAGCTGGGCAGCGCCATGCGCGCCGCCGGCGTTGAACTCTTTGAATATCAGTCTGCCCGTACAGCAACCAACCAGCACTGTGTCGGCCTGTTCACCCCAACCGCTTTTGCCACTTCCCAGCCTGAAAACAGCAGCCAGTGGTTATGCGAACTAAGCGCACAGCAGGTGGTGTTTAAACAACACGGCGAAACGCAGTTACACGCTTTTAGCGCAGAACAGTTTTGGGTAGAGGATAAACTACCGTTACCGGCGTGAGAATGGGTGCAATCCAGTGCTGTAACGAGCTAAGTTAGCAAACTAACAATATAAAACGCACAAAAGGGGAAGCGAGTGGCAGCATTACACTGGACCAGACAACAAAGCTTGGTGGCGTTTAGCTTGTATAGTCGTTTATCTTTCGGCCGCTTTCATTCCAGAAACCCAGAGATTATTCAATACGCAAACTTAATTGGCCGCACACCCTCGGCGTTGGCAATGAAACTGTCTAATATTGCTAGCTTAGACCCAGCTATTACGTCAACAGGACGATCAGGTTTAAGTGGTGCCTCCAGTTCAGATAAAGCGATGTGGCAAGAAATGCAGCAAGACTGGGCCGCTTTTGCTATTGCTATGGCGCAAGCCGAAAAAGAGCTTTCTGCTGAAAAAGAAACCGCAATGAAAGACGGTTCAGAGAAACTAACGACAAAGTTAGCGGAAGTAAAAATACGAATTGGTCAGCAGTTTTTTCGCAGTGCCGTATTGAGTGCTTATAATCAGCGTTGCTGTATCAGCGGTTTGGCTAACCCTAAATTATTAGTCGCCAGCCATATCGTACCTTGGTGCGCGGACGAACATAATCGGCTAAATCCACACAACGGTTTAGCACTGTCGGCGTTGCATGATAAAGCCTTTGATTTAGGATTAATTACCGTCGATGAAGATTATAGAGTAGTAGTTTCCAGCCAAAATTCCGATGCAAAAGATCCGTTCTTTACTGCCGCCATTGCCAGCTTTCACGGTAAGCCTATTGCGCTGCCAGAAAAGTTTTATCCAGCAGCTCAGTTTCTGGCTTTTCATCGTGAGAATGTTTTTCAGCAAGTCTGACAACCTCACCACACTTTTATGCGCATAAAAATGTGAAAACCCAACACTTTTCTGCGCATAAAAGTGTAGTAACAAACAAACTTCCGTTACTAAATCACTGCAAGTAGTATGATACAACGAAGAAAAAAGCCTGGATGACTTATATGCAAACCCTGGAACTTAAAATCCCACCTGTTGTGCTGGTAGCGCTGTTTGCTTTAGTCATGTGGCTGGTATCTCAGCTGGTGCCAGCTTTGGCGTTACCCATGCGCTGGCGGCTGCTATTAGCCGGCATTTTTTCCATTGCCGGTATAGCGGTAGCACTGTCAGGTGTGTTGGCGTTTCGCCGGGCGAATACCACGGTAGACCCACGCGTACCGCAGCAAAGCTCTAGTCTGGTGATCCGTGGCATTTATCGCTATAGCCGTAACCCAATGTACGTTGGTTTTCTGTTGTTGCTTTTAGCCTGGGTTTGTTTCTTAATGAATATGGCGGCGCTTGCATTACTGCCGCTGTTTATTTGGTATATGAATAGGTTTCAGATAACGCCTGAAGAGCACCATTTGCTACAGAAGTTTGGCGCCGACTATCAGGCGTATATTAAGCAGGTACGGCGCTGGTTATAAGCGCCGCACACAGTTTAACCGACTAAGCCAGTAGCGGTTTTAAGTAATGCCCGGTGTAAGATCGTTCGCAAGCAGCTACCTTCTCTGGTGTATTGGCAATCAGGATTTCACCGCCACCGCTGCCGCCTTCGGGGCCTAAATCGATAATCCAGTCGGCGGTTTTAATCACATCCAGGTTATGTTCTATCACCACGACGGTGTTGCCGTGATCGCGCAACCGGTGCAGTACATTTAGCAATTGCTGGATGTCGTAAAAGTGCAGGCCGGTGGTGGGTTCGTCCAGAATATACAGCGTTTTACCGGTGTCGCGTTTGCTTAGCTCGCGGGCCAGTTTTACCCTTTGAGCTTCACCGCCGGATAGCGTGGTGGCAGACTGTCCCAGCTTGATATAACTTAAGCCAACATCCATCAGCGTTTGCAGTTTACGATTAATGGCCGGTATCGCTTCAAAATAGGCCAGTGCGTCTTCTACTGTCATATCCAGCACTTCGTGAATATTCTTACCTTTGTATTTTATCTCCAGCGTTTCGCGGTTGTAGCGTTTGCTTTTACACACATCGCATGGCACGTAAACGTCGGGTAAAAAGTGCATTTCTACTTTAATCAGGCCATCACCCTGACACGCTTCGCAGCGTCCGCCTTTAACGTTAAAGCTAAAGCGGCCAACCTGATAACCGCGCGAGCGCGACTCCTGGGTGCCGGCAAACAGTTCACGCACGGCAGTGAAAATACCGGTATAGGTAGCGGCGTTAGAACGGGGGGTGCGGCCAATGGGGCTTTGGTCAATATCTATCACTTTATCAAAGTGATTTAAGCCTTTAATTTCGCGGTGTGCGGCTGGGTCGCTACCCTCGCCTTTATTTAATACGCGATGCGCCACGCGAAACAAGGTGTCGTTAATTAAGGTAGATTTGCCCGAGCCCGACACGCCGGTGATGCAGGTCATTAACCCAAACGGAATGGCAATATCGACATTTTTTAAGTTATTGCCCGTTGCGCCAATCACTTCCAGCCATTTTTTGCCTGGCTTGTGGCGTTTTTGCGGTACTTCAATTTTACGTGTGCCCGCCAGATACTGGCCGGTTAACGATTCTGGCGTTGCCATAACCTGCTCTAGCGTGCCTTGCGCCACGATATGGCCACCATGTACACCGGCACCGGGGCCAATATCAATAATATGATCGGCAATGCGCACGGCATCTTCATCGTGTTCTACCACAATAACGGTATTGCCTAAATCTCGCAGGTGAATAAGGGTACCCAGCAGGCGGTCGTTATCACGCTGGTGCAAACCAATAGAGGGTTCATCCAGCACGTACATTACGCCCACTAAGCCAGCGCCAATTTGGCTGGCTAAGCGAATACGCTGCGCTTCACCGCCGGAAAGCGTTTCCGCGCTGCGCGATAAATTTAAATAATTAAGCCCAACGTTAACCAAAAAGCTGAGCCGGTCCTGAATTTCTTTTAACACCTTCTCGGCAATTTGCGCCCGTTGCCCGCTAAGGGCCAATTGCTGGAAAAACACCATACAATCGCCAATCGACAGCTCAACAATTTGCGGCAGGTTGGTTTGGCCAATAAAGACATGGCGGGCTTCTTCGCGTAAGCGTGTGCCGTTACAACTGGGGCAAGACTGATGCGCCAGATATTTGCTTAGCTCTTCACGTACACTGTTAGATTCGGTTTCGCGGTAGCGCCGTTCCATATTGGGCAAGATGCCTTCAAACGGATGGCTGCGCTGGACAATATCGCCACGGTCGTTCAGGTATTTAAAATCAATTACCGTATGGCCACTGCCACGTAAAATAGCGTCCTGTTGTTGCTTTGTCAGGCTGTTAAATGGCTCATCCAAAGCAAAGCCGTAATGTTCGGCTAACGATTTTAGCATCTGAAAATAATAAAAATTACGCTTATCCCAGCCGCGAATAGCCCCGCCGGCCAGGCTAAGCTCGTCGCTAACAATGACTTTACTGGGATCAAAATACTGCTTTACGCCTAAGCCATCGCAGCTGGGGCAGGCACCGGCCGGGTTGTTAAACGAAAACAAGCGAGGTTCCAGCTCTATCATCGAATAGCCGCAGCTAGGGCAGGCAAAGTTGGCGGAAAACACCAGCTCTTCTGCACTGGGATCGTCCATTAGCGCTACTTTAGCTACGCCACCAGACAGGCCAAGTGCTGTTTCAAACGATTCTGCCAGCCGGGTTTTCACGTCGTCACGTACTTTAATACGGTCGATAACCACTTCTATAGTGTGCTTTTTGTGTAAGTCCAGCGTTGGCGGATCAGATAAATCGCATACTTCGCCATCTATGCGGGCGCGAATATAGCCTTGGGCCGCTAAGCTCTCCAGCGTTTTAACGTGCTCGCCTTTGCGTTCCTGCACCACCGGTGCCAGTACCATCAGCTTGGTGCCTTCCGGGAAGGTGGTGACTTTATCAACCATTTCACTAATGGTTTGTGCCGCTAGCGGTAAATCATGGGTGGGGCAGCGAGGCTCGCCTACGCGGGCAAACAGCAGCCGCAGGTAGTCGTAAATTTCAGTAATGGTGCCCACGGTTGAGCGCGGGTTATGCGAGGTGGATTTTTGTTCAATTGAAATGGCCGGCGACAAGCCTTCGATATGGTCGACATCGGGCTTTTCCATCAAACTTAAAAACTGCCGCGCATAGGCGGAAAGCGACTCAACGTAGCGACGCTGGCCTTCGGCGTATAACGTATCAAATGCCAAAGACGACTTACCCGAGCCAGACAAGCCGGTGATCACAATGAGTTTGTCGCGCGGAATGGTTAGCGAAATGTTTTTAAGGTTGTGGGTGCGGGCACCCCGAATATCAATTTTATCCACAAGTAGGTTCCCCAAAAATTTCGCCTTGATACGAGCGCTGCAGTATTGCAGATCTATCAGTAAAATTTAAGGGGAAGCCGAAAAATACTGTAAATAAATACACCTGTCGCCAGGCGCTACATTCAGGTTAGCGTAGGCGACGACGCAACGCCAAGCCAAATAAACCTAAGCAAAAAATGCCAAATGTAGCTGGCGCTGATACCGGCAGTGGTTCATTAAACGGCGTACCATTGTTGCCAGTAAAAATTAACTGGTTTTGCGAATGCGCATTCGTCATAACAAACATAGTGTGTTGGCTGGTAACGTTGGCTAACTGATTTAGCCAGCTGTTTGCCAGTGTCACACTAGTGCTTTGACGGTTAGCTTTAAAGTTACCTGACGCCAGCGACAAACCGGTAAAGTCAGTGCCGTTGAAGTCGTACACCAATTCCCACAATGCTAATTGGAAGGCGGCATCATTGCGCGCGGTGCCCGTTTGGCTGCCAAAGCCGGTATATAACCGGGTAATGGCATCGGCTTGCAGTGCACTAAACCACTGGTGGGCTGCTGTAATAGTGTATTGCATGGTTTGGCTTGTGTTCAGCATTTGTGAAAATTCAATACAAAACGCCAGTAAATCGCCGTCGAAGTTAAACGGTAACGGTGCGCTTGGATTACTGTGACTAAATGAGATCATTCCGGCCATAACAGTGTTAGATCTACCCAGCAAAGAGGCTGAGATGTTTTCTGAACCATTTTCCATGCCGTTGTAATGCACATCAATGGTTATCGGCGTCGCCTGGGCTGTTGTGGTAAAAAAGCCAACAACGAATAATGCTGCTGCAAAAATAAAAGCGTTTTTCATTTAAAATCCTTATAACTCATGATGACTAAGCTACAATCCTGTTGCTCATAATTCTGGGTGTGATGTAAGCCAGACACAGATCAAGAAATACACTGTTAATGGCTACTGCTAAAATAAGCAAAACAACGTGCTCAATTTTTGTGTCTTTAGCAAAAATCATGCCTAAATTAATTGTTGTTGTTTAACAGTGTTTTACTTGTGCCATGTTTTATGCTGATGCTGAACATGTAAAAAAAACTGACTATTTTAGTACGCCTGGCTAGCGGTATCGCCAAGGCAAAGCGTCTGTTTGTTACAAAGTGAAACTTGAGAGGCGAAAACAACGTAAGTCAGCTTAAAGCGCGCGCGTAATGTGCTACACTTGCGCGCTTATTTCAGCGGTTAACTCTTACCTGATGCATCAACTGAATTCTATAGAAAAACGTGCCGCAATAGCGTTAGCGTTGGTGTTTTCCAGCCGAATGCTCGGACTGTTTATGCTACTGCCGGTGTTTGCCTTGTATGGCAGCAACCTGGCTGGCTTTTCACCTATGTGGATAGGCTTGGCTATTGGCGCCTATGGCTTAACCCAGGCTATCTTACAAATTCCACTTGGTTGGCTGTCAGACCGCATTGGCCGGCATAAGGTGATGCTAGGCGGGCTTGCGGTATTTGCGCTGGGCTCGGTTGTGGCAGCATTGGCCGATTCTGTTTACATGGTTACCCTGGGGCGGGTACTGCAGGGCGCCGGCGCGGTGGCGGGAGCCATATTGGCATTAGCCGCAGATTTAACCCGCGAAGAGCAGCGCCCCAAAGTCATGGCCATTATTGGTGCCAGTATAGGGTTAAGCTTCGCTGTAGCGATGGTGCTTGGGCCCTTGTTAGCTAAATTTGCCGGGTTAAGCGGTGTGTTTTGGGCAACCGCCGTATTAGCGTGCAGCGCTATGCTCATAGTGGCCTTTATTGTACCTAAAAGCGTTAGCAAGGCTCCGATGGCCGACACGCTGGCATTACCACAAAGCCTTGGGGCAATGCTCAAACACCGACAGTTATTGCAATTGGATCTCGGTGTCATGTTGCTGCATTTAATGCTAACAGCAATGTTTGTCGCCTTGCCAACCTTGTTGCAGGGCTATGGGCTGGTACCACTGAAACATTGGCAGTTTTATTTGCCTGTGTTGCTGGGGTCTTTTGTGCTGATGATACCCATGATGATAGTCGCCATGCGAAAAACACAGGAAAAAGGCTTTTTTATGTTGGCAGTGGCGCTATTAATAAGTGCAATGCTGCTGTTATTACTGCTACCTGGTTTTGTTGCATTAAGTTGCGCTTTACTGCTGTTTTTTATTGGCTTTAACTTTTTAGAAGCCAGTTTGCCGGCGCTGGTGTCGCGTATTGCTCCTGCCGGACAGCGTGGTAGCGCTATGGGCATTTATTCCAGTAGCCAATTTTTTGGTGCTTTTCTAGGCGGCGTGGTGGGCGGCGCGATAGTGCAACATTTTGGCTACCAAGCATTGTTTGCTGTGCTGGCAGTTATTGGTTTAATATGGTTGCTAGTTGCAAATACCCTTACTATTCCGCCGCGCGCGCAGCGCTTATCTTTGGCGGTATCGGTACACACTGAACTACAGGCTAATCAGTTAGCTAAACAATTAACGGCGTTAGCCGGGGTGCAGGAAGTAACATTGCTTCTGGCAGAGCAGCGCTGTTATCTGAAAGTCAGTTCAGCACATTTTGACACAGCGCAGGCGCAGGCTGTAATTGCCGCAGCCGGGGCTTAACATTTTTTAGGAGAATTCGCATGGCGCGTGGAGTTAACAAAGTCATCCTGATTGGTAATTTAGGTACCGATCCAGAGGTACGTTACATGCCGCAGGGCGGTGCTGTAGCCAATTTAACGGTTGCAACGTCAGAGAGCTGGACCGATAAAGCGACCAACGAGAAAAAAGAACAAACCGAATGGCACCGTGTGGTAATTTACCAACGTTTAGCCGAAATTGCTGGTGAATACCTGCGTAAAGGCAGCAAAGTTTATCTTGAAGGCAAATTAAAAACCCGCAAATGGCAAGATAAAGACGGTGTAGAGCGTTACACCACTGAAATTATTGCCAATGAATTGCAAATGCTGGACGGTCGTAACGAAAACCAGCAAGGCGGCGGTATGGGTGGCGGCCAGCAGGGTGGATATCAAAAACCTGCAGCGCAGCAAGGCGGTTACCAACAGCCAGCACAGCAAGCTGCGCCTGCCTATCAGCAGCCACAACAAGGTGGTTACCAGCAAGCGGTACCGCAGCAGGGTGGCTATCAGCAGCGTCCGGCCGCACAGCCTCAGCAAGGCGGTTATCAACAACCTGCCCAGCCACAACAGCGCGCGCCAATGGAACCGCCAATCGACTTTGATGACGATATCCCGTTCTGACATTATCTGCCGGTGGCAATAACGTTAAGTGACTAACAAAACCCCTGTTTTCAGGGGTTTTTTGTTGGTGCATGCTGCGGTTTTACACTATGTTCCCTTTTTTGGCTCAGCGTTTTTTCTCAGCCTGGTATATTGCGATGCAGGGGTAATATCCGGGGTAAGTGCGTTATCGCACATATTCGCCAGAGGGGATCTGTTAGCTTGGCTGTTCATGCCAGCACATTTACGTGTCTTGCATCCATTCTGAGTGACCAATATGAATAGCAGTGATGATAACCGTCGTGATGATAACAAAAGCGATGGTCATGGCACGGCTAACACAGCCACTGATTTAGCCATTAATCCTTATTGGCCTAGCGCCCTGGTGGTGCCGGTGATAAAAAATAACCTACTGATTAAAAACCAGATTGACGCGGTCCCCATTGTTACCAATGCCACGCCGCCTGCTGGTGGTATTTTACGTAAGGTAAGTAAGGCACTAACACGCACGTTGAAACGCGCCGGGCGCATAGCAAAGTAACCTACCTTACGAACTATCTTGTTTGGCGATAATGCGGCAGCCGTGAGGTGGCGCTGTGTGTTGCGGTCTATGAACAACTGCATGCTGAAGGGATCCATGCGCGGGTGATTAGCAAGCCATCGTTAGTAGCAGGGGCATGACATTGTCAGTCTGTTTTTTATTAAACCGGTGCTTATTATGAATATTGATCGTTGGGTTATTCGTTTTGCGGGTGCAGTAGTCGTAGCCAGTTTATTGCTGTCTCAACTGCACAATGTGTATTGGTTGTTGGTAACTGCGTTTGTTGGGCTTAACTTGCTGCAGTCTTCATTTACCGGCTTTTGCCCCATGGCCATGCTGTTGAAAAAAATGGGCGGGCAAGCTAAACCGGCATTTGAGTAAATCAGTCCTTAGCACCTGATGCCATTTGTCAGCCGCATTTGCCGCAGCATCGCCGATGGTTAATAAGTTGGCCATTTTGTCGCCGCTGCTTTTGTGCAGCGGTAAGCTCTCGCCACTGATCAGCGCTTCGTCAACACTGCTATCGCCGCTAAGCACTTCGCCATCGACAGCAATGCGCTCGCCCGGTTTCACCTGCACGATTTCGCCACTTTGTATCGATGCTGCGGCAACCATTTGCCATGTGTCGTCACGCTTTACTCTGGCTTCAGTCGGTTTAAGGTTTTCCAGCGCCCGCAGTGCATCGGTGGTGCGCCGCTTGGCGCGGTGTTCAAGCCACTTACCCAGTATTACCAGTGTCAGTACTGCAGCACTGCTTTCAAAATACAGATGCGCCGCGCCATGCTGGCCATCGAACGTTAACCACAAATAAAGTGATAAGCCGTAGGCTGCGCTGGTGCCCAGCGCAACCAGCAAGTCCATGTTGCCGGTGCCGGCTTTTAATGCACCCCAGCCGCCTTTGTAAAAACGTGCACCAAAGTAAAACTGCACCGGCGTAGCCAGCATCCATTGCCACAGAGCGGGTAACATCCAGTCCACGCCAAATAGCATACCCAGCATTGGCAGGATCAGCGGAAGTGTCAGCACGGCAGAGCCCAATACCGGAAACCAGGGCTGGCGATAAAATGGCAGAGTGTCTGTTTTTGCTGAATTATCTGCCTGATCTTTTTCAACCAACGTATAGCCAGACCCTGCCAGTGCTTGTTGTAATTGCTCCGTGTTCAGGGCATCAAGCAGTGTTAAGCTTACTTGCTCTGTTGCCAGGTTCACCTGTGCGTTTACTACGCCTTGCACCTTGAGCAGCGCTTTTTCCACCCTGCCGGCGCAAGAAGCGCAGGTCATGCCGGTAACGCCATACTGCTGCTGGCGCTGCTTTAACTGATATCCGGCGTTGGTGATGGCATTGGCCAGTGCGGAAACACTGGCGGTACCGCTAACAGTGGCGGTTTCATTGGCTAAATTAACGCTGGCGCTGCTGACACCGTCAACCTGCTTTGTTGCTTTTTCAATACGGCCAACGCAGGACGCGCAGCTCATGCCTTTAATGTGCAGTTGTTCGGAATCACTCATTGTTCAACCCTCGTTTCTCTTCAGTAACGTAGCACAAGGTTAAAGCTTACCACTATGGTAAGGTCAACTACTGCGGTGCGGCTTTATTCCAAAGCACTATGCGACGCAAACAGTCCTGCTTTGAAAGCCAGACTGAGTTGTGCGATAGAAAATAAGTGGTCTAATGCTGCTCCGGTTTATTCGAGCTGCTCGCGCAGTTTTAGCAATTCCTTACGCCGAGCCGCGCTAACTTTGGGGTAGCTCATGTTCAGATTGTTTAGCGAGTCGACGATAATCTGCGAGATAATCAACCGGGCATTTTTTTTATCATCGGCCGGAATAACAAACCAGGGTGACTGTTCAGTGCTGGTGGTACTAAGGCAGGCCTGATATGCACGCATATAGTCGTCCCAGTGCGCGCGTTCTTTGATATCAGCCGTGCTGAACTTCCAATTTTTCTCCGGCTCATCGATGCGTGCAAGAAACCGTTGGCGCTGTTCTTCCTTAGACAGGTGCAGGAAAAACTTAATCACCCGCGTGCCATTAGTGTGCAGATGCGCTTCCAGATCTGTGATCGACTTGAAGCGTTCTTCCCAGATAGGATGCCCGGCGATGGCATCGGCGGAAAAACCCTGTGCTTTCAGCAATGGGGGATGAACCCTTACTACCAATACTTCCTCATAGTAAGAGCGATTAAATATGCCGATGCGTCCGCGCTCTGGCAGGCGCTTGGTGGTGCGCCAGAGAAAATCGTGTTCCAGTTCTTCGGTGCTGGGTTGTTTAAAGCTAAATACCTGGCAGCCCTGTGGATTTACACCTGACATCACATGGCGAATTGCCCCGTCTTTCCCTGCCGTGTCCATGCCCTGAAAAATTAACAGTAAAGCATGCTTATTAGACGCATAGTGCAGCCGTTGCAACTCACTTAGTTCATCAACTTGCGCCTGTAGCATTTTTTTGTAGGCTTTTTTCGAGTCATAAGCTGGCTCAACAAGGGTGGGGCGTTGCGAAAGGTCAACGGGTTCGTTGGGTGGTACGCGGTAGTCATCTGGAGTTATTTTCATTATTTCTCCTTGGTGTGCTGGTGAACTCCAGCCTCAGGTAACGGGGGTAACACTGTAAAGAGTATAGAGCAGATGTGTTTTTCACCCTGCTCTTTTGCATACCTTAAGCACATGCGGATGTACTTTGATGGGGGTAACTCTGGTTTTTGAACTATGGTTTTGAACTATGGCTTTGAGCAATGGCTTTCCTGATGATGTTAGTACAGGTTAAAATCAGGCTCTGTGCGCTATCAAACGTAGGCTGGTTTTTCTCTTTCATCAAACATACCTTTCGGTTAGAATCCGCGCCATTTTGTATTTTTTGTTAACTAAGAGTATGTACATGTGCAGATTAGTTGTAGCAGGGTTGGCTTTGATGGGTGCCCTGTTTGTACCTGCAGCGCAGGCAGAGTTTGGCGATAGCCAGAAAGTTATTTCAGTATTTAGTGAAGTTGGTGATAAAGCAAAAACCAGCGGTTTTTCGCTTGGTCTGCGTAATGTTGATCGCACAGACTTTTACATGCAGTTAGGCTTAAGTTATCAGCGAATAACGTTAAAGCAGCAACCGGCTGACTATAATGATGGCCGCATAAGACCGCTGTTTTTATACGGTCGGCTGGGCATGGACTGGCGGGTGAGCCCATATTTTCAAGCTGGATTTGATTTAAATGGTAGTTTGATAGAGTGGGTAGACAGTAGTAATGACATTTGTTGTCATGCCATGGTTAGAACCGGGCTTGAGCTTAAAGTGCACGACAACATTCGGTTAGACATATACGGCAATTGGTACAATTTGCAATACCGCAGCTATCAGCAGCAATCAAACCCATTTGACTATCAAGACAATGGTGATAACCAGCGTTTTAGTCGCACTACAGTGGGCGCCCAGTTGTCGCTGGTTTTCTGAGAATCAGCATCAATTTGTACTGGCTAGGCGCACAAGTCTTATTAGTGCGCTGTGTCTAATAGACGCTTTACCCACTGCGTAACCTGGCTGCCGTGCTTTTAGATACGGCAGCCCTTTCCGCTTTGGTTTATTGTTGCTGTAGTGCCTTAATACGTTCGGCTTCGGCTTTTATCATCGCCTGCAGCTCACCAATATTTTGCTGTACACGTGCAGCGCCAATTTGCGCCCCTTGAGCCATTAGTGTAGGCATTTGTTGAATGGTTTTTTTGCCTACGTCTGTAGCATAAAAGTTATTGAGTTCACGTAGTTCCGCAGCGGTAAAAGCGTCGGCATAAATTCTCAACATATCCGGCTTTAAGCTTTCATAGCTCATATGCTTAGCAAAAAAGGCCATCATCACATCTTTATACGGTGCTAATGCCTGATTTTGTTGCAAGTGAATATCGATCATTTGCGACATGGATTGCTGCAAAGCATTTTCCATACCCATGATGTTTAATAATTTTTCGGCCTCTTTTTCAGCTGCTGGGTCCGCTATAGACATAGTCGAAACGCTAAGACAAAGCAAAATGAGGCTAATTTTGATTAATTTCATTTCTTTTCCGGGAGTGAGTTAAAGGTCCGTTGCACTGTAGTCGTTTGCGTGTAATTTATTACATCGCCCCTACCTTGAGGCAGCTAGCAGCGGCAACGTGCGTTATTTTACACTAGCAATACGTAGCGTTGTAAATTTAATGTAGAGAATATAGCTCCAGCGTTGCGCGTCTATCTTAGATGCTTACACAAAACCTCGACAATACCATTAAATGCAGAGTAAAAAGCGCTGCAACTTTATTCGAGATCTTGACCGCTTCCATCTGGTGATGGACATCATTGATCGCCTGCCGCAAACCGGCGAAACATGCCAGGCGCTAAAGCGCCAACTCGGCGATAAATTGCTGGAGCACAAAAGCTATATTAACCAACACGGCCAGGATATGCCTGAAATTCGTAACTGGCGCTGGCAGCCGCACTGACGGTAACTTCAGTAGCGATTGCCCTTGGCCTGGAGCAAGGGAAGATATTGTTACCATCGTTTTTGACCTAACGGACCCAGTTTGTCGTGTTGATAATAAATAAAGCACTGTTGCAAGCTTTAGCTGCGGCTAAGTAGCAGTACAACCTGCTGAGTATGTGCTGGGTTTTACCATAAGGTTTGCTTGGATACGGCCAGCCACATAATTACTAACACGGTAACCGGCAAGGTTATCAGTGCCAGGTTGGTAAAGCCTTTGTGGTAGAAGCTAATCATCGCCTGTTCGCGCTGACTAAGTTCAGCGCCTGCACTGCGTTTCTCGGTGAGTTTCTTTACCTTCCAGTTACCCAGCCAAATATCGACAATTTCCAGTGGCACGATGAGCAGCATGACTAACCATAGCTTTTGCTGCAACCATGGCATGGCAATAAAGCCGTAGTGAAATGCCATAGTGGCACCGCTTAGCAGTAAGGTACAAAGCGCAATATGCTCGAGTGTAATCGTCCAGAAAAACACCCGATAAACCTTCGCTGTCGCGGGCGATAATTCACCTTCATGCTGCTGCATGTAGCGCAGAACCAGCCAGGACCCAATAGCAGGGCCTAACCACATAATCAACGAGCCTAAATGCACTACTTTAAGTGCAGCGTACATTGCTCGCTCCCCATAGCTTCCAGGCAATTAATACAAACCACGCGGTACTTAATACCATGCTGGCAGCAGTAAAATACTCTGCCAATTTTAATTGCTGTAGCGCAATGGCAACAGATAACCCCAGCCCCAGTATCCAGGCTAGAATGCCAGGAGACAGCCACAGCTTAAGTGCCGGTTGCTGTTTAAGTAACGCCAGCGTTAACACCATCCCGCCAAGGTTATACAAACCATTGCCAAGGAAACCGGTTAAGTGCATCGCCAGGTTGTCGATAAATTGCAGTAAAGCGATATTGGCAATAGATATTTGTGGCATCACAAAGGCGTACAGGGTTTCGGCCATTAAATCCGGTGCCATGCCTAAGGCAACCAGTAGTACGCCATACTGTCGGGCTGCACCGTGGGGAAGCTCGGTTGATAACATCACCGCAAAAGCCAGCAAGCTAAGTGCAGCTACCATCCAGCTAAGCCAGCCCCATTGCCACAGTGTAAGGTTAGCGTTGATGTATGCCATGCGGGTAACCAGGTCATCAGCCACAGGTAAGCCAGGCCGCATTGGGCCGTTCATCATTAAGCAAGCGACAAATATCAGCAGTGCAATCAGTAAGGTAGTATAAAAGTAATAGAGCTTTGGCATTGTTCTAATCCACAGCAGACAAGGTGTTATCTTACCTGCTATGGCATAAAAGTAACAATTATGTTGCTTAACCCGAGGTTAAAAATGTCTGGTAGCTGCGGTTATTGCTCACCTGCTGATACTGATAACCCAGTTTGTCTAAATAAGCAGCAATGTCGTCGTGGCTGGCGGCTTCAAAGCCAGCCAGTACATCGCCGGTGGCGGCGCCGTGGTTACGGTAATGAAACAGCGTAATATTCCAGTGCTCGCCCAGGGTATTTAAAAAATTCATTAAGGCACCCGGATATTCCGGAAAGTTAAACTGATACACCTGTTCTTGTAGCGCACGGGGTGGCATACCACCGACCATATGGCGTACGTGCAGTTTGGCCAGTTCGTCATCAGACAAGTCCTGATATTCATAGCCGGCATCAGTAAGCAATTTGGTGACGGTGTTTAGTTCCTGCCGTCCGTGCCGCAGCTTAATGCCGACAAAAATGTGTGCTTTATTGTCGCTGGCATAGCGGTAGTTAAATTCGGTAATGGCGCGACCACCCAGCGTTTGGCAAAAGCGGCGGAAACTGCCTTTTTCTTCCGGAATGGTAACGGCAAATACCGCTTCTTTTTTCTCGCCCAATTCACAGCGTTCCGACACATAGCGCAGTGTATCAAAGTTTAAATTGGCACCGCTTAACACTGCAGCCAATTGCTGAGGTTTAGCTAAAGTACTGTTTTTTAGTTGCTGGCTGTATTTTTTAAGCCCAGCCAGTGCCAGTGCGCCAGCCGGTTCGGCCACGGCACGTAAATCGTCGAAAATATCTTTAATAGCGGCGCAAATTTCATCGCTGGATACGGTAACCACTTCATCGCAAAAGCGTTTAGCCAGGTTGAAATTTTCGCTACCAATACGCTTTACGGCAACACCGTCGGCAAATAACCCCACGCGTTCCAGCGTTACCGGCTCGCCTGCGGCCATGGCGGCTTTTAAACAAGCCGCGTCTTCTGGCTCAACACCGATAACCCGCACATTGGGCTGAATGGCTTTAATGTACACCGCCATACCCGCCAGAATGCCGCCACCGCCTACGGGAATAAACACGGTATCTAAGTGGTTATGTTGGCTTAATAGCTCTTTGGCTACAGTACCTTGGCCGGCAATCACATCGGCATCGTCAAAGGGTGGGATGTAAATAGCGCCTTCGTTCTTGGCCAGGTTAATGGCATAACTATTGGCTTCGTCAAACGCGGTGCCGTGCAGCACTACATTACCGCCCAATGCCTTTACCGCCGCGACCTTTATTTCTGGCGTAGTAATGGGCATAACGATGGTGGCGTTGATACCCAGTTTGCTGGCCGACAACGCCACGCCTTGGGCATGGTTGCCGGCGGAAGCACACACCACGCTGGCATCCGGGCTCTGTAGTTTTACTTTGTGTAATTTATGAAAAGCACCACGCAGTTTAAACGAGTACACCGGCTGTTTATCTTCGCGCTTTAACAGCACGTTATGCCCCAGCCGCTGGCTGAGTTTGCTCATGGCATCTAGCGGGGTTTCTACCGCGGCCTGATATACCGGCGACAGCAGAATTTCTCGCAGATACTGCTGCATTAAGTCGGTATCTGTTTGCTCTGCTTGTACTGTTGCCAGGTTACTCATTGTTGCTCCACTGCGGTTAGTTTTGTTGCCTGTAGTTGCCTACAAATCCAGTTCAAACTCACGGCAAGGAAATGCTCTTTTCGCCGCCTTCGACAGCACATCCCTGTGCTGTCTCAG
>Ga0100394_1000909_pt1 | contig 24434 bp, 24 predicted proteins | sample CryGeymeta201518_FD_81549 | JGI IMG/M metagenome (GOLD analysis project Ga0100394, IMG submission 81549) | Groundwater microbial communities from Crystal Geyser aquifers in Utah, USA - Crystal Geyser metaG 2015-18 | ecosystem: Environmental > Aquatic > Deep subsurface > Groundwater | place: USA... | reverse complement strand
CTTGTGGGAGAAGGCAGAGGTTGAGGGGTGTTAGTTTTTCAGAAACCCACCCTCACCCTTGACCCTCTCCCCTCAAGGGAGAGGGAGAGAGGCAAGAATTTCTTTTTGAAGCTAATATATTACGAATTTTAGCATTATAGGGTTATAGGGGGGAGTTCTGTCAATTGTTGAGACCTGACCCCTTTATTCTTTCCTCAAAGATAGCATAAAGGGTGGGGATGAAAAGGAGGGTAACAAAAGTTCCTACAAAAAGCCCTCCAATAACGCTAATCGCCAATGGCTTGAAGAATTCCGTTGCTTCCCCCCGAGCCAAAGTAAGAGGAAGGAGGCCAAAGATAGTTGTAAAAGTGGTCATTAAAATTGGCCGCAATCTCCGGCTTCCTCCAATCTTGATTGCTTCATAAAGGTTATTTTCCCTCCGCATCAAGTTAATATAGCTAATCAGCACAATCCCATTCTCCATTACAATCCCTCCCAGCATTACCAGTCCCAAGAAAGAAGGCAAAGAGAGGGTTTGTCCGGTCAAAAGTAATGTCCAAACCACACCAATCATCGCAAAGGGTAAAGCAAACATAATGATGAAAGGGTCAAGTAAGGATTCAAACTGACTTGCCATTACCATATAGACGAGGACCACCCCTAAAAGCATGGCCATTGCTAAGGCCTGGAAGGATTTCTGTTGTTCTTCCCTCCCGCCCTTAAAACTTAAACCAAAGTCCGTGGGAATCTTTAAATTTTTGAATTTTCCCTTTGCTTCCGCTGCCACGCTACCTAAATCACGTCCGTAAATTTCCCCGCTGACATCAATAATTCTTTCCTGGTCTCTTCTTGCAATTGCTGTTGGGCCGGTTTCCTCCTTTATTTGCGCCACTTCGGAAAGCCGAACCTTTCCTCCGGTTTGCGTAGGTAAAATGAGACCAGCTAAATCCTCAGGTTTTTTTCTTCCTTCTTCAGAAACCCTTACCCGGATATCGTATTCTTCCCCACCTTCCCGGTATTTTGTAGCGACAGTCCCGGCAATTGCGGTCTCAATAGCTTTGGCAACCTCAAAGACGGAAAGACCCAGATGGGAGACCTTTTCTCGGTCAATATAGACCCTTAATTCAGGACTTCCTTCCTTCCTGCTAATTTCTACATCACTAACCCCTTTAATCTTACCAAGAATTTTTGCGACCTCTTTTGCCAGTTTTTTGCCTTCTTCTAAACTATGCCCCCGAATCTCTAAGCTTAAGGGTCTTCCGCCAAAGACCATAGATGCCATCGGATCCTCGGTTTGGTAGCGCACCTCACCTTCAGGGAAATTAAAAAGCGGCTTTAAGGATTGCCCAATCTGCTTATCGATTCTCCTTCTCTTTGCCTTATCCACCAGTTTAATCATCACCATACCGGTGCTGGATATTTCTTCCTGACCCATTAAAGTTCCCATACCACCTTTCTCTGATGACCTTCCCCAACGGACCAGGGTACTTTCTTTTTCGGGAACCTTCTGTCTTATAATTTCTTCCACGGCTTTAGCCACTTTGCCGGTTTTTTCATACCTTGTCCCTACCGGAAGTTCAATATTAAACATCATCATCCCCTGGTCCATCTCCGGAATAAATTCAGTGCCAACTAAAGGGATTAAAAGCAAACCCAGCAGAAAAATTCCACTGGATATGAAAACCATCCTTTTCTTATGGGCCAAAGACCAGGAAAGGAAATTCTGATAGATTCTTTCTAAACGACGGAAGAAACCTTCACCTGCTCTGAAAAAACGTGACAGAACCCCCTTTTCTTCCTCTATTGTATGCAAAAACCTGGTGGTAAGCAGGGGAATCAATAAGAGAGCGGTTAAGACAGAAGCAAAAAGGGTGAAGGTAATACAGAGAGCCAATTGATGAAACATAATTCCCACAAAGCCACCGATAAAGAATAAAGGAACAAAGATGGCAATGATGGAGGCAATGGAGGCAACTACCGCTGTTCCTACCTCATTGGCACCAGAAATAGCCGCCTCAATTTTTCCTTCCTTATTTTCCCGATGCCGGAAGATATTCTCAAAAATAACAATTGCGGCATCCACAACCATTCCAATGGCAATACCCAAACTGGAAAGGGAAACCATATTCAGGGTAAAACCAGCCCCGGACATTAAAATAAAGGTAAGAATCAAACTAATCGGAATGGAAACCGCAACAATCAGCGCACTGCGGAAACTCCCCAGGAAAAAAAGAATAATCAAAATAACCAGAATTCCTCCAATGAGAAGGGTATTGCGTAAATTGGCGACAGAAAGTTTGATGTAATTTGAACTATCATAAATTGTCTGCAGATTAACATCAGGAGGTAGATTCTTCTCCAATAATGGAAGTTCTTTAAGAACTTTGTTTGCAACCTGGACAGTATTTGTTCCTGACTGTTTGGAGACAGTGAGCATTACTCCGGGTTGCTGATTAATATAAACTTCCCCGCTCTTTTCCTTAAAGGTATCGGAAACCTCCGCGATATCTTTTAAATAAACAGGATTTCCATGATAATTTCCAATCATTACATCTCTAATCTCTGAAATCTTCAACTCCTCCGGGGTGCGCACCAGATAGTCAAGTTTCCCGGTTTTTAAATGGCCACCGGGCCAGCTTAAATTAGCCGCCTGTAAACTGCTTACAATCTGGGAGAGGGGGATTTGATAGGCCTCTAACCTTTGCCGGTTTAAGGAGACCTGAATTTCACGCTCTAAGCCGCCGTGAATATCAACCTTTGCCACCCCACCAATTCTTTCCAGAGGTTTCTTGACTTCATCATCCAGCAAATCATAAAGTTTGGGATAACTTTCTTTAGCATTTGCCCCAATCATCAAAATAGGTATCATCGCCATATTGAACTTAAAGATAAATGGTTTATCCGCTGCCTCAGGAAGTTGAGATTCTGCCAGCCCAAGTTTATCCCTGACCTCATTTGCGGCTTCTTCCAAGTTTGTTCCCCAGTCAAACTTTAATGTGACTATAGAGGCCCCTTCCTTGGAAGATGACTCCAATGTATCAAGATTGGAGACCGTTGCCATTTGCGCTTCTATCGGCTCGGTGATGGATGTTTCAATCTCCTCGGGACCTGTCCCGCGATAAGTGGTAATCACCATAATAGAGGGTATCTCAATATCCGGCATTAAATCCAGACCCAATCTAAAAAGGGAGATTAACCCCAGAAGAACCAATCCCAAAAACACCATATAGGTGGTAATCTTTTTCTTTATACCAAATTCTGATATAGTCATCTTATTATTTTTACTTTAACCCCGTTTTTCAGCCGCTGAGCACCCGCGGTAACCACTAAATCGCTTTCCTGCAAGCCCCCAACAATCTCTGTTTTTTCCCAATCCTTGAGCCCCGTTTTTACTTCCCTGATGTAGGCGGTGTTATTATCAATGATAAAAACTATTTTTTCCTCTCCCTTTTCTGATATTACATCATTGGGAATAAGCAAAACATCCTTTTTCTCGGCAGTAACTATCTCTGCCCGAGCAAACATTCCACTCTTTAAAAGATAATTGGGATTATTAACTTTTATCTCTACCTCGGCGGTTCGGCTTAAAGGTTCAATAAATGAGCCAATTTTTGAGACCTTACCGGAAAATATTCTCTCGGGATAGGCATCTACCCTTATTTTAACTTCTTGCCCCCTTTTTATCTCTCCCAACTCTTTTTCTCCAACGGCAACCTTTACCTTGACTATGCTTAAATCCTGAATTAAGAGAAGAGGGTCATTCTTCGCCATTGAACTGGCGGTAATTAACTCTCCGGGGTCCAGGAATCGTCTATTTATTATTCCATTGAGAGGGGAATAGATTTTACAATCGGACAAATTTTCTTTTACTAAATCTACTTGCGCCTTTAGGTGTTCTCTCTGGGCTTCTGCTGCCTCTTTTTTTGCCTGAATTTGGTCCATCTCATAGGGAGTAATAACTTCTTCTTTAAAGAGATTCTCCATCCGGGTATAATTCTTTTTAATATTGGCTAAATTTATTTCTGTTTGTTTAAGCGATTCTTCAGCGCTGCGGAGTTGAAGCTGAAGATTTCGGTCATCAATTTTAACGAGAAATTTACCCTTTTTTACCCGATCTCCTTCCTCAACATAAATTTTCTCCACTGTGCCGGTGACCTTGGAGAATAGAGTGACTTCACTTTCGGGAAAAACATCGCCGCTTAAGGAGATAACCTTCTGGATTATTCCTCTTTCTACCGGACATATTTCTACAGGAAAAATTTCTTCTGCGTTTCCTTCTTTTTCTTTAACAACTCCTCTTTGTTTGAATTTTCTGTATCCTATCCCACCTAAAAGGATAATTACCACTAAACAAAGAATAATTATCTTTTTTTTCATTTTTCTCCCATCGCTCTTTTTAAGTCCGCCTTGGCGATATACCAGTCGTATAATGCCTGATAGTAATTGGTTTCTGCTTGACTCTGTAAGGTTGTCGCATCCAGGACATCGGTATTCGTCGCCATCCCTTCCTTAAATCTTAACTCGGTCATTCGTGAACCCTCCCGGCTCTGTTCCACCGCTTTCTCCACGACAAGAATCTTCTTTTCTGCGGCTTGTAAATTTAGAAAAGCATTTTTCACTTCCAGTTCAATGTTGTCCTTGAGCAGGGAAAGAGCATCCCGATTCTGGTTGATTACGCTTTTTGCCTGCCGGACCTTCTCTTTGGTTCTTCCCCAGTTCCAGATGTCAAGCTCAAAGGCGATTACGGCATTCCAACTATCGTGCCATTTGTCAATCGGAATTTCCGAGCCCTTTCTCTGGTCATAATTGGCAATCAATGAGATTGCAGGCAGATAATCGCTTTTAACAATCCCTAAACCTTCCTCTGCCATTTTTGAGACAATTTTTTGGGTTTTCAATTCAGAACGTCCTTTCAATGCCCTCTCCACACAGTCGTTTAAGTTAAATTCTTTCTCTTTCTGATAATCCACTACATCAACAAGTTCTACCGAAGCCGATAAAGTTCTGTTAAGGAGATTGTTAAAAGATGCCTTGGCTAGCTCCAGTCCATTTTCCGCCTCTACCAGCTTCTGTTTAACATCAGATAATTGCACCTCTGCTTTCAGCAAATCTATCTTGGGCACCATTCCTGCTTTGTAGAAATTTTCCACTACTTTCAGGTGTGCCTTAATTTGCTCTACCGCTTCTTCACTCACGGCACGCATCTTTTCTGCTTTTAAAACATTATAGTAAGCCCTTCCTATCTTAAAGATAAGTTCAATTTCTATTCTGCGATAATTCTCTTCTGCGAGCTTTGTTGCCTCTTCTGCCTGGCGATAAAGACCGCTTAATTTTCCCCCGGTAAATAAAGGTTGTTTTAAATTCAGGTTAAGGTCATATAGTTCCTGGTCGGTTAACGTTACACTGTAGGATTTGGTCTCTGCATCAAGTTGTGTAAATGTAGAGGAACTGCCTATTGCCGGCAAAAAAGAGGTAAAGGATTCTCTCTTCTTCGCTTTTGCCTCTTCAATCTTTTCCTTTGCCTGATAAATTTCCTGATTATTTTTAAGGGCAATATCCAAAGATTCTTCTAAACTTAATTTTTCGGCAAAAAGATTTGCATTGATGAGAATAATAAAGATTGGTAAAATTTCAAAAATTGGTTTCATTTTTTCTCCAAGGAGGAATAAACTTTTTCCCATAGTTTTCTCCAGAGTTTTTTCTCTTCCTGATTAAACTCGGCTAAAAGAGAATTAAAAAATCCATAAACCTGTTCCCAAACACTGGCTACAATTTTGTTTCCTCTCTCGGTAATCTTGATTAGGATGAGACGGCGGTCATCAAGAGAGTGTTTTCGATTAACCAGATTATGCCTGAGTAATTTGGTAACTAAATTAGTAACTGCGCTGGTAGTGATGTAAAGCCGCTCTGCTAATTGCCCCATTGTCCGCTCCCCTTCCTCACGAAGTATTTCTAAAATATGAAATTGGGGAATATTAATCTTACCTTTCTTCAATTCCGAAAAAATCTTTTTCTCAATTCTTTTTTGCAGAAGCGTAATAATTTTCTCAATCCTTTTGGCATTTTCTTTCATCTCTTTCATTTTCATCTTTCAATATTTTAACCTTTTAAGTATATCTTGTCAAATAGTTTTAAAAGTAGTAGAATATTAACCAGATGAAAATTAGTGAATTGATCGATAAACTCGATCCGGAAGAGAATCTTTATGCTATTGTCGTAGACCTGGCTCAAAAGGCTCGCGAATTGCAGACCAAAAGTAAGCCTTCAGAGGGAAAAAACGTCAATCCAGTAATTGCAGTTTTAGAAGAAGAATTGGCGAAAAGGACGGAGAAAAAGTAGGTGAGTAAGTTCCTCTTCAGTATTCCCCTGACAATTTTTGTTCTTCTTACTTCCGGAAGTGCGGGGGAAATTGACCCGGATGTTGCTTTTCTGAAAGAAGATTATTCCGGCGCTCTGGAAGGTTACCAGACTACTATTCAAAAAACGGATTTCATTCAGTATCGCATCGGAATCTGTTGCTTAAAACTCGGTCAATACAAAGAAGCCGAGAAAGAATTAAAAAAAGTTTTTGCTTATGGCGAAAACACTTTTTTTGACTGGGCACAATTCGCTCTGGGAGAAGTTTTTTTTCTATCCAAAAATTTTGAAGAAGCAATTAGAGCCTACCAGCAAATAATAAAAGAATATCCCAAAAGCTCAATCCACCATCTTGCTTTTTTTAAACTGGCAATGGCTTATCTGCAAAATAAAGAGGAAGAAGAAGCATTAAAACAGTTTAAAAAAGTGCGGCTGCTTTACCCTTTAAGTTGTGAGGGAGAAAAATCAAATCAGATTATTAACGAAAAAGAAGGTTGTTTTTCCATTCAGATTGCCGCTTTCACTGATTTGACCAAAGCAAAAAACTTAGCTACAGATTTTCAAAAAAAGGGATATGATGTTTATCTCCTTAAAAAAACCGAAGATAAACCCTGGATTTACAAAGTAAGGATAGGCAATTTCAAGAGTCAGGAAAAAGCCCGTTTTTTCACCCAAGAATTGCCGGAAAAAACGAATTTTTTTATTACTAACAAGTAACCACGAATTAACACGAATAAAGCAAGAACTAAAAAATCTTTTGACACAGATTATCACTGATTAGAACTATAGAGCTAAAGGACAAAGATTGCCACGAAGACACGAAAGCACGAAAAACTACAAAATACTTTAACCACGAATTACGCGAATTTCTCTAATTAAAAACTGACACGAAGTGTCACCCTGAATGTCAATGAAGGGTCTCATGAGATTCTTCACTTCATTCATCTTTTATCCTAACCACGAATTACGCGAATTAATCGAATTAAAAATTTAAAATTTTATTCTTTTTTTATTACTCTTTAATAATTCGCGCAATTCGAGAAATTCGTGGTTGCTATTTTCTTTCGTGTTCTTGTTTATTTCGTGATTTCGTGGTGAATATTATCTTTTAATTTGTGTTATCAGTGAAAATCAGTGTCTAATTAATTTAAGCATACTATATGAAATGTTTGGTGGTCGGTAACGGGGGACGAGAACATACCATTATTTGGAAATTATCTCGGAGCCCCAGGGTAAAAGAAATTTATGCCGCCGGCGGCAATGGCGGTATTTCCCACCTGGCAAAATGCCAGGATATTTCCCCCACCGACATCAAAGCTTTATCTTCTTTTGTGATAAAGAAGAATATCGATTTAACCATTGTCGGACCGGAAGCACCTTTGTCTAAAGGTATTGGAGACTTTTTTCGCAAGGAAGGACTGCCAATCTTTGCTCCGTCTCAAAAAGCAGCTCAATTAGAATCTTCCAAAGTTTTTGCAAAAGAATTTATGAGGGAGTTTGCTATTCCCACCGCAGCATTCTCAATCTTTAACGCTCCCGAAAAAGTTCTTGCTTATTTGGAGAAAAATGGCTTTTCCGGAGTAATTAAAGTTGACGGATTAGCTGCGGGGAAAGGAGTCTTTGTTTGCCACAATAAAGAAGAGGTAAGCGAAGCCCTCAACGAAATTTTTGTGAAAAAAGTCTTCGGAGAAGCCGGAAACAAAATAGTAGTTGAAGAATGTTTAAAAGGCGAGGAAGCTTCGATTATTCTTTTCACCGACGGCGAAAACATTCTGCCCATGCTTGCTTCCCAGGACCATAAACAGATTGGCGAAGGGGACCAGGGAGCGAATACCGGAGGAATGGGGGCAATCGCTCCAACACCGATTATAAACGAGAAACTTTTCTCCCAGATTATCAACCAAATTGCCAAGCCGGTAATTTCAGGTTTGAGAAATAAAGATATCCTTTATCAAGGGGTCCTTTACCTCGGAATTATGCTTACCGAGGAAGGAGCGAAAGTTCTGGAATTCAACGTGCGGTTCGGGGACCCTGAAACCCAGGCGATTTTACCTCTGCTAAAAAATGATTTAGTGGAAATAATAGAAGCGGTGATTAGCGGAAATTTAAATAAAATAAAAGTAAATTGGGATTCCCGAAAAGCCCTCTGTGTGGTTTTGGCTTCAAGAGGTTACCCGGGCAACTACTCAAAGGGCAAACAAATTTTCGGTCTTCGCGAGGCCGGGGAAATGAAAGATATCCTGGTATTCCATGCCGGCACGAAGAGGGAAGGAGACAAATTCTTCACCAACGGAGGCAGAGTGTTGGGAGTTACGGGAATAGGCAAAACCGTTGCAGAGGCAATTGGCAATACCTACCAGGCCGTTGAGAAAATCAACTTCGATGGCGCATACTTCCGAAAAGACATTGGGCAGAAAGCATTAGTCACTCTTCCAGAAATTCATTCCTAACACACTTATTTGCCAGCGTGAAAAGAACCAGTGCAAAAGATGAGATACATAGGTAACACCTCCGGTCCTTTCAAATATGGTAAAATAGAAATTAGTTTTAAACTAAAAGTAGGAATATTTTGATTATTCCTTCGCCCTATTTAATCTTAATAATTCATTGCATGGAATTTCAAAGTTACCCCCACCTCTTTCCTCCCCCCTTGAGGGGGAGGATGTGAGGAGGGGGGGTATAATTCATAAAAGAAGAAAATATTATGTAAAATGAGAGGAGCTCAAATCTCAAAACTTGTAAGCACGGAAAATTCTCAGGCTGTTCTCGACGAGGTAAAGACCATTGTTTTTATGGTATTTCCGAAATTTGACCTTGGACCAGTGAACCGTGTGTTCAGAGATGTGGTAAAGCTTTTCCGGGAAGAATACCCTGGATACCAGAAATGCAATACCGTATACCACGATCTGAAACATGCCACGGATACTATGCTGGCTATGATAAAACTGATTCATGGAGCAATTCTGCGGGGAGAAACTCTCTGCCCGAAGAATGTAACCCTGGGGCTAATCACCTCCCTACTTCACGATATAGGGTACATCCAGACATTGGATGATGAATCAGGTACTGGCGCCAAATATACGCTTGTCCACACCCGACGCAGCATTAAGTTCATAGATAAATATTTCGCGGAAAAGAATTTTTCCCGAGAGGATTTTAAAAACTGCCGCGATATTCTTTATTGCACAAACCTTAATACAAGGATCAACGAAATCCGATTTAAGTCAGGGGAGATTGAACTTCTGGGCAAGATGCTTGGCACCGCCGATCTTCTGGGCCAAATGGCAGATCGTACCTATCTGGAAAAACTGCTCTTTCTATTTTATGAGTTCAGGGAGGGAAATGTTGCCGATTACACCAGTGAACTGGATTTGCTTAAGAAAACTCTGGGCTTCTATGATATGGTAAAAAAGAGACTTGCCGGTGAACTTGGTAGCGTGAATAAATACATGATTTACCATTTTAAAAAGCGCTGGAACATAAATAGGGATTTATATAAGGAGGCCATTGAAAAGAATAGAAATTACCTGAAATATGTTTTGGCAAATCATGAGCGAGAATATCGTGACTATTTCAGGCGTGGCAACTACGTGAAAAAATTATATGAAAAAGGTTTGTAGATTAAAACAGATAATAGATAACTACCTGGATAAGAGGAGTTAATCCGTAGAGGGGGTTGACTGAATATTTACGCTTTGATTAATCAAGTGAAGGTAAGGAAATTGTGTAGAGTTGACTAAAAAAAAATAATATAGTATAATGAGAAAATATGGCTTTGAATAAAGAAACAAAAACCAAATTGATACCATTTCTCTTGATTGCCGTTGTCGGAATAGGTCTTGCTCTCTGGTTAAGCATTGATTCTAAAAAACAAAGCCCTGCAGCCATCTCTCCTTTGAAGAAAGAAAGGACAATTATGGAGAAGGAAACCTTTCCGGAAAACAAGATTATTCTCTCTAAAGAAGATGCAGAGACTATCGCCACACTGGCCAGTGAGAAACCGATGCCTGCCAATATTCAACCTTTAGCCAAAGATGACATTGCCTTCTTGTCTGAAAATGACATTATCGATGAGAAAGAATCTGAAACTCTCCTTGAAGTAGAGGATTTATTAAAAGGAGAGAAGTGAAATGATTGCAATAAAAAAAGTTGGATTAGTTAGTCTCTTGTCTTTGCTCCTATTAAGCTCTTTTTCCACTGCTGCCAATCCATGGACCAGAGAAATAGAAATTACCATTACTCCTGACAAAGAAGTATATGGAGTAGAAGAGAAAGCCTTCTTTACTATAGAGATGAATCGTGATGGTAAACCGGTGATGATAAGGCCAGAACAGATAGAGGCTACCTTCCCTGATGAATCAGTAACCCTTACCCAGATTGCTGAAGGTATATATATCTACACTACTCCCGAACTCATTGAACTGGGAAATTACACTCTCTCGGTTACTGTCCGCTCCTATGAAGGGATAAAAAGCATAGAGAAGTTAGAGAGAATAAAACAAAGATTTGAGGAAAAGATTGAATGGCTAAAAAAATTAAAAGAGAAAGTCAAAAAGGAAAGAGAGAAACAATGTATAGATAGAATAATCGCTATTTATCAGAGAATTATTCAAAGAATAGAATCTTCTATCGAGAGAATTAGGGAAAGAAGTATAATTGGAAGTAACTCCTGCACAATCACTGTAAAAATAAAATATACCCAGGAAATGGAAAAAGCACTTGAAGCAGGAAATTGGGCAGACATTTACACCTATGCCGAGACTTTAAGACAAGAAGGCTCAAGAGCAACTCCTGAATTAATAGAAGCATTTAAAGATAAAGAGAAAGAACCCATCTTCCGCAAAATGATACTAGAAATAATAGAAGAGATAAAAGATAAAGATACTGTAGAACCTCTGATAGAAGTGTTAGAAGATACAGCAGAAGATTCTCATATCAGAGCAGAAGCAGCCTTTACCTTAGGGGAAATAGGAGATGAAGAGGCGCTAAATTCTTTAATAGAGGCTACGGAAAATTCTGATGAGACAATACGGGAGAGTGCTGCTTCAGGGTTAGGTTTGTTAGGAGGAGAAGAAGTTATCCCTATCCTCTTAAATCTTCTGAGTGATGAGAGCGATGGAGTTCGTATGAGCGCAGGGGCTGCTTTAGCCCACCTCAAAGTAGCAGAAGCTCTAACTAAGTTTACAGATTTACTGAAGAATGATTCTAATGAAACTCTCAGGGGAAGGGCCGCTATATGGATAGGTTCCCTGGAAATAAGTAATGGCGTACCTGCATTGATAGAGGCCCTGAATGATAAAAGCGAGTATGTAGTTAATAATGCTGCCATTGGTTTAGGAATGATAAAAGACCTCTCTGCAGTAGATGCTCTCATCCAGATTTTAGATAAAAAAGGACTGATAAGAATATATGCGGCAGATTCTCTGGCAAAGATAGGGGATTTAAGAGCAAAACAATCCATCGCTTCTGCTATAGAAGAGGAAGAAGATACCTGGGGGAAGAAGAAATTAAAGCAAGCCTATAAGGAATTAACCGGAGAGGAATACCAGGGATGAGAAGAATGAAAAAAGTAGTTATCTGCCTTCTCCTATTAGGAATAATAGGTAGATTTGTGTTTCTGGCCTCAGACTGGATAAGATGTAAAAAAATTCAGAGAATGGGTCTAACCGGGAAGATTTTCTTCAGTGGATTTGGAGACAATATTTGTAGTTTAGATTTAAGCACAGGAAAGTGTAGGAGAACCGGTGAAAAAGGAGGCTGGGATGGCGGTCTTGCTCTCTCTCCTGATGGGAAAAAACTTGCTTTTCTATCATCTAAAGAAAAGGAAGGATTAGTAATAATGGATTTAAAAACAAAGACAAAAGAGCTAATTGCTAAAGCTAAACACGGCATGGATATATCCTGGTCTCCTGATGGGAAAAAACTTAGTTATTGGTCTAATCGCGAAGAAGGGAGGCATAGAGATTCTTTCACCGGTGTGTGGGAAAATCGTATTGGAACCTTTGTTTATGACCTTGAAAAGAGAGAGGAAAAATTCCTGGGAGAACAAATTCCCAATCCCTGGTTAGGACTTTCTCCGGATGGTAAGAAGATTGTTTTCGGAAATGAGAAGAATAGTATACGGATTAAGGAAATAGAGGAAATGATCCGCAAAAAAGGAGAATATGACGATGGAATTACCAATATCAAACAACTTGTCTTTCCTGTCTATCCCCAGAAAGGAGCAGCTATAAACTGCCAATGGGCGCCAGACGGAAAGAAGATAATTTTTGAAATGGATCATAGTATAAGTATAATGATAGAATTTTGTGGTTTTGATTGGATATGTATAATTAATAGTGATGGCACAGAGGAAAGAATTCTCAAAAAATTTTTTTGGTTCAGCGGTTAACTGAAGGAAAATTATGGAAAAGAAAATGGAAAAAATTAGGCTATTTTTACTGCTTGCTTTAGGTTTTTGTCTTTTATACCAACCTCTTTATGCAGATGAACCATTAATATATGATGGTCATGTGGTAGTTTTTGAAAAAGGGGATGTTGTATATTGTAGAGGCACAGCACTTATTACGAAATGGCTTGGGCATACCGGGATTTTCTACGGCTGGCCATATCAATGGCATATAGAGCCTTATGTAGATATTCCGTATCTACCACCGAGTATGGAGCCAGACCCCGGTAAACACCATCATCTCCACTATACTACTATTGAAGCTCTTTGCTATAAGGGCTACAACGAACGTACTCACGAATCTTATAGGATTCGTAGTGTAAGAGCAAGTGATATACAACGTTTTCTGGCCTGGGGTTCCGAATTCTGGGGAGTTCGGAGAGCCAATTTAAGTGCTCTCCAGAGAAAAAAGATTGTGCAAACAGCAAGGGAGCAATTGAGAGCTCGCTATCATCTCTTCTGGGGCTATAAAAACCCTGGCTCTCCTATAGGATGGAATGACTCATTCCGTTGCGATGGTCTCGTAGAATATTGTTACGAGCAAGTTGGGATAGACCTCGTTCCTGGAGATACCTGGCGCTCACTTAGTCCCTTAAAGCAAATGAATTCTCCTCTCTTTGTAGAGAGAACAAAAGCAGACCCTCCTGAAATCAGTGAGATTTGTCTCAAGGATGAGGGAGGAGAAATAATTGAGCTTAATCAGCAAGGACGCTATGAAGTCCAGGGGACAATAAATATTGAATTTTCAGCCACAGATGGGAGAGCAGGTTCCGGATTGAGTATCGCAGAACTCTGGCTTGGAGAACCGGATGATACTCCCTACGAATTACCAGGGGAGAGAATATATAAAAGCGATGCTAAATATGATATAGATAATGTCTATGCTACCTTTTTTGATACCACCTCTGTAGAGGTAGGGGAATATACTCTTTATGTTAGAGCTTATGACCAGGCAGGAAATGGTTCTAAATTATCAAGAGATATCCTTGTAAAAGAAGGGGAAGAAGAACCTCCAGTTATTTTTTAAATGAAAAAAGTGGTATAATGAGAAAATATGGCTTTGAATAAAGAAACAAAAAATAAGATTATTGCCGAGGCTGCTCGCCGCGAAAAAGATACCGGGTCTCCGGAAGTCCAGATTGCCCTTTTTACTAAAAGGATTGAGGAATTAAGCGAGCATTTTAAGAGGCAAAAAAATGACTATGGTTCTCGGCGCGGTTTACTTATCCTCATCGGAAAGCGCCGAAAATTGCTCAATTATTTAAAAAGAGAAAGTCTGGAAAGATACGAAAAAATAATCAAGAAGATGGGAATGAGAAAATGAAAAAAGAAATCAAAATAAACGACTTGCCCTTAAGTATTGAAAGCGGCAACATTGCCAAACAAGCCGACAGCGCGGTAACCGTTCGTTATGGAGATACGGTTGTCTTTACCGCAGTAGTAGGTTCAAAAGAGCCCAAAGAAGAGGTGGATTTTCTTCCTTTGCTCGTAGATTACCGGGAGCATACCTCCGCCGCAGGCAAATTCCCCGGCGGTTTCTTTAAACGCGAAGGACGACCCAGCGAGAAAGAGATTCTCACCAGCCGCCTTATTGACCGAAGTATCAGGCCTCTTTTTCCCGAAAATTATAAAAATGAAATTCAAGTCAATTCCTTTGTTTTTTCTGCCGATACGGAAAATGACTCCGATATCCTTGCGCTCATTGGCGCCTCAACCGCTTTGTCCGTTTCTAAAATTCCATTTCTTGGCCCGATCGGAGTAGTCAGGGTAGGTTATGCGGATAACAAATTTATCATTAATCCTACTTTCCCCCAATTAGAAGAAAGTAAACTTAATCTGGTGGTAGCAGGGACCGAGACTTCAATCATTATGCTTGAGGGAATGAGTTCTTTCATATCTGAGGATTTAATTTTAGAAGCCATTTCTCTTGCTCGAAAATCAATTGGCCTGCTGGTTAACGTCCAGAAAGAATTTGAAAGTAAAAAAGAAAAGAGGATTCCTTCCTGCCGAGAAAGCAATCCCAAACTATGGGCCGAAATGGAAAAAGAATTTTCTCCTAAAATAAAAGACGCTTATAATTTCCCGGGGAAAGGGGAAAGAGATAATTTCTGGAGAAACCTTTCTTCAGAAACCTTGAAGAAATTTGCTTCCTTTGAAGAAAAGACCGTAAAACAATTCCTTGAAGAAATTAAAAAAGAAAAAATCCGAAAACTGATTTTAGACACCGGAAAAAGGCTGGATGGGCGAAAATCTAATCAACTGCGGGAAATTTCCTGTGAAATAGGGCTTTTGCCCCGCACCCATGGTTCAGCGCTCTTTACCCGCGGAGAAACGCAGGCTTTAGCTCTGGTAACCCTGGGAACAACCAGCGATGAACAGATTATGGATACTCTTTTCGAAGAATCCTCAAAGCGATTTATGGTTCACTATAATTTTCCTGCTTTCTCAGTAGGAGAGGTTCGCCCTAACCGTGGCCCTGGCCGGAGAGAAATTGGCCATGGAATTTTAGCGGAACGGGCTCTTTCTGCCGTGGTGCCGTCAGAAGAAGATTTCCCTTATACTATTCGCGTGGTCAGCGAGACTCTTTCCTCCAACGGTTCTTCCTCAATGGCTACTGTTTGCGGGGGCTCTTTGGCTTTAATGAATGCCGGCGTTCCCGTTAGTTCTGCCGTAGCCGGAATCTCCGTGGGGCTTATTCAGGAAGGAGAAAGAAAAATAATTCTTACGGACATTGCCGGAGAAGAAGACCATTTTGGTAATCTTGATTTAAAAATTGCCGGGACCTCCGAGGGAATTACCGCCATTCAGATGGATGTAAAATCCGCTTTAATCAGTGAGGAAATTTTAAAGCAAGCCTTTTTTCAGAGTAAAGAAGCGCGGCTTGAAATCTTAAAAAAGATGTCCGCGGCCATCTCCCAGCCCCAAAAATCCCTTTCCCCTTATGCCCCTAAGATTATTAATTTACAAATACCGGTGGAAAAGATTGGATTACTCATTGGCCCGGGAGGAAAAACCATCAGAAAAATTATCAGCGAAACCGGAGCTAAAATTGACGTTAACGATGAGGGAGAAGTAAAAATTGCTTCTACCGAGCAAAAAAAAGGAGAAGAAGCTTTGGAAAAAATTAAAGCCCTGGTTGAAGAAGCAGCCGTTGGCAAATTCTATGCCGGGAAAGTAACCAAGATTATGCCCTTCGGCGCCTTTGTTGAAATTCTTCCCAAACAAGAAGGCCTTATTCATATTTCGGAACTTGAGCATAAACATGTCGATAAAGTTGAGGACGTGCTTAAAGTCGGAGATAAAGTGAAAGTTAAAGTAATTAAAATTAATGAGGGTAAGATTAGTTTGAGCAGGAAACAAGCTTTGCCAGATGCAAAAAAATGATGAAATTCTCTATATCAAAAGGATTAATAAATTTAAATTGCCTCTTCCTGCCTACCATAAAGGAAATGGGCTTGACTTAAGAACATCCCAAAATATTACCCTTAAACCGGGGAAAAAAGTTCTTGTTCCTACGGGTTTTTCTATCGCTCTCCCTAAAGATTCTATCGGTTTAATTAAAGACCGCAGCAGTTTAGCAAAAAAAAGCCTGCATGTTCTCGCCGGGGTTATTGACGAAGATTATCGGGGAGAAATCGGGATTCTCCTGATTAACCTGGGGAAAGAAACTTTCCATGCCGAAAAAGGTTCCCGGATTGCCCAACTTCTAATTCTGCCTACCAAAAAAGTAAAAGTCGTTGAAAAGAAAAAACTTTCCTTAACTTCCCGCGGGAAAAATGGCTGGGGTAGTTCCGGCTTATTTTAGTCAGAATAATGAAAATTACATTTCTTACCGATTTTCACTCCTGACTGGTCACTACATAATCACCAGTAATGAACAATAATTTGACATAATTTTCAGAGATATGCTATTCTAATCTAATAGTACATTTTCAACTTTTGAAATTGTGCCCTTTTTACATTTTGAGATTTTTGAGGTATAATTAAAATGGGTGAGAAAATGAAGAATGAAAAAAAAATTTTGAAGAAAGTAATTAATTTTTTTCAAAAGAAGAAAGAGGAGTGGCTCAAACTTTATGAAGGAAAGTTTGTAGTAATCAAGGACGAAGAATTATTGGGAGCATATGATACTGAAGGAGAGGCATACAAAAATGGTTTGGATAAATATGGTAATATTCCCTTCTTAATTAAGAAAGTCCAACCAGAAGAACCAGCTGAAGAAATACCTGCTTATATGTTAGGAGTTATCGGTGGTAGTTTATAATCGTTATTTTCATATTCCCTTATCGGGTTTATCAGATGTTCAAAAAGAGAAAGGATTAGGGATACTTTCTCCTGACCATTTGAGAGAAGTGGGACCACGACTGCCTACAGAAATATCCCTCACTGATGAACTTGCCAAAGTATTTACTCAAGAGAACATACCTATTCCGTCGCCCGTTACAGGATTTGCACTAATTGATACTGGTGCATCAGCTACTGCGATTGATCATCAAATTGCTGAAAGGATGAATATAAAATCGGTAGGCACAAGGAAGGTTACGACACCTTCCCATCAAGAGCCAGAAGAAATGCCCATATTTCCAGTAAAAATTTCATTTCCTGGGACAGAACTTTCTCCAGTGACAATTTTTGCTACAGGAGTAGATATTAAAAGTCAAAATTTTATTGCATTGATAGGGCGAGATTTATTAAAAGATTGTATTTTTATTTATAACGGAAAAGGAGCACACTTTACACTTTCTCGCTAAAATCTCAATTTCTCCGTTGCCTGCCTTAAACGCTCCAGTGATAGAGAATAGTATTCACACTCCCACAGCCATCCTACCCCAGAATACCCTCAGAAGCCCCAAATTAGTTTACCGTTCTGGCTATCTCTTCCAGGGAATAGTTAAGTATGCCTAGAATTCTTTGCCAAAACGCATATCTTAAATAATTGACCAAAAGGTCAAGAAAGAGGTATAATTTAAGGGAATTAAACTAAACCTTTCTAAAAATAATGCCTGTCAAAGCATTGAGTAGAGTTGTAGGACTTATCATAATCTTTCTCCGGAAAGAGAATTTAGAGGACTACAAAACAGCAGTGAAATTTCGGGAGTATCGGGAAGAGATGAAGGGGATGTAATAGAATAATAATTATGCATGAGCACAGTAATTCGGATGTGAGCTGTTATATGAAGTTGTTTGTTAATTAGAAAATGGTTTTAGCGAATTATAAAAAAAGATGTCGGGGTCTGGAATAATTCCCAGTATAGGTAAGATTCAGAAAGAAATCTCTGTTTGGGAAACACGTGTGGCAGAAAAAGAAAAGGATGCTTCTATCCTGTCAATTAAAATCCAAGACATAAAAATTGGACTAAACGTGTTTTTAGGCAAGTACTATTCAAAAGTTGGTATAGTCTATGTAAAGCTCGACAAACTCAATCTAAGGATAAAGGAATATCAGCACAGGATTAACCTTGCCCAAAGTAAAAGACCATCTCAAGAAGATTTAAATATCATTGAAGAGGAAATAGACGAAATCTTTTCCCGAGAAAGAAGCAAGGTTGATAGTTTAGAAAGTGAGGCGTCTGAGTCATCGGAAGAATATAGAAGACATTTAGAAGAAGAAAAGGAGGAACATCTTGACCATGAATTTCAAAAAGAACTCAAAAAACTGTTCCGTAAACTTGCTTTAAGGTTCCACCCCGACAGGGCTAAAGATGATAAACAGAAAAAAGAGTTCCACAAGATTATGGCTGCAATAAATGAGGCGTATAAAAATAAAGACCTGGAGACACTCAAAAAGTATATGAAGCAAGCAGAGCGAGAAGAGAAGATAGCTAAAGAGACTCTCGAAGAGAAACTTACCAGGTTGAAGGAAGACTATAAAATTATTCTGGGTATTATTGCAAAACTGCGTGCGGAGCTAGAGGATTTGAAAGCAAACGAGACATACAAATTAAAAGAGAAGGATGATAAAGCCAAGAAAGAAGGCAGAGACCTACTACAGGAACTTGCCACCAGTATAAAAGCGGAAATATCAGAAAATCAAATGCGGCTTGATGAACTTGTTGCCCAGTACAAGAAAATAATTGGAAGTTTAGCATACTGAAATGGCTAAACATGAGAAATCGCTTGTTAAGATTTCGTATGCTTTGGCGCGGTTTGACCCGAAGGCAAGAAAAGAACTTGTAGTTAGAGGACTCACTGCACTGAGCGAAGTTAGAGATGCCAACTTTTATTTCTTCAAAGGAGAAGAACACAGGATGCGGGACGAGGAGAAACAAGCAATATCATATTATGAAAAGGCTCTACAGATTGACCCTGAACACGAAAATTCGCTCTTCTGGATGGGATACTGTTATTCGCCGAAAGCAGAAGAACGGGCAGGTGACAACCTAGAACTTGATGATACAACTCGGAACAATAGGGCGAAATCAGCATTTCAAAAACTCGTAGATATGCGACAAAAGAGAGATAGTGTTTGGTGGGGTGGCGACTGTGTTATCTACTACAATCTTGGTGTTGCACAATATAATCTGGGCATGTATGAAGCAGCTATAGAATCTAATAAACGTGCGATAGAACTGAACCCAAGCTATGCGAATTCGTACTACAGTCTTGCATTTTCTCAAGATGAGATTGGTATTTACCATTTGGCATTAGAGAATTTCGAGAAATATTTGGTATTTGAAGATAACGAATTGTCAAGGAGCCAGAAATGTATAGCATATGCCCAGAGGCGGGTCGATGAGCTGAGAGATCAATTGACTGATGACTATTTTTTCTCGGTTGGTCTCGACTTTTGGAACAATAATCAATATCAGGAAGCAATAGAATGCAATGAAAAAGCAATAGAGATTAATCCTATCTATTCACAAGCATACTACAACCTTGCTCTCGCCCAAGAAATCCTTGGTATATACCATTTAGCATTGGAGAATTTTAAGAAATATCTTGCCCTTGATGAATACAGAATACCGAGAACGCCAGAATGTGTAGAGCATGCAAAGAATAGAGTAAAAGAAATAAGAGAATTATTAACATATATTTATTTTGACAATACTGGTATCGAATTCTACAAAAAAGGTCAATACAAAAAGGCAGTAGAATGCTATGAACAGGCTATTGAGTTAAATCCAAGTTTTGCCGATGTTTACTATAATCTTGCTCTAGCGCAAGATATTCTTAACCTGCACAATTTAGCATTGGATAACTTTGAGATATATCTGGGTCTTGAAAACCATGAGTTATCGGAAAATCAACAATTCATAACATATGCAACTAATCGAATAAAGGAACTAAGAGGAATGCTTCGAAGTAGCAAAAAGGAAACAAAATTATTTAAATAATTTTAATACGAAGATACAAAGAGCTGATTATTATTTTGTTTCAAAGATTTACTTTATCGAAATATGGATCAAGATAGAATAATAATTACTTGCCCAAATAAAGAGTGCCGGCAACGGTTAAATTTGCCAAAAACCTCTTCACGATTAGAAGTAACTTGCCCAAAGTGTAGAACAGATTTTTTTTATCCATTTGAAAAGAGAGCGAAAAAGGAATTTAAATGGAGAAGAAGTAGAGGTGAATTAAGATGGTATCGGAGTAATTGGTTTACAATTTTAATGCTACTTTTTCTATTTCCCATAGGTATTATACTTCTATGGAACAACCCACGATATCGCCTTCAACTAAAAATAGGTTTGACGATTGCATTTGGTTTAATATTTTTAGGGAACTATATTAACCGAAGCCAATACAACATTCCTGACATTGCCAGAGAATTGTATAGAGAAAGAAGCAGAAGTTATAGTCCAATATATCTGCCAAAATCTTCTATCAGGGATGTTCTATATAAAATTAGCTTTGTCGAAGGAACAACAGAAGAAGTAAAAACTATCCCCCAAATCATTAAAGATATAAAAGACTCAATCGTCATTATTCATACTAAAAATAAAAAAGAGGAGATATCTGGCGAAGGGACGGGTTTTATCATTAGTAAAGAAGGTATTATTGCAACTAATTATCACGTGCTTGCTGGTGCATATAATGCTGAGGTGAAACTAGCGGATGGAAGAAAATACAATAAAATATCTTTAGTAACTGCAAATTCTGACAAAGATATTGCTGTTATAAAAATTGATGCAATGAATCTTTCATCTTTAGTGATAGGTGACTCAGAGAAAGCTATAGTAGGAGAAGAAGTAATAACTGTCGGTAATCCTTTAGGGCTTGAGATGTCTGCCTCTACAGGGATTATCAGTGCCTTACGAGAAAAAAGGGGTTCAAAATATATTCAAATTACTGCCCCAGTTTCCCCTGGGAGTAGTGGTGGGCCTCTGCTTAACAAAAGAGGGTCAGTTATAGGAATTGTAACTTCTCAAGTGCCAAGTATATTTGGGCAGAACCTTAATTTTGCAATTCCTATAAATTATTTGATTGATTTACTCTCAAAAAAAGTTAATGATTGGATTAAATAGCGAGTAATCGTTGAAACCAGCTAAAATAATTTTTTCCTCAATCTCTATCTTAATGCTCCTTTTGGCTATTCCTAAAGGACTATTTCCTTACGGTTATTATAATCTTCTTCGCCTTATCGTCTGTGGAACCGGTATCTTTTTGGCAGTAATTTCTTATCAACAAAAAAATACCAAGTGGACTTGGACGATGGGAACAATTGCTTTTGTTTTCAATCCTATCTTTCCTATACATTTAGGTAAGGAGATTTGGGTAGTGATTGATATTATCGTTGCTATTATTATTTTTATTTCTCTCTTTGCAATAAAAGTAAATTCAGAAGGAAACATTAAACGTAATTTGGATAAGTAGAGTAGCCCTTCGGATTGGAAGAAAAATATTTAATGAAGTAAAGAGGTCTAAATTAAAAGAGGAAGATTCTTATGTCTCAATTTATATTTAAGAATTATGGTGGAAGCTACTAAATAAGAATCGAAAATGCAGTTGACTCTTTCAATTACGACCGTAAATTTAGTTCTTATGTAGATACTGATCAAAATGGCCGTATCTGGACCGATAACTTAAAGCCGCCCAGGCCTGGTTGTTTCGGATGCTTATGGTATGAAAGTTTCTATAGTCAGGTGTTTAACCCAATTGTAAAATGGTTCTGGAAGAAAGTTATTTAAAGAAATTAAAGGTTGAAAACCGTCAGCTCCGGCAGTGGAAACATCAACTTTCTTTAATCTTAAAATTTGGTCAAAAGATGAACGCTAATCTCAACACAGAAAGTTTATTGGAACTTATTGCTGATAAAACAAGGGAGTTACTTCGGGCAGAAAGATGTAGTTTGTTTTTGCTGGATAAGGAAAAACAGCTATTATGGAGCAAAGTAGCTCACGGAATGGGCGGTAAGAAGTTTAATCTTACGCTTGATAAGGGTTTGGCTGGCTATGTAGCCACTACGGGAAAGGTGGTGAATGTACGTGATGCTTACGCTAATCCTCGTTTCAATCCAGAGCTGGATAAGAAAACCGATTTCAGAACCCGAACTGTTCTTTGCCTTCCGATGAAGAACCATCTGGGAGAAGTAATTGGTGTCTTCCAGGTATTAAACAAAAGAGGGGGACTTTTCACCCCGCCAGACCGGAATTTGTTACAAATATTTTCCTCCCAGGCCGCCGCAGCAATAGAAAATAGCCAACTTTATGAAAATTTAAAAGAGAGTTTTGACAGTTTTGTCTGGACTTTGGCTGCCACTATCGATGCCCGGGATCCAATGACCGCCGGTCATTCCCGCCGGGTTACCGAATATTCTCTGGCTATTGCCAAACAATTAGGAATTGGGAAAGAGAAATTAGAATTGCTAAAATATGCTTCTATCCTCCATGATTTAGGTAAAATTGGAGTGCAGGAAGCGGTGCTTACCAAGCCGGGACGTTTAAGCAAGCAAGAATACAAGCATATCCAAACTCATGCTGCTCTCACCAGAAAAATTTTAGAAAGGGCCAATTTTCAACGACACCTTAAGGAAATTCCTCAAGTAGCAAGCAGCCATCATGAAAGGGTTGACGGAGAAGGATATCCGGAGAATCTTAAAGGGGAAGATATTCCCTATTTGAGTCGGATTATGGCCATCGCTGATGTTTTCGATGCCATTACCAGCAGACGTCATTACCGGGACGCAATGCCCATCAAACAAGCTTTATCTCTGATAAAGGAAGGAACCGGTACCCATTTTGATCCGGTTTGCGTGGAAGGATTTATGAAAATCCCGTTAAATAAACTGATTAAGATAATTAAATCCGATGTGGTAAGTCACTTTAAAGAAGAAGACCTTAAATTGTTATCCAACTATAAGACAAGCCAGTTCCTGGAGATGTTGAAAAAGGAAAATTCCTCTTTATCTGCAGAACAAAGGAAGGCAATAACAGGGTTTAATCGCTATTACAACCGGCAAATCGAAAAGCAAATTAACAACAAGGAAAAAGGGGGAAAGATGGGAAAGTTCGCCTAGAATACTGGCGAATCAAGCGAATCCGCCTAGTAGTATTGGAGGAAAAGATTAATTAATATTTCATTCCCCTTTTTTCTCAAAAGGGGTGTCCCGAAGAGACGGGGTATTTTTCCCTTTTCCCCTCTGTTTTCCATTTTCCCTTAAGTAGTTGGTCGCTGCAACTTTGAAATTCCATACAAAGATTTATATAGAAAGATGACGAAGAATAATTCAAGTCTTTCGGCAAAGGCTTCGGCACGAGCGAATAGTGCAAAGCAGAATTCACCCGGCAAAGTTTGGTTATCTTTGAATCTTATTGTTCTGGCTCTATTCTCCTTGTCTCTTTCCAATTTAGTTATCCTGTTTGCCCTGGATAATTTTAAACGACAGAGAGAAGAGATGGTTTCTGGTCAAATTGAGAAAAGAGGAATAAAAGAGAAGAGTGTTTTGCAGGCATTGAGAAATGTTCCCCGCCATCTCTTTGTCTCTGAAGAACTGCAATCTCTGGCTTATGCCGATCGACCTTTACCGATTGGCTACGGGCAGACCATCTCTCAACCTTATATTGTGGCTCTAATGACCGAACTTCTTAATCTAAAACAGGGGAATAAAGTTTTGGAAATAGGAAGCGGTTCAGGTTATCAGGCCGCCATCCTTTCCGAGATTACCCAAGAGGTATATACGATAGAAATAATTGAAGAGTTGGGAGAAAGTGCTAAAAAGAGGCTGAAAGATTTAGGTTATCAGTCGATAAGATGTAGGATTGGCGATGGTTATTATGGATGGGAGGAGTATGCTCCTTTTGATGGGATTATGGTTACCGCAGCCGCTACCCATATTCCTCCTTCTTTAATCCGGCAATTAAAGAAAGGTGGAAAGATGTGCATTCCGGTGGGCGACCCTTTCTTAACCCAAAACCTTATTCTGATAGAAAAGGATCAAGAAGGCAATCTTAAGACAAAAAATATCCTTCCGGTAAGGTTTGTTCCCTTTGTAAGGTAATAGTATATCTTGCTTTACTAAAATGTTTTTATTTTCGGTATTCTCCATTTCTGCTGGAATAATTTCCTACGAGATTTACCTGATGAGGGTCTTTTCTTATATCCTCTGGCACCACTTCGGCTATATGGCAATCAGTGTTGGGCTCTTAGGCTTCGGAGTAAGCGGTGCTTTTATCTCTATCTTTAAAGAAGGACTTTTGAGAAAATTTCCTCT
>Ga0100394_1000901_pt1 | contig 24523 bp, 14 predicted proteins | sample CryGeymeta201518_FD_81549 | JGI IMG/M metagenome (GOLD analysis project Ga0100394, IMG submission 81549) | Groundwater microbial communities from Crystal Geyser aquifers in Utah, USA - Crystal Geyser metaG 2015-18 | ecosystem: Environmental > Aquatic > Deep subsurface > Groundwater | place: USA... | reverse complement strand
TAGCTTAATCGCTTTGGCACTGCGTAAGAAAATACCGCCGCCATCAGAAATTAACGCCTTATTGTAATCATCCCAGGTTGATGTCGGCAGATTAAATAAACGGTTACGTTCTTCCCAACTACTGGCTGAATCTGGATTAGGGTCAATAAAAATATGCATGTGGTTAAATGCCACCTGCAGGCGAATATGCTTGGATAGCAGCATACCGTTACCAAAAACATCGCCAGCCATGTCACCAATACCAACACAAGTAAAGTCTGTTGTCTGGCAATTAATACCCACTTCACGGAAGTGGCGTTTTACTGACTCCCAACCACCACGGGCAGTAATACCCATTTTTTTATGGTCGTAGCCGTTTGAACCGCCTGAAGCAAATGCATCGCCCATCCAGAAACCATATTCTTCTGATATACCGTTAGATATATCAGAGAAAGTCGCTGTACCTTTGTCGGCAGCAACCACCAAATAAGGGTCATCTTCATCGTGACGAACAACATCTTGAGGTGGAACTACAGCCCCCTGAACAATATTGTCGGTAACATCAAGTAAGCCGCGTATAAAAGTACGGTAACACTCTTTACCTTCATTAACGAAAGCGTCTCTACCACCCGTTTCTGGTAATTTTTTACAGACAAAGCCGCCTTTAGAGCCTGTCGGAACAATAACCGTATTTTTAACCGTTTGTGCTTTAACTAAACCCAGTACTTCTGTACGGAAGTCTTCGCGACGATCTGACCAACGCAAACCACCACGGGCAACTTTACCAAAGCGTAAGTGCACGCCTTCAACTCGTGGTGAGTAAACGAAAATTTCAAACATAGGTATAGGTAGCGGCATATCCGGGATTAAGTCTGACTTAATCTTGAAAGAGATATACGGCTTATCCGCACCGGTGGCTGACTTCTGGAAATAGTTAGTCCGTAACGTCGCATTAATCATGTCGACAAAACGACGAACAATACGGTCATCATCCAGGTTAGCAACATTTTCTAATGAAGAACTAATTTGCTCTTCCAGTTTTTCAATACTTTTTGCTGTCGCTTTAGATTTAGGGTCAAATTTGCTGTTAAACAATTGCACCAATAAATTGGCTAAATCGGCGTAACGTGAAAAAGTATTTTCAACATAAGTTTGGCTAAAAGTTCCGCCTATCTGACGTTTGTATTTTGCAAACGCGCGTAACAGAGACGCTTCACGCCCAGTTAAACCCGCGCTTAATATCAGTCGGTTAAAGCCATCGTCTTCGAGTTGACCATTCCACACTTTGGCAAACGAGTCCTGAAACGATTGTTGCGCCGCTTCAAAATCAGCCGGTACAGCAAAGTTAAGCTCCATAGCAAAATTCAGTACCCAGCTTATTGAGCCGTCAGCGCACTTAATAGCATAAGGTGTTTCACCGATTACCCGTAAACCAAAGTTTTCCAACATTGGCAGCACGTCTGATAAATGAATAGGATGATCTTTATGGAATAAGTTTAACCGCACAGCTTTGCTGTCAGGTTTTTCTTCTTGAGGCCGGTAAAAAAGCATTTCGAGCTTGTGATCGTCGTTCAGCGATTCCAGCTTGCCAATATCAACCAGGGCGTCATTTGGCAGCATCTCTTCTTTATAGCTGCGTGGAAATGCATTTACGTACTTGCTAATTAACTCTCGGCCACGGGCTTCACCATAAACTCCAAGTAACGCACTTTCTAATTTATCTTCCCAGGTACGGGCCGCTTCTACCAAATTACGTTCAATATCTTTCACTTTATACTCAACATGGCTATCGCTGATCCGTACTAAATAATGGGTACGAGCCAACACAGATTCAGAAAAATAAGTAGTAAATTCTACCGGCTCATTACTACCCAATGCACGTTGTAAAATGGCCTGAGTGTCTTTGCGAAGCTGAGTGTTATAGCGCTCACGCGGAACATAAACCATGGCAGTAACAAAGCGACCGAAGCTGTCTTTACGCATAAACAGTCGGGTCATATCTCGTTCCTGCATTTGCAGTACACCCATTGCTACATGCAGTAACTCATCCGCAGTTGACTGAATTAATTCATCACGTGGATACGTTTCCAGAATATTCAATAACGCTTTATAAGCATGGGTGCCCGTTGCAAACTCAGACATGTGCATAACACTGGCGAGCTTACTTTTCAGTAAGGGAATATCACCGGCACTGTTGTTATATAACGATGAGGAGTAAAGACCGATAAAGCGATCTTCGCCTATCACCTTGCCATCTTTACCGAATTTCTTAACGCCGACATAGTCGATGTATGCCGGCCGGTGAACTCGTGATTTGTTGTTCGTTTTAGTCAAGATTAATAAAGCATTGTTTATCGCCTGAATACGGCCTGACTCTGGCAGTTCAGATAACAATAAATCACGAGCAGCAGAACGTCGCATTAAACCCAGTGAGCTGCTATCGATGCCACTGATTTTATAATCACCTTCAACCGGGCTTATCGTATACTCGCGATAGCCCAATAGCGTAAAGTTATCTTTTGCCAACCAGTTTAAAAATTCTTTGGCTTGCTCTACTTCCTCAGCCGCCGCCTTGCCAGCCTGCTTAGCTAAGTCTTTAACAACTTGCTGCAGTTTGTCTCGTGCGGGCTGCCAGTCTTGCACGGCAAGTGACACATCTTCCATTACTGAGTGCAACTCATCCGTCAACGCCTGTATTGCGGCTTCGCTACTTAAACGGTCAATCTCAATGTGAAATACAGTTTGCTGGATGCTGGCTTTAGCTTTACTACCCAGTTTAAAGAAGTCGATAATTTGATGCTTTTTATCACGCTCTGTCTGCAGTGGGTAATGCAGTAATAAGTGTGCCGTAATACTTTGACGGCTTAATGCCATACGCACTGAGTCAACCAAAAATGGCATATCCTGTACAACTATTTCAACAATAGTATGTTTGGATTCCCAGCCATATTTTGCAATTTCAGGATTAAATACGCGTATTTTAGCACCAGGCTCACCGTGACTATTAAACGTTTGCCACAAACTAAGGGCTGCGCCATACAGATCACTGTCATTGCGTCCGACTAAGTCTTCATTAGACATATTGCCGTAAAGGGTATTAGCAAATTTCTCGATCAGCGGAACCTGATCTTTTACTTTTTGTTTTATAAGTTTATTAACATTTTGTAGTAGTACAGAAGGTTGACCGTCTATCAGTGCCATTATTGTATCCTTTTTGCAGTCACTGCTTATTACAGCAGGCGCTACCGAACAAAACCAGAGCGTGTCAGGTGCGCAGTGTAGTGTCTATTGTAGCGCTTTTCGAGCACTATTTTTGGCTTTTGTGCTGGTTAAACCAGTGATTTCTAAAGGCTATGACAACTTATTCATCTGCCGTAAATAGAAAATGGCCTTTCGGCCATTTTCGTGTTTATTCATGCAAAAAATAAATTAATCTTTACGCCATAAAAAAGCAGCCAACGCAGGCAACACGACAATGGCACCTAGCATATTTACGATAAACATAAATGTCAGCAGAATGCCCATATCAACCTGAAACTTCAGTGCTGAGAACACCCAGGTACTTACTCCGATAGCTAACGTAATACCCGTAAACAACACCGCACTACCACGCTCTTTCAGCGCTTCATAGTAAGCCTGACGAACGCCGGTACCATCACGCAGCATCTGAGACATATTCGATAATATATAGATACCGTAATCAACACCGATACCCACGCCAAGCGCAATAACGGGCAAGGTTGATACAGTAAGGCCGATCTGCAGCCAGGTCATTAGGGCTGTTGCTAATACCGATACTACATACAGCGGCAAAATAACGGAAATGGTAGCACGCATTGAACGGAAGCTAAGTAGACAAAGAATAATAACAGCACCGTATACATACCACATCATTGGCTGCTGCGCTTCTGCAACCGCTTCATTGGTAGCCGCCATTACGCCAACAGGCCCTGATGCCAGCATAAACTGTGTCTGCTCATCTCCCAATTCACTACCATATTTCTTCGCAGCAGCAACTACACGTTCTATCGTTTGTGCTTTATGGTCTTGTAAAAACAGAATGACCGGCATGACAGAGCAATCTGCATTTAACAAGCCCGTACTGGTTTCAACACGAGAAGATGCCTGCACCAAGCTCTGCGTATTGCGAGGCAAAACACGCCACTTCACATTACCTTCGTTAAATGCTGCATTAATTGATTTCGATACCGAAGCCAACGAAACAGTTGATTGCACCCCTTCGACGTTTTCCATTAACCATTGAAAGCGATCAACCTTTGCCATGATACTGTGTTCAGTACAGGCGCTAGGAATGGTTTCCACCATCACATTTAAGTAATCAACAGAGATGGCGTAGCGGTCGGTTATTAAAAAGGTATCTTGGTTATAACGCGAATTTTCATGCAGTGCAGGTGCACCGGCATGCAAGTCACCAATTTTTAACTGTTGGCTTTGCATATAACCAAAGGCGAACAATGCAGCTGTAATTAACAATATGACTGCGGCATATTTACGTGTAGCAAATGCGGATAAGGCATACCAGACCTTGTCTATTTTAGGTGAAGGTGCGCTGGCACGTTCTTTATAACTTTTACTAAAACGCACAAAAGACATCAGTACAGGCAACAGAATAAGGTTGGTCAAAATGATAACAGCCACACCTAAACTTGCGGTAATCGCCAATTCACGAATAACCCCAATTTCAATAATAAGTAGTGTTAAAAAACCAACGGTATCAGAAAGTAAAGCAACGCCACCCGGTACCAGCAGTTTACGGAAACTAGCCTGGGCAGCCGTTTTAGCATCCATGCCCGCAGCAACACGCTTTCCGGTTGAGTTAATCATCTGCACGCCATGGCTTACACCGATAGCAAATACCAAAAACGGTACCAAAATTGACATTGGATCAATACCAAAGCCCATTACAGACAACAAACCCATTTGCCAGATCACCGCAATGAGCGAGCATGCAATAGGCAGTACCGTTAACATTAACGAGCGGCAAAAGAAAAATACCATTATTGACGTCACTGCAATGGCGATGGCAAAAAATACCAGCACGCCTTTGGCACCCTCAGCAACATCACCTACCATCTTGGCAAAGCCAATAATGTGCACACTGATGGTGTCGGATTGATATTTGCCACGAACGTTCTGCTCTAGCGTGTTGGCAAAGCCAATCGTGTCGATTTGTTTACCTGTGTCAGGGTCAACATCAAGTAGTTGAGCTGAAATCATTGCACAGCTGTAGTCATCAGCTACCATTCGGCCAACAATACCAGCCTTTTCGGTATTTTCTTTCACCTTGGCAAGACCTGCTGCATTAGCAACAAAGTCGGCAGGTATTACAGGGCCTCCAGCAAAACCATCTTCAACCACTTCAACAAAACGCGTACTAGGACTAAACAGTGATTTAACCAGCACACGGTTAACACCTGAGGTATACAACAACTCGTCATGTGCTTTACGGAAGGTATCAAAAAATCCTTCGTTAAAAATATCACCGTTTTGGTCACACAAAGACACCAGAATGTTATTTGCCCCACCGAAATCCTGTGCATGGCGCAGATAGGTTTGCATATATTGATGTTGCAGGGGAATATTTTTAGTGAACGCGGCATCAAGTTTAATGGTAGTGGCTTTCATTAACAGAAAAATCGTTGCCGCCACAAACGCAATAATGACCAAAGTACGATGCCGGAACAAAGCGTACTCAAATTTATTAACCAGTCTATTAACACTCATTTTAATTTAATTCACTCAGATTAATCGTTTTAATACCCACTTCGGTAACCAGTATCAGCTGACCTTGCCAAATCAGGCCGTTTACTATGGCTTTACCATCTGGCTGGGAATAATCAGTATAGGTTTTGCCTGTTTTGTCGCTAACCAATAACACGCCTGCATTTCCTACCAAATATTGCCGACCCGAAGCATCTGAAAATGCGCTATTAAATGTTGCCGACTCCGTTAATGCAACTTGTTGCCAATTCATGCCTTGGTCATCACTGATAAACGCGTGGCCGCGCAATCCCACAGTTAATAAACTCATTTGTGTGGTGCGGGTAATATCAAACAACGAACCGTTATAAAATTCATCTAATCGCAGCCAACTTAAGCCGTTATCAATACTTTTAGCAACAAAGCCGGCCTCACCAGCCATGTATAACACGTTGCCGTCAGCATACAGGCGATTAAAATGAGGTAAAATTGCGCCAAGCTCAGTTTCATACATTTGTTCATCTGACTCTTGCAGCTGCTGCAAATAATCTTGATCGTCTTCAGACAATACTTCTGGATGAAACTCTTTTTGCCAGTTTTTGCCACTATCAGTCGTTCGATAAAACAAGCCATATGCGCCAACAGCAATACCATGCTGACTATCAAAAAAATAAACATCAAACAGGGGTTTATCGACCTGCGGTGCGAAGTGTTGTAGTTGCCAACTGACACCGCCATCCTGAGTAGCTAAAATACTGGCATCATGTCCTACCGCCCACCCCTGCTGCTTGTTAACAAAATAGACGCTGTTTAAATTAGCCTGGACAGGCACCGTAGCCTGCACCCAATTTTTTGCATCCTGACTACGCAAAATGTGACCACGCTCGCCAACTGCTACTAAAATTTGATCGCCAATCGCCGTAATATCCGTTAGCAACGCTTTTTCAGCCAAAATAGCGATATCTGATGTTTGCGGCTGGTTATCAACAGTCTCAGCGGCGACTGTTGCAGCAAAAAACATAGCGTGTATGGCTGTCAGACAGATAATTGTTCTACGCATACTTAAATTATTTACTCGGTAAAAGGTTAAAAATAAAAACGGTTGGCACTTGGCCAACCGTCATTATAGCTGCGATGTGCTACCGCGTCCCTTCACGACGCAGTGCTGCAGGAGTGAAGTCCGCATCGGTAAGATCAACGCCAAAATTATACATTTTATCTTCGTTGTCTAAACCAATAGCAATATAGCGACGTGAATTTAAGTCGTGGTACACCTCAAGCGTACTCCAATGCGTAGGCACTTCAAAGTAATTCAAACCATGTGCAACTGCAACACGATATAACTCATCGCGGTTGTCATATAAGTCTGCTATGTGAATTTGCCAGCTATCTTCATCAATATAAAACACGCGTTTGCCATAGACATGACGGGTATCATCTTTAAGTTTCGCTTCAACAACCCAAACCCGATGTTTTTCCCAACGTACATATTCAGGATTTACATGTCCTGCCATTAATAAATCATCGTACTTAACATCACTGCTATGTAACTTATAACTATTATAAGGGATATACAGTTCTTGTTTACCAACCAGTGTCCAATTATAACGGTCTGGTGAACCGTTAAACATATCAAAGTCATCTGTAGTACGCAGACCGTCAGACGCCGTACCTGGCGCATCATAGGCTACGTTTGGTGCCCGACGAACCCGACGCTGCCCCGTATTGTATGTCCACGCCTGGCGCGGTGTTTTAATCTGGTCCATTGTTTCATGCACTAACAATGCCGTACCAGCTAAACGTGCAGGTGCTGTAACAGCCTGCTTAAACCTAAACAGAATGTTTTCTTCGGTTAAGGCTTCAGGTGTGGCTTTAGGATCAGAATATTTGAACATAATTTGTTCATCAAAACCGATAATAGTAAATGCACCTGTCGCTGTTGGCGCTGCCTGCCCACCATTTCGGCTGGCTGCAACACCGCGAAAACGTAATAGATGGTTCCAAATCGCTTCTAAACCATTTTGCGGGATAGGAAACGGTATACCAATAGCGGCATTAACTATGCCGTTACCACCTTCAACTAACTCAGCTTTAGTGGCAATAGTTTTGGTCGCATCATAAACATACTGCGGGTAAGAAGCAGTACGCCGTGACTGATAAATATTCATCTTGTAGGTATCAGGATAAATTTCAAACAGCTTTATCTGTCCCGGACTTAGGAAGGTTTTATACTCAGCAAAGTTAGATTTATCAATTGCCATCAAAACCTTATCGTCTGAAAAAGGATCTGGATGGTGCATGCCAACAGTGTAGCCTGCTGGTGCTGACGTAATACCGCCAGACCAGGCTGGAATTGAACCATCAGCATTAGCGGCTTTTTCAGCACCGAGTGGCGTTAAATCATTGCCTAGTCTTGCAGCCTGTTCAGGCGTAATTTTTGCTGTTACAGAACAGCTTAAAACTAACGCAACAGCGGAAGAAATTAGGGTGAGTTTTTTCATAATTTGTGCTCGTCCCTTAAATAGAGTACTTGATATTGAAAGAGATAAAATCACGGTCTGCTACGTTATTTGTCGTGCCCTGACCACCCCAGAATACATTGTAAGACACTTCACCTGACCATTTGCTCAGGTAATCAAAACTTACGGCATATGCTAGTGATTTACGATCTTCAACAAACATAAACAGCGGATCAGGTGTAATGCCGTTGACATCGTGTGAAAACACCATGCGCTGAGATAAGTTCACACCAGCGAACACGTTGTTATAATCCGCTTTTGCTAATAAGCGGTAACCCCAAGCAGACGCCGTTGGGAACGGGTTAGTTTCGGCACCATCTGACAAACCGGTATGCAAGCCCGGAATTGCTACGCCATTGCCATTTAACAGAGGCGCACCACTACGGTCGGTATTAGGACCATTTAACCGCAATACGTCTTGATCTGGCATATCCTGGATGCGAATACCGCCCACTTCAGCCAACATGCTCAGGTTATCTGCACCTAAAGTAGGTCCGAATAAATGGGTGAACGTCATTTGAGCTTGCAAGGTATCAGCCAAAATAAAGCCATTGGCTTTCTGGCCTGGTAACACTTTCTCACCATAACGTGTATCACGACCAATTTGAGAAATACCCGCTAAATCTGGGCGTAAACCTGCATTAGCCAATTGCTCTGGCATACCGGCATACAAAATCTCAACATCATCAATTTGTAATGGTTCATCTTGACGATATGCTATTTCAGCTGCAACAGAGGTTTCACCTACCGTTGTGTTAAAACTAAAACCATAAAGCTTAATGTCTTCAGGGTATTCAATTAATGCTTTTGAAAATGCCGCTAAATCAGAGATATTTTCTTTAGTAACACCGCCATTGGCAACCATTGAAACTAATCTGCCGATATCAGCACCGGCTTGAGAAAAATCAGAAGCAATACCTGAAATTACGGGCACCCGGCTATGGTAATTCATGTAATACAAAGCAAATTCTGTATCATTAAGTTCTGAGGCAAAGTAGTCAAACTTAATACCGTACTGGCCACCATCTTCTGGTTCAATTTCACCTGCACTGCCATAAGGACGTAAAGTTACTTTTGTCGGATACGCCAAATAGGCTTGACCGGCTAAAGCGGCCGGAATAGCACCAGAGGCTACGCCTGCACCTAACATATTCAGGTTTAGCAACACGTGATCTAAATCGATATCTGGATTACCCGCAAAACCCAGCTGTACGTTTTGTAAATAACCACCTTCACCAGCAAAATCATTGGTAGAGAAATAAGTACCAGGTACCGGTAAATAACTATTTACCCACTGATACTGATAAAATAGTTCAGTTGACAAGTTTTCAGTCAAACCGATGTTAATTGTTGCCATCCCCACTGGAATATAAGCTTCTTTCAACTCTGCGCCAGGTGCACGAGCAACACCAACGTCTATTGGCGTAATATTAATACCATGCTGTATTAACGTACTTTCACCCCAGCTTAGTACTTGTTGGCCAACTTTAACCGTAACCGGATTCATACCGTCGTTAAAACTGAAGTTGCCGTATACATAAGCATCCAACAAACGAATATCACGACAGGTTAAATCACGTGCATCATCATCTGCACAAGGGTCAACATAATTACCCGATACAGGGTTGGTATAAGCACGATCACCGTCCATTAGAGCGAAATCGTAGAAATACATAAAACGGGTAAACAAACCGATATTATCTTTAGAGATAGACAATTCATGCAAACCTTTAGCAAGGCTGCTAAACATGTCGCCCCTATCGTAATTTAAATTACCTGCATCACCATTACTAGAATACGAGCCTGGGCCTGGCGTATTCCAAATTTGTGACGGCGAATAAATGTTGTTGGTTGCAGCGTTATAACCTGTCCAATCAAAACGAGGTTGGTTAGCTTTACTGATGGTATTTAAGTTACGATCTTCCATCCGCCAGCTGCCGCCGTATGAAAAAGTAGAGTCGAAAGTAATATTAACATCACCAAAGTCCCAGGATGCTGCTTGTGCCGGAGCCATTGACAAGGCTAACAGCGCTGAGGCAACACCTGCGGCTAAGGGCTTCTTAGCAAAGGTTAATGACCTTTTATTCATCTTGTTATCTCCCCCCCTGTCCCTGCAGGATATGTAAATGTTCTTTTAGTTATAATACTAAGCCAACTGATCCGATCTCAGCCTACTTAGCTAAAATAATTACATCATTTCAAGCTACAGGCAAGGGCCGTTGTTACGTAAATCTGTTGATTTGTATTCAGTTTTTGTTTTTTTTGATTAACTTTCACACGAGTTCACTGTTGTCAGGTTTAATCTTAAGACTTTACAGCTAAACAAGCATTTATAACTCAATGAAATTAAAGGCCAAAGCTCACCTTTATGCAAGGTGAGCTTTCAACCAAGCGTTTAAAGTATAAACTCTAATTAATTTTTTCAAGACTGATAAAAGCCCCCTGCTCACTAATGGTTAAACGAAAACGCCCTCTTATTCCGTTACTGTCAACAAATGGCTGAAAATGACGAAATGCCAGCTGCACACGTGTACCGTTGTCCGTAGTAACAACAACGTAAGATATTTCACCACGATAATAACCATAGCACTGGTCTGTAGTGAGCATGGCATTAAAAAAATAGCGTTGCATTAGTTAAGACTTCGATTCACCTTTTCGAATAAATCATTGCTCAAGCTGTCATGTGAAGCAAGTATCTGCAAGGCGTTACGCATCAACTGCTGACGCTCACTGTCAAAACGACGCCAACTAAGTAAGGGCGTGACCAGCCTTGCGGCAACCTGAGGATTAATAGAGTCCATTGTTGCAACTGTCTGTTGCAACAAATTATACCCTTTGCCATCAATACGATGAAATTGGTCAGGATTCCGTAAGCTAAATGCTGAAAATAGTGCTCGTACCCGGTTTGGATTTTTCCAACTAAACAGCGGATGCGAAAGCATTTTTTCAATACCGTCAAAAACGTGCTCTGATCGATCGGTAGCTATCAACGAAAATGCTTTATCCATAGCCAAAACATTGTCTTGCCATTTCGAGATAAAATCTTCAATCAATACAGAAAACGTATTCGTCAAATATTGCTGGGACACCTGTAAAGCTGAAATGGTGTCGGTCATATTGTCAGACTGTTCATAGTGCTTTATGACGACATCACTGTTCTGCTCAGGCAACAGTGCGATATATTTAAGACATACCGCTGCTAATTTACGCCGCCCCGCGGACTCATCGTCATAACGATAGGGTTGAGGTGACAGTTGCTGATAACAACTGACCACATCACGTTGTAATCTCGTTGCGAGAAGCAAATTGCACTGGTGTAGAGCTGACAGAATAGCCTCCACCGGGATCTCCGTGTATTGCTCTGCAAGCGTGTCGAAATCAGGTAATGTTAGCAGTTCAGCGGTAAGTGCTAAATCTGGCGATGGTGTAGCTAACCACTGGCCCATTAAGCTAAAAAGCTGCTCTGGCAAAATCGCAAATGCATCGGCTCCAGCGACGAGTTGCTGAACCTTACTGTTCCAAAACTGCTGCATCGCATCCCAGCGAGCAACACCATCTGTAGCATGCGCCGCAATGTTTAATAAAGTAGAGTCGTCATTTTGCTGATGTAGTTTAACGGGTGCCGAAAAATGTGCTAACCAGACTATGACAGGTTCTGTACTCAAATCGTCAAATACAAATTGCTGAGTTTCCTGTTCCAATAGCAGTAAATGGGTTTGTTTACTGCCGTCTTGCAACAACAACTCAATCTGTACCGGAATACAGAGAGAGTGTTTATTTGCCTGATCGGCTGTCACCGGCGTGTGTTGCTGTAACGTTAAACACAGCTGGCCAGTTAGTACGTTAAATTTTTGCTGCACAGTAAGTTCTGGTGTACCCGACTGGCTATACCAACGCGAAAACAGTGATAGTTCTTTACCGCTCGCGTCTTGCATTGCTTGAACAAAGTCATCGCAGGTTGCTGCTTGCCCGTCATGTCGCTGTAAATATAGCGCTAAGCCTTGATTAAACTTATCACGACCCAGGATGGTTTGAAGCATACGGATCACTTCCGCACCTTTATCGTACACAGTAACAGTATAGAAGTTATTCATTTCCAACACTGATTCAGGACGAATAGGATGCGCCATCGGACTGGCATCTTCTGCAAATTGCGCGGTTCTTATCAACTTTACTGCATCAATTCGACATAAGGTTGCTGATCCCATATCGGCACTGAATTCCTGATCACGGAATACGGTTAGGCCCTCTTTCAAGCTAAGTTGAAACCAGTCCCGGCACGTTACCCGATTTCCCGTCCAGTTATGAAAATACTCGTGGGCAATAATTGATTCAATATTAAAATAGTCCCGGTCAGTGGCAGTATTGTTGTCGGCCAATACGTATTTACTGTTAAAAACATTAAGACCCTTGTTTTCCATTGCGCCCATGTTAAAAAAGTCAACGGCGACTATCATATAGATGTCAAGGTCATATTCCAGATTAAAGCGCTGTTCATCCCAACGCATTGCACGTTTAAGCGCTTGTAGCGCAAAATGCCCTTTAGCAGCCTGTCCTTTATCTACAAACAGCTGTAGCGCGACATTTCGGCCACTTTGCGTAACAAATTGCTCAGTAAGTAAATCAAAATCGGCAGCTACCAGTGCAAACAGGTAACAGGGTTTTGGAAAGGGATCATGCCACTGTACAATTCTGTTGCCGTCACTATCTATGTGTTCTGCTACTTTATTGCCGTTTGAGAGTAAGTAAGGGTAACGCTGTGCGTCAGCTTTAATCGTGACATGATATTCAGCCAACACATCTGGCCGGTCTAACGCATAACTAATACGCCGAAAACCTTGCGCTTCACATTGAGTGCAGAAGGTGTCTTCAGCCATATACAAGCCTTCAAGGGCGGTATTGTCTAACGGTGAAATTTGTGTAACAACTGTCAATTCACATCTGTCAGGCAAATTAGCAATCGTCAAAGTCTCGTTATCTTGGTGATACTCACTGCACTGCAAATCTTTGCCATCTACAGCAACACGAAGCAATTCTAGCTGCTGTCCATCTAATACCAGTGCGGCGCCAGTAAGCTGGCGGTGTACCTGAATGACAGAAGTTACCTTAGTCGCTTTTGTATCTAATTCAAAAAATAAGTTGATATGCGAGACAAGAAACTCAGGGCACTTATAGTCGTGCCTGTTTACAGCCTTTCTGTTATTAAGTTGAACCATAATACTATCCTGAAGCTGTTAAAAAAATTTACTCACTGTACAGACAAAAAAGCCTGAACGAATCAGGCTTTTTTCTGTAAACGGTGTCAGGCTTTTGCCACTACTTCCTGAACCACTGAGTCTGGTGGGGTAAGTTTTAAAATTTTAATGCCACAGTAGGCATAAATAATCGCCAACACAGGATTAATTAGATTAAAAAATGCATACATAGCATAATCCAGCGGGCTAACCTGTAACACACTATGCATATAAGCACCACATGTATTCCAAGGGATTAGCGGGCTAGTAATAGTGCCGCCATCTTCCAGCGTGCGAGATAAGTTTACCGGCGCCAGGTTGCGCCGCTCATATTCTTCTTTAAACATCCGTCCAGGCATAACAATAGACATATACTGATCTGCCGTTAGTACATTAGTAACAAAGCACGTAGCAATAGTACTGGTAATTAACGACCCGGTGCTTTTTGCAAAAAACAAAATTGATTCAACAAATTTACGCAACAAACCGATTTTTTCAATGGTGGCGCCAAACATCATGGCACAAAATACCAACCAAATAGTATTGAGCATGCTTGACATGCCCCCACCACTTAGCAGGTCATTTAAACTGGCATTACCAGTTTCAATAACAAACCCAGCATGAAAAATATGCCAAATCAGCTTAATAGACGCTAGTGTATAACCCACATCTTGTTCTACCAAACGAGACATCAGATCTTGCTGAAAAAATACTGCCCACACCGCACCTAATAAAGCACCGATAAACACGGTTGGAAATGCCGGAACTTTTTTCACTGCCATAGTCAGTAAAATAAATAAAGGAACAAGGGAAATAGCACTAATAGAAAAATTCTCAGTCAACACCTGACTAATTTCATTAATACGTGCAAAATCTGCACTCACGTCAGAGTTAAATCCAATTACAGTAAATAATAACAAAGCTAAGATAAAACTGGGTACCGTGGTCCATAACATATGGCGTATGTGGTCAAATAAATCGGCACCAGCAACTGCAGGGGCTAAATTTGTCGTTTCACTTAACGGAGAAATTTTGTCACCAAAATAAGCACCTGACACAATGGCTCCCGCAGTAATGGCCGGTGACAACCCCAAGCCCTGAGCCACACCAATTAAGGCAACACCAATTGTTGCGGCAGTGGTCCATGAACTGCCGATACTCATCGCGACTATGCCGCACAATAAACAGCTCGCCGCATAGAACCAACTAGGGCTTAATAATTGCAAGCCATAATAAATTAGTGTTGGTACCGTACCTGAGAGCATCCAAGTACCGATTAAAGCACCAACTGATAACAAAATAAGCACAGCACCTAAAGATAAGGAAATGCCGTTAACCATCGCTTTTTCAATAACAGACCAGCTATAACCATTTTTCAAACCAACAACCACAGCTACTGCAGTGGCCATAAACAAGGCAATTTGGTTAGGGCCGTATGATGAATTATCACCAAATAAATAAACCGATGCTGATAACAGTATTACCAGTACCAAAAGGGGTATAGATGCATCCAGAAAACTGGGTTGCTTAGCAGACATGGTATTGCTCCAATTGATAAAAGGCGCTGCCAGCGCCTTTTAGTTTCTTATTGTTATAGAGAAATGCGACAAACGCTTACAGCGACCTATAGAACATAAATACGATAACTACCGGGCAGACAAATTTCACATACCACGGCCAAATTCGCCAGAACAAGCTTTGCTCGGCATGTTCATCGCCTTTTTTAAGTTCCTGTAAGATGTCATTCCGTCGCCAAACCCAACCGGCGAAAATACATAGCATAAGCCCAAGCAGTGGCTGGCTATAACGTGTAGTCAGCGTGATAACAAAACCAAACAACGTATTGAAATTTATAATAATCAGCACACTGAGGCTAAAAATAATTGCTGCAATTATCCAAACTGCTTTTTGTCTTGTGACATTGCGTTTTTCAACCACATACGACACAGGGACTTCCAGCATAGAGATAGAGGACGTTAAAGATGCAATAGACATAAGTAGAAAGAACGCCAGGGCAACAAAAATACCAACTAAACCCATGGTGTCGAATAATGATGGTAATACTGCAAAAATTAAGGTGTCTTCAGCAAGTAACTTGCCGTTTTCTCCAAAAATTTGCACACCATTATTCAGCGCAACATACATCGCGGGAATGATTAGCAACCCTGCCAAAACAGCAACGCCAATATCTATAAGCGATACTGCAGCGCCAAGTTTAGGCAGGTTTTCATTGTGACTAACATAAGAGCCGTAGATCAGCATAGTACCGACGCCTAAGGACATTGAGAAAAATGATTGTCCCATGGCACTTACTAATAAATTTGGATTTAATACTTGAGAGAAATCTGGCAGTAAATAAACTTTCAAGCCATCCATTGCGCCATCTTGGGTCATCACATAACCGAAAAGCAGTAGCATGATGGCAAACAACGTTGGCATTAAACGAACTGACCAGCGTTCAATGCCTTTTACGACTCCACCACTAACAATCCCCACCGTCAGCAACATAAACAACGCGCAAAACAGGATATTACGACTTAAAGACGATGACACTAGCCATTGGGCAACATCTTCTAAACCAAACAAGCTTGCTAACGCTTCAAAAGCGTAGGCCAGCATCCAGCCACCAACAATACCGTAAAACGCGAGTATTAAAGATACGGTAGCAATGCCCCACATCCCCACTAATCGGCCTACTCCGCCCTTAGCAACGGTTCCTAATGCATCTACCACGTTAGACTTGGTGGACCGACCAATAAGAAACTCTGCCATTAGCACCGGATAAGCCAGCACAAAGGCAAGGATAAGATACATTAAAACAAATGCAGCACCACCATTACTGGCAACCTGCGCCGGAAACCCCCAAATATTCCCCAAGCCAACTGCTGATCCCGAAGCAGCAAGAATGAAGCCAATTCTCGATGAGAATTCACCACGTATAGCCATAGTAAACCTTTATAATTATTATGATATTTCTAATATTAAACAAGGCGCTAACTAAGCCGCCTTGCTTGGAGGGTAACGAACTAGCCCTTATTTTTTGGCTAATCGGCTTACCATCTTGTAATCTGCTGTGATATTCGCCGCTTCCTCTAAAAAAGGATCCAGCTTTTCCAGCTTTTCTGGTACATCATCTAATGATGTAACCGCTGGCATACCAAATCGCTTAAGCCGGGTATTTAAGCGTACTAATTGCTCAGCTTTATTTTTATCGCGCTCTGCAATCCGCTCTGCTTCTTTAAGAGACAACGTTTTGTCGTCTGCTTTTTGCTTGTATTCAGCAATGTCATCTAACAGATATTGAAACTCAGCTTCTCGTTGAATACGGGCATGATGCTTTTCACGCAATATAGGGAATACACTACTAATATCGTGCAGACTGTCATAACGTGCAGCATTAATAGAATCCCAGGGTAAAGCATATTCTTCTTTACTCTCGCCCCATTCAGCCGGGTCAATAGCTGTAGGAAATTGGATATCAGGGATAACACCTTTGTGTTGTGTACTACCACCATTGATACGATAAAATTTTGCAATGGTATATTGTACGCTGCCTATATCATTTTCAAACATGTCATAAACACGCTTCAAGCTACGATGCTGCTGCACAGTGCCTTTGCCAAAGGTTTGTTCACCAACAATAAGAGCCCGACCATAATCCTGCATAGCGGCTGCAAAAATTTCTGATGCAGACGCACTGTAACGGTCAACCATTACCGTTAATGGACCATCGTAGAAGCTAACACCATCAGTATCTTGTGATACTGATACCTTGCCATCACCTTCACGAATTTGTACAACTGGGCCACGCTCAATGAACAAGCCCGTTAATAAAGTCGCTTCTTGTAAAGAACCACCACCGTTACCACGTAAGTCGACAATAATACCGTCAACATTCTGCTCTTTTAACTCAACAAGCAGCTTTTTAACGTCCTCAGATAAATTATTATAAAAACCAGGTATGTTTATTACACCGATTTTTTGATCTAATTCAGACAACTGTGGTTTAAATACTTCTGCTTTAGCGGCGCGATCTTCCAACCGAATTTTGTCACGCACAATACTGATAACTTGCGCTTGATTGGTACCAATATCGTTTGCACCTAACACTTGCAAGCGCACGGTACTGCCTTTTGGTCCCTTAATTAGGTCGACCACATCATCCAAACGCCAACCTATGACATCGACAAAGTCAGCTTTGTCCTGCGCAACACCAATAATTTTATCTTTAGGTTTTAATTTTTGCGTAGTGTCTGCCGGACCACCCGGTACCAAACTCTGAATTACGGTGTAATCTTCGTCAGCACGTAAAACTGCACCAATACCTTCTAATGATAAATTCATTTCTTGTTGGAAACGATCGGCATTTCTTGGTGATAAATAAGACGTATGCGCTTCAATACTGCGAGCGAAAGAATTCATTACTAATTGAAAAACGTCTTCACTTTCAGATTGTGTCAAACGTTTCTGGCTATAACGATAACGCTTAGCCAAAATGGTGGATATTTCTTCGTGAGTTTTTCCAGCCAATTTTAAATTTAGGGCATCAAATTTAACGCGTTGCCGCCAGATTTCATCAAGTTCAGCTTCACTTTCTGGCCAGCTGGCATTTTCTCTATCGTAAACGTATTGATCATCGCCAGAAAAATCAAAACCTTTGTCTAATAGTGCTAATGCATAGTCAAAACGTTCAAAACGACGCTTTAGCGTAAGATTGTACATATCATAGGCAAAGTTCAAATTACCTTTATCTAACGCATCGTCAAATTTGTCACGATACTGTTCAAAGCTAGCAATATCTTTTTTTAACAGTACGTTGCGATAATAATCTAAATTTTTCAGATAACTATCAAACATTTTGGATGACAATTCGTCATCCAGTTGAACGGCGCTGTAATGCCCGCGCTTAAATAATGCCGTAATGCGCTTACTTGCCGTAGCATGTTGGGCGTCCTGTGCCATTGTTGGTAATACCAAAGGCTCTGTTTTAGACTCAGGAGAGGCGTTTATGCTAAAGGCGACGATAAGAGCTGCTGCAACTACTGATAATTTTTTCATAAGCTACTCTGAATAGATCAGGCCAAATACAAGCTGTCCTGACGGGTTTTAATAACCATACCAGACCCAAGCTGCACAGTCACATCGTCTTTATGTATTTCAAGTACCGTTGCCAACATTGGGCTTTGCCCTAACTTTAACAGTACTTTACCACCAACAACAACATGCTCAGCTGATGCTTTCTGTAACGATGGCGCCGGCTGAGTAACAGTTTCGACTGCACTGGCTGGTTTCTGATGTACTTTAGTGCTTTTAGACGGGGACGGTGCCTTTTTGTTCGGCATTTTTTTGTAAGCAGGTTTGTCAGCCGCTACGGTAGCTTGTTTTGCCTTGGCTTCAGCTATCTTAGCTTTACGTTTTTCAGCAGCTTTGGCTTTACTTTCATCCAATACTTTATTGGCGTGTTCTGCTTGAGACGCATCAATCACGTCACCGGGAGCGCCATCCAAATCGACGCGGGCAACCCCTTCTTTCGTCGATTCTAAATAACGCCAGCTAGAGGTATAAACCCGCAGAGCCTGACGCAACTGAGTCTTACTGACGGTTGCATCATCTTGTAATCGGTTTGCTAAATCCTGAAAAATGCCAATTTTCAGTGGTTTGGGTTCGCCTGTTAAACTAAAGCATGCTGGGAACTGCGCCGCTAAGTACGTCAGTATATCTTTTACATTGCTTACTTTAACATTTTGTTCTGTTGGGGTGGTCATTAACGCTTCACTCTTCTTCATCTGCAGTATCCGTTAGCGGAATACCTTCTTCCAGCTGTTGGCGAACATATGCCAACGCCCAATCAATTAATTCGTCTTCATCTGCCTCTAGCAGCACAGTACCACCGCGAAGCTGATCCCATATTCCAGGTAACAGAACGTCGACCTGTGCTGAACTGATATCTTCCGGCAAAGCTTGCCACACCGTATGGTAAATGGCATTTATCTTGTCTGTAACCAGTTCCTCGTCGCCCTCCCAGTCACCAATATCTGCCATATCAAACAAATAGTCGTGCAACGAAATTGAATCTTTCATGGTATTGCAGCCAAATGTTGTTCAAACATCATGATTAGCTGCTCTAACCCATCTTTGTCATCCTGATCAAACCTTGCAATAGATGGGCTATCAATGTCCAGCACCGCGATTATTTCACCTTTATGGCGCAGTGGCAGTACAATTTCGGAGTTACTGGCCGCATCACAAGCAATATGTCCGGGAAACTCATGTACGTCCTTGACCAACTGTGTTTCGCCTGTTGCAACAGCAGTACCGCAAACGCCTTTTCCAACAGCAATACGAACACAGGCAACTTGGCCCTGAAATGGTCCCAGCACAAGCTCACCATCACGCATCAGGTAAAACCCCGCCCAATTTAAATCTGGCAGTTGATTAAACAATAGCGCACTTAAATTTGCCATGTTAGCGATAAGATCGGTTTCTTGCTCTATTAAAGCCTGTGCCTGTAGATTTAGCAGACGGTATTCAGCAGTTTTTTCATTTGGCATGAAATAAGGAATTCTGGTTAGCACTCAAAACCCGTACATTACTCGTTTTACCTGACAATTTAAACCTCTTCACGCCAAAGATTTCTCTAGCTACCCGATTTTCACTGTATTGCGGGCTTAATCGCGTGAGTTTTGTACAACAGGCTCACTCATTTCTGTATGGGTTAGCCGGATAGTAACATACCGGTTGCTGGGCCTGATGACTAAAAAAGCGCGTGTCTTTATAAGGTAACTTCATAAAGCCCCCCACACCTTCACCACTTATCAAAGATACCTTTGATAAAATACTTTGCAACAGCCTGTTAAACTCGGCCTCTGCTTTGGGATCTAACAAACGATAGTAACTATGAATTTTCATATAAAGATTGGTAACTTCAAAAATAATACAGCCGGTATGCCGAATTAAATTTAATCGGGCTATGTCATCCATAATGGCATCAGGTAACACTAACTGTTCGTCCGGATCTTTGCCATCTTCAAAATAAGAGTGTTGTTTACTGGCATCCTCACCACTAAGTACCGGGGCCAGTTGATAAGGGATCATAGCGTCTGGTGGCGCTAAAAATGGAGTTGAAGTGGTGGTTCGACTAATATGGATGGTATTACGTGCATTGAATAAACAGGCTTTGAAAATACCGACCTTTGCAATGGCTCGAGCCAACGTCACGACATTATTGACGCTAAGCGCGAAAGATGACGCTAAACTCGCATCATATAAATTTAAACTTGAATCAATATAGACCCCACTAGCTTGCCAATGAATAGCTAACCCACCAACAACCGGATAACGTGCCAGGCGGCTAACTGCAGCAACAAAGGCTTTTTCTGTTTCCCCCATGCCCTCGAGATAATTTTTATAGTAACGCTCCAGCTGAACATCATCGACATAGGCTATACCGTCCTGCTCGCTGTGCTCACGCAAAAACGACTTACGTGAAGAGTACACTACGGTATCCAGTTCTCTTGCTTGCGGGCTCACCCATACCGGCAATAACGCCTCATCATCAAACAGCTGGCGTTCCGGTAGCACTAAATGCGTTAGCCTTGGCATCTGCTGCATAAAGAAATCGCCCGCTTGGCTACGAAGCTGAGCGTCGTCTGATAACATGCTGTCCAGCAACGTGGCAAACTCTACCGGCAAGCCCAAACTACGTGCCGGAATGGCTTTAAAGCCAAAGCGGCACGACTGTCCAGATGCCAAAGCATATAAAGTACTTGCCACGCCCTGTTCGTCAAAACGCGGGCTGGATAGCGCCCCGGCACGCTGATCGGCGCCGATAAAGTAAACATCGCCCATACGGGCGTTTGAACTTTGTAAGTCGGCTGACATTAGCTGCATCACATTATTTGACAAATATTGCTCCTGGGCATCCACCTGCGCAAATACCGATGAGCCCCAATCAATAAGACTGATGCGTCCGGTTTGCTCATCAAACACCAGATTTGACGGCTTAATATCACCATGGACGATGGGCTGAAGCGCACCATCTTTATAGTAACTACGCAGTGCCAGTAATACATCGGCCAGCTGGCCAGCAATATCAACCACCAGCCGCGCGCTCAGGCGGCCATGCTGCAAGCTATAGCGCTCTAAATCAATGCCTTTACCGCGCTGCATCATTAAAATGCCTTGCTTTTTCACCACCTGATAGGTGATATAGCGCGGCACATTAGGGTGGTGAACCTGTGATAGCATATAGGCTTCTTCAGCCAACCGTTCCTGAATATGCTGAGGCAAATTAATACGGGAAAATTTAAATACACAGGCTTGAGCGCTGTTATCAAGCCCAGCAAAAGCAAAGCCATAAGCCCCCTTGCCAATAAGGGAAATATCTTTGTAACCTAACTTTTCCAGCTCTGAAATACACAATGCCACCCAGTCTTTAAGTTTTTTTGCATCATTGGCGTTAAGCAGATAAATAGACTGCTCTTCCGGGATATAAAAATTACGTAGCTGGTTTTTATATTGCATTACCCATGCCTTAATTTACGCTTTAACACAGCGTTCAAGCGCCCGGTGACGAAGTGCATTAACCTGTTCCGCCATAACCACAGACAAGGGTTGCGTAGCGGTCAGCTCCGCCGTTAAATGGCTAAGCGCAAATGACACCTGTTCAGCTCTGGCACGAAAACTGGCACCGACAACAGCTTGCTCCAGCTCTGCACCAGAAAAACCTCGACACAGCGCCAATGCAGTGTTTAGGTCATTCTCAGCCAACAATAAATTACGTTTTGATAAATGTAGGTTTAGCAGTTGTAAGCACTCAGTTTCTGTCGGCAAATCAACGAAAAATATCTCATCAAAGCGACCTTTCCTAAGCAGTTCCGGTGCCAGTTCATGAATATTATTTGCTGTTGCCACTAAAAACACCTGAGACTTACGCTCGGACAACCAGGTTAAAAAGCTACCCAGTAAGCGCCGCGACACACCACCGTCGTTATCACCTGCCGCCAGCCCTTTTTCAATCTCGTCAATCCACAGTACACACGGCGACATCGCATCGGCCAGCGCTAACGCCTGACTGAGATTTTTCTCAGTCTCGCCTATATACTTGTTGTAAAGCGCAGCCATATCAAGGCGAAGCAGCGGCAAACTCCAGCTGCCGGCGATCGCCTTGGCCGCCAAACTTTTTCCCGTACCCTGTACACCGGTTAACAACAAACCTTTGGGGGTATCGGCCTGTTGCTCGATAAACGCCCGCTGCCGCTGAGCTATCCAGTGTTTAAGGTTAGCCAGACCAATAACATTGCTAAAATTGCCGCTATCAAACACCTGCGACAATACACCATCGGTTTGCAACAGGCTGAACTTAGCACGGTTAATGCGCGGAATATCATCAGCCGTTATCGCGCCATCATCAGCAATGGCTTTGTAAGCCAATCGTTTTACCTCAGCAAAAGTTAGACCGCGTAAATTTTGTACCAGTAAGCTAACCTGCTCCGGTGGCAAATCTACAAGATGACCTTGTTTACTTGCATAGCTATCAGCCATTTCATGCACAAACTGCCGAATTTGTTGATCTGATGGCAGGCTAAGTTCAAAACGGTAACACAGCCGTGCTAGCTCGGGTGGCACCTCAATAGCATGACTAAGTAAAATAAGGGTATGGCCTAGCTGTTCATGCGTTTGTGCTATCTCTTTTATATAACGCACATGCTTGGGCTCGGCTAAAAACGGGTGGAAATCGCACAAAACGAAAATACCCGGATTACGCGTAGCTTTTATTTGCGCTAATAAATTAGTCGCATCGGCATTAAACGCCTGCGCAGTATGGTCGCCATCTAGCCGATGTAAGCCCTCGGTAATGCTCCACTTAAACACAGGCCGCATTAAATTTATTGCCAACCGCTTTATCAGTAGCAGCGCCCGTGGCTCTTCGTAACTCTCAATTACAATAAGCGGGCTGTGCGCCTGCACCAGTACGCGTAAATCTTCTAATTCGTGCATCTATTGTCCTTAACGCAATAAAAAAACCCACTTTGTTACAGTGGGTTTTATCAGAAAGCCAGCAGCCTGCCAAGCGTAACGCGTTTAGCGCATTGCCATTAGCATCGTGGCTGGCTGCTCCAAATATTGTTTCCACAAATTGGTGAAACGCGCAATGGTGCCACCATCAATTACTCGGTGATCGCCAGACCAGCTTACTTGCATCAGCTGACGAGCTTCAACTTCACCTTTGGCATTAAAACGTGGCAGCGTTTGTACTTTACCCAGCGCGACTATCGCTACTTCTGGCTTGTTAATAATCGGCGTTGCTACCGTGCCGCCCAGCGCACCAATATTTGAAATACTGATGGTACCGCCTTTTAAATCGGCCGGGCTAACACGGCCTTCACGAGCAAGATCGGTTAAGCGTGTCAGCGCCTGCGCAATATCAATAACAGACTGATGCTGACAGCCTTTAATGTTGGGTACCAGCAAGCCTACTTTTGAATCGACAGCGATGCCAATATTGTGATCGTCAAAATAAGTCAGCTCAGTACAGTCTGCATTCACTTGCGTATTCATAATAGGGAATTGATTAATCGCCAGTGACAATGCCTTAATAAAAAACGGCATCATGGTGAGCTTAACACCCTGCTTGGCATACTGATCTTTTAAACTGGCGCGCAGTGATATTAAGTCAGTTAAATCAATCTCTTCACAATAGGTAAAATGCGGAATGGTTGATACCGACTCCATCATCTGCCGTGCCATTACCGCTTTAATGCCCTTAATAGGCTCAACACGGCGGCCACCAGCTACCGCTGTAGCTTTAACAGCTGGAGATGCGACAGAACCAGCTGGCACATTACTTTTCACACTACCGCCTTGTGCAAAGGCTTTTACATCGTCTTTATACACCCGGCCTTTATCGCCACTGCCAGGCACTTTGGCTAAATCGATATTCAGCTCACGTGCTAAACGCCTTACCGCTGGGCTGGCTAATGCCTTACCCTGCGCCGCCGCAGTGCTGTGAGTTGCAGATTGCGTTGCCGTTTGCTGCGCTGAACCCGAACTAGTCTGTTGTGAACTGGC
>Ga0100394_1000900_pt1 | contig 24561 bp, 19 predicted proteins | sample CryGeymeta201518_FD_81549 | JGI IMG/M metagenome (GOLD analysis project Ga0100394, IMG submission 81549) | Groundwater microbial communities from Crystal Geyser aquifers in Utah, USA - Crystal Geyser metaG 2015-18 | ecosystem: Environmental > Aquatic > Deep subsurface > Groundwater | place: USA... | reverse complement strand
CTCTAACACGCTGGCAATCCCTAATGCTAGCTCCAATATTTTTTGTAAGTGTGAAAATGCTTGATGTTAGCCTGTATGTGTCTCGAGACACGCAGGATGCAAACTTTGTTCTGCTTTCAGCTAACTTAGGCAATATCACAGATACAAAACAACTGGCGAGTTTATTAATTCAGCACAATGTATCTGTGGCGTTGTTTCAGGAAGCTAAGCCTGCCATGCTGGTCGCAATTGACGACCTTGGTTGGCAAAGTCACTGTGAGGCAGGCCTATGTATCGCCAGTCGTTTACCATTTACCCTTGAACAAACTATTTCCCGTGCACTATTTCAAGGGTACGGTAACTTTGTTGCGTTTTACCGCGTTCGCTTGGCAGAAAGGGATCTGATGCTGGCAAACGTGCATTTTGAGACGCCGAGGCCTGCATTAGAGTCGTTAATAACACTTAACCCCAATAGTAAGACGATGCTGCAAAAACAAAGTGACAGAGCGCTACAAGCAACGATTGTAAGTGAGTGGGCAAAAGCCAGTACAACGCCACTTATTATCGCAGGTGATTTTAATATGCCAACACTATCACCCATTTATCAGCAGTACCTATCTGATTTTGGCAATGCATTGTCAGAAAAACCATCACAGATGTTTAGCTATACTAAGTACACTCGCTGGCACGGTATACGGATTGATCATCAGCTCTATCGTGGTCATGCTATGCCATTAAGTGCTCAGGTGTTAGCTCTACCCGGTGCGGACCACCGGCCTGTGTTAGTAAAATGGAGGATTTAAGATGCATGGGATTTCGTTACTTTGTTTGATGTTGCTGATGTTTTCGCTACCAGGCACTCAAGCCCAGCCGCAACTTTGGCAGCCAGTACATGTGAAAGGGCAAGTCAACTTTGACTGGTATGTACAGCCGATGTTGCGTTATGCCAATTATATTACTAATCCAGACTTAATGGCAGCTGACAAGGTGACACCAGACAAAGCCAGCCAATATTTGTATGACAGGCCTCGAGTGCTAATGCAGTTGTACATGTTTACCGGTGACGTTAAATGGAAAAATGAAGCGATAGCCGCCAGTAAACATTATATAAGCCATATTGGTGAAGATGGTTTTTTCTCATTGGTAGCAAAAAAAGATATTAAATATCTGATGCCAAAGGGGCTGCACTATTATTTTCAGCTAACCCAGGATAATGAGGCGAGAAAAGCTATTGCCCGTATTTATCGGGCATCGCTGAATTGGGAACCTCAATATATTGGCAGTGGGGTATTTAGCACGGGTTTCTGGACGGAGCGCAACCAGGCTGCGGCCCTGGATGCTGCGGTAACGTATTTTGAATTAACGAATGATGAGTCTGCTCGTGAGCGTATTGAAGATATACTCAGCACGACAACTGCGATGGTTGAAACGCCGGAAAATAATTGGCCGCAGCGTTACTGTCCCCAACATAGCTTTAAATCGCATGAAGGCGGCGCTGAGGACGATGCAGTATGCTCTACTTGGATGCTGGCGCTATTGGCCGATCCGATATGGCGATATCAACAAATAACCAAATCTGACAAAGCGCGAACATTGTTGCAGCATTTTGGCCAGTTTATTTTGCAGTTTGGTACCTATACCGGCACCGACAAGTTTGCAGGACAGGTTTTTCCCAAATACCTGGTAGTGTTTGACAATCCCCAGTTGGAAGAGCTTAATCCCTGGAACGACATGCAGCATAGTTGTGATGTTGCGGCTTTACTGGGTAAAGCGTTATATCTTAGTGATACCGTGACGACAGAAGCAGCTGCGACATTTCACGCATTATTAGCACCCTGTAAAAATAAACAAGCTAGGCTAAAAGACAACCAGCCATATTGGAAAGTTAAGCCACCAAGAAAATTTGGCTGGGAGTACTCTACGACTAGTGAGTTACCTTGGCTTGAGCACGTTATTTCGTCGGGGCAGCAAGCACACTGATTTTGCCGTTTGTTGTCATGTGTAAATTCGCAATGGACACCGCAGAAAGGACAAACTTGTGCTAACGTTAATTCACCTTGTTCATCAACCCTATTTATTAACCTCTGCTGTCGCAGTATCGCAGGTGAAAGATGAAACATCTTAAAATCATACAAAAGATTCCTGTGGTTAAGCACCTTGTGAATAAAGCCATTTCCAGGCTTGCCAGTAATGATGCTAATGCCATTTCAAAGCATTTCTCACAATTCTTACGGGTAGAGCTTGCCGCCAGTGAGGATTTAAGGGCTGAGGTGTTTAACGTCCGTCATCAGGTATATTGTGAAGAACTTCACTTTGAAGATGAACGTAAAAATCAGCTTGAACAGGATGAGTTCGATAGTCACTCTTTTCATAGTCTTATTCGGCATGTGACAACCGGAAAAGTCGCCGGTACGGTTAGAATAATTACTTCAGGGCATGGTGACGAAAAATTGCCGATTGAAGCCAATTGTATGCATGCGATAACAGATCCTGCTATTTTTCCTGCTGCATTCCCGCGTCATGAAATTTGTGAAATTTCGCGTTTGGCTGTTCCTGAAACCTTTAGACGCAGAAAATTTGATCAGTTTAAAGGTGCCGCGACAGGTGTTATTAACGAAGTGTTTTTTTCTGAGCATGAATTGCGCTGCTTTCCTTACATTGCAATATGTTTGTACTTGTCTGCTGCGCTGATGGCGTTACACAACAATAAGCGTCATGTTTTTGTGATGATGGAGCCCAGATTAGCGCGCAGTCTAACCTTTGTCGGCATTGTGTTTAAACAGCTGGGAGATCCAATCGAATATCACGGCAAGAGGGCTGCGTACTATATCAATCCTGAAATGTTCAGAAAAAATTTGTCAGTAGGGTATGTTAAGTTACTTGAGTCTATAGAGCGTGAACTTTATCCAAATGATAAGCCACGACCACTAAAACGAAAATTCCCCGGGTTTGGTTGGGGTTTGCGTTTCAGTTAACTTGATCTGTAAGGTTTTGCTTTTAAGGGATTAGATAGTGAATACCAATTTCAACGGGGCATTAAAAGCCTGGCTACAGCTATTGTCTACAGAGCAAATTACACTTAATGAATCTGATTTATTAGCCGCCGCAACAGCGACCTTTGCTACCAATGCCAGTGTACTAGCAGTGTTGTATCCGGAGCGTAGCCAGCTCAAAGCCTGTTTACAGATTGCCCGGGAATTTAAGCAGCCCGTATATACTGTTAGTTCTGGTAAAAATTGGGGATACGGATCTCAGGTCCCTGTGGAATCTAACAGCGTAATCATCAATTTGAATCGTCTTAAAACCATTGCGAGTTATGACAAAAAGCACGGCGTGGTGAGCGTAGAGGCTGGGGTTACTCAAGCGGAACTTGCTGAGTTTTTAAAGCGGCAAGGGGATCTTCATTGGATGGATTGCACCGGCTCCAGCGCCAGCTGCAGTGTCGTAGGTAATACGCTAGAACGTGGTTTTGGCCATACGGTTTATGGCGAGCATGTAAAGCATGTATGCGGTATTGAAGTGATGCTGGCAAATGGCCAGATAATCCGTACTGGCCTGCACCGATTTAATGATGCCAAAGCCGCCGGAGTATACCAAGCCGGCCTTGGTCCTGCTTTAGATGGACTGTTTTTTCAGTCAAATTTGGGGGTTGTACTGAGTATTACCCTGTGGCTAATGCCTAAACCTGAGTGTTTCTTGGCGTTTTATGTCACATCGCCGAATGACGAGCTTGAAAAGTTGGTTGAAGCCCTCACGTCTTTAAAGCGTGAAGGTTATCTAACCAGTTTGCCCCATATCGCTAATACTTGCCGGGTACTACCCGGCTTGCAACAGTATCCTGCCGACGCGACGGATATAAAGGAATATCCTTTATCAAAGGCCCGATTGAGCGGCCTGAGAAAACACTGGCAGCTCGGTCAGTGGCACGTTTCTGGAGCCTTATACGGTAAACGTGCACAGGTTAAACTTGCAAAAGCAGCGCTGAAAGCTCAGTTTCGTAAATTTAACAATATACAGCTTAATTTTGTTAGTGATGGCCTGTTAAATGCTATCGAAAAATATCAATGGCTATTGTCAGTTTTGCTACGTCGGGATATGGCTCGGGTGCTTGCGGTCTTAAAACCCGTTCATTTAATGATGAAAGGTCAGCCCAGTGACACTTTTTTGTCCAGTGCATACTGGCGCATGCCAACGCTACCTAAATCGGGGTACGCGCTTGATACTGATGGTGTTGGTTTGATGTGGTGTGCTGTTGTGGCACCCGCAGATGGCGAGCATGCGCGATGTATTGAACAAATTGTACAACAGGTATTAATGCCTTTGGGTTTTGATGCTGGAATAACCTTTACGTTGCTAAGTGAACGTTGTCTCGACGCGGTTATCAGTATTAGTTTTAATCGTAACTCTGACGATGGTATCGCATGGGACTCGCGGGCAGAGACGTGCAGAAAACAACTTTATCAAACCTTGCTGCAAGCGGGCTATTACCCTTATCGAATTGATATTAGCATGATGTCGTTTATGGCAAAGCACAGTGCACAAGAATATGAACAACTGCTACAGCACTTAAAGCAGGTGTTTGATGCTGATAACGTGCTATCTCCTGGCCGTTATATTGTTAGCAAATAACTGTCGTAAAACTTTACACCTCCTAATTACCTAAAAAAGGTCTTTCGTTTAAGTTATTGATTAATATCAACTATAAATGTTGGCATAAATAGTGCTTAATTATCGTGAAGTGATGTAGCAGTAATGCCGCACGCGTTAACGAAGTGGGTTGTATAAACATGGAGACGTCATGAAATCAAAATTAGGTTTTTTGGTAGCGGCACTTGGAAGTGCAGTTTTACTGGTAAACAGCGCATCGGCATCAACATTTAGTCTGTCATTCGAGACTTCAAGTGGTTGGTTAGCAGACGGTTTAAATTATGGTGGTTACGCAGCGCAAACACGTTCACGCAATGGCGTTGAAACAGAGTATGACTGTGTAGCGGGTGCAACAGATGCTCTTAATGGCTGTGGTTTATCGTTTTACAATCCTGCTGATGGTATTTCCATGGGATATACCTCGGTAGACTGGGGTAACCCGGTAACAGCTGGACAGTTTAGTGGGTTGGATGTTGACTCCTATGACGGTGTATTAGATGCCGACGCTGGTTGGGTTGATACCGGTATGATTACTCACCGTAATCGTAAAGTAAGAAGCGGAAGCAAAACCCTGTCAGAGATAAATTTGTATACGGTGTTTGATATTGTTAGCCCGTTTATTGCGCAAAGAGGTGCAGCGTTCGGTATCTCTTTCACAGAAACATTTAACAATCAATATGGTATTTGTGATCCGAGTATCCAATTTACCGATACCCCTTGTGATGATTATTTCAATATTTCTGGTGTACCACTACCAATCGAATTTACGTATGATGGTAAAAAGTATGTCATTGAGTTTCGGTTATGGGGTGCTCCAGGGTCAGGTTTCTTAATTGAAGACAACTTGCTTCGTACTGCTGAAGGTTCGGACAATGATTTACTTGTGCAAGCACGTTTGGTAACAGTACCAGAACCGGCAACTATTGCTGTACTTGGTTTAGGTTTAATGATGTTAAGCCTGCGTAGAACCAGATCCTAATCGATACTTTAAAAAAGCCAGCATTTTGCTGGCTTTTTTATATGTTAAGGTAACAAGTTATCTCAGTATGAGGTAGCGTGGGTGCTTTGAGGAGCATCAATGCGGTTGTCTGATTTACAGGTTAACATCAGCGAAAACAAACTTGTGATGAGTTGGTATGCTGATGATAGACATTTGCAGCTGTCATACACGGGCAGTGATGCGCTTCCTGGCGCTGCGGATGCAGCACTGGCCAGTTGCATGTTACCCGCTATGTTGCTTGGTGAAACGCTGGAAGTAGACGATACTTTTTCAATTAGTTCGACGTTAAGGCAAAACCTGAACGAGTTTCAACGCATTTTTGTCTCTTGGTTTGATGATGTACAGCTTATAGATATTGTTATTGCTGATAACCAGTTTCGTCAGTTACCGCTAACGAGTTCTGATGCCGCGGTATTTTTCTCCGGTGGTGTAGACGCCAGCTATTCATTTTTTCAGCTTGAACCTGAAATTGACCATCTTATTTTCTGTCTGGGTTTGGATATCCAACTGCATGAATTGGCACGTTGTCAAAAGGCGCTTGAGGGGGCAAATAAGTTTGCCCAGCACTACGGTAAAAACTTAATTGTAATAGAATCCAATTTTAGAACGGCTTTTAATAATCTATCTGCGCGGCGTTGTCAGATAGTTTTGCTAATAACTTATAGCCTGGCATTGGGATTAGAAACCCTTTATGTACCTGCCAGTCATGATGCTAAGGAACTTGAACCATTTCGCTCCCACCCGCTAACAGACCCATTGTTATCTAATGGCGCAACTAAGGTAGTGCACCATGGCATGATAAGTCGGGTTGAAAAAACTATTTCTATTGCCCAATCAGATCAAGCGCTGGCATTTTTGCGAGTGTGTAATGCGTCAGACCAATTTAATTGTGGTGAGTGCGAGAAGTGTTTGCGGACCATGGCGACTTTGGCGGTAATAGGCAAACATTCAGCGTCGTTACCGCCGCTGGATAATGTTGCCAAGTTGCGTTCGGTTAAAATTTGGACACCCGGTAAGTATCATATGTGGCATGACATTAAGCATTATGCCCAGTTACACCGGTCTGAACCTATAGCCAATGCTGTTAGCAAGCTGTGTCGGGCTTATGAATGGAAGCAATTGTTCAAACAAGTTAAGCATCAATGTCGGCTTTTACTCGACGATATACTGCCAAGAATCACCAAATAGCCGTCTGCTTTTTTTACATCCCACCCTTAGTCATGTCACATTGAGTTTACTAAATGGCTAAAAAACATCAATAATTTACTATTGGCGCGCTATATGCAAGTACTATAATTGTACCAGTCAGCAGAGCGCAGTCGATGACTGGCATAGACCCAATAACAAATGGAGGCGTTATGAAAAGTAAAAAAACTTTGCTCGCAACCGTTGGAGGTTTAGCATTACTCAGCGGCAGCGCGCAAGCGGCCCTAATCGGGGCGTTTGATTTTGATACAGCCAGCGGATGGTTGGCAGATGGCACCGCAGTAACCTATGATTCTGGTGCAAATGCTAATCTTAATTGTGCTGCGGGAGCTTTACCTGGTGCTAATGGCTGTGGTTTAACTTTTTCTGGATTACAGGAAATTACCGACGGCCATACCACAGTAAATTGGTTTAGTAATGGCGGTCAAGGTCCTAGCGGGTTAGATATACAATCTAATTCTGGCACCTTAGTAACGAATGGTGGTTGGTTTGATACCGGGGTTATTACTCATAGAAACTTCTCTTTGCCAAGCCCAGCGACTACGCTACGCAATTTGAATTTAGGTTCTGAATTTAGTATCACTTCACCATTTGCATTTGGTCCAGCAGTGGGGGCATTTAATATCGGCTTTACGGAGACACCAAACCAAGGTGGTTGTCCCGCGCCGAATCCACTCGGTTCTGCCTGCGATGATTTCTTTTCTATTTCTGGCATACCGCTGCCAATTGTTGTAGAAATTGATGGAATAGTGTACACCTTTACTTTCCGTTTACAGGGGGGAGAAGGATTTATTGTTGATGACAATACCTTGTACACTCGAGAAGGCGGACAAAATACCTTATTTGTACAGGCTATGGTTACAGCACGTGAAGTTCAAGTGCCTGAGCCTGCTACACTTGGTATTTTAGGTTTAGGTTTGTTGCTGTTAAATCGTCGTAAATTTATCAAATAGAACAACGTAAAAAATAAAAAAACTGGCATGCGAAACATGCCAGTTTTTTATTGTGTTAATTACAGTTTATACATTGCTTTAAACGCGGCTACCTTATCGGTGAACTCTTGGTTTTGTTCTACTTGTTGTAATATAGCTTTGGCTTTTTCATTATTGCCTGAACGAACTAAAGCCTCTGCATAATGCAATTGTACTTGAGCATCTTCAGGCCTGGCTTTTAGTGCTGCTTCCAATATGGTTTTTGCTTTCTCAATGTTGTTATTATTGAGAAGTACTTTGCCATAGGTATCCAATACATCGGCATTATCTGGGCGTAATTGGTAAGCTTTTTCGGCATGAACCAAAGCATCTGTGACATTATCTTTCTCTAACATCAACCATGCTAGATTATTTAGTGCCAGAACGTTGTCAGGTTGGTCATTTAATATTGTCTGATAGGCTTTGACTGCGCGCTCTGCATCGGTGCTTAGCGAAAGCTGAGCCAGCATTGTTTGTGCTGCAGTATTATTACCGTGCGTTGCGATATGTCGCTCTAGCAAGGCGATGCCTTCAGCCGTTTTATTAACCCTGCTGTAGAGTTCTCCCAGAAAAATGACTGTATTTACCTGCGGCTGTTTCGCATAGCTTTGTGTTAATAATTGTTCGGCTTCACCATACTGTTTTAAGCGTGCCAAAGCCTTGCCTCTCACCAAGAGTACTTCAGGCCTTTGTTGAACAGCTACAGGTAAGCTTTTGGCATAATCGAGTAATGGCTGGTTCATTGATGCTTCATCAAGCATTTGTAATTTAATGTTGATAAACCGGATATGCTCAGGCTGTGCGGCTAGTAACTTATCTACGATTTTAATTGCAGCAGGAATATCTTTGTTGACATACAGTGTTTGCATATAGGCTTGCGCTGCTATATGTGAATTTGGTTGTATGTTGTACCATTCTTCTGCTGATTGCAGGGCTTGTGCGAAGCTTTTTTCCCGCAGTTGAGTATCAATCAGATACGCCCAATGCTTGGGGGATCTGTCTCGGGAGTCGCCATCAATGTTATTCAGCAAACCTAAGGTCGTTTTATAATCGCCGCTGCTATGTTCTATGCTAGCGAGCAACAACGTAAGGTTGGCATCGTCGGGCTTGGCCTGATGTGCTTTACGGGCTCGTTGTAAAACGTCCGTTGTGTCACCTTTGCCGCGACTCAATGCTAAATATTGTTCTAGTGCCTGCACGTTTTCCGGTTCATCATCCAATAATGCTTGGAATAGTTTTTCTGACTCAATCAGATTACCTTGTGCAGCTAGTAAAGAAGCGTTTAGCAATCTTCCCAGGCTGTTTTTCGGTTCAGTTTGTAACACAATTCCAATATTTTCGGCCGCAACGTCGAGTTGTTCACTTACCAGTGCGACATAAGCTTTCATATTATGACCAGCCGTTTTACGTTGTTCATTCGCAATCCATTCGTCAGCCAATGCCATGGCTTTACTATATTGTTGCTGACTGATGTAGGCACTTAACAACATGATCCTTGCTTGATCGGTGGCAGGGTCTAACTGTAGCGCTTGTTCTAATGAGCGAATTGCCGTGCTGCGCTGGCCTGTCATTTGTAGCTGAACGGCGCCTAACGTTGCTAGTTCGTTGGCTGATAAAGGTTTATTAGTTTTGTATTGCTCGAGTAAGTTTTGCGCTGCTTCGACACTACCTTGTTTTGTCAGTTCAAATGCGGTGGCAGACAATAGTTGAATGTCAGTATTTTGCAGCTCTTTTTCTGATAAGAATTGACGTGCAACATCGGTATTACCGGTCTTGAGCATTAACACAGCGTAAAGGCGCTGCGCAGGCGGATAGATATGCAAAGCGTCTTTAGCGACATCCAAATGGTTTAGGGCGATATTATCTAATTTCAGGTTAACGGCTACTAACGCTGCTAAAATTCTGGCCTGAGGTGAACTAAAACCGTTAGCGATGGCGGTATCAATATAAATACGGGCTTGTTCAAATTGTTTGTTTTCATAAGCTAATACCGCTGCAAAATAATTTGCCAAAGGTTGCTGAGGTACTTTTTTTAACAGTGGTTTTAGTAGCTCATCAGCCTGATCCAGTTGCGCGGTTTTGACCAGAGATTGCGCCAGTAACAACTGCGGCAATAATTGGTATGGGTGTACCTTGGTATATTCACGAAGTAATGTAACTGCGCTGACCATGTCGTTTTCGGTTAGGGCTATCTTGCTTCGTAAATATATTGCCTGATAATACAAGCTAGATGTGGATTCAATGTTTGTAAGTAGCTGCTTAGCTTCATTAAATTCATTTTTTGCTAGCGTTAAAAATGCTGAAGCAAAGTTAGAAATGTCGGCCTGATCTGACGTTGATAATTCAGTGAATAGCGTTGTAGCGTTTTCGTTGCTACCAAGCTCTGCTTCGGCCAGCGCTTTATAAAACAGCAGATAGTCGCGCAAAGGCTGTGGATAGTTATCGATATTATCGACTATTTGTAAAATGTCGCTGTGGTTTCCATTCAGATATAAGGTGCTGGTATATCGCTGAATGAAAGATTGATGGTCAGTGCTGTATTCAAACGCGCGTTGATATTCTTTTACTGCATCATCCAATAAACCCGCTTTACTGTATACATCGGCTAATGCCAGCCGGTATTCAGCGCGTTCAGGGTCTTTTTGCAGTGCTGATTTAAGCTCGATGACTGCACTGTTTAACTGATCGTCAGCTAAAAATACCTGTGCAGCCTGAAAATGCTCCTCACTGCTTTTTTGGCCGCAACCGGCTAGTGATAAACCGACAATAACCGCTGTGCTAAGAATGGTGAACCTTTTCATGTCCGCTCCTTGTGTTATTTTAATTGTCCGAATCTACAGTTAATGCCACGTTGCTGTGGCGTGCTACATAAATTACTGCCCAGAATGATTTTTTGTCGTCAACATAGTTAATATAGTGGCTTCATCAGTGCACAGCGTAGTTTGACACAGCACAAACTGCCACTGCATGGCGGAGTACGCATTTAGCTTGAACGCCTGGTGAATTCTATACCGTTTATAAACAGCCAGAGAACCGGTGCTATTCCCATTGGCCTCATACCAATATTGCAAGATGGCGTGTTCTCCGGCCAAATTGGTCAATCTCACAAGGCGGCTAGTAGCGGTAAGGTCGCTGTTGACCTTATTCCAGCCTTTCGGAATAACTTCGTTGAGGTAATAATCTGGACGATTGGCCTCATGCTGGCCATTAAATTCAAAGCGAATATTAATTATTTCATGGTCATTAACCGTAAGGTGTTGCAGGGTTTTATTGCTATAAGCTGCAATATACGCAGATGGCTGCATGGATGAAGCTTCTGGTGTAATAGTAATAGGCGTGTAACTAAACAGAGGATGTTGATTTGTTAGCGCTCTAAGACTTAATCCAGAGCAGGCGACTACCATGAACATGACCACAATACTGCTGCGAGCACTTAATTGCTGTGGCTTGTAGGCATTGTTATCATCTGTTGGCTGGGGTTCCAGTTTACCGACCAGATAAAAAAGCGCCATGATAAATGGAATATATAAGAACCAACCAAACATATTATGATCTTTAACAATGCTGCTTTGCATATCGCTATAGTACCCAATAAGGATAATCATCACTATCCGTATGCCATTGACCAAAATTGCACCAAATATCGCACATAAGGTCACCAGCAGCATGTTTTTAACTTTACGCAACTGAAGGTGGCATAGCAGCGTACTTAGTGCCAGTGAAACAATGAAATAGCGCAGCCCGCTACAACCCTCAGCTATTTCAAACACGCCCTGTGGAATTTGAACAAAATTACCTTCGACATAAACGGGAATATGCGTTAGCTGCATGAAAAAAGTGGTTATTACAACAGCGATGTACTGCAGTGGTCCGATAAGGCTGCCCCATACCGGTGAAATAAACCACAATAAGGCCAGTGGCACTATTAAGCCTTTACTTGGTTTAACCAAACTACAGAAAAGTAAAATGACATACATCGGAAATAACAGTCTGGTCAGGCTTATCAATTGCGAGGTTATGCTAACCGCTAACACAAGTGCTAAACCTAAGGTAGCAGCAAGAAAGAGGAGGTTGAACCGAAGTTGGACGTTATTGCGTTGTTGCCATAGTAAGGTGATGATAATAAACGGCATCAGGTAGGCGTGAGAGTATGTTCCATCATCAAAACTGTAAGTGCGCCAATCAACCACGATTTGAGGATAGAGTAGTAAACTACAAACTAAAAGAATGATTTGCAGCAAAAACAGGGTGTTGGCATGTTTAATTGTCATCCATGACGCTCCGTGAATACTAACGGCCAGAGAGTATTAAGCTTACTCAGGCATCCTTCGCTGAGTTTGAACTGTAAGTCATTAATAATCAACTGTTGGTTGTCTCCTTATCTTTCGTTTATACTCAATTTTGTTGGCTCAGTGATTCACTGTTATAAATGTTTTGTTAGTTGAAATTGCGAATGGATGCGTAATATATGAAATTGTACCCACACCTATTACAAGGTGTTGTCTTGCCATTGCTGGCAGTGATTAAAGGTAAACCTTTAATTCGCTATGTAAATGAGTATTCCAAGCATATCGCTCTGTCGCCGGATGAACTTAGCGCACTGCAATGGCAGTCGTTAACACGCCTTCTAAAACATAGTTTTGACAATAGCCCTTACTACCATCAGCGCTGGCAAAAAGCCGGTGTTGACGATATACGTACTGTAGATAGTATGGCGCAGTTTCAGCAATTGCCGATACTGACTAAAGCGGATATTCAGCAGCATTATGACCAGCTAAAAGCAAAAAACTTCGATAACAATATTGTTAAATCTACTGGTGGCTCTACGGGGACACCATTAAGGTTTGAATTGGACGCTAACAGCAATACCCGGCGTGAAGCAATTATGTGGCGGGGTTATGACTGGCTTGGTGCAGGTTTAGGGGTTCGCACGTTGTACTTGTGGGGCGCCGGTATTGGTCAGGTGTCCTTCGCCAGGCAAATAAAAGAGCGTCTTTATCATGGTCTTTATAACCGCAAAATGCTGAATTCATTTTCTATGGCACCCGACAATATGCATCAGTATATAGCGCAAATTAATGCGTATCGACCCGATGCAATGGTGGCCTATGTCAATCCATTATATGAGTTATCAAAACATATTTTGCAGCAAAATATTGTAGTACACCGACCGAGCAGTATTTTAACCGGTGCTGAGCCGCTATATGAATACCAGCGCGACACGATTGAAAAAGCTTTTTCCTGTCCGGTTTATAATACCTACGGCTGTCGTGAAGTCATGCTTATTGCTGCTGAATGCAAAACACATAAAAAGCTGCATATAAACTCTGATCATTTACTGGTAGAAACTGTCAATCAAGATGGCCAGGTTAACAATGGTGAAAGTGGCGACGTACTGCTGACAGATTTATTTAACTATGGCATGCCACTTATACGTTACCAAAATGGTGATCGGGCTACCTTGCATAATGCTGCTTGTGGCTGTGGCAATCCGTTGCCTCTGATGTCTAGCATAGACGGACGTAAGTTGGACGTTATAAAAACGCGCTCAGGCAAACTTATCCCTGGCGAGCTGTTTCCACATCTGTTTAAAGAATTTGCCAGTATTGATAAGTTTCAAGTGAGACAATCAGATATTGACGAGCTAATTATCTGTATTGTGACAAAAAACGGTTTAGCCGATAGCGATAAGTTGGCCATTTGCAATGAAATAAACCGTTATGCAGCGCATGAGCTTACGTTAACCTTTAAGTTTGTTGATGATATCCCGCTAACGGCGAGTGGTAAGTACCGGGTAACTATATGCGAGGTTTAAATTGAAGTCGCGCACTCGATTAGTGGTTATATCTAATTTGTATCCGTTACCTTGGGAGCCTGAAAGAGCCACATTTAACCGTCAGCAGTTTGCTCAACTTGAAGATGCCTTCGAGATGTCGGTCTTGGTACCAGTGAGTTTTATTGTATGGTTTAAAAACATCCGGCAAATTAAGCAAAGTGCTACTTTGCGCTATGTACCTTATTTTTTTACACCTAAATTTGGCCGTCGCTTTTATTCTTATTTTATGTATTTATCATTGTTGCTGCACTCGGGCCTTTGGATACGCCGCCATAAGCCAGAGATTATTCTCGCTAGCTGGGCATTTCCTGATGCGGTAGCAAGTAGCTGGTTAGCCAAACTGTATCGATGCAGGTTCTTTTTTAAAGTTCATGGCTCTGATATTCATCTGCATGGTGAAGAAGAGGCACGGGCTAGGCAAATTGTAGCAGCAGCAAAGCAGGCGCAGGGTGTTATTTCGGTTTCAGCCGAGCTCAAGCAGCAAATGGTGCAATTAGGTATTGCAAGAGACAAAATTCATGTAGTGTATAACGGCGTTGACCATAATTTATTCAGCCAGAAATGTGAACGTCCGATACCAGAGAACTATTTGCTGTTTGTTGGTAACTTAAAAAAAGATAAAGGTGTGATGGAGCTGTTGCAGGCGTTTGGCGAAGTTAGCCTGCGTTATCCAAAACTGAAACTGCTGGTGGCAGGTCGGGGCGATATGCGCCAAAGCATGGAGCAGTATCTTTGTGGGCAGGTATTTAGAGATAAAGTTGAACTGCTTGGGAGTGTTGCGCATAGTGTGTTACCTCAGTTAATGCAGCATGCAGAGCTTTTGGTGCTGCCAAGCTATCATGAAGGTGTCCCGAACGTTTTACTCGAGGCGATGGCTGCTGGTACTCCCGTTGTTGCTTCAGCTGTAGGTGGCATACCTGAAGTTGTAAAGCCTGAACTCAGTGGCTTATTAGTCCCTAGTGCCGACGCAGCGGCTTTAACACAAACACTAATACTTGCGCTGCAAAAAGACTGGTGTCGGTCTGACATTGTTCAGCATGCCTCGCAGTTTACCTGGCAAGAAAACAAACACCGATTACAGTGTTTATTAAATGAAAGTAATTTCAATGCCTGAGTTGGTAGGGGCATATCATTAATAAATTAGTATGCCCAAATAGCTATAAGTTAAAGACGGAGAAAACGATATATGTTGGCAGGTAGTGATAAAAACTTAACTTATCAACGTTTTTTTGATCCATTTCTAATACTTATGTTCGATCAACAGACAACATCAGAGTGATAGCATGAACATTTTGTTCCATCACCGAACACGCGGAAAAGGTGCAGAAGGTGTGCATATTATGGGTGTGACTAATGGCTTGCGTCAGCTAGGTCATAAGGTGCACTTGTTATCGCTTCCTGGAGCAGACCCAGAAAGTACGCCACAAAATAACACTTCTACAGCAACTAACCCCGGGGCTAAAAAGGGCAATCCGGTATTACGATGGCTGCTTGATTTAACGCGTTATGTACCAGAGGCGGTGTTCGAGTTATTTGAACTGGCTTACAATTTTCCTGCATTATTACGCTTGCGCAAGGCTGTGCATACTCACCAGATTGATGTTATCTATGAGCGTTATTCCCTGTTTATGTTCGCTTCGGTATGGTGGGCCAGACGTAACAGCAAGCCTATTATTTTGGAAATAAACGACTCATGTCTGGTACATCGGGTTAGGCCGCTGTTTTTTCGGACGCTGGCACGGAAAGTTGAAGGTTGGATTTTTAAAAATGCGACCGGTTTGGTGTTTATTTCTGGCCATTTTCAACAAGTTGCCATGACAGGGTATCCCCAGATTGCGCCGTCAGTGGTGTCTCCTAATGCCGCTGATTTATCACAATTTATCATTGATGATGCTGCATCGCTGCAATTACGACAGCGTTTAGACATAGCGGATAAAGTGGTTTTGGGGTACGTAGGGGCCTTCGTTCATTGGCATGGTATAGATTGGTTTGTAGATTTAATGGTTGATAAAATCAAAGCCTATCCAAAGTTAGTCTTGCTATTGGTTGGTGATGGCGTGAGTTTTGAACCAATAAAACAACGTATTGAAAGCGCCGGAGTTTCATCACAAATTTTGCTAACAGGTCGGGTTGAGCATAGTGAAATTGCCACTTACATTGGCGCAATGGATTATGGCATTTTACCTGATTCAAATGATTATGGTTCGCCGATGAAGCTGTTTGAGTTTATGGCTATGGCAAAGGGCATGGTTATTCCAGACTTTTCGCCAGTGGTAGAGGTGGTTGCTGATAACGAGACGGGATGGTTGTTTCCAGCGAATGATCGCCAAGCCTGTATAGACAGAACATTAGAGCTTGTCGAAGATACAACGCAGCAGCGTCAGGTTGGTAAAAATGCCCGTATTTATATCGAGCAACATCGGCAGTGGAAACATAATGCTGAGCAACTGCTGGGTCTACTGCCAAAATGAAAAATTTAAAGGCGGATTTGATAAGAAAACAGCAAATTTTTCATAACGATGGCGCACCTGTTAGCATGCTAAGAGTGGTAATGGCAGATGGCACCTTAGCAAACGTTTTATATCGACTGATGCGCTGGTGTGCTGTCACCAGATTATCGCCGTTAGCCTACCTGTGTTACCAGCTCAACAAATTTTTCAATGGTTGTGTTATTGGCGTAGGCGCAGATTTTGGGCCCGGTTTCGTTTTAATGCACCCCATTGGCGTCGTGATTAACTCTAAAGTGCGTGGTGGCGCTAATATCACAATTGAAAGTGGCGTAGTAATAGGTGATGAAAAAGGCCGTTCTCCGGTACTTGAAAACGATATTTTTATCGGCGCTGGCGCTAAAGTCATTGGTGCGGTAAATATTGGTGAACACGTGAAAATAGGCGCTAATGCGGTAGTAACTAAATCGGCACCAGCGGCAGTTACTATGTTGGGTATTCCGGCTAAACCCTATGTGCGTTGAATTAACATAAGGAAATTGCATTACCATGGAATGGGTTTTTTGGGTCAGTATCATTGCGATACTCTATAGCTATGCTTTGTATCCACTACTGTTAATGTGCTGTAGTGCAGTACTGCAATTGTGGTGTGACAATCGTTTTGTCTGGAGTGCACAGCCAAGGCGTGTTGTGGCGGTTCATGATGATAATTTACTACCCGATATCACGGTTGTTATTGCTGCATATAATGAGCAAAGCTGCATAGCTGCAAGGGTTGAGAACATTCTTGCCCAAAACTACCCTGCAGATAAATTAAGATTAATTGTAGGTTCTGACGGAAGTCAGGACGACACGGCTAAGATTCTTGCGGCAATAACCGATCCTCGTTTAACAGCATGTTTGTTTGCTCAAAATCGTGGCAAGGTAAGTGTACTTAACGATTTGATGGCCCAAGTGAGCAGCAATATAACCGTGCTAACCGATGCCAACACCGTTTTTGAGCCAGATACTATCCGAAACTTAGCACGGCATTTTAGCGATGACAATGTAGGGGTAGTTTGTGGCGAGTTACAACTTGTCGATGCCCAAAGTGGTAACAACCGCGACGGCGTTTACTGGCGATACGAAAGAGTGTTGAAATTTCACGAAGCTCGATTCGATGCACTGTTGGGGGCAAATGGTGCGAATTATGCCATTCGTACTGAGCTGTACCAGCCATTAGCTACCAATACCATTATTGATGACTTCCACATTGCGATGAATATCGCGCGCCGAGGGTTTAAGGTTAAATATGACCCGGAAGCTGTCGCTATCGAAGATAGCGCGCCAACGATTGGCGCTGAAATGGGCCGTCGCATACGCATTGGCTTAGGTAATTATCAAGCATGCTTTCAAATGGGGTGGCTAATGAACCCGTTTAATGGATGGCGGTTCTTTAGCTTTATCAGTCACAAATTATTGCGTTGGTTTGTACCACATTTAATGATACTGACATTAGTGAGTAACCTGTTTCTATTGCAGGATAGCCGTTATATCGCGCTATTTGTCTTACAGATAGTTTTTTATTGTTTAGCAATTTACGGTTATGCCCAGCATATTAAAGGACGACGATTATCCACGATAATGTCCCTTATGGTGTTTTTTACGTCGATGAATTATGCACTTTTAGTTGGCTTTGTACGTTATTTCACCACAAATATTCAGGGTAGTTGGCAGAGGACAGAAAGGTAATGTTGATGTTATTTGTATTGGGTGTAATGCTTTTTGGTGCGGTTTTTTGGGCCATTGTTCGCCAGAAAAATATGCAAAACTGGCTGGGCAATTATATCCGTCATATTTTAAAACGGCCGGTTCCCGTTAACGGTCCTAAGCATGTGCTATTTTGTTTTGTCGATCATTACGAACCGCAGTGGGGGCGTCAGATTTCTATTGAACAGGAAAGGGCCCGTGTAGACCGTTGGTTCAATGACTACCCGGCTGTTGCAGGCCAGTTTAAAGATGCAGATGGCTGCTACCCTAAACATTGCTTTTATTATCCTGAAGAAGAATATCGATTTGAGCATCTCGCCAAAATATCTGACTTATGCTACCGCGGTTTTGGCGAAATTGAAGTGCATCTGCATCATGACAATGATACCAGTGACAATTTACGGAAGACACTGACTAATTTTACCGAGTTACTGCATCGTGACCATGGTGCTTTTGTCAGAGATGAGGCTACCGGAGCATTAAGTTATAGCTTTATACATGGCAATTGGTCACTAAATAATTGTCGGCCAGACGGACGTTGGTGCGGCGTTAATGATGAACTTATTGTATTAAAAGAAACCGGTTGCTATGCCGACTTCACGTTTCCTTCAGCGCCAAGCAATACTCAACCTGCGATGGTTAATGCCATTTATTATGCCAAAGATAAACCAGGTCAGCCAAACTCACATAACACCGGGCGTTTGGTCGAGGTCAACGGCAAGCCATGGGGTGATTTAATGTTAATCACCGGGCCGATAGGGTTGAACTGGAAGGTCAGAAAAAAGGGTATCTTTCCACAAATAGAAAACGCCGACGTGCGCAAAAGTATGCCGCCAACGCCTGAACGTGTTGATCTATGGGTTAACTCTAATATTCATGTTGCCGGCAGACCAGAATGGGTGTTTGTTAAAGTACACACTCACGGTACTCAGGAAGAAGATATGGACACGCTGTTGGGGGCGCCATTTGCCAATATGTGTGCGCATTTACAAGCCAAGTACAATGACGGCGACAATTATGTTCTGCATTATGTTAGCGCGAGAGAGATGTATAACATTGCGAAAGCGGCAGAGGCTGGCGAGAGTGGAAATCCTAACAATTTTAGGGATTATCTAATCGCAAAGCCGAAGAATATGCCGCTACTCAAAAAGGAATTGGGTACAAAGGGATTGTAATATGAATTTTAAAGGCTGCAGCAGATCTGCGATTGAAGTCTTATCGGGGCACATGGCGTTGAAATGGCAACGTCGCCCTGGTGGGGTCTATTGTTTTAACTATCATCGCATTGGTTCTGCTGCCGACTCCGAATTCGATCCCAACGTTTACAGTTGCACGCCTGAACGTTTTGAACAACATCTTCGCATGTATCAGACGAATTTTGATGTGATTAGCATTGATGAATTAATTTCATTGCACAACAGTCAGCAGCGTGTGTCTGAGCGTCTGGCGCTCTTGACCTTTGATGATGGTTACATAGATAACTATCAACTCGCATACCCGATGTTGAAATCAGCTGGATTAACAGCCGTTTTTTTTGTCTCGACAGATTATATTGATAAACCTCAGATCCCTTGGTGGGATGAAGTGGGTTGGATAGTACGTCATTCTGGTAACGCTAGTGTTAAGCTAGCGCATTGGCCTTCAGCGATCAATATTGTCGACGGCGCAATTGGGATGCGGGTTCGGCGTTTGCTAAAAGCGGTTAAGCAAGACAACAGCCTGCCGATGGAGGAGAAACTGAAGCAAGTTAAGGTTGCCTTGCAGTTAGACCATATTGGCATGCCTGAGCCGACAGAGTTGTTAGTTAACTGGCAACAACTAAAAGAGATGGCAGATAATGGCATGCATATCGGCTCTCATACCTTATCTCACAACATACTTGCGCACCTTACACCCGAGCAACAGTTGGTTGAGCTAACACAATCTAAGCAGCGTCTGGAAACCATGTTGCACAGAGAGATATTGTCAGTTGCGTATCCTGTAGGCGGATCAGATACTTTCACTCGCAACACGCTGAATGTAGCACAGCAAGCCGGCTATAAATTGGCATTCACATTTATCCCCGGGATAAATGCAAAACTAGGATTTGATAACCGTTATTCCCTTTGTCGTTTTTCTATTGATGAGAATGCGTCTGTCTGGCAATTGAAGCAAATGGTCAACAAGTCTTTTTCGTTTATGAGCAACTGATATGACCCCTTCCGTTGTCGTACTCAGTGCTGGCCCAAACGGACTAGGGGTGACACGAAGTTTATACCTCAAAGGAATAAAACCTTGGGTTATCAGCACCTCGTCGTTGGATGTTATTAATTATTCCCGTTTACCTGTAAGAAAAACAGTGCTTGACGCCAACTCAGAAGCTAGTCTGCTGGCGGTATTGAGTGATGTAGCTTTTGGCACTATTGTCATTCCAACTTCCGATTGGTTTGTGAGTTTTTTATCTGAGCACACGTCACAATTAAAACCCAGGTTGCTGTATCTGGAAGCTCCTGCGCAAATTACAGAGATGCTGATTGATAAAGCATGGGAAACGCAGTTTATCGCAAGTTATTGTGCCTTACCTAAAACGGTACAGGTGTTACAGGATTCGTCGTCATTGTTAGCCTGTTTAACTTTGCCCATAATTATTAAACCACGGTCGCATAAGCATATGGTATTGGGAAGTAAAAATCGGATCTTGACATCTGTGACTCAAGTGAAAACGTTTTTTAGCCAATACAAGTTGCAATTACAGCACTTAATTGCTCAGGAAATTGTGCCGGGTGATGACAGTTGTCAATGGGTATGTAACTGTTTTTTTGATCAGAATAATGAATTGGTGCAGGCGTTTACTTTTAACCGGTTAAGATTGTCCCCATCGCACTTTGGTGTTACCAGTTATGCACGAAGTCAGCAAAATGAAGAGGTTGTTCAGCTATGCCGGACAATAGGGAAAGCGCTGGGTTATGTGGGTCCAGCAATGTTAGAGTTTAAAAGAGACCCAAGTGACGGAGAGTATTACTATATTGAACTTAACCCAAGGCTTGGGATGTGCAATTACTTTGATACCTATTGTGGTATCAATAATGCTTTTGCGAGTTATCAGCTGTTGCAGGGCGAAACTTTGCCTGTAAACCCTAAGATGCAAAGTAATGTGATATTTGTCAGTTTGTATGAAGATTTTTTTTCCAGGCGTAAGGATGGTGAGAGCGTAATGGAAATATTACGAGATTATTGCCGTAACGCTCGGCAGAAGCATGTATTTATCTACTTTGTCTGGTGGGATCCTTTACCTGCGATGTACATGTTGCTGCAGCAAGTGAAACAAATGGGTAAGGCCTTGCTGAGCAGGTTAAAACAATGATTAATGATAGCAAAGTATTTCTTGGTAACGAGTATCTGCCTAACGCGCCGGTAAAATGCACAATTGGTACTTATCGGGTGTCAGCCTTTGCTCCCTCTCAATTTGCCGAAGATAGTACAGCTGCAGTGCTGATTTTTGGCTATATCCATAATCCAGAAGTATTGATAAGCCCTGCTTACTGGTTAACGTTGTTACAACAACCCGCACCGATGTTAGTGGCAGCACTAGACCAGCTCAACGGTGCCTATAATCTATTAGTGTTAAATAAGGTTAATAATAGCATCTCCGTAGTTACTGACCGGCTTGGTGGCCAGCGTATGTATTACTGGTCGACGCAAGAGGGGATTTGGTTAAGTCCAAGCCTTACAGGACTTGCCAATATTGCGAACTTCGGTCACGGTACCCCCACTAATTTTTCTGTGCCGGCTGTTATGGAACTGTTAAATTATCGCTGGTTAAGCGGAACAACAACGCCATTTGCAGATATTAATAAGTTGCCGCACGCTGCGGTGTGTCAGTTATCGCCAGGCTCCTCAGTTCATACTTTAGTCCGTTATGGTATTTTGCCAGAGGCGCGAGCTGGAGTGACTGATGAATCGTTGCAAGTTCATGCTGACAGAGTTCATCAATTATTATTGGCAAATATCAGAGCATCTGTTCGTCCTGGCGATCGCGTCGCGGTTCTTTTGAGTGGTGGTGTTGATTCTTCCATTTTGCTAGGAATATGCTGTGATCTTAATCTCAATGTAGTTGCTATTACTCCACAACATGAAGGACATCACAATCCTGAATTGGAAACGGCAAAAACGTTTGCTGCTGAGCTGGGCGTAGAGCACAGAATTATAGCGGTAGAGGAAGCTGACGTTGCCCGTCATTATGCTGACGTTGTTGAGTTGCTTGGTGTGCCACCGCGTTGTCATAGTGCGGTATCGCTGTTAATTCTTCTAAGGCAGCTTAAAGGTAGCTTCGATAAAATTTTGTACGGTGAAGGCGCTGATACATTATTTGGTTCCAAAGCCGTAAAGCATTTTGCTTTACGGTTTAAAAAAAACCAACGGCTTAAGAAGGTGTTTCGTTATATACCTTATTGGCCCTGGCTGTTTAAAGTTTTGCCTTTACCTTATAAATTTAGGCACTTATTGCAGTTTGATGCGCTAAATGAGGCTATAGCAGTAAATCAGATTGTGTTGCAGGAACCGCTAAAGGCAAGTTTAAATGACCGCTTGGTTTTAGACAAGGAACTGATAAAAGCGGGGCTTAACGTCAGCAACGTTACAGTAGATACTTATGAGCGTGCTCTGCTTCAGTTAAAACAAATTATCTTTTCCAGCAGTGTGATAAATCATTTCTATGAATTGGAGTCTTTAGCTGCAGATAATAGTATTCAACTTATAAGCCCTTTTGTTTGCCAGCCTGTCATGGCCTATGCGGCTAGTCTGAGCGATACCAGCTATTTCGGTATTGAATCTGTTAAGCCAGTACTACGTAAAATTGGTGAGCGTTATTTTACACCATCACTAATGTACCTACCCAAGTATGGTTTTCCGGTGCCGCACAGTAATTGGTTAAAGGGCCCTCTGGGGACATGGGGTAGGGAAGCTACGGTGTTTTTTAGCTGCCCGATAGAGTATCTTGCTGACGAAGAGTTTGCCTGGTGCATAATTGGTTTATATTTGCTAGCTAAACGCAATCACATTTTACCATTGCGGCTGTTTGAAATCGATGGGGGAGTAGATGCTCCCCCTGGGTAAATGGTATAAAATCAGTAATTTAGAACAGCTTTACTCTGTGGTGTCAGCTTGGTCAGCGCTAAATCAGCAATGTGACAGCAGCTTATTTTGTGACCCAAGATGGATCTGTAATTGGATATCAATTTACTGGCAGGATGACTGGAAACTGGAGGTGTGGGCTTATCAGCAGCAGGGGCAACTTGTCGCGCTGCTGCCTACATACAGCCAGCCAGGCACAAGAGCTGGGCGTGTATTGTACCCGTTGGGACAAGGTGAGTCAGAAGAAGCTGAAGTTGCTTCAGAATTTATTGATTTACTGCTGGCTCCTGAATTTCCGCTAATGGTACTGCATGGTTTGGCAGCACAGCTAAATGCTGAGCATTTTTACCACATAAGTTGGCGAGCTATTCTCGCCGATGCCAACATTTTGCAGCTAGCTCGTTTGCTTCGTTTTACACAGGTTAAACCTGCAGGGTTAAGGTATCAGGTTGTAGGTGGACCGTTAACACTACAGTCATCTCAAACTCGGCGAAAGTGGAAACTGTTTGAAAAATTACAGACTAATGGCCGTGCGACATTTAATTGGATTGATGCACAGCAAGTTGAAACATTTTGGCCTACATTAACCAATTTGCATCAAAAGCGCTGGCAGGCGAAAGGAAAAGCAGGCGCATTTATCGCGCCGGCATTTAGCCGCTTTCATTTGGGGTTTGCCAGAAAGCAGCCAGACTGCTTAAGATTGGCAATACTTCGGATAGACAATGAAATAGCAGCAATACATTACTATTTGCTAGACAGAGATAACGTACATTTTTATCAGGCTGGCTGGCACGATAATTTTGCCCGCTGGTCCCCTTCGGCTATGTTGCACTGCTGGGTAATTGAACAAAGTATCGGAGCGAAATATGATTTTATGCTTGGTGATAAATTCAGCTACAAAGCCGACTATGGTACTGAGCAGGTTCAGTGTTATCAGCTTAACGGCTATAGCAATGTGATTCGTTATACTTTAGCGCTGCTAAAACAATTGAAACAAAGGATGTTGCAGTAAATGATGGGAACAAACACTAATAGACGAATTATTCAGCAAGTACAGTTGGACGCACTGGTCCCGTTTTTATTTCTGTGTACCTATATGGTACTGGTATTAGTTCGTCCACAGGAATGGATGGCAGAGTTAAAAGATCTACCTATAATCCGTTTGTCGCTTCTACTTGCTTTTTTTAGTTACATTGCATTGCAAAAAAACAAGTATCTCGCACCCCAAACAATATGCTGTATGGCGTTGACGGTAATTATTTTACTGTCAGGAATTCGTAATGGCTGGGCGATGGGGGGGGTGCAAAGTGCATCTGATTTTATTATTTCGTCAGTCTTGCCGATTGTTATATTTAGCGGGTTAGCGACAACAGTAAAGCGTAGTAAGGTATTGATGTTAATAGCGATATTGGCCTCTTTGGTTATGGTGAATAATGGCATTTCTCAAAAAAACAGTCCAGTTGGTATTGGCTGGAGTGGAAGTGCATTATCATGGCTTGATCGAATAACCTATGTCGGTGTGTTTAACGATCCAAACGATTTGGGTATGTTTTTTGTTATGACATTGCCTTTTGCGTTGTACTTTCTATTTCAGGGTAACTTCATTACCAAGTG
>Ga0100394_1000888_pt1 | contig 24681 bp, 43 predicted proteins | sample CryGeymeta201518_FD_81549 | JGI IMG/M metagenome (GOLD analysis project Ga0100394, IMG submission 81549) | Groundwater microbial communities from Crystal Geyser aquifers in Utah, USA - Crystal Geyser metaG 2015-18 | ecosystem: Environmental > Aquatic > Deep subsurface > Groundwater | place: USA... | reverse complement strand
CACTTCTTTAAATTTACTAATTTCACTATTTTATTATCAGACTTAATACCGTAGACCGAACCCGCGATTCGATGACCTGGTGCAAAGGATTTGCTCTGCGGCCAGCGAATATCTAGCTCCTATCCCTGCTCTTGCAGTTCAACAAAGTCAAAGTTGACTTCTGAAGCTCCTAAACCTTCCCACTCTTTTAATTTTTCTAATAGTGCTTTTGGTAATACCAATCCGTCATCAATACAATCTGTCAACTCTTGAATACTAGGAAAAGCAGTTTGTAATTGAGTGCCGTCCAATTTTTCAGCTAAACTCTGTAGGGTTTTAGTAATAAGTTCTAACCGACCCATTTGGCTTAACTTTTCAAGCATTGATTTGGATTCTAGTGAAGACAATAAATAGAATTGGCCTTCGATTGGATAGGTCATGGCACCTATCGTCGAGCAAGGATAAACCTCGACATCTTTCTCAAAGTCAACATATTGCAGCCCATCATGATCGACATATTGCGAGTAATCTGCTCGACCCTCACTCTCTTGAGCAATGAATTTTTCAAGCATGTCTTCATCAAGCAGGTTAACTGGCACACCTTCAGTCATAATTATGCGATAAATGTGCTGAGATTCTGCTTCGCAACCTTCAAATAAATGAGAAGCATTTCCTTGAGCCTTAAAGCCATTCAGAGCATTCTTGTATTTTTCACTTAGCATGTTGTTTCCTACTATATTATTCTGCGTGTTTAGAAAAAGCTTCATCGACAAATGGTGGTATATGAACGGTGTCAACGTCTTGGTTACTATCACTTACAACAGCGATAAGCATCGCCTGATGACCGATCTTCAAACCATCATGACCATATTGCTGACGCATTCTAGTTAACAACCTGATATACCTCTCACGTTTCTTACCTGAATAAAACTTGAAACCTGCTTCAATTACTTTTTGGTCTGCGGGTTCAAACTGCCTTTTTATGATTTCGTTGGTATGTTTTAAACCCATTGCTTTAAAGTAAAATTTAGCCGCAAGAAATAATAATGCAATTGACAAAATAAATACTATGAATGGGTATTCGTTTAATATTTCCAATTAGATTTCCCTTCTAGATTTGACAGTAAAACGCCCTCAATTTCAATACAACTATCTTGCTGACAAATGTAATGTTTAGTACGTTTATTAGCAAAAAAAGGCGTGGTATACGTTTCAGTTTTTAGACTAAGACGCTTGTCGTAAAGTAGTGAAATTGGTGAGTCAACAACAAATATACCCTTTTCAGTCAATATCTCTGTTAATCCTGCGACTGTATGATTCGCTTTAAATGGCACACCTAAAAGGAATTCGGCTTCTGACTTATCCGATCCAATAATCTCATAACTAAAAAGCCCAAAAATCATCATCAGCAAAAAAAAAGTTAACTTTCCCGCTTTCGTGTCTATGATCCATATCTCTGTGTTATTCGCCATGCTAAATCCTATATTAAGGTTTTATCAGATCTTTACCGCGAATGCGGCTTACTTCATATTTCAATTCTTCTGCTTTTTTTAAGCAATCATCTAATGCGCTTTGCCAATCTCTTACACTAGGCTTTTCAGTTCTAAACTGAACTACATGAAGGCATTTCCCGCCCCCCAAGTCACCACTTAATAGATATGCTGTATTCAACGTTGAAATCAGCTCAACACACGCTTTTCTCATGCAGTCTCCTATACGTGGCAATCACCACTTTGCGCGATCATTCTAGCTCTATTTAAGCCACATATTTCGTTGTTTAATTTTGCAGCCTTATCAAACCAACCTTGCGAAATAGAGTGATTAATCTCAGCCTCTTTTGAAGCTATTTCCTTATCTAACAAGGTTAATAAAAGTGCTAAGTTCAAAGTTTGCATTATGTGTACGTTTCCTACTGCTCGTTTTCAGATTTGCTCATTTCAATGTAAATAGCCATGCTGTTTCCTACCAGATTAATTATTCGGTTTATTTGAAAGCGCACACTCAACATGCGCTTTCGCTTCCTTAAAGCCGCAGCCTTTGAGATAACGATAAGCTTTCATAGCGGCAGGCTTATCATCACGCAAAATAGCTTCATCAAAATCTTTCTTAAAGTTAGTTTTCTCTTCTTCTGTGAAAAAGTGGCGAATATTATTGCTTTGGCTTTTTGCTTGAAGAGCAATAATCAAGGCAAGGCACGACAATGCTAAGGGTAAATATTTAATGACAACTTCCATCATGTTTCCCATCGTCAGATATCGGTTAATTGATCTAGGTCGGTATGCCACGAACGCACAGACAAGATCACTAAATTTCGATGATCATCTGGAGCATTCAGATACCCATGACCAACTGGAACAATATGAGCGTAAACGCCAGTCGAGACTTGGAAGCAGTCACCGACAGCAATTTTTGTTGGCAACTCTTCTTTAAGCCAAATTAAAAACTGCTCTTTTCCCCAAGCGGTAGGCATTTTATTAAGCACAGCTTCAGGCATGGACTGAAGATGTTCTATCGCGGCATCAATATCTGTAGCGCTAATAACAAGTGAAGGCTGTTTGCCTCTTAAAATCGCTTCAAACATCGCTTTTTCCTACTTCACAAAACCTAACATTGATAGCTCTTTGGACAAGAGACTTTTCGCCCTTTCTCTCAATTTACTACCCTCTGCCGTTTGAAAATGCTCCGGCTCATTATCACCAAACCTCTCTATGATTAACTCAGCCCATTTGCTATCAATTATTTGCTCAGCTTTGTCTCGACATGCTTCAGCTAAATCTAGGGTTTCATTGTTCATTTCATGTATCCCATCATCAAAATATTAAGATCTCGGTTTGCTATCTGACCTTGCGCTCAACCAGTTTACAAGATAAAAGAACCCGAACATTATGCATAAAAAAATAATACCAAAAACCAAAGGGCTACTTTTCATAAGTAGAAATTAGCCCCACAACGATAGACTGTTTAACAATCCATTTCAAGTGATTTATACCACTTCTTTAAATTTACTAATTTCACTATTTTATTATCAGACTTAATACCGTAGGCCGAACCATTTTTTACTAATGAAGTACCAGGTAATTGGCCTGCTTCTATTTTTTTTAACTGCTCTTGGACAGTACCCTTTGGCATACCAGTTGCCACTACCAATTGATTAAGCGTAATAGGCTCTAATTCCACTATTACTGCAACAACAGATAATGTTCTTCTTATATCGCCTTTACCAAATATGTTAGTCATCCACAACCTTTTTTGGTTTGTTTATCAATCCACTTTATCATACAAAAAAAGAGCATTAATAGCTCTTTTTATTCCATATAACATTCAAGCCAATATTCATGAGGCCAACCCCCTAGAAATTTTTCGTTGAAGTAATGTTGATTCTCTCCAACACACCCTTGAACACGATCATTATTTCCTTTCCGTGATGCTTCCCGATTAATGAAGTCACGCAAATCTTTTACCAAACTTGGCGTAAAATCATCTTGGTGTTTACCCGACCACCTCGGAGTACCAAAAGTGCTACAGTGATGCTCTGGCGCTATCTCAGACGTTCCAAATGTGCCTATTGTTCCCATGCTGTTTCCTCTATTCAGTTATTACCCGTGGGGCATTAATATTATCAGCTTGTTCTACCGCTTTTTGTACCAACGGGACTAACAAAACAGCCGCTAAAATGCAGACAACAAAAGCTATAACAAATTTTTTTACTAGTTCCATGCTGATTCCTGTTATCTGTAATGCTTCTTAATCTCTTCTTGTAGCTGCTTAAACTTTTGTATCTCATTAAAGTGTGCCGATTCACTTGTAAAACTATCCAAATAATCAACAGGGAAAACCCCTCTTTCGACACAAGCAACTGGCGAAAGGTCAACACCTTCTTCATATTAAAAAACTGCTGTAAGGTATTTTTTATTCATGATCTGTATCCCATACTTTCAAATCGGAAGGAGGAATGTAACCCTCAATTTCATCTTCAGAAAAGCCTGACTTTGCAAGAATTTCTCTAGCTTGTTGATCGCGTTTCGCGCTCTTGTGATAACACTCAATGCTCTTTGCTACTTTTCGCCAATAAATAACCTCAACATGCTTTTGAAGTAAGTCACATGCCTCACTAATAGCGCTGTTATGTGACATGATATTTACAACATCGCTATCATGTGCAAACTTTAAAATCGATCTACTGAACTCATTCAAGAATTTAAAATTAGGCAAATTTCGCAAGTTAAATTCGTATTCGTCCGAGTTTTCAACAACCTTCACATAAGTAGAAGAACTGTGGAAAAATTTGATACCATCAATTTCGCAAATCAACCCCTTACGATAAAGCTCGTTATTCACTAGCTCTGCGACAGTTCCGTGGTCATGTCGTGCTAGTTCATAGCCTTCATCAAGGATATCTACTACTTTATGACCCAGTTCATTCGCTTTTATTGCGTCAAGCTTAATGCCAGCAACACTTTCTATTAAACTGATGTGTTTTCCCGCAGCACCAAAGAGTGTTTCATATCTGTCACGCATCATTTTTCCTATCGCAATGTTATTCAGCCAATTGCTCTTCAAGTTGTTCTACGCGAGTAATTTCATCTTCAAGTGAAACCGCTGTAATTTTCACGCCATGAAACGCTTCGTTCGCAGCAAATGCAGAGGTAATCTGAAGTGGAAGCTCTGCACCCTCTTCATATTCAAACACTGCTGTAATGTATTTTTTACTCATGCGCTAAATCCTACATGGTTATTTCTAATTTATTTTTAGTGAACTACGTTTAGTTTCGGTTTTAACTGGGCGAGAACCACGAACAGTCTCACTAGATTCAGCTTTTATTGGCTGCTCATGAACTGGACATACAGGGTCACTTTCACAAGCGCTTTTCCAGCTATCATTGTAGTATGAACAACCACACTTATAGATAACTACAAGCCGCGCATAATGTGGGAGCCTATATGATTCATCAATCATCAGTTTTTTTTTCATGCTGTTTCCCATTATCTTGAACAACTTAAATCTATCTCAATTGATAGATCTTCCATAACCGTTTGCCCCAATCTGAAACGCTTGCCATAGCAGCGGCATTTCTCGCAACGCATCCAGTCAAATAACTTGTCATGCTTCCTGTCGTGTTCATTTACCAATGACCACTTAACCCATTCATGAGAACAATTAAGTACATGCTCTGGCAGTGATAGCTTAGGATCTAACTGATCATGATTGTTAAATCAGCCATTACTCTCAATCTAGCAGTCATGATTCATAGAAAAATCATTCGAGCAGGTGAATCCACAATTACATAAAAAGCTAAGTAGACGATGCCGCCTATTAACATCAATGACAAACCATCTAAAAAAGCTTGATCCGCAGCGCTCCCATTCTTCATGCGCTTTAAAGTATTCTTTTCAACTTTTTCATCAAATATTAATCTGGAGAACGTGAACAGAAATGCAATTAGCAAAAACGATATACAGCCATACGGAAACAGAAAATCATTAAACTCATAAGCCAAACTTGTGATATCAGGCTCATGTGTATAATCTTTAACTAAATTTATGTATATATCGCTCAAAAAAATAAATAGCAATCCAAGCGGAAAGTGACAAATCACATACCACCTTAAAGTCATTAGTCCTTGCAATGAAGTAGTCATTAATAGAGCCATATTCTGTATCCTATACGTGGCAATCGAAACTATTAGATAAGCAAAAAGTTCCTAACAATGAATCAGACATGATCTTATTCCTCAGTCGAATTATTTCCTGATAAAGCCTGATTTAATTTATCCCAATTAAGACCAGAAGACTTATAAACATCAAGTCGAATTGACACTTCTTGATCAACTTTTTTGACAACAAAGCTATTTAGCAAACCAGCATCTTTAACCGTGATAGATTTTTTTATGCCATTGCAGGTAGCATAAAGATAAACTTCTTTTTTACCTCGCATCCAGCCCGTGAATTCACAGTTTTCAGCAATATTTACTACAGCATTAACATTTTCTTGAACTATGTTAACTCTAACTTCAATCTCACTATTTACATCTGCAAAACTTTGATTAACAAAAAAAATGGAGGCTGCAAGTGTAATTAAAATGCTCTTTTTCATTCTAATAAATTCCTTCCCCGATAAATCCATGCTCTGTATCCTATCGCTTAACTTCTTTAAGTAAATTGGTGTATGCTCTATCAGCAACGCTCAGTTGTCGGTCACGCATTTTGATTAACCGTCTAACAATATTGCCTAATGCTTCTTGGTCTTTCTCCCCATGAACTCTACAAGTTTCCAGCATTGAAACTGCTAAATCCAACGAGTACAGCGCCCCGATTGGCCTACTCACATCAGTCGGTACTTGAGCCATGTTGTATCCTCTATCGTGAATTATCCGCATTTTGAGCAAACCAACTCTCATTCGTAGCGGCTATTTTTGCTTCCTGTTGTTCAATATACTGATGACGAGCCTCTACAGGATCGAAATCGGTTACATTCTCACGATTGTATTCTTTAACAGCTTCTTCTAAGGCCGTATCCCACAGCTCGTAATGAGCACCACAACCATGCTCAGCAGTGAAATCTTGATCAGCAACCTTTATTGCTGACATAACAAGTGAATAATCCAGTTTTTTCATGTTGTTTCCCATCACAAATTAGTGTTTCAAATTCTTGAAACGAGCCTTGTTTTCATCACTTGCCCAAATGGAATTCCATCCCATAGCTTCAACATCTGATTCCATTGAAAGCCCAGGTAATTCATCCATCATCATGATCGGTTTATCACTTGAAGATAAAGCCTTATGTGCCGCTTCAACACCTCTATCCCACGCAGATTGTTGTTCTGGTGAAAGTGCATTTTGTGGTTTTTCTTCCATTATTTACCTCATACGGCCAGAGGCCAGTTTCCTATTACGATTGCCTATCTAATAGCAACATTAAAGCACATCCTTAACGTGCTGTAAATTGGCTTTTAACCATTTCCTATTTATTGCACCCCAATCCGAAATTACATAATTCCCATCTTTAGTCGCACCCACAAAATCACAGATAATATCTAACTCTGCCAGTGATTTAATCGTGTCTTGAATTGTTCGCCTTGGCATCCCAGTTTCAAACATAATTTGTGGTACTGTACCTACACCTGTATCAATGAGATAAGCTATGTAAAGCCGTCTGTAATAGCTGGTTTTTGTTTTAGTTGGTATCAATGTCATATCATCCAATTTCTTCTAATTTTGAAACTCTCAAGCCGCTTCTGCTTAGTCGCTTTGCGCTTTACAAACCATTCAGCGATAGGGCTATAAGCCGAGTAATCCATTGCTAAAATTTTACAAATTGAATCATCGCTAAATCCAGTGCAAATCATTACGTCGTTGGTACTCATACCTGATCGATACGATTCAATAACACATGTTCTAACAAGTGATAGCCGTCTTACCCCTGAATCCCACAGTCCAGCATTTTTAATCAGTTGATCTAGTAGTTTGTTCATGGCGTGAGGGCTAATGCTCCCCCCCCGACGTTGTACCGTGAACGGTTTGAAATTGTCATCAACAAATAAGGGCGCATTTGGGTTTAGGCTAAGATAATGCTTGTTGGGTAATGTATTAATCCCTGACTCAATCAACCATTTAATATAATTTTCGAATGCCTTTTTTAACTCAACGTTAGCTATCACCACAGGACGCTCGTTCCCATCCCTCGTGATAGCTTCAGGTAGCACAGCATACTCGTTAAAAGAGCCATCTGGAGCAATAAAGACACTTACAGTTACGAGCGTAAGTTCAATCTCTCTCAGACCGAGAATACCAGCCATTAGTAAGAGTAATTTATTTCGATGTTTTAGCTCTGTCGTTCGGCCAAAGTTTCGGCTAATCAGTGGTTCGTACAGCTCACCATCAACCAGTGGTCTACCATTCATAGTGCGCAAATATAGTTGTTGAATTGCGTTCATGTTGCACATTGTTTATCTCATTGGCAAGCCATAAAGCAAAAGGCCACATTATTAGTGGCCTTGAGATAGGTATATAGGAAATGACAAGCAAGAAAAAGCCCCGCAGAAGCGAGGCTAATTCCTTGAACATCTGCCTATTCGGCAGTTAGGTACTTAATTGGTTTCTGAATATTTTCAGCTGCCTATTCGGCAGTTAGGTATTTCATTTTCAGCTGCCTATTCGGCAGGTACGAGCATTGTTTAAGCACCTGTGATTAAACTAGCGCATCTGCTCGATTAGGTCAACTACACCGTGATATAGGAAACGACAGGCAAGAAAAAAGCCCCATACGGGGCTTTAAAATCATTCAGAACGGTATACTCTTAATTTCTTTACACTGATATTCGTTTAACGGTCTTAAATCCTCTAGTTGTTGCTGTTCTATTTGCTTTTCAGCTTCATAACGACCACGTTTTGCTTCTTCAATAGAGGCAAAAGGCGTTCTATCCCAACTCGGAACAGAAGTCGTCCAACCTTCAACATATCCGAAAAAATAATGGATACCGTTGAAACCAATAAGCTGTTTTATTTCAGTCTTACAATCATCTTGAATAATCCAATTTGACTCTGAAATAATGTTAATATATTCACCTTGATCCTCCATACGACCAATGCAAACATCACAACGACCAGTATCAAACCCACTTTTTAATGCGTTAGGTAAAAAACAATATAAATGGCGAATCGAACTTATTAACTCAAAAGCAAGATCTGAACAACAAGAACTATAGAAAGAAACATTTAAGCTTTCAAATTGCGACCCACAATCCATAGCAATTTGTATTGCTTCACCCGCAGAATCTATATCAGACTCTTCACTACACAAAGCAAGTTTGGCTCTACAGATTAAAAGGTTCAGCTCAACGTCAATCAATTTAAGCAAAAAATTTGTAGTATTCATAAGTGGTTTCCTTTACTTATCTGTTTAAACATCAAGAGATGCGATTTATATACGGCCATCATAATAGCGGACGGACAAAATAACAAACCAGCGTAACGCTAATAGCGCGTCACCTGGTTTCAATGAAAATAAATAGGCCACGTTTAGGCAAAAAAAAGCCCCATAAGGGGCTTTAATGAATCCATCTCAATGTTTAATTTTTGATACTAAAAGTTTCATTCGTATCATTATTAGTATAAACATGGTTTTTAAGATGCTTTGAAAGAGGAATGCAAAATTCAATATAAATATCACTATCCCCCCCCCACTGTTGCTCATGCTTCACACATATCAAGAACTCTTCAATCGCTTTTTCTCGTTTAACAGCATCTATGAATATAATAATGTCATCTTCACCAGAAACCCTACCGACAATCAAAAACGTATCAATATTACTTTGAGTCTTTTGATTTAAAACATCAGCGGCTTTTTGCTTCATAAGCATTTTATCGCCACGAACTTTTTCAAATTCATCACAACTAATATTTACAAATGTAGCCATACTCCGGCCATCAATACAGGGGGTTAGGTTTATACTTCCATCTGCACAGTTAAGCCAACCAATTGATTTAATGTTTTTTACTGTAATCATAAAAGATTTCCTTTATTTATCTGTTTAAGCATCGAGTGATGCGATTTGTGTGCGGCAATTTTAGCAACAAGGCTAAATAAAACAAACCAGCATAACGCTAATAGCGCGTCATCTGGTTTTCATTGAAAACGAATAAGATACGTTCAGGCAATAAAAAACCCGCTAGTGAGCGGGTTTAGGTTTATCCATGCAATATTTTGTAATTAGCGGCCAATTGCTTTAAAGCGCTCATCCATGATCTTGTTATAAGCATCGTACTCAGAATGTCCAATAAACAAAGGGCGCATATAGTCTTTTGGAATTGGTTTATCATTAATATCATAAGCCTGATCGCCTAAACGGGCGGTTTTCAGCACTTTAAGATAACTTTTTGGAAAGCATGAAATATTTGTATTACCAACAAAAATTTCATCTTTCTTACCTTGAGACTCACATTTATTATTATAAATCGATACGATAGCCATAGTGGTTTCCTTCATTGTATTTAAGTATCAAGAGATACGATTTTTGTCCGGCCATCTTAGCAACAAGACTAGATAAAACAAACTCGTTTCAAACATTGGCTACGTTCCGTTAAAATTCAAGAAAAAAAAAGCCTCCAAATCTGGAGGCTTTTTAATAAAAATCTATTTAATCTTTTGGCAATTTCAAATAAAGACGACGACAAATGAAAAAACCAACTGCAAAAATAACAGCTACAGCTATTTGTGAAACAGACATTTATCACTCCTTATGTATACGTGAGCCTATGCTTAAGTATACCTTTAAAAACCCATAAAACACAAATGAACAAGACGATTGAAACTGACACCTCAAAAACAGCAAAATTAGCTATTTCTTGGCAACGTACTTCATCCATTACAACGCAGGGCGAGTAAGCATCTTTAAACGCAGAGAAAAAAAACTCAACACTCAATGAAAGCAGAGTCGCTATTGTTATCAATTCACGGCGGTAAAAAGTTTTAAATGAAACCTGCCTTTTTAGACGCCTATTACTTAAATGTTTGGTTTTAGGTTTATTATTTTTTTTTGTCATTAATTTCCCTCTATTTATGCATCTATGGACGCTGGTTAAGTACATACATCTTAGCAACAAGCACAGACCAGTAAAACTAGAGTAACGCTATTAGCGACACCTAGTGAAATGGTGAAAAAGGAAAAAAACCCAATTGGCCAAGAAGCCTGTTAAGAGTTCGACAACTTTTAGAGTGGGGGCATAAAAAGAAAAACCATCACAAGGACGGTTTTTTGAAGAGTGAAAATTTTCAGTGAAAATAATTAACCCCGTTATTTCATTTTGTTTATTGTAGCTTCTAAGCTTATGCGGCTATTACGCAAAAGAAGAATAGTCTCTTTTACTTCACACTCAGCCTTAACTTTACGAATCTCTGAAACTCGTAAAATTTCATCGCTATATTTTTTCTTTTTTAACTCCGTTAGAGCCATATCTCTACCAAGCTCTTGAGCTGAAACATACCCGTTCACAAGATTTGCACAATCATCTTCAGTCGTAGAAGCATTGGCAAAAAAAGAACAAACAACAATAGTAAATATGAAAAACCGATTTAAACTCATGCAACCACCAAAAAACAGTATTTTTTTCATAACCTTTCTCCTTTATTTAAACATCTAGTGATGAATTTACTGAGCTGCCACTTTACCAAAAAAGGTAAAGCGAACAAGAGCCATTGTGCTAATCTAGCAACGAGTTTTCACTGAAAACTTATCTGCCATAAATAAAAAGCCCCCAGACGGGGGCTTTATGTCAAAATGAAAACGCTAACTGATCACTGCTTTTTAACGCTGTATTTCGCTTAACGTTCACAAGTTCTGTAACTGCATTTGAAACCGATTTGAAACTATTCGCATAGCTCAAAATATGATTTTTAATACTATTACAAAGTGCGCGATGCATAGGAACTTCAATTGATTGGCCAATCAATTCGCTACTCATCTCGTTTGTAAAAGCAGAAAGGTCAAAGCCATCAACAAACCCCATTAGCTTCATTAATATTTCATTTGAGGGCAGATAATAATTACCCTCAATTTCAATATATAGTGCGTCTTTGGTCTGTCTCGATTGACTTCTGCAAATTGTCGGAGAAGTATCAACCCCCTCTTTTAATAGAGAAATTCTACCTGTTTCCAACCCTTTCTTGACTGACTTTGTATGGCTCACATCTCGCAATTGATCTATATTCGGAAGAATAACATCAAACCATGCATGAGTTGTTTTCGTTATTGGTTGTGGGAATTCAAAGCTCGTATCATTTAATGCTGACGCAAATAAATAACAACGTTCTCTATTTGTCATACCGTTGAAATCTGGCGCTTTTAGCACTTTTTTATAACAACTGTAACCAAGTGAATTTAACCCCTTTTCAAATAACTTCGCCTCAATTGAATTGTTAAAGTTTTTAACATTTTCAACCAACAACGTTGGAACTTTAGATTTCTCAATCAAGTCCAAAGCCTCAAAAATCATATCGAGCGTTGTATCTAGTGAATCTATAGCTTTTAGCCGATCTCTCTTGTTTTTTAAACTCGAAAAATCACTGCAACAAAGCGAGAGATGCAAGAAGTTAAATGGTTTTAAAAGAGAGCTTACAGAGTCAATATTAAATAAATATAGATCTTCGTTGAAAACTACTTTTACATTCTTACCATTTAATAATGCAGAGATAGCACCCACATCAGATTTATCATTTAACGTTACAACAACGTCACCAGATTCGTTTACAGATTTTTTGTAATCCCTCGACTCATTTGGGCGATAATCCAGAGCCATGAAATTACTAAAACCCTCCAATTCAAGTGCAGAAATATCGACACCACCAGTACAGGCAGTAAACGTCGCTAATGGTGAGTTAAAATCAAAACGATTATTGATAACAGTACGATTTTCTGAATTAGCTTCCACAGGAGGACTACATTTAATATCTTCAAGCTGAATGGGAGCTACGCTACCACTTTTAATTTCAGCTATAAATTTACCATCTTGGTTTAATCCAAGTTTATAGCCCAACCGTCTCAACTGAATTGAAAATAAAGTAAACTCATGTGATTTAAATAACTCATCAGAAACATCAACAGTAATCGAGCTAAACTGACTAGCCTTAATTATTCTAATCGCATCAATTACACCTGAAAAAAGCCCATCTGAGTCCTTTTCATTAATATTGATATTTACAGCTTTTGGCTGCAATAGAACTTGCTCTTCATGTGAATAACAAGGTTCAATCAATATCCCATCGCGTTTAAATACGATGCGTACATGAGCAGCATTACCAATTCCGTTGTCAATATCCATCTGATGCCTTAAATCAATAACAGGCTCAACAAAGCCGGAACGATTTGAGTAACATCTATATGAAACAGTTTTAGTTTTAGTGTCACCAGGTAATGCCCTTCTAATCCAAAGACCAAAACCTCTACGAACTTCAATAACAATCTTCGTGCCTACAGGCAAATCTGAAACGATAAGATCTTTAGATGAAATAACTATCTTTCGTTTATCTGACTGAGTAGAAGCTGACATAACTTTTAAGCGTTTAGTCAGTGCATCAAGATTGCCGAGCGCTCTTCTTACACTATCAACAACTTTATTTGTTTTACTGATATTAATTTGCATATGAATATTCCTATTTAAGCATCAAGAGATGCGAGGGTTGTAAAGCCATAATAAACCAACACACACAACAAACAAAACAGCGTAATGCTAAAAAGTATGATGTTAAGTTTATTGAAAATATGTTTTCCTGAATTTATTTCTTAGCATGACATCTGCCATAGTCTTAACTTCTATAGGCCAATCGGGATCATCTTCCGGCTTCTTGCTTTGTTTAATTGGAGACAGCTCTTTGCTGTTTGGATCTGAAATGTAAGTAAGTCTATCCGTTAAGTTTTCTATTTCCGCTTTCATTTCCGCTTGTTCTTTTCTGAGTAGCTCAACAATCGCGATAAGCTGTTCATAGCAATGTGTTGTTTGGTGAGGGGGTTCTTTTGCATCACCTGGTGCAATCGGCACTAGTTCACCATATACACGGATTAATTCCGAGGTATCGACAAACGGTAAGCTGTCTCTACCTCTCTCTATGGAAAGCTTCCCAGAGTGTATGTGCCGCCATATTGTGGTTCTGTTTTTACCTGTCAATTTTGCGGCTTGAGATAAGTTTACTTTTGGCATGTTGCACCTAATGTTTAAGCATCAAAATATAGTTTTGTAAGAGCCAGCATAAAAGAGCACCTAATTAAAAATAAGGTACATAAATAAAAGCAGTGAATATGAAGAAAACCCTGCCAATGTCCCAAAAATCAAAGCCGAGAAATATTTGAACTTTTTCAAAACAAAAGAGCTATGAACTGCATCCCTTGCGGTCAAAGAAACCTTTTCAGCAGCCTTAAATAAGTCTTCCGGTACACTACGATTGTTAACACAATCCACATACCAAGCAATGTCTGAATTATGAATTTCACCGATGAAAAGAGAACATTCAGTGATGTCATGCTTTAATGCATACTCAACAACATATTCAATCATATGAATAGATCGTAAAGGAATACAAGAATATGGTTCTACACTTGTTAGCCAGCCCCAATCGGGATCAGTAAAATAAAACTTTGCAGATTTTTCCCCGTTCCTACGCCCTAAATTTAATCTCAAATATTCTTCAGGCAAAGGAAAACCAGCAAAAATCCTTCTTTCTGTTGGGTCGATCAAGTGAAACCTAGGGCTACCGGATAAACTAGAAGGCAGTGAATAATCTTTTTGGTTATGCTTGTTTAACATTTCCCTTATCAATGTTTTAATCAGACGATATAAAAAAAATGGATTAAGAGAACAAAAAAAAGACAGACTGAAAACCTCTTTCATATTCATAGGTATCCAATCATTTACATCTACATCTAAATGCTTATAAATCGACTTCATGGATTTCTCACAAAATCTAACACCTCTTGAGTGAAAAATAGTATGATTCACTAGTTTTACATACTCTTTGTTAGTCCCTCCTGTTAGCCCATGAAGTACCCCATATACATCCACGTTAACCCCACGAAAATTGATACAAATACAATCTAATTTGGAAGGAGCAGATATTTTTTTTTTAGGATTTAACAATTCTTCTAATTTTCGATACATAACATTCGCCTTAATCATATACACACCTAAAGATAAACCTCTTTAGGAATAAAAAATAATTTAAAAATTTAAAATTTGATAAGTGTCTTTTGGGTATACCCTATAGACACTGCCAATTAGCAATCATGAAAATCTAATGACACCACGTAACTGACCCTATATCATATGACACCACCTAACTGACACCAATAGGACTATTGTGTTCATAAGAGCATATTTACGCGCATCAACTACGGAACAAAATGCATTAAGGGCTAAATCTACACTTAAAAGATTTGCAGAAGATTCTCATGTAAGAATTGCGGCTTTTTATGTTGAAAATGCATCGGGTAACACAATGAACAGGCCGGAGCTATTAAGGCTATTAGATGAATCTGAAAAAGGGGATGCTATTTTAGTAGAATCGATCGATCGATTAACAAGATTGAATTCACATGATTGGGAAGTGTTATCAGCATCAATACGCATAAAAGGGATTAATATTGTTAGCCTCGATTTGCCAACATCCCACATAACACTTTCAGAAAAAGGAAATGACGACTTTATGGGCGCGGTTTTAAAAGCAATGAATACTATGCTGCTCGATATTTTAGCGGCTGTATCATATAAAGAATATGTTGAGCGAGAAAGGAAACAAAAAGAAGGAATATCAATAGCAAAATCCCAAGGGAAGTTTAGCGGTAAAAAAGCTAATGTCGATATGCATAATAAAATAGTTACATTAACTAAAGCTAAGACTTTTAGTATTAATCAAATTGTAAATATTACTGGAGCAAGCCGTTCAACCGTTATTCGTGTACGCAGAGAATTTTTTAAAATAGAATGACTCCGATATTTTAGTGAAAGAATTTCACTTTCAATATCAGAGTTTCAATTAAAATAGGCAAAATATTATTTCATCCCAATAACTAAAAGACTATCAGTATAAGAATAGCCGTAACCATAACCATAACTAGCCCCACCACTAACTGATTCAGTACCCGTAAATGGAGTTGCACTACTAGTTATTTCTTCATCTTTGAATGCATAACCATAAGCACCTGATGTTACTGTAACTACTTCTTTTAATTGAAATCCACTTGAATACAATGTAGAAAGTGCTGTCTCTAAATCTATAGCAAGCCGTTCAGAATCAATTTTCTTTTCTTCGTGTATTTTTTTTGCTTCGGCTTTTTCTTTAGCTTTTTCTTTAGCTTTTTCTTTAGCTTTTTCTTTGGCCTTATAACCCCAAGGATCATCAATCTCTTCCTCAACGGAAACAGGAGTATTACTAGTAACAGAACTAGGAGTTTCTTTAAAAAATGCTTTTACTAAAATAACTTTATTCATATCTAACCCCTAAAATACTAATAATTTAATGTTTTTCACTGTAGCTTTCTAATGTAAGAGGGCAGATAGCGTTTACTATATTTATATAGCCAACACACCCTAAATTATTATCTTCATCTACTATTGCCTGCTTTATAAGCTCATATGGTATAGATAAATTCATTGGCACATATAATACTTCATAAGCACCTTGTATGGCTTTTGGTAAAAAGTCACTATAAACCCATAAACTACAGGCATAAAACCCTTTATCTACAATCTTTGAAATATCATTTAAATCAAGATTATCAATATTTTTTTTGTTTTCAACACTCTCATTTAAACAACTAATTGGATAATCTTCTCTATGGTTAACATTCATAATAACTAATGCTTTTCCACTTGTATCGACAAGTTTTTTTTCATATAACAAATTATTCATTCCATAAAAAAATAACAAAACAGCCGCTAAAAAAAAAGCAAATTGTAACTTTGAAAACATTTAAAAAACCTCTTACGTTATATTTAAAAATGGTAACACTCTAAGTTCTGAAATTAATTTAGCATCTGAGTACCGAACAGCTTTGTGTGTATACCATACCAAAGAATTACCATACTTAATGCGCTTCCCATAAGCAGTATTTACAATATGACCTTTTTTTGATATCACGGGATGACGCCTTACTATTGCTTCTAATGTTAAAGACTCATTATCCAAATCATTAACTTTACAAAGATACCTCTCTTGCCACTCCGTATTATCGACTTCAGCAACAAGGACTAAAATAGCATATTTAACACCGCGCTTGACTATTGAACACACCTTGACCGCCTTTTTCTAAAATTAGAAATCAAACAACATGGACTTTATTGATACCATCTAAATCTTTATAATAATTAACGATTGAATTGAACTTCCCATGAACTTATTTTTAATGGCTTTAGAAAAGCACCCAAGCTATCTAACCTCCACGTTCGCAGCTCATCGACTCTTCCATGCCTAATTGCATAAGCAACTTCAGCATTGGGGTTTATACCAACAACATGGAACTTTAAAGCAACATCAGAGCTTTCTTGGGCAATAATCTTTGTTATAGTTTGTGTTTCCATCAAGCGCAAAAACTCACCCTCTCTAACCCTATAAAACTTAACAGCCATACATACCTCGTAATTGTAGCCTACATTTTGCCGTTTTGTCTATTTAGATTATCAAATGCCTAAATTTTGTCAACAGAAATAGATATTTATTTTCACTGAAAATATCATGAAAGCAATAAAGTTAACTGTAACAATAAACAACCTGGTTTTAGGCAGAAAAAAAGCCGCAAAGCGGCTTATCTCGGATCTGAATCAGATATGTATGGTTCACTCAGAAAAGCTATACTTCTCCAACCACTTAACCAAGCATCTGTTAATGAAGACTTCCTAAAATAAGGACTATCGCACTCAGGCAAACAATTCCGAAAAGCCTCACGACCTTCTCTTTCGACTACAATCAATAACTCCTTCTCTAATGACTTTAAGCAAATTAAATCATCAGGAACCACTTTTACACTAACCCATGCATTATTAGAATAACACCAAACGAAGTTACCATTTACTGTGATTGAATAATAAGCATAGTGTTTAGGGCTATAGTGTGTATCGAGGTGAGATATATTGTTTTGGATTATATCCTTAGCAAGACCAGCTTCTACATTCATAATATTACCTTTATTAATTTAGCATCTAAAGACGCAAAAGAGTTATACAGATAATAATACAAACCCAGTCACACACAAATTTCAACGTGCTATTCCATAGGTTTAGATAATAAAAAAGTCACATTTAGGGACTTTTTAAAACTAAATAGCTATTGAGGCTTATTTACTTCACCAACAACTCTATACATAGACTCATTAACTACGTATAAGTGCCGACCTGAACTTTCAGCTTCTTTAATCGCTTTAGAACGACATTCAGTGTCTGTTGAATCAAATAAATCCGGCGTACCACCTTCGCAGGCAAGATATTCTAAGTGACCACCTAGACTCCCATCAACACCATAGCCATACGTATCAAAAACACGGTTTTTGCTAGCATCAAAAAATAAATAACTCATATAAAATATCCTATTGTAGACATCGAGAGATGTGATTTAATTATCACTATGTTAACTAAAATATGAGTTTCATCCAAACAATTCATCGCAAAAAAGAAAAAGCCCATTCATTACTGAAGGGCTTTAAGGTACTTAAATTGTAACGAGATTACTTCGATTAAACATTAGCTCAACCAAAGAATCACTTACATCATTTGTTTTGGCGATGGCATGAATAATAGATTCTTTCTCTAAATACCCCGCCGCTTTAGCAATGTTAATATGCTCTTGAAAAATACCATAGGTTAACGATGGCATCAGCATGTAATATTGAGCCTCTAGTTCATCCCAAGTGCAAAATTTGTTCTTCAAGTATGTAGGTATGTCTTGATCTTTTCGACACCCTAGAGTCACACCATCATCCTCAATATTTAAAATCATTAAGGTATAACAACCCCCCATTCCTGATGAAATTTGCACTTGATCGTTCAAGTTCAACTTTTTGCTTGCACCAGTAGAAAACACTAATTTATTTGCGCTAACGATCATATTTAATTCCTATTTATGCATCAAAGGATGCTAAGTTTTGAGTTTTTATTATATATGAAACATGCATAAAATATAAACTTCAACATGCTAAAAACATTTTCAGTGAAAATATTTAGCCAAAAGCAAAAAAAAGGCTACCAATGGCAGCCTTTTAACGGGGATATTTCCACTACTTAGTTGCGATAGAAACCCACCAAAGGCAGGTTTTTATGAGCTAACTCCAAGTGTAAATTTCTGTTTTAGTATCAATTTCCAAAACATCTTTATTCCAATAATAACAGTGGATTATAGTGTAATCGCTGTTATAAGACCAATGATCAAAATCTGAACCTTCACGTTCACTAGGAATAGAGAACTCTTTGTTATTAAACCAATCATCAATTAATGCCACAATCCTACCCCTTATAACTGAAGATATGTTGTGGATTAACTACGACCTTTTCAACACCATCGATAATAGCGCCAATGACAATACGGCCACTATCTGGTTCTTCAAGCAAGCACCCCTTCCCTAGCTCATGCTCACGATTATAACCTTCTGGATCTTCACGATTATAACCAATCAATTCAATTCTATTTTCACCTAAATCAACATATGAAATAGTCCAAACAGAATCAATTAGGCGCTTAGTTACTTTGATAACTTGGTTCATGTTATTACTCCGTTTATGCATCTAGAGATGCTAATAGTTCAAATGCATACTAACCAAACAATTAACTCAACTCAAACCTAAACGGACTAAAAGCAAGTGAAAAAAAAGCCACTAATATATTAGTGGCTTTATTAAATTAATTAATCATTAATGTTTAGCATCGTTACAGCCGCCATCGAAAGCGTTTACTAGTATTTGAGGAAAGTTAAAGTACATACGTTCAATACTTTCATGAATCTTTCTCTCCAAACCCTCAGTATGTGGCATAACCGTATCAACAGTTAAAACGCCATAATCAAACCCACACTTGTTAACTTGATCTAAAGCATCAGCAGCTATGTCTAAATCGTCTTCACAATCAGCAATTTCAAACCTAGCTCGTGCAGCAATCAAAGAAAGTTCAATATCGGCTAACTTACATAATTGTTCAGTATTCATCATTAATCCTTGTTTAAGCATCGAGAGATGCAATTGAGTTAGTGGAATATTAATAAGAAAACATAGATAAGGAAAACATGAAGTTGCTAATAAAAAAAACCTCATAACATTGTATGAGGTTTATAATTTTTCTTTATTGATGATTACCAGTAAAAATAAATGACAACAGTTAAAATAGTGTAAGTTAAAACATGAACATATAACTGTTTCTTTGATTTTTCATAATCAGAAGCCAGTTTATCTTCATCCGAATTATGAAGGAGTCCCTTCATATAAAGGATTCGAGAATAACGGGCAGTCAGCGGTATAGAACATAAGATTAATATAATAATACTAAAAATATGCGTTATTGGTGTTAAGTCCATAGTGATCTCTTTTTAGTGTTGAGCATCCAGTGATGCGGTGGTTAGTCTGATCATTTTTATCTATTTATTTTAATACAGCAAATTTAAGTGTGCTTTTAAGATTTTCACTGAAAATCTTAAAAGCTAAGAAAAGCAAAAGGCCTAACATTTCTGTTAGGCCTTTTGCTTGTTACTTTTCAGATATAAAAAGCATAAAGCTTTTTCCGTAACTAAAAAGTTACGAGTACATTTAATGGGTTATATGTTATTTACCCAGCTCCAATATGTGTTTGAAGTATCCGACAACAAAAACATAATAAGGAAGGAACTGGATAATAATATCACTATGATTATATGAAAGTAAAACACTTAACCCTTTCCAATTCCGGCCTTTTTCATTATAGCGCTTTTCATAGGCGCAACCCCTTGTGATACCATATTCTGAATACCTTTAGCCCCTTTATTCGCAATAGACCCCATTTTATCACCGCCAACAGGATCTAACTGAGCAATACGAACACCCGCGACAGTAAAAACAGCACCTAACATAGTCACAACACCAACATAAGCAACAGCAATCATCATTTCAAGCATCATAACGGAAGTTACTTGGGACTTAACCACTAACATTGATATCAAATGGTCATCTAACCATCTAATCATTCTAAAGTAAGGTATCCACAAAAAGAAACCGCAATACATTAAAGTTAAACCCAATAATGGCTCTATCTCATATCGACTAACCAACATGCCGAGAGGAAGCATTGCCGTAATAACTAAAATAAGCATAGAAGTTGCAGCGGGCATTGCTTTCAATAATGCTAAATTACCCGAAAAATCACTGAACGCGCTAGTCGCAAGCCCAAAAGTTAGTGCGTAATCTAAAGTGTTAGCAACTACAGAATTACCTTCTGGAGTTTCATTATGAGATCCCAATAGCGCTTGAGATCCCATATGCTTGGCTTGAAGCAAACGCGCCTCCATTGTTGCTTCACCTTGCCCTAATAACTGCATTCGCAATATTCCCGTTAGAACAGCCATTTGGCTATTTCCATCATTTGTATCGCAATTTGCTATCCCGCCAGATTGCCCATCATAAACAACTGTTCCAAATAGCTTTGCAAAAGCTCCACACTTAGCAGGATCTGTTAACTCAAAATAGTCAAATAATCTGTCTTCTAAACCTAACTTTCTATATCTATTAGAATTGACTGTATCTCTGACATTTGAGGTATCATTCCACCAATCAGAACACATAGGATAACCAAAACCATCGGCTGTGCCACTAGGATTAGAACTATTAGATGCCCTTGCTGGATCATACCCCTTTTCCCCAGCAGCAACACCAAACCCCCAAACAGGCTTTGTAGTTCGGATTACTTGATAAAACCCCCCAATATAGAAAGGATTATTTGGCAGTTTCGCCTCTTCGGGTAAAGGCATATTACCTAAAGCTTTTCGATGAAGACGGTTAGCACTTAAGGTACATTGAGCCATAAAGATTGTTAGGTCTTCAGCAAGAATCGGATCATTTTCTATAAAATGTGTTTTCAATTCTTTAGCATAAGCCCTCAGACCATTATCACATGGTATTTTAGACGTAATAAGACTACTAACAGCAAGGGACATTTGTCGCCAAAAATGCCACCAAATAGATACTTTAACCTGATTTCCACCAAATCGAATATCAGCGCTAACCTCGTTTAAGGAACTTAATTCTGATTTATAAATAAATTTCTCAGCAGTTTCAATCACTCCTGAAATGCTGTAATCACCAGCAACCAAGGAATTACCCATTAGTGATGAATTTATTAAATCTTCTGTTGATTTTATTTCTTCAACACTTTCAGGTGTTTTATCACAAGTCCTTAATTGCATTCTAACTGCAACATCAGAGACATTTAACGATGGAATTGCAGCAAACAACATCACCATAGTCATAACTGTTAGCTTTATGTACAGCCTACCTACTTGTTGATGTGGTTGATCATTTAAATCATCACCTTCGTAATTTTCTCTTAATGCCCCAACAACCGCTATCAAAAAAGGGAAGAATGTCAAACCACAAGCATGGAGGGAATCCCATACTATTTGATAAAAATATGCACCGACGAGACCCGTCATAGTATCCATGTGCGAAAAGCCCATTAAAGTCACATCTAACCAATTATTCATAAAGGCCTCACACCAAACTGAAGATAATGAGCAAAATCAACCCAAAGAGACATAGGTTATTTCTCGCATCTCGCAACGCTTTATGCGCTTTTGGCTTTGAAGGTAAAACAACAAGCACCTCCCAATTCCACCAAACCAAACCAAGAACAAATAACTGGATAACTGAACTTATAGCTTTTGCAGTTTTAACGGAACTCAACAAATTGCCAACAGAACCGCCAGATACAACCCAACTATAAAAAACCGCGACAAATGCATACATTACAAAAAGCCCAAGGAAAGCTAGACTTATTTTTTTTAATGTAAAAATAGGCTTACGTTTATTATCACTCATCAAACACCTTCCTTACGCTTGATATAATCACTTTTTAAGATAGTAGGTATTGTGTTTTGATTTAGAAACTTCCTCATTTCCATTTCTTCTTTTACAATTTTTACCTCTTCAAATAGCGCTTTCATCCAGTAATCAACATTCTTTTTCACGGGATCAATTTGCGAAATCTCATTTACCATACTTGAGCTATATAACAATCTGCGCATTTCCAAAGCCTTCAACAACTCTCTTTGAGTTGCCATATCAACAGCTAAACGCTTGATATACATACTTGAATCACCTGAGTTAGCGATTGCGTATATCACTTCTTTTGTAATAATAGTACCAGGTGCGCTTACGCTCTGAAGGTCTCTTAATGTTGGTTCATAGAAATCAGTCCGGTAGTCTTGGACAAGAGAAGTTAAATCATCAACGATAGTTTTTGATGATTCTTCGATCATTAGCATTAAACCTGCACCTGGTTTTGTCGTCCGAGGATTCTTATTTGGGTCGGTATAAACTTCTGTTTCACCAAAGACATCAATCAACCAATTTTGCGCAGCTATCGGCGTAGGCCAATAACTTACATAAATAGGATTGCTGTCACTTATAGCAGGCGCAATCGTTTCACATTCACCACGATCAATTAAACGGTTATAGCCAGCCCACACAGTTTCGGACATCTTTATTGGTGACTGGCCTTCACCACCACGCTTATCACCACAAATCCAAGTTAAACCCTCTTTGCCTAGGTTCTTTTCCATATCTTTAACAACCGAACCAGCATCAGCAGTAGAAGACTCAGACTCTTGAGTGCCACCGCCCGATGGATTACTAGAACCAGTAAAAAAATCTCGATATTTCTCATAACCACTGGCTTTAATGAATTCATAATTGGGTTTTGATTTCATCAACTCATCAGTAATTCTCTGACAACTAGCACCCTCGGCTTGAAACTGATCTTCAGCAGAAAGAACCATAGTGTTGATCATGTCGTATAGACCTGGATTTACGTAATGCAAAGCTAAACCTGGTAATGACGCAACCGTCCCCTTTACACTATTAACCATGTTTCGCTGCAACGAAGACCAACCGCTTTTTAATCCATTAACCATATTACTGATGGATATATCAGGATCTAAATCAGAACACATTAGATTACCATTGAAGTCCAAACCCCCTTTTAATCTAAAACGGGATTTATTGTACATAGGTAATAAGAGCGTATTCGCACCACCTATCTCATAGTAGAGAACGCCATCAAATGAAGGAGGTACAAGGTTTTGATTTTCAGGTGGCACGACAACAGCACTAGCAGAAAAACTCAAGCAAACGATACTAGTAAATAGGGCAATATTTTTTAACTTAAACGTCATTTAATTATCCTCCAAAATGTGAAATTAAGTACTGGCCTTCTTTTCTACAGCAAGAATATTCACGCCATAAATTCCATGCATAATTTCCATTTGTATCTCTTCTATCTTCGTAATTATCTCCTACGGGATTAGCCGCAGTAGTAATTTTGTTACCAAATAAATGGCATGAATCTTCTTGTTTTGGATGTAACATTTGATATTTACCAGAAGCTGAATCCCACTCTTTAACTTCCCCCGCAGGCCAATATCCCTTCTCACTATCAGCATTAATACTGATACCAACATGATTAAAGTCTTCAGCAGACGACAAACTAGCAATCCTAGCGGCCACTACCGCGGCCACTTTGTAATCATCAACGTGCGATACATAACCTGTCCGAGGATAAATATTGCCCCACATGCTGCGGAACAGATATTCCTCACCTTGAGTACGCTCACCAATTTTCGACTTACCTGGTGTGATGATGTTTAGGAGATGTGTAAACGTTTCAAACCCACCCGTTCGCCAAAGCATGTTGTCTAAATTCGAGTTGAAATATGGCAGAAAAGAAGTTGTACCAGCCTTACAAACGGCATAATCAAAAAAACCCTGTCCATAAATTGACGCCAAAGGATTACCGATTGCAGTACCAAATTTATAAGCGACTCTTGATTGGCTTTGGCTACCGCCAGTTTTTTTAGCTGAATTACCACCAGAAAAATCATAGCCGAGGGCGCTGTTTACAACATCAGACCAATCATCTGTAAAAGACATAAAGTCCCAAGTGTTTTTTCCTTTTTCGCTGTAAACAGAAATAACTACATCAGGAATTGAATGTGT
>Ga0100394_1000881_pt1 | contig 24767 bp, 39 predicted proteins | sample CryGeymeta201518_FD_81549 | JGI IMG/M metagenome (GOLD analysis project Ga0100394, IMG submission 81549) | Groundwater microbial communities from Crystal Geyser aquifers in Utah, USA - Crystal Geyser metaG 2015-18 | ecosystem: Environmental > Aquatic > Deep subsurface > Groundwater | place: USA... | reverse complement strand
TCAGAAGTGAAACGCAGCTGCGACGATGGTAGTGTAGCATTCGCTATGCGAGAGTAGTTCACCGCCAGGCTCCTAATACGAAGCCCCGCTCATCGAGCGGGGTTTTTTTATGCTGTTAGTGAGTAAGAAAAGTATACCGGTAGTTCTGCGAAAAGTTATGTAGCCTGGTATACCCTCATGGGATAGCGTATACCAGCATTTGAAATGTAGTTTCAGAATGTGAAATCTATTTTGGCAGCACTTGTCGTTTAATAATTTTGCTAAGCTCTGTATCCAGTTCTTGTTTAATCCGTTTCACATAAAACTCTAATTCTCTCTCAGTGTTGCACTGTGGTGATATACAACGATTACCGTCTATATCTATACTTGATGACTCCACTAATATCGTGGCAAATGGTGAAAATAGGTATTCACCCTTATTAGCTTGTTGTATTTCAATTTTTAACTTCATATCTTCATCCTTCAATTAAACACACAAAATGATGATGCCTGAAGTAAACGATCTTTCAACAAACTCAATTCAGTCTGATGCTCTCAGATCCTAACTATTCACACAGCCCCCTGAAAATACCAGTGTCTACCAAATTTGGCTAAGTGCATATCGTAGTAAACTTTTTTCGCATATAAAAAACTGGAGAAAAATATGCTTAATAAAATTTGCGGCTTAGTGTTTTCGTGTGGAATTATTACGATGTTTTTTGAACTCGGGCTTACAGGGCTGGGTATCGCCAGCGTTGTCGGTGTCGTGACGATATATGCATTGTGTAATCGTTAAAATAAAGCCCAGACAATCTGGGCTTCATTTATTACGATAATCTCGACGTTATGCTATGTAAGTAGGCGTATTCCCTCAGATTTTTTGGGATTTCGCGCCGGCCTAATCCTAAATCAAATTTTAAAGCTGTTGAAGCAGCACCAATAGCTGACGATATAGATGCGTCAATACCAAACTGGCTGCCAGCAGCCATACCGAGAAAACCACCTGCAACAAGGTTGGGAATATTTATTTCAACCTTCAATGTGGAAATAAATCGGTCGTACCATTTTTCAGTGAAAACTTTATTTAAGTCACTTAAACTTTTTTCCAAATCTGCTATGGCTTTGATTTTGGCCCGAGGAATGTCAGATGAAGACAGTACTTGTTCATAGACGCCATCCATTGTCCCTCTAAATGCAATAAGTTCAGCGTTTCTGTCTTCTTTGAAACGCAGTATCTCTTCTAACGGCACTTCTGGAACCGGAACGGGGAGTGCTGAATACAACTCAACTTCTAAGCGTCGATTGTTGGTTTCGGTTTGTCCTGGGATATATATTTCTTTTGCTGATTGCGCAATTGACCAACATCCCGGGGCTTGCTGATTTAGTTCTGTTAATACAGTGTGTTGGGATTGTATGAAAACATTGCCTATGTTCCCGCTGAAGCCGTTATAACTTACGAGCGTTCTGGTTAGAATTCCTTCTTGAGTTAAAAATTTAACCTCAGGCAATTCGTCTTCGCCAGTATTAATGATATTGTTCTGCGGAAGCTCAATTTTGTCCCAATACAACAGGTATTGACGGAAGCTTTCTGGGGAAATTGATCCGTTCAAGCTGCACACAGAGCCATTCATTGTAAAAGGTGGGGCGATTATTATTCCGCGCTCTGGCATGATTCATCCTTGTATGAAAATCATATACAAAATTGAATATGCCAGTTACTTCAGCGTAGATCCAGATATTATCTTTTAAAAATACTTAGTTTGTTTTATCTAAAATAGTTACCACCACATGCCCACGAACTACCATTTTCATGCCGTTGGGCAGTTTGAAATTACAACTACCTAATTGGCGGATTTGAGCACTGCGGCCATCGAGTATTTCAGCTCGTATTTCGTTTAGGTCTATGCCCTTAACCCGTTCTAACCAGCGTATTATGGCGTGTTCACTCACTACCGGGTCGCCATTGGGGCTATGCAGTTTGCGCAGGTCTTCGTTAGCTTGGTCTAATTGCAGCTTCAAGGCATCGCGTTCTTGTTCAGTCTCAGCCTGGTGTAGCTGCTCTGCTAGCATGCTTTTCACTACAGACAAACGGTGTAGCTCATAGGCTTTAGTTGTTTTCATCATCTGAGAAGAGTCCTGGTTGTAGTGTTTTGCGGGTGGCGAGGGTATAAGCGCGCATGACCTGATACACATAGACATCGCTGCAATCATATTTTTTGGCCAGTTCTGCATGATTAGATCCGCGAAAGTCTTTAATAATGCCGTGCTGTTTTAGTGCTCTATCCATGCTAACCCCTTTAGGAACGTAGATATTGCCGCCGCCATGGGTTTGCCGGATAGTGTCAGCCAGTTTGTAACCTATTGCTTCAGCCTGTTCGTCAGCCAGCTTTAGCTCTTGTTTAAGCAGCATTGCAGTTTGAGCAAAAAGATCAGCTAGGAATGTTGCTAGCTTTTCGTCCGGCTTAGCCATGGTCTATGCCCCCTCGTTACAGTCAAATTGCTTTTGGTACCAGTGCAGTACGTCGTTATAACTGGCTTTGGAATGCGGCTCGCCAAGTTGTTTGAGCATTAACCGGCGGTGCCAGCGCTTTAGTTGCTCAATCAAGGGCCCGGCAATGTCCGCCATCCATTCCAACTTTTGAATGGCGGCACCATTGTTTAAGTGTCGGCTTTGCTCAATGGACCACTGCTCCAATGCGGTATAGCCTGCGTTGTTTATCAGCCCTTGGGAGGCCATTTGCGTCCACACCTGGCCCAACTTTTTAAGCTGATCCTGCTGAAGTGGTTTTTTAGCTGATTTGTCTTTAGCTTTGGGGACCGGTGTAAACCCCAGCCGTTTCATGCCTGCCATTGCCTTTTCCAGCTCTGGTACCGACATATCTTTAGAACTTGTTTTACCGCACCAGGCTTGCAGGTTTTGCCGGTATACGTGCTCATCCATATTTAGCTTGGCGCGTGCTACATGCAGCAGCTGGATTAGTTGTTTTTTACTGTGAAAAGCTGGCTTATCCACGGGCATACTCCCGTAAAAAGCCACTTAACTGCTGCAGCTGAATCTGTACATCGTTACCAAAACACAGTGCCAGCTCGTCCAGCACCTGAATTTTTACCGGTACCTCAGTTAACTGTGGCAGTTTGTTTGTAGGTAATTCAGCCAGCTTTAACATGGTCGAAATACTGCGAGCCTGAGCAATTGCCGGGTGTGGCTGTAGTTTTGCTTGTGCTGCGGTCTGGTTCTGCTGCTCTTTAGCGGCTTTAACGTGCGGCGCCACAATTTGAAACTGCGCAGCCTGCTCTTTGGCTTTATCTAGCACAAAGGCTTTAACCTCAACATCAGGGTAGTGCTTAATAACGTACTGCACGCCAGCTGGTGACAGGTAATACACTCCATTGTTTTTGGGTATCACAAGGCCACTTTGTTTGCATTTGTGCAGCATTTCAGTGGTGTAGCGTTTATCCCAACCCAGTTCTTCACGTAGTGCTTTGGGCAAAAACGCTTTGTTATGGCGGGTAAAAAAGGTAAGTAACTGGCGCAGTTCGTCGCTTTGCCTTACAACATTGGTGAGCGCTGCGTCTTCAGTTGCCAGCTTGTAGCCAGCAATGGTTTTAATAATGCTGTGGTGTTTGCTAAGTTCGCCCAGGGCTTTAAGTACTTCGGTTTGTGTAAAGCCAGTGAGGTCTTCTAACTCCGTTTTATTTAATGGATCTTCCTGGTCTTGCAAAATGCCTAAGATGGTTTGCTCTGGTGTACTCATGGTTATGTCGGGGCCGTATGGCCCCGCCTCCGTAGTTGTGGATTACTTAACAGCGTCTTTTAACGCTTTACCTGGTTTAAAAACCGGCTTGATGCCGGCGGCAATTTGCATGGTTTCGCCTGTCTGGGGGTTGCGGCCAGTGCGTGGCTGGGTAACCTTGGTACTAAACTGGCCAAAGCCGGTAAGGTTTACCGTATTGCCGTTTTTAAGCTCGGTGCTAACGGTGTCTAAAAATGCAGTTACCGCGCGCTCAGCGTGGGCTTTAGGTAAGTCTGCTTGTGCGGCTACTGCTATAACTAACTCTGCTTTATTCATACTATTTCCTTAATGGACGGTTTGGGATTGGTGTGCAGGGCGGTTGCTCAGCACGGTTACTTCTACTAACTTCACATCGTGCGCAGGGTAGCGGGCTACAGAGTTGCTGTAGCACTGCTTTGCTTGCTCGTTGTCAGGCGTTTGCAGCAGCAAAGCGCCGTTTACTAACACCTGGTATGCCATGGTTAACCCGCCTTGGCCTGTTCTGGTACCGGCATTGCCGGCAACGCAGGCACATCACTAAAGCGCAGGCTTAACAGCTCGTAAACGCCTTGCGGGTTACGCTGGTAAAAGTTGTAATAAACACAGCTGGTGTCGGTTTCCAACGCGTCTCGCAGCGCCTCTACAGCCTGGCGAAACAGCGGGTGGTTAATTTCAACGTTAAGCAACTGCACCAGCTTGCTAACGCTGAATTCATTGGTCTTTGCAGGTTTAAAGGCGCGGTTAATCAGCACCTTTACGCCATCGTCTGCCAGGTCTTGCGTTACCACGTTAATGTATTGGTCAAACAGCTGGCGGGCGGCTTCAATGCGGGCATTGACCTTAATAGTGTCTTGCACACGGCGGCTAATGCGGTATTGCCGGTTAAAGCTGAAAAAGTCCACGTTACCTTTAATTTTTTCCAGCCGTTTAACGCCATATTCCTTTACCAACTTGGCTATAAAGGCATCGGAAGTTTGTGTAAGCACGGTTTTAAGCTGTTGCATGGCGGTATGCACGGCAGTGGCTTGCGCCATAAACTGATTAACAAGCGCATCTTCTTCCAAATGTTGTTCGCTAATGTTGGCCTCTTTCACCAGCCGGCCTTCGCCGTCCATTTTCCAGCCTGGCGGAATATCGTGTTCTGTTTTCATGCTGCTACCTCGGTTAGTAAGTTAGTTATTTCGGTTTTGGTTAAGGGTTTCATGCCGTTTAATAGCCATGCATCCCAAATAATTGCGGTATCGTCTGTATTGGGGAATACACCATCAGGCAGCTCCGCTACTTGTATGGCCGTATCAGCAGCAACTGTGGCCACCAAAGCAAACTTATCGCTGGGTAAACACACCACGGCAGGGTGTAAATCTGCGAATCTCAGCAGGTTCATGCGCCTCTCCTTATTTGCATAACTAACTCGCCGCTAATTTTTGTTTCGCCCAGGCTCGCGGCTAAATTCAGCGCGTTTTTCATCAGGGTGTTCACGTTAAGCGGGTAGCTCATATCCACCATTTCATCGGCCTTGCCGGTGTTGGCACCAAAGCGGCGGGTACCCGTAAGTAGGGTTTGCATTGCGGAGTAGGCGTCGTCGGTAAGCAGGTCGGCCGGGTTCTTATGAACAGACTTAAGCTTTAATGCTACATAGTCGCGTAACTCATTACCCAAAGGCTCAATAACCAGTTGGGTAGCACGGTAGGTAAACTCACGGATAAAATGGTTTTTAAGTTTCTTTTCCATTTCATTTTGAGCAATCAAAATAATGCCAATAAATTTGGTAAAACCGTCGGCCAGTTCCCAAATACGCTTTAGCTGCTTTATTACTTCGTCGGGTAAATCGTGGGCTTCGTCTACCACTAAAACATGGCGGTTACCGGCTTTGTAGCTTTGTGTCAGCACGTTGCGAATAATGGCATCGCGGTCTTCCGAGCTTTTAGGCCGTTTGGTAATTTGTAGCTCACGCATAATGGCTTCAGAAATGGTGTTGGCACCAATTTCACTGCGGTCTATCCGGGCAGGCTCTATAATGCGTACTTCTGGGTGGTCACGGTTAATACGTTCGTTAAATACCCGGCGCACGGTGGTTTTACCCGCGCCACAGTCGGCATAAATACACAGCATGCTGCCCATGCGTGCGGCCTGGATCATGTGCTCCACCGCATACAAGTGGCTTTGGCTCATATACACCTGATCCATGCTGTAAATTTCGTTTTCAAATGGGTCGTTAAACAGCCCGAAGAATTTTTTAGTTTGTTGGGTTAGCATTTCTGGCTCCGGTAATTGGGTTAACACACGTCCGTTAAGATCTTCTTCAAATTGCGCCTGGTAACTGCGCGCTTTATAGAGTGCGCGCCACTTGGCACCTGCCGTAATGGCACTGTCGCTGGGGTCATCTAAAAAAATCAGATGCGCCTGGCTGGCTGCAACTAAGCTGTTTTCTACTGCAAAGCGTTGTAAAGCCGTGTGTATGTCTTCTTGCTTTTTCTTCGGCCACTGGCTGTGTTTGATGATCAGGTTAAGTGTTGCAGTGCTAATTTTTACGCCGCAATGATCTTCCAACCATGCCACTACACATGCCTGGCTTAAGCCTTTATTAGCGAGCATGCGGCCAAAGCGTATTTTCCAATCACGCTCTATTACTACCTGCTTATGCTCGTTGGGTTTTGCCATTGGTTTGCCTCCTTAAACTGCGCGCAGCGCAGGGCGTGCAGTAAGCTCACGGCTCATGCGTTCCAACGTTGCGGTTAGGTCTGTTTCGTTAATGGTTCCTGCTGCATTTAGCCAGGCGCTTTCTTCAGGGGTAAGTACACGGTTAAGCTTTGCCAATACAGCCGCTTTAAGAGCAATGCCGGTTAGCGCTTTAACTGCAGAGGGTGACGTAAAGTCAGTTTGTACCTGCTCGCCAGCTATTGGCATATAGGTTGGTGTGTACAGGTGCATTAAGTGGCTTAGTGCGTCAAGTTCGCCATTCATGGGCACCGCTTTTTTCTGCTTGGCTTTTTTAATTTCCTCGTCTGTCATATTGGGGTAGGCAGTGCGCAGCGCTTGCTTGCGCAGCACATCAACGTGGGTGTCAGGTTTTTGTTTGTACTCTTGCGCAATAACGGCGTCAGTTTCGTAAAAGCCGTACTCGTTTTGGCTTAATGGCTGCACCTGGTGTACTTGCTGCTCACCTTTAAAGGTGCAGTACACCAACATCTCAGCGTTTTCACTTAACACCATTGGCGTTATTAACACCTCAAGGCCGTCATAAATGCCTACTAAACCGGTTAAGTCGTAGCTATGGCGTTGCTTAGTGCGTGGGTGCACTGCCGTAATTTTCATGCCGGTAACTTTGCGTGTTTCCGGCTTAGCAGTTAGCAGCCACTGGCAAACTTCAATGGGTGGCAGTTCGCGTAGTTTGTTCTGGTGCTGCTTTATTTTTAGCCAGCACTCGTACCTAGCCATTTTATGGCGGCGGTGTTTGGCGTCGTATTCCGGTAGTTGGTTAGCGTTATAAGCGTTTTGAAATGCCTCAGCACGCTGGTTTAGTTCTGCCGTGCTGGTTACCGGCTCCAGCAGCAGGCGGCTTTCAAACAAAAGCTCTACCAGGTTATTGGCGTTTTCTACCTGCCCTTTGGCACGGGCATTTTTAGCTGCATGGTCTAATACCTCTACACCCAATTGGCGCAGCGCGCGCTTAATGGGGGTGCTGGTATTGGCGCTGCCTTTATCCATCATTAAATATTCAGGTAGGCCGCGCATGGGGCAGTTAGGGTCGTTGTGCAGCCCCCAGGCCCATAGCAAAAACTCGTACAGGGTTTTAGTGCTTTCGCCAGCGGCCTCAAAGTACCTAAACCGAATAGCGCCGCTGGCATGGTCGGTTAGTACATAGCGCCACACACGTAAGTTAGGGTGCTTCTCAAAGTTCTGCGGTTTGTTTTTATAAAAGTCATCGTCGTTACGATAACGCTGCATCTGGCCTTTGCCGCCAGGCGGGTAATACAGTAAACACAAGGACGGGTCAGTCTGGTGCACATGGTTAGGGTAGAGGCTGGCCAGCCCTACTGGTGCAGTAGGTGCTGCCAGTTGTTTAGCCGTAGCGCCGCGGTCTTTTAACACGGCCCGCAGCTGGCTGTTGCTAACGTTAAAGTTAACGCCACTTTGGCTGAGCACACTGCGAATAGTGGGTATTTTGGCAATTTGTTTGCCATTGGCACGGTTACCAATAGCAGACAGCGCCGCTACTTTTTCAATAACCTCATCCGCCAGGCTGGTGCTGCCAGCGTCACAGCGGCGTTTATTGCCACTGCTCCAGCCAATTTTTTTCAACTCGCGGTAAAACTTATCGGTTTTCCAGCCTAAAAAGCTTTCTACCTCGGCCAAAATAGCGCCTTTTTCACCATGTTTGGCCTGCTCTAAACGCTGAGCATAACGAACCAGTAGCTCTGTATTTGCGGCCTCGGCATTTAGTTCCAGCATGGCTTACTCCCCGCTACCTTGTCTGGCGTCGGCGGCCAGTTGCTCCAGTACGGCCAGGGCCGGGCGGGCTTTGTCGGTGTAGGCAGCAAACATTAAATCGCTGTCTTGCCAAAACAGCGCGGTGTCTTCTGCCAGGCAGCGGCTGGTGTGGTACATAACACCGCACATATATTCCATGGCAGCGTGGTAGGTGGCGGTGTCTTTGGCAAACACGTCGTCAGTGTCGCTTTCTGCAATTTTGTTGCGCAAGGTGGCCAGTTTATTCAGGGCCTGCAAAATGGTGCCTTCTAGCGTGGCAATATCGGTAACCACTTGGCTTACATCGCGCTTCCAGCTGTCGGGGTTAAACTTACGGTTGGCAAGTTCCTCTTTATGTTTATTGGCCTCGCTTTGGGCTTCGTCGCGCATTTGGCGGGCTATTTTTAACTGTTGTTCCAGCTCGGCTTTTTCGCCTTTGGCTGCTTTTAGTTCCTGCAGGTGTTTGGCGTTTAAATCGTCTATCAACTCGCGCAGCGCGTCTTTATCGCCCAACTCTACCGCTTCGTTTTCAATTACCAATTGCTGTTGGTCGGCTGGTAACTGGCGCAGCTTGCGCAGCTCACGGTAGCCCAGGCCGATTTTTTGGCTGGCTTCAAAGAATTCTTCGCCAAGCTGATTAAGGTTTATAAGGCGGTTGTCAATTGTGACCCTTGGGGTATGAAGCTTATGGGTGCAGAATTCATCCCAACTGCTAACGGTTAGCAGATCCCCATTTTGATCGTTGTAGGTTAAACCCTTGAAACTCTTAGTTTCCTTGATTTTTTGCAGGATCTTCAAACTGCTAACGGTTGTCAGTTTATTGATAAAATCGAACGCTTCAATCTGGCCGATTTCGCGCATGACTTCTTCCATTTGCGCAACCACTTCTTTGGTTTGGATCACAGCCTTCTGCTGCTCATGGCTTAGCGCGGTATCGTGGTTATTACTGCTCATTAGCTGCACCTGTGTTTTGTTTGCCTGGTTGTTCTGCCAGCGCTGTTCTGCTTTGGTTGGTTTAGTGGCCACTTCTTCTGCGAGTAATTCCGCATCAGCTTCTGCCATTGCTTCTTCTGCTTCGTAGTTCATGGCGGCCCCTTAAAACACCTTGCTGTAGTTAGTAATGTCTTGCTGCAGTTGCAGCTGGGCCTGATCCAGATTTATGCGTACCTTGTTGCTGATCTGTGCCAGTGCTATACCAAGCCGCCAGCGGTTGTCGTCCCACGGGCACCGTTCGGCAAAACCTTCATTTTGCAGGTTGGCTAAATCACGCAGTATCTGGCTGGCAGTGGTATCCAGCTTGTTGGCAATTTCGCTAATGGTTAAGCCAGTGTTTTCGTGGCCAGCCAGCACTTTTTGCAGGCGCAACACGCGGCAAATTTGGTTAGATAAATACTTTGTTTCAGACATCGGCGCGCTCCGGGAATAGGTCCAGTTCGGGTTGGTCGTACTTTTGTGCTTCCAGCCGGTGGTATGCCAGGTTTTCCATTAACAGGGTTAGCTGGTCGGTAACGTCTTGCGGTTGGCATTCGCCGCTTTCCAATGCCAGCAACTGGCCCATAACGGCGTTACAAAACTGGCTTAGCTGAATAAGCGTTTTATGTGCGGCTTTGCGGCCCCTAGGCATGGGTACCAGCAGGTAATTAAGGCTGTGGGCCATGTAATGCAGTGGGTATGCCCGGTTGCATGCTTCCATGTAAGGGATAAGCATATAAGCTGGCATGGTGGCGCCGCCTAAGTGCTTGTAAAGCATGTCGGGGGAGGTGCCTATGCGGTCGGCAATGCGCGGCACGCTCATTTGCTTGTTGGCCATGGCAAACTCTTTGCAAAGCTGCAAGCTTTCGGTAAGCGAACGTGGCACCAGCTGATTCCAATTTTTGCGGCTCATTGGAATGCCCTCACTTGGTAGCTGCTCGAATAAAAACAGGTGTTTGGAATAGCAAAACCACCTACGCTGGTGCCATCAAACAACATGGTGGTATCGCTATGAAACAACACGAATACGTTATTTGCAGGCCAAACCCGAACGAACTGGATGTAACTGAACAGCTGATAATCTGGCTGGGTTTGCCCCTGGTAATCGAATGGCGGCCAGCCGATAAAATTGATATTGGCCAGGTACGCATTCTGGTTAACGCTTTGCTGCTGCTTAGCCCCAGTAGCCGCAGCTGGTGGGTTGGTGTGTTGCTTTATAGTGAAGACACAACCCTCAGGCAGTTGCTGGGATGGATTCATTATTGTGTGTTGCATAAGTCTGCTCCGTGCAGTTCCCTAAACTTAAATGATGCTGTGTTGAACTGGCTGTTCGCGCCTTATGAGGCCAGTAGCTGTTGCAACTCGGCTTGCTTAGCCACACGCGCACTGCCACGGGGTAACCGTGGGCGTTGGTAGCTTTCAACATCGGGGAATACATCGGAAACAGATTTGCCTAAGGCTTTAGCGACGGCTTCAGCAACTTGTTTAGACGTGGTGCGGCGATAACAAACACCGCTTACTACATTGGAGTTGATGTTTAATGCCTCACCAATCATGGCAAAGGTAAAACCCTTGTCGTGTAAGGCTTGTTTAATGGCGTCGGCTTCCATAAGATAACCTCTGGTTATAGTTAGGTATGGTTAAGCAGCGTTGCAGCGCTGCTTTAGTGTTAGTGCAAGTTGATTATTGTGCACGTGCGTGCACATGTCAATACAAAGTGAGTTCATATGAGCACTTTTTTTGAGCGTCTCAAAGAAGAGCGTTTGCGCTTGGGCTTCAATCAGCAAGATTTTGCAGATATTGGAGGAGTTCAAAGACGGGCGCAGGTCAATTATGAGAACGGTGATCGTTCTCCTGACTGTAAATATTTAGAAGCAATTGCAAACATTGGCGTGAATGTAAACTATGTAATAACCGGTAATAGGGAACCAAAGCCAGCAAACCATTACTTAGAAAGTCAGGCTGAACATGCGTTTAAGGTTTTACTAAGGGAGGCGGACAAGATCAAAGCAGTTAATATCTATGATAAAGACACATACAACATGCTGGTAATGATGTTTATGCGTCAACTTCGTAAGAGTGCTGGGCATTCAGAGGCTCTGGAAAGCAATGTTGAAGCCACATCAAAGCAAGCTTAATGCCTAAGTTTGTATAAGTGTACAATATTTGAGTTGGAGACATTTGCAGGTTTAGTAATAGCCAGTAGTTGGTCTACTTCTCTAAACCAGTCGCGTTGAGCATCAAGTTTTTCAAAGCCTTCTGGCATTTTGTCTATTGTTTGTTTCCACTGGGCCAGGTATTGCGCCCGTGCAAGTAAGTGTGCGTTTTGTTCTGAGCTAGCCGGATACTGCAGGTGGATAGTTTTAATTGCACTGTAAAAAATCAGGGCGAGTAAAACCGTCATTCCTAAGCTAATCATGCTCTTTTCGTCCTTGTTTTCGCCTTTAGTTTCTGTTTTAAAGCGGCAAATATCGGAGCTAATAGTATGAACACTGCACCAATATTGATTGCATTTACACCATAGCGGTAAAGAATTGCTAAAGCATTTGTTTGTAGTACCAGATAGTCAAAGTATCTTAGGAATTGCAACAAGCCTAAAGCGCAGAACGCGAAGACGATGCTTTTTGAAACAAAACTAATGCTGCAGTACGTTTTTTTATGTAATAAGTTAATTGAATAAATACTTACCAGAGCAAAGCTTGCCCACGTTGGGTACCATAGCTGCCTGACTAATTCCTTGTGATACGGCGACAATGCAATTAGACCTGGTTCAACGACCTGCATAATTAGGTTCGAAACAATTAAAACCGCAGCTCCGAAACAATAGGAGCGGTCTGCAAGTTCCAGTTTGAACACTACAACAAACGCTAAAATGTAGGCCAGCCACGTATAGTTTCCGACCTGCAACAGAAAGTATGAATATTCCATTACGCTTTAAGTCACTCGCTCTTCGGCGGATCATTGCCATTGCCGCTGCCAAGAGGTGCGGGCGGTGTTGGGTAAACGTTTCCGCTACCACTGCCAAGCGGTTGTAAAGGCGCGCCTTCTTCAGCCTCAAGCAACGTGGTTGCTTCTGCAGATATTGTTACTGTATCAGAGGTATTAGCTGCAGTTGATGTAGGCGGGTCATTGCCGTTACCACTGCCTAAAGGGGTAACACCGCCGCTTTGTGTCGTTTGGTTTGCGGTACCTGGTTGGTAAGGCATACCGCTTAAACTTTCAATGCTCATTCACCGTACTCCACTGCGTTATTGCACAGAAAAACTCTACCACAACATACATCAAAGCCAGATCCCATGAACTTGAGACTATTTGTTTTTTTCTGACAAAAAGATGATATTTCAATGTTTTTGCTTAAATATTGTACTTTACTGGCATTTTTGTATTGAAAATAAGCAATAAGCTTGGCATGGTCAAATCTGTACTATAAGAAAGGAACTCTTATGATTAAATATATTGCTGCTTCAATTTGGGCTCTAGCCTCCTGCTTTTTTCTGTGGTTTTTTGCATACGTAACAGCTTGGCCTGTTAACCCTGGCAACTCCGCATATTTTCTTCGGTTAGATGACCTGTTTCTTTCTTACGTTATGTTCACGCTGGTGGTAACACTTGGTGGTGCAAGTTATTACGTAATGACCAAAATTATTGAAGCGCCTTACCTCCCTGCAGATCGTGACAATTGGCTTAAACTTATAAAGTTTTTAATGGCTGTGCTTATAGTTGAATTTTTTATACCGCTAACACTTATTTACCAACCTGCCGCGGTTATGGGTGGGAGCGGCGATACGTTTTTTATAATCACCTTCGTATTAACCTGGCTTGCTGTCATGTTCTTAATGCAAAAGTCAGTTTCTAAAATGCGGGATATGCAGTTAATAGGTTAGTGTTAAAGGAGGTAGTAATGAGCTGGATTATTAGTAACGGCGTGCTAATAAATAAGACCAAAGGTACGGTATTTTACCCTTGGGATTATAAGCTGCAGTGGGATATAACAAGCAAACAAATTAAATTTATTGATGCTGATGAATTGGTTATTTCAAAAGTCTTTGAGTATGAGCTTACCTACAAACAGCTAACTACCTGGCAAAGCGAAGGGCAAGCTTGGAAAGGTATAAAAGTCACTATTGATAGCGATTTACTGCCAGGTTCAGATACTTACCAACTACGCAATGGCGATCTGACTAACGGCACTGTGAGTATTGAGCTTGCAAAATGTGAAGTGTCAGACGTCGACGATTCCTACTTTGGGCTTAGCTTTAATGATGTTCGATACCTTGTAAAAAAGGACGGGGAAGTGCAGCAGCACTTGGTAAAACTTATCGACATATTTGAAAGAGCTCGGATAACTATTGTTGAGCCTTCAAGTGATGATGTTACTCCTGGTTCATCTGATTTTCTGTGCTTCGCTGCGTGGGTCTATAGCTTGTTATGTATTGCAGGCGGAGTATTTTTAGCAAAAGAAGGCGATGTGGCTATTGGTGTCGGTATTGGTGTTAGTAGTTTATTAGTTTTAGCGTTCGCGCTGGCCATTTCAAAAATTAACGATAATTTGCATAAATTTTTGGCAGGCAGGAAGTAATTTGAGAGGCCCGGAAGGGCTGCTGATAGTTGTAGCTTTCGAGGTACTTGGAAATATTAAAATGAATGGGGAATATTGAGTGTCGGCAGAATTAACCTTTGAACATGTAATTTACTACGGTACAACCGAACCGCCTACCATTAAGGATGTTATTGAGTCTTTGAAAGGTATGGATACGTTAGCTAAGAGTTTTTTGGCAAGTGCTTACAGTAATATATTAGGCACCGAAGTTCTAACAGTTGAAACTTTAGTTGAAGGTTTTGAAGACGGTTCGTTGTGGCAAAAGTTTCTGCTAGTATTAACTTTTGGCGATGAGCAAAAAATGGAGGCAGCAGCTGAGAAAATACGCAGCTTGGCTGTCGATGCATACCAAAAATTACCCGGAGGTAATTATCCAGTGTTAAAAGGAGCCGTTGTTTCAAGCGTGGTTGCAGCACTGGTAGCTACAGGTGCCGTTTTAGCAATTAACGCTGTTTCAACTGAAACACAAAGCCCGGCACCAACAATTCATCTTGAAAATAGCCCAATTATCATAATTGGAGCTGAGTCTTACAAGATGTCGACACAGGATTTTGTCCAAATGATCGATGCTATTGCAGGTACGGATAAAAAGAAATTAGCCGAAAGTGCTGTTAAGATTGTTGCGCCAGCAACTCGTGAGCCTGGCGGTAGCCCTTTACATATAGGTGGTACTGATATGCCAGCTATGGACACTGAGATTGTGGCTCAGGCGCCTGCTGCTTTTTCAATGGATCAGGATGAATATACTGACGAACTCAATGATGTTGATCTACAGATTAGAGCTACTGATAGGGATAAGAAATCAAGCGGTTGGAGTGGTGTAATACCCAACATCGTTAAAACAAGAGTAAAGCTGACCCTTGCAGAGGGTATTGACCCTAATCGTTTAGCTAATCATGCTAGTATAAGAGCTAATGTAGTGGTGCATTATCGTTATGTACCATCCAGGCAAAAATTTTTGCCAAATCTGATAGAAGTTATTTCGCTTGTAGAGGGTGGGCAAGAGTAATTGCTTACTAAAATCTTTTTTCCCAATTTTTTTAAACTGCTAGTAACTTATTATTACAGCTAGCCGAGCGCTGTAATGCGTTAGATAAAAAACCGCCTTGTTGGCGGTTTTTGCTTTGATCAAGTCATCTAACGCTAGTTAACGTTTTTGACATTTGCAATGAGGAATAACAAAAACCTTAGCCTTTTTAGGGTAGCGGATTTTGCCGTCAACCTTTATATATGCTGCAAAGGTTATCTCACAAGCGTTTCCACATTTACGACATGTTCCAGTCTTCATGGGATTCTCCTGTATTTATACGCAATGCTTAAACCCACAAACATTTGCGAATTGCCCGGAGAACCGCTAAACTAACGCTGCTTATTTCGAAAGTGTAGCGGTTGGGTTACCTCCATACACACCGGCTGATGCGTCAACATCTGCCGCCCCTAAGCCCTGATTCGTCAGGGCTTTTCAATAAAATTCAAATGCCATTTGTTTTGTCCCATACCCTAAAAACGTTAATGCATGTTCAGCAAAGGCGTCTGCTTGCCATTCAGCATCTTCTGCTTGAGTAGGGGGGGTTTTAGAAAAATGTAATGCTGGTTGATGGCCTAAAACAAGATGACCGATTTCGTGCATTACTACAAACAATGCTGTTCTATCGCCAGCACACGCGTCAAAATAGATTGATTCAGGTATGCTAATTGTTACCGTCTGCGGATCGTAATGACCAGAAATTGAACCGTAAGTCGCTTCGTTCCATTCTTCATCAGCTACCGGATTGATAGTGATTCCAAAGATACTGAGCTGTTCTAAGGTCTGATCATATCGCTTTTTCCGAGCTCTTTTATGTTTAAACTCCAGTATGCTGCATACTGCAATAGCAGTAGACTGAATTGTTTCATCTGGGATTGCTGTTACGCGTTGGCCTCTTAACTGATACATTCGCGGTGCTTCCTTCTTGTTTAATATTAATTTTTTCCAGTAATTCAGCGAACTGCTTTAGTTGCTCTGGGTTCCATTGTGATTTTGCAAAACCTGCTACCAGCATTTTTTGCTGATGCGTTAAACCATCCACTGGTACTACGTCATTAGCTGCACTCGCTAATTCTTGTAAATTGACCAGCTCTAGCCCTTTTTTGGAAAAAAATTTATAGATTGCATCTACCCACTTTTTTGCAATTTTTTTGCTACCTATTTCCATTGCACTCAGGAATGCAGGAGTGGTTTCCAATTCTGCTGCCATTGTCATTAACGTTTGATTTGTATCAATTCTGGCCTTTCTTACTTCTTTACCAAACTCTGTAAGTGCCATGCCATTTCTCCGATTTATTCATATTAAAGTTGGAACACATTTGTGCAGTCGTTCGAATACTGCTTTTTATTGTCATAGGTACAGTAATCCTTAACCGCACGATCCAGATGATAGTGTTTTAAATTGAAATTTTCAACCTTAAAGGTTAAAAAATTTCTAGAATTGGGTTTCCTAAAACCCTTTAATTTAGCCTAGTCCCCACAACACCTAAGCTGCTAGTAACTTACTACTGTAGCTAGGTGCTTATGCCAATACTTCAATTACCCCGTTTATTTACCTGGATTATCCTGTCGCTGGCGCTTATTGCCGCTATAGCGTTTATTAGCCCGCATCAACTGCCGCTGGTGTTATACAAAGTAGCACTGGTGTCTCTTGCCGCTGTGTTGGGCTATTGGCTTGACCGCACGTTGTATCCGTATGACAGGCCGCACACCTATGCTGAAACCGGCGAAGACCTGATCCCACGTGGTTTAGCTATGCTGCGCCGGGCGATAATAGTGCTGGCCTGCGTGCTTGGCTTAACGCTAGGGCTATAGCATGAAATATCAATCATCTAAAGCAAGCTGGGGCGAGCGTTTACTTTGGGCCGTGTTGTTTGTTCTGGTGCTGTGTATTTTTGCCGATGCTGCAGTTGCCGCTGTGCCAGTTGAGGCTAAGCAATATCAGCGCACCTTAACCCGCACTGCCCATGCTTTTTGGGGCGTGGATGCGCCTGTGTCAGTGTTTGCCGCACAGATACATCAGGAAAGCCATTGGCGTATTGATGCCCGCTCTGCTGCGGGTGCCGAAGGGCTGGCGCAGTTTATGCCAGCAACCAGCGAATGGTTTGCCAGCATTAATCCGCGTGATTTAACTTTTGCCCAGCCATATAACCCGGCGTGGGCGATGCGGGCACAGGTTATGTACAACGCCTGGTTGTACAAACGTATTAAGGCAGCAGACGGCTGTAGCAGGTTGGCCTTTACGTTATCTGCGTATAACGGTGGCCTTGGTTGGGTGCAACGCGACCAGGCACTTGCATCGGCTTCGGGGGCTGATGGGCTGGTGTACTCGTCTGTTAAGCCATTTAATGCTGGTCGCTCACCGGCCAGCATTACCGAGAACCGCCACTACGTAGATGTGATTTTAAAGCGCTGGCAGCCCATTTATACGAAAGCCGGCTGGGGACCTGGGGCGTGTTATGCCTTTTAAGCAATTTGCACCCTATGTTCTGGGCGGGTTGGCGATAATACTGGTTGCATACACCGGCGTAAAAATCTCGTTGGCACAGCTTGATGCAATGAAAACCGCCAGCTATGAAGCAGGTTTTGCTGCAGCTGAAGCAAAGCAAGCCATAGCGTTAAATGCTGCACTGGCAGAGCAACAACGCTTACTTGAAGCAGAATTCACCCTCAAGTTAACTACTGCCAATAACGCGAATGCCGCCATACGTGCTGAAAAAAACGCCCTGGCGCAGCGCGCGGCCACCCTCGAAAAGGAAATTGACTATGTCACAACACATTACCGTGCTGGGCCGGCTGCCCAGCCTAAGCCTTTGCCTGCTTGCATTTTTACCACTGGTTTTGTTGGGCTGTACAACAATGCCATCGGAGCAACCTCAGCAGTTATTGGTGACACCATGCCCGCCAGCTCTGCCAATGGTGATACCCAGCGAACTGATGGTGCGACCAACACCGCCACAACCACTGCAGCTGAAAGCGACAAACTGCAGCCCAGCAACATTAAGCAAGCCGACATCTTGCAGCATGTTACCGAATACGGCGCGCGGTGCATGGCCATAGAGGCCCAGCTAAACGGGCTTATTGATTACTTAGAAAACGAACAACGGAGACAAGCCAATGGAACCTAAGAGCTGGTTTTTAGAGTGGTGGCCAGTGCTGAGCTTTATTTTTATGGGGGCCATGGCAATTGGCGGTGTGTTAATGCGGCGCAGTTTTGTCAGCCAGGAGCAACTAACGCCGCTTAATAACCGGGTGCAAACCATTGAGCAAACTTATGCCAAAGACCGTGAGCTTAATGAAATAAAGCTGCGGATGGAAAAGCAGGAAGAGCTGATCCGTAACTTGCCTAACCGGGATTTGCTCACGCAAACGCAGTTGCAACTGGGTAGGTTAGAAGCTCAATGCAAACATCTGGAAGAAACTATTACCCGTGTTGAACGTCCGCTGGCGCTGATGTTGGAAGCCAAATTAAACCGCAGGAGTGGTGATTAATGCGAAGTCTTTTTGAAGCCGATCAGCGTTTGGTCATTTTGCGCAGCCTAAACGAAATACAAGGCTATAGCGCTAACGATTCAATATTAAACGACGTGCTGTATACCTTTGGCCATAACATTAGCCGTGATGCCGTGCGCACTCATATGCGATGGTTGGAAGAGCAGGGGCTGATAACGGTGCAAAAAATTGGTGAGCGCACTTTTGTGGCCATTATTACCGAGCGCGGTGTAGACGTTGCTACCGGCAAAGCGCGGGTTGACGGCGTAAAGCGGCCGGGGCCAGGAGCCTGATATGACTAAGGGCACAAAAGTCGATCTGCTGCCTGATGAAATAAGAAAACTGTTTCATCAGCTGATAGACAGCAAGCGCTACACCAGCCAGCAAATAGCCGACATGGTAAATGTTGAGCTGGAGCAGTACAGCGGTGATACCGAGGTTGAACGCATATCTAAAAACCTGGTATGGCGTGAGGCCAAAAAGATGGAAGAAGTGGCAGCCGATATGCGCCGCAGCCAGGAGTATGCCAAAGGGCTGGCTAACCAGTTGAACCTGGAGAACCTGGGTGAGCAAGGCGTGCTACTGCAGTCGATGCTAATGAGCGCCATGTTTAAAACCACCGCGCATGCCATGGCAGCAGCTACAGAAGACAGTCCGATAGACCCTGAGACACTCGGCGACTTGGTGCTAAGTATTCAACGCTTGCAGCGTACTGCAAACTTTAGCGCCGTGCTGGAAAAACAGATTGAAGAGCGCACCATGATGAAAGCCAAAGCTGTAGCGGCTGAAGCTGCAGTTACTGCGGCTAAAAAAGCTGGTGTGGGAAGCGGGAATGTTGAGCTTATCCGTGCAGCTATTGCAGGAGCCAGGCTGTGATCCAAACTGAAAAAACACCGGTTGCAGCGGGCGTTAGTGCAGCTTTACTGCTGCCGTACCAAGGTGACTGGATTTATGACAATGCGCCGGTGAAAATTAGTGAAAAAAGCCGCCGTATTGGTATGAGTTGGGGCGAAGCAGCAGATGCTGCGCTAATAGCCTGTGCTGAGAAAGCCGCTGGTGGCATGGACGTTTGGTACATTGGCTACAACAAGGATATGGCCAAGGAGTTTATCCGCGATGTTGCCGCCTGGGCAAAAGCTTATAACGTGGCCTGTGGTGATGCTACCGAAGAAATACTCATAGATGAAGATAAAGACATTCTCACTTACGTGGTGTATTTCGCCAGCGGGTTTAGGGTTACCGCACTTAGCTCTCGACCCAGCAACTTACGGGGTAAACAAGGCTGCGTAATTATAGATGAGGCGGCGTTCCATGACGATTTAGAGGGGCTGATTAAAGCCGCTATGGCACTGCTGATTTGGGGCGGCAAGGTGCGGATTATCAGCACCCACAATGGCGAAGATAACCCGTTTAATATCCTTATTAAAGAATGCCGGGCTGGCAAAAAGCCGTATTCTGTGCACCGCGTCACCTTTAGAGATGCGCTACGCCAGGGGCTGTACAAACGTATTTGCCAGCAAGCTGGTAAACCATGGACGCAAGAAGCCGAAGATGCCTGGGCTGATGAGATGTATGCGTTTTATGGTGATAACGCGGCTGAAGAGCTGGACGTAATACCTTCAATGGGCGGTGGTGTTTATATCAGCCGTATATTAGTTGAGCGTTGTGCTGTAGCGGGTATTCCGATATTGCGTATTGAGCGCCCGGACAGCTTTGTTGAGGATAATAACCGGCTGGCGGATATTAAGCAGTGGTGTGAAGACAACCTAAAACCGCTGATTGATAATATGCCCGGCCTTCGCACAGTGTTAGGCCAAGACTTTGGGCGCTCTGGTGACTTATCTGTAATGTGGCTGTTGCAACAACATGGCCCTTTTGCCTGGCAAACCCCGTTTATTGTTGAGCTGCGCAATATTCCGTTTGATTGCCAGCAGCTGATCCTGTTTTACATCTTGGATAATGTGCCGCTGTTCTTTCATGCCAAATTTGACTCGCGCGGCAATGGCCAGTCGCACGCAGAAGCGGCATTGCAGCGTTACGGTTCGCATCGCGTTGAGTGCGTAATGCTGTCATTGCCCTGGTATAACGAGTATTTCCCCAAGTACAAAGCCGCGTTGGAATCCCGCCATATTTTGCTGCCGGTATCGGAAGATATAGTTGCTGATCACCGCCGGGTGATCTTGATAAAAGGCCAGCCCAAAATGGACGACAAGCATGACAAAGGATCTGACGGTAAACAGCGCCATGGTGATACTGCGGTTGCCGGTGTGTTGGTATGGGCTGCAGCTAATGAAGAGGGCGAGCCAGCGGCAGGCGCGCAGGTGCCAGCAAAGCCAATTCGCGAAACGTTTAAACCCGGAAAACTACGCTACCGGCAAACGGTCGGCGGGTTATTTCGTCGGGTTGGCTAAAACGCGCTGTAAGCGATTTTAAGCGCCTGCACATAAATTTGTGTGGGTTGGTTTATCTAAGGGCGTGCTAAACGCGCCTGACAAAACGTAAATGCTTTACGTCTGATTTCATTGAGGAGGCCACCGTGGCTTTTTGGAGTAAGTGGTTTAAAAGTGAAAACACCCCTGAGCAGGAGCCTGTGCACCTGGTGGAAGCAGCGGGTGCCAATATTGCCGATGACACCAGCGGCTGGACAAAACTAAGCAGCGACAACAACCGCGATTTAGGCCCGGTTAAACGGCAACGTATGCAAAAGGTGTCGGCGTTTCTGTGGCAAAGTAACCTGATTGCCAACCGGCTGATAGAACTGCCGGTGGCGTACTTGCTAGCCGAAGGGGTAAAGCTAACTAATGCCGAGCCTGACTACCAGGCGGTGCTGGATAAGTTTTGGAAAGACCCGATTAATGATATGGAAAACAAGCTCGAGAAAAAGGTGCGTGAACTGGCGTTGTTTGGCGAGCAGTTTTATCCGGCCTTTGTGAATGAACACACTGGCCACGTCCGCTTGGGTTATTTAGACCCCGCCCGCGTGCAGGATGTGATTTTTGATCCCGACAACCCGGAACAACCCATTGGCGTAGTAACGCACCGTGACACCAAAGGCCGTTACCAACGCTACCGAGTTATTATAAATGGCCCCGAGGACGTATTTACTCAACGAACCCAGGCAATACGGGCGCAATTTAGCGATGGTGATTTGTTTTACTTCAACATTAACGCGTTTTGCAACATGGGCCGTGGCCATGGTGATTTAACTGCTCAGGCAGATTACCTGGATTTATACGACGAGTTTTTATTTGGCGAGGGTGAGCGCGCCCAGGCACTGCGAGCCTTTGTGTGGGATGTAACGTTAACGGGGGCCGACCAGGCCGAAGTAAACCGGCGCGCTGCTGAAATTACTCCGCCTGGGCCCAATTCGGTTAATGTGCACAATGACCGTGAAAAGTGGGAGGCGCAAAGCCCAACGCTAAACAGTGGTGATACTGAAGTAATAGGTAAGCTGTTTAAAAACCATATTTTGGCCGGTGCTACCATGTCGCCGCATTGGTTTGCAGATGGTACCGATGTTAACCGAGCCAATGGCGAAAGCATGGGCGAGCCCACGCTGAAGATACTAACGCTTCGCCAACGTAAAATTAAAAACATGCTGGTTACCATCGCCACCTATGCATTGCGCCAGTTTGAGTTGGCCAGCGGCAGAGGGGAGCCCGAACTTAACGGCAATGTGTATTGGTCTGATGTTGAATTTCCTGAGCTTACCGCCAAAGACACTAGCCGCTTTGCTACTGCAATGGCTCAGGTGGTAGGTTCGTTGGTTATTATTATTAACGAAGGGCTAATGACCGAAGAAACGGCGCTTAAAATTGTTGCCAGCATTAGTGGCCAGCTGGGCGTGGCATTTGATGCAACTGATGAACTTGCCAATGCTAAAAAGGCATTTGACGAAAAGAAAAAAGAACAGGTTAAGCGTGACGTGTTCCCTGGTGTAAAAACAGATGACATCGAACAGGATGCCGCATGACTCCCAGCGAACGCCGAAAAGCATTTAACGCCGAGTTACGGGCACAGTTAAAACGCCGGCAACAACTGCAGGTGCACTTGTACGACGACATTATTACCCTGCTAGAAAAGGCCCTTATGGCTTTAGATGCGCAGCTGGCGCAACTGCCAACAGAATACCAGACGTGGCATATTCAGCAGGTACAAATGAACATAGAACGCACCTTGCTAGACATTGGCGCGGATGCTGCCGTTAAAGTACGGGACGGTGCTAACGCGGCCTGGCAGGCAGGTATAGATTTAGTGGATGCGCCGTTAAACGCCGGTGGCATTAACCTGGCAGGCCGGGTGCAGGCTGTTAACGTGCAACAGCTGGAGGCGATAAAGTCGTTTATGGTTGATCGGGTATCGGATATCAATATTGTTGCAGCGCAGAAAATTAAAGAGCAGCTTGGCTTAGTCGTAGTCGGCGTAAATGACCCCTACAAAGCCCGAGCTGCCATAGCTAAGCATTTAGAGGGTAATGCCGCCAGCCGGGCCAGGACCATAGTTAACACTGAGCTTGGCCGGTTATATTCTACCGCCAACCAGGAACGTATGACCCAGGCACAAAAAGCGGTACCAGGATTGAAGAAAAAATGGCGGCGCAGTAACCGTAAAGACCCACGAGCCAGCCATGCAGCTGCACATGGCCAGATACAACCGGTTGACCAACCCTTTAATATTGGTGGTATATTGATGATGTTCCCGCATGACCCAACAGCACCACTGGATGAGGTGATTAACTGCGGCTGTATTCAGGTACCACATTTGGATAAATGGGACAAATAAACCGTTTTCCAAAGTGGGTTTGTTGACTAATGAAAAGGAATTGTTGATGTCGGATGCAACGAACAAAATTAAAATTGAAGATGATAAGCAACTTGAACATTCGAGGCGGAACCTCCTTATCGCTTCACTGGTGCTGCTGGCTCTAAATGTGGCAAACGCAAAATTAGAAAAGGTAAATGGGCTCATTTTTGAAATGACGTTTGAAACGCCAGAGCGATTAAAGCTATTGATGGCTGTTGGTGTCGTGTTCTTGTTGCTTCGTTATTTTAATCATGCATATAAGTATCATGATGAAACATACCGTAAGTGGACTTCTAAATTTTTGCATGATGATTTAATGAGCCATTACTGTGAGCACTCTGACCAAATATCTGGCCTGATTTATGATTTAGCTCCTGATGGGGTTGATTATAGTTTTATAGATACTAAAGAAGAAGGGACATCAGTGTCGCACTCGTTCAAGCGAAAGTTGGTATTCAACAGTACTATTGTCTATTCCACTTTCAAAAATGGGAACCCTTATCCTGATATTGAAGCAAACATTTCGGTACTTTGGCTTAAAAGTAAGCACGATTATTTTAGGCTTATCAGATGTATGTTCCGCCACTGGTTCGAAGAAGTAATCCATTCACCTAGTATGTTGTACTTGTATAGTCCTTACTTGATTGGCGCTGCAGCCTTAGTTACTGGTTTATAGCCAGGTAATTTCCTAAAACCCTTTAATTTAAGCTAAACGCTATACCCGCCACACTTCGCTTGTTCGTTACACAAAACAACAAGCGGAGTGACCCATGTCTGAAAATACCCCTGGTACTGAAAACAATTCAGCCGCCGACAGTGCGCCAGCCTTTAGCAGAGCTGATGCAGCAAAGGCCGTTAAGCGCACCACTGTTGAAGTGGTTACCGATGCGAAAACCAAAAAGCCGGTTTTTGAAAAAGACGGCACGGTAAAAACCAAAACCGTTGATGTGGCAGTAAGTGCTGATGAAGTGCTGGATTTTGCCTTACGTGATGACGTGGTTACCGTTGTAACTATTGACGGCCAGAAGCTGACAGGGCGGGTGGCGTAATGAAGCTTACGCTACTCAGCCAGGCGCTGGGTTACAAAGGCTACCAGGCATTGCGTGAAGCCAAGGCCGGTGAATTTGGTGATGTGATAATGCACGTTACTGCCGCCCTGGCAAAACACCTGGGGCGCGACTGGGTAGATATCACCGCTATTTTTGCTGATCGGGTAGTGATTCGCCAGGTAGCCCGGCACTTAGCTTATCCCTATACCATTAGCGATGATAACACCGTGGGTTTTGGCGATGCGGTTGAGGTTGTCCGTGATTTTGTGCCTGCCGGTGTTACCCAGTTAACTGAAGCCTGGGGTAGCGACAGTATCTTTATTGAAAGTGTCGAGAAAGGCGCTGGCAGCAAGTTCTTAATTACCGTGATTGAAGCCGGTATCTCTTACAACAATACCAATTACCCCGCAGCAGTGTTGCGTGAAGCAACACCGCTATTTGAGAGTGCCCGCGTGTTTGTCAAAAGCGACGCTGAGCACATTAAGGGCGAGGGTAAAAGTTTTACCAACCTGATAGGCCAACTGACCAAACCGCGTTTTGTAGAAGCTGCCGGCAGTAAAAAGCTGGGGGCCATTCAAGCCACGCTGGAGCTGTTAAAAAGC